>Ga0134125_10001288_pt1 | contig 30961 bp, 26 predicted proteins | sample KB31751_FD_96464 | JGI IMG/M metagenome (GOLD analysis project Ga0134125, IMG submission 96464) | Terrestrial soil microbial communities with excess Nitrogen fertilizer from Kellogg Biological Station, Michigan, USA - KB3-175-1 | ecosystem: Environmental > Terrestrial > Soil > Unclassified ... | reverse complement strand
CTGCTGCGGGCTGTAGCCGGACTGCGTCGCGCTGACGAGGCACAGCGCAAGCTCGGGGTGGCCGGCGATCAGGTCGGCGACGCTCGGCCGCTGCACGCCCGGCGGCAGGGGGTTCGGGTCGGACGGCAGGAAGGCGACGAGGGCGGTGCTGTCCGCTGGGGTCACCGTTTGCGCGCCGTGGGCGGCGATGTGGGCGATCGGGCCGGAGGCGAGGGCCGGTGCGACCGCGACGAGCGCCAGGAGGGCGAACAGAAGCGCCAGCGGGCAGGGGCGCACGGGGGACGGCATCCGGTCAGATTACGACGCCGATAGGTCGGGCACGGCGGCGATAGGATGGCCCGAATGGTCGTCGATGCAGGGACGGGGACCCGCCGCGAAGCGGTGCTGCGCTTCCAGCGCCCCTCGCTGCCGTCCGCCGCGCAGATCGAGCAGCACTTCGCCAGCGCACGCGAGGCGCACTGGCTGTCGAACGGCGGACCGTGCTGGCAGCGCCTGCGCGAGCGGCTCGCGGAGCGCACCGGCGCCTTCTGCGTGCCGGTCGCGAGCGGCACTGCCGGACTGATGGCCGCGGTTGCGGCGTTGCACGAGCCGCGTCCCGGCGAGCCTCCGCGCGAGGCGCTCATGCCGTCGTTCACCTTCCCCGCCACCGCGCAGGCTGCGCGCTGGGCCGGACTGACCCCGCGCCTGCTCGATGTCGATCCTCATCACTGGCACGTCGCGCCCGAGCAGCTCGAGCGCGAGCTCGCGCTGCGCGGCGAGCGCGTCGCGCTGGTGATCGCCGTCTCCTCGTTCGGCACGCCGCCGCCGCCGGAGGTGCGCCGGCGCTGGGAACGGGCATGCCGCGACGCCGGTGTGTCGCTGATCGTCGACTCCGCAGCCGGCTTCGGCGCGATCGCCGCCGACGGCGTCCCGGTCGGCCGGCAGGGCGACGTCGAGGTCGTGTCGTTCCATGCGACCAAGCCGTTCGCGATCGGCGAGGGCGGCGCCGTCTTCACGCGCAGCTCGGAGCTGTGCGAACGGATCGAGCTGATCGTCAACTTCGGTCTCGGGGCCGATCGCAGCGTCCAGATGCCGCTCGGCCTCAACGGCAAGATGAGCGAGCTGCACGCTGCCACCGGGTTGGCTGTGCTCGACGATTTCGACGCCGCGCTGGACGTCCGCCGCAAGGCGGCACGCGCGCTGCGCGAGGCTGCGCCGTCGCTCGGCTGGCAGCGGGAGTGCGAGCGCTCGACGTGGCAGTTCGTGCCGGTCCGCTTCCCCGACGCCGCGGCCGCCGCCGCGGCGGAGGAGCGCAGCCGCGGCGAGGTCGAGACGCGACGCTACTACCTGCCATTGCACCGCATGCCGGCGTTCGCAGACGCGCCTGTTGGCGCCGATGGCCTGGCCCACACAGAGCGGCTCGCGTCGCAACTCGTATGCCTGCCGATGGCTGCCGACCTGAGCGCCGAGGAACTCGACTCGATCGCCGCGGCGCTCGGCGCGCGCCGCCCCGCGCTTCAGCAGCGCTGAAGCGGGCGCGCGGGTACGCCGACCACGGTTGCGCCGTCTGGCACGTCGTGCGTGACGACGGCGCCAGCGCCAACCGTCGCGCACGCCCCGACGCGCACGTCGGGCAGCACGACCGCGCCGGACCCGATCTCCGTCCCAGCGCCGACCGCCACGCGTCCCGTCAAGACTGCGCCCGGGTCGACGACGACGGCGTCCGCGAGATGCACGTCGTGCTCCACCACCGCGCCGCTGTTGACGAGCACCCCGCGCCCGAGCGTCGCGCCCGAGCCGATCACCACGCGGGCCAGCAGCTGGCTGCCGGGCCCGATCGTCGCGCTCTTGGCCACATGCGCGGTGGGATGCACAAGCGTCGGCAACGCGAGCCGCGCCGCGTCGATCGCCGCGAGCGCCTCCGCCCGCCCGCGCGCGGCGCCGAACCCGAGTACGACCGCCTCGACGCCCTCCTGCGCGAGGCGCGGGAGGTCGGCGCCCGAGCCGAGCACGGCGAGCGCCTCCACGCTGCGGCCGGCGTTCTGCGGGAAGTCGTCCACGAGACCGTGGAAGTCGAGACAGTCGCCGAACTGCTCGACGACGACACGCGCGTGTCCGTCCGGACGGGAGCCGTACACGAGCGTGCGCATCGCCGCTAGCGCACTGAGACGACGCCTACGGGCCGCTCGGCGGCTGCCGGCTTCTCGCGCGACGCCGTTGGCGCTCCGAGCGGCGCCAGGCGGCCCGCCGCGCCGACGCACCACAACAGCGCGACCCATGTGAACGTCGCAAGCGTGACGTGGACCCAGACCATGTCGGCGGGCAGCGCGAGCTCGTACTGGACGCTGCCGACGAGGCCCTGAGCGGCCATCAGGATGCCGGTGACCATCAGCGCGTCGGTCAGCTCGCGGCGCTCGCCGTCGCGGCGAGCGAGCAGCCAGGCCGCGATCACGCCGATGCCGAGCAGTGCAGCGAGCGTCGCGTGACGGTGGATCACCCACAGGAGCGTGTGGCCGCCCTTGAAGTGCAGGCGGTGGATCAACTGCCCTCTGCTGCCGCCGGCGTGCGGGCCGGCCGCCGTCGCGGCGGTGCCGACGAAGATCACAATCCCGCCGAGCACCGCGAGCGCTCGCACGACCCAGACGGTCAGACGGTCATGAGACCGCGGACGCGGCCGGCTTGGATCGAGGACGCGCGCGCGAAAGACGAGCGCGACCGCGGCGATCAGGATCAACATCGAGAGGCCGAAGTGCGCCATCACGTAGCCAGGCGCGAGGTCGTGGCGCACCGTGAAGCCGCCCAGCACCGCCTGCGCGACGACGCCGAGCGGCAGCAGCGTCGAGACGACGATCAGGTCGCGGCGACGCGGCGTGCGCAGGAACGACGCGATCCACGCGCCGACGACGACCAGGCCGATGATCGCCGAGAAGGCGCGGTTGCCGAACTCGATCACCGAGTGCAGCGACAGCGGCGGCAATGCCTTCCCGTAGCAGCGCGGCCAGTCCGGGCAGCCGAGGCCGGAGTCCGTCAGGCGCACCGCCGCGCCCGTCATGACGATCACCGTCAGCGCGGCGAGCGCGACATAGGCGATCGTGAGGTAGAGCCTGGGGGTGACGGAGAGCGAGCCGCGCACGACACGGAAAGCATGACGCACGCGACGCATGTCATGCGGCTCGGCGGTCGGCGGCACTACAGTACGCGACCGATGGCGCGCGCCGGCAACGCGGACTGCGAGGTCCACATCCCGATCTCGCCGACGGCCGGCTTCCTCTCGCAGATCCACCTGCTGGCGGCATCGCTGCGCCGTAGCGGCGGTCGCCTGGACGATGCACGGATCGTGGTGACGGTCAGCCGCGACACCGAGCCGTTCGACCTTGACGCGCGCTGCCCATGGGCGCGGCGCTACGGGATCGAATGGCGTTGGATGGAGCCCGAGCTGTTCGCGCGAACCGGGATCTTCGGCACCGCCCTGCGCCGCTTCACCCACGACTTCGACGCCCCCTTCGTCCTGATGCTGGACGCGGATACGCTCTGCCTCGGCCCGCTCGACGAGCTGCTGTCGCTCGGCGAGCACGCGCTCGCCGGATTCGTCGCGCACCTCTCGCCGGCCGCGCCGGACACGGACCCGGTGCGCTTCTGGAACGAGCTGCACACGAGCGCGGGGCTCGCGCCGCCGGCGCTCTCGTACCGCCATTCGGGCTCGCCGTTCCTCGACGCCGACCCGGCGCGCGCGCCGTGCCCGCCCTACTTCAACCTCGGCGTCCTGGCCGGATCGCGCGACGTGATGACGACGCTCGGGAGTGTGCTGTTCGACGAGATGGCCGGCGTGCAGCGCCGGCTCGACACCGTCTTCCGCTGCCAGCTCGCGGTGACGCTCGCGCTCGCTCGTACCGGTACGCCGTCGCACGCGCTCGCGCCGCGCTGGAACTTCCCCAACGACGAGCGCTTCGCGCGCGCCTATCCCGACGACGCGGCCGACGTCCGGATCCTGCACTACCTGCGCGAGGACCAGATCGACCGCGGCAGCATCGCCGCGGGCCCCGAGCGGCTCGACGCATTCCTCGCGCGGCGCGACCTCACGCCGGTCAACCGGCTCCTCCAGCGCCAGATCGGCGCGCTGCGCGGCGAGCTCGCAGCCGCCGACTACAGTTCGCCGGCGATGAGCGCGTCCCCCGCCTCAGCGCGCACCGTCTGCGTGCTCGGCTTCCATCGCAGCGGCACCTCGATGGTCGCGCGAGCCCTCAACATGCTCGGCGTCGACCTCGGTCCCGAAGACGAGCTACTCAAGCCCGAGGAGCACGACAACCCGCGCGGGTACTGGGAGCCGAGATGGGTCATCGAGACCAACGACGCGATCCTCGAGCACTTCGGCGGGGCGTGGTGGACGACCTTCCCGCCGGCACCGGGCTGGGAGCGCGACGCGGCGCTCGAGCCGCTTCGCGTCGACGCGCGGCGGCACTTCGAGGAGAGCTTCGGCGCCGCGACCCTGCGCGGCTGGAAGGACCCGCGCACCAGCCTGACGCTCCCCTTCTGGCAGCACGTCGCGCCGATGTCGGACGCGCTCTACCTCGTCTGCATGCGCAATCCGATCGACGCGATCGCGTCTTTGCAGCGGCGCCCGCAACCGGATTTGTCGACGTCCGCGTGGGCTGCCGTCTGGCTGGAGTACATCGCCCGCGCGCTGATGAGCACCGCCGGCAGACGCCGCCTGCTCGTGTTCTACGAAGATTTCTTCAGCGACGGGCGGGCGGAGATCGACCGCCTCGCACGGTTCCTCGGCCGTCCGCTGGATGAGAACGACGCGCGGCTGGAGCAGACGCTTGCGTCGATCGAGTCCGACCTGCGGCACCACACGACCTCCCCGCGCGAGCTCGCCGCGATCGAGGGCCTGCCGGCCGCCGTGCGCGCCGCGTTCCTCGCCCTGCGCGCGGCGCGCGACCTCGGTGACGACGAGCGCGGGATCGACGACGTCGCGCAGGCGCTGGAGCGGATCGTCCCAGACGTGTGGTGGGCGCACGTGCTCGCCGAGCAGCGGGGCGAGCAGGTCGCCGCCGCCGAGCGGCAACTGGCGACGACTCTGGAGCAGCTCGGCCAGGCGACCGCCGAGCTCGAGGCGAGCGCCGCGCGGTCGCAGGCAACGAGCGAGCAGATCGGTGGGCTCGAGCGGGATCTGCAATGCGCGCACACCGCCATCGCCGACGTGACGAGCTCCCTCAGTTGGCGCCTGACCGCCCCGTTGCGGGCGGCGAAGGGCCGCCTGCGGTCGCGCTGACGACTCGGGTATCGTCGCGCCTGATGAAGGCCAGGCGCTTCAACGTCGCCGCCGCGCTGCGCGCCGGGATCACCCCTCCGTCCGACCCGCAGCCGTCGGCGCCCGAACCGCCGCCCGCCGCGGATCCGATCGCCGCCGCGATCGCGACACTGGAACGGCTCGCGCCGATCGAGCTGCAGCGCCGTGGCTTCCACCTGCAGCGCCGCGACTACTACAGCGCGCTCAACGATCTCGACTTTCTCGCAGCGAATCCGGACCTGTGGCACAACCGTCCGCTGCCTGCCGGAGTGAGATGGGACTTCGCCGCTCAGCTCGCGTTCGTGCGCGAGGTCGCCCCGTACGCCGCCGAGCTCTCCGACGTCCCCTGGGACGCCCCGGCGGGCCGTCCGGCTTACTACTGGAACAACGACTTCTGGCGCGGCATCGACGCGCTCGTCCACTACGGGCTGCTGCGACAGCTCAAGCCGCGGCGCGTCGTCGAGATCGGCTGCGGCTGGTCGAGCCTGTTGCTTGCGCGAGCGCTCGAGCGAAACGCCGTCGAGGGCACGACCGCGAAGGTACATCAGATCGAGCCGTATCCCCGCGAAGAGTTGCTCGCCGCGCTACCAGGTGGCTGGACACGGGAGATCGCGATGCTCCAGCGAGCAGCGCTCGCGCCATTCGAGGCGCTGGAGGACGGCGACGTCGTCTTCTACGACGGCTCGCACGTCGCGCGGGCGGGCAGCGACGTGAACTGGTTCTTCTTCGAGGTCATGCCGCGCCTCGCGCCGGGAGTGGTGGCCCACGTCCATGACGTCTACTGGCCCGCGGATTACCCCGACCACTGGATCTTCGAGCGCGGGCAAACGTGGAACGAGCAGTACATGCTGCAGGCGTTCCTGATGTACAACGACAACTTCGAGCTACTCGTGGCGAACAGCGCGCTGCGCGCGTACCACCGCGACGAGCTGGAGCAGATGTACGCCGGTGCCCGCGACGGCATCGGCGGAGGCGGCAGCGTCTGGTTGCGGCGGACCGTCGCTCAGGATCCGTACGGACCCTCGACGTAGCGTCGCGTCTGGCCGAAGCGCGAGGCCCACTTCACCTCGTGGGCGTGGTCGGCGGGCGACCGGTCCGCGGACCAGTCGCCGATGTAGCCGAGGATCCCCTCGACGACGTAGCCCATGTCGCGCGCCTCCAGCTCGGAGCGGGTGACGTACTGATCGCCGAGCACCGGGTGCCGCGCCGAGAACAGGCGGGACCAGCGCGGGAGCGGGTCGCGCCGCAGATAGCCGATCGTCTGCTCGCCGGCGCCGTTGCCTCCGGCGTCGTTGCCGGCGTCCGGAGCCAGCCGCGTGACCGCCCGCGCCCGCGAGGCCGCTGCACGCAGGGCCCACGCGCGCGGCCGTCCCGCCCAGCCGAGCGGCGCGCCGACCCATCGCGCCGCCGCCAGGAGCTGGATCCCGGTGGCCGGATCGGACTCGAGCAGCTCCGACACGAGCGTCCCGTCGGAACGCAGTCGCAGCGCGACGAAGTCGGAGGACGGCCGGCGCCAGAGCGCCCCGAGCGAGACCACGCCGTCCCCTCTTGGTACGTTGACGTCGTAACGGTGCCGCCACGCCGCGGCGTCCACTCGGCGCACGAGCGTGTCGAAGTGGCGGGTGACCCGCGAGCCGGGCGCACGGCGCGGGTTGACGGGATAGCTCTCGACGAACCCGAGATGTGCAAGCGGCTCGGCGCCTGCCAACGGATCATCGGGGCCGCCGACGAGCGTCACACCGCCTCCTACGGGCTCGCGACGCACATGCAGAGCGTCGAGCAGTGGAAGCGGCGCCTCCTCGACATAGCCGAGGCCGGTCAGACCGTCGGCCAGCTCTCCTTCGAAGGGGGTGCTGAAGAACTCGCCCCCGGCGGTGGCGACGAGCCGCCGTGTGCCGGGCTGGGCGAAGCAGTGCACCAGCCCGATGTCGTACTCGATCGCGAAACCCTCGGGCGGGTTGCGGTCGTTCGTCACGACCGTGCGCGCGCCGTCGAGCGACCGGTGGCGCACGAGCAGGATCGTTCCGGGCGGCGTCCACGTCGGTCCCGCCGACCAGCGCGGCACGCGCAGATCGCCGGTCTCGGGGAAGCGCGGCCCTTCCCAGGCGATCGCGCGCTGGACTCTGCGCACCGCGGGCACGTCGGAGAAGCGGTGTCCCAGCTCGAGTCTCATGCCGCCCGCCACTGCACCGGCCCGGCGCTCTCCCACGCGAGCGCGAAGTCGTCGAGTCGCGTCTCCGCGACGCCCAGCTCGACCTTCTGCGACGCGCCTTCGGGGTCGCGTCGCCAGGCCGCCGCGCACGGACGCGCGCCGTCGAGCTCCTCGCTCGTGAGCGGCCCGAGCGCCGCCCCGTGCCGGTCGACGGCCGCGAGCAGGAACCATGGCAGGTCGTCGCCGTGCCAGAAGATCCGCAGGACGTGCTCGACGAACGTCGCGCGCGACAGCGCCGGCGCGGCGCTCGCCCCGGCCAGCATCACCCACCGCCCGCGCGCCGCGGCGACCGCGGTGTCGAGCAGTCGCAGGCCACTGCCCGCGACGTCGGTCAGCGTCAGGCCGTCGTGGTCGCCGCCACGCACGGGCGCGGCGCGGATCACCTCGAAGTCGGCGCACGTCTGCGCCGCGAGCGCGGGCAGCAGCTCGTCAGGCCAGCCGCCCGCCACGCCATCGCAGCCGTCGACGAGCAGCAGCGACAGCGCGGGCGCCTCACGTCCCTTGATGCGGTCGCGGTCGCGATACAGCAGCGGGTGCTGCTCCTCGATCCGCTCGTGGAACAGCTCGGGACCGTACTCGACCATGTTCACGCGGCTGAACCCCCGACGCCGATAGAGGAACGTCGCGCCGTCGGCCGGAACGCCGCGGACCCCGTGCTCGGCGAGCTGCAGGACGAGGTCCCAGTCCTCGTGACCGAACACGACCTCCTCGGGATAGCGGACACCCGCCTCGAAGACCCGCATGTCGAACAGTGACGTGGCCGCGCAGTAGTTGCCCTTGAGCAGCAGGTGGAGGTTGTACGCGGGCGCCTCGAAGTAGTCGTGGCGGTTGCCGAAGTGGCGTGGGTTCGGATAGACGAACCCGACGTCCTCGGGCGCGGACTCGAGCTGTGCGACCATCTCCTCGAGCGCACGCGGGAGCAGCAGATCATCGGCGTCGAGCGGCAACACGTAGCGCTCCGAGATCTCCGCGAGCGCGCGGTTGCGCGCCGCGCTCGGGCCCATGTTCTCCTGGAGGCGGAGCACCGTCACGCGCGAATCCACCTCGGCAGCGTCGAGGGCCTCATTCGTCTCCGGGTCGCCCGACGCGTCGTCGACGACGACGATGCGACGCGGCGGGAGCGTCTGCTCGAACAGCGAACGGAGCGCGTCCGCCAGGAAGCGCCCATGCCGGTAGCAGGGAACGATCACGGCCACGCTCCGCTCCGGCGGCGGCTGGCGCGCGAGCCGCACCGGCGGCGGCGGTTGGGGCAACGGCCCCGTGTGCCGGTCCCTTGCACGCGCCTGGCGGACAACCGCAGGACGAGTCGCGAGCAGGCGTTCGTAGAGCGCGTCGTGCTCGCCGCCCATCTGCTCCAGCGTGCAGTCCCGCAGCATCCGCTCGCGCGCCTGGGCGCCGATCGCGTGGCGCCGCTCCGGATCGTCGATCAAGGTCTGGAGCGCGTCCGCATAGCCGACGGCGTCGTCGCGCGGGTCGACCAGGAAGCCGCCCTCGGCGCCCATGAACTCGACGTTGCCCGGCAGCGCCGGCGCGACGACCGGCAGCCCCATCGCCTGCGCCTCGTACATCACGTACGGGACGCCCTCGAAGACGCTCGTCATGAACAGCAGGTCGCAACTGCGGTACCAACGCGGCATCTGCTGCGACGGTGCATGCCACCGGATGCGGTGCTCGATTCCAAGTGCGCGCGCACGTGCTCTAACGTCCGCAGTCATCTCGCCGTCGCCGACGATCTGCAGCGTGAAGCGGCAGCCGCGCTCGTCGAGCAGCTTGACGACGTCGAGCGTGAGCATCGGATCCTTCTGTGCCACGAGTCGGCCGGGCCAGAGGATCTGCACGCCGTCGTCGGGCAGGTCCGAGAGCGGCTCGACGTGCTCCGGGTCGAACTCGCCTCGCGCGTCGACACCGGTCGTGATCACCTCGAGACGTGACCGCGGCACGTCGTAGTCGAGCATTGCGTCGGCGAGCTGGCGGCTGGTCACCGAGAACGCGTCGACCAGATTGCCGTAGCGGGTCGACACGTAGCGGACGTACCCGGAGCGGTCGGGCTCCTCGGCGTGCAGCTGCACAACGATCGCCGGGGGTCTCGCGAGACAGGTCATGTCCGGCATCAGGTCGAAGGCGAGGCGAGAGTTCATGATGTGGACCAGCTCGACCCCGCGCGAGACGATGAAGCCGAGGATGAAGCCGGGGGCGTCGGCGCCCGGCATCACGTCCGGCAGCGACCACACCTCCTCGGCATAGGGCTCGACGAACGAGAGCCAGCGGTTCGCCGAGGGCTGCGTCGTGATGAGCGACGGCGCCCAGCGCGAGCCGTCGACGTGCTTGAACCAGTCGATCGTGCCCTTGTCGGAACCCCCAAGGTCGACCCAGGGCGCCAGGTAGAGGATGGGCGTGCGTACGTCCTGGCCGCGAGCACGCACAGAGCTGTCACCGTTGCGGCGCCCCACGCGGGCGCAGTCTACGTCAGATCACAAGCGAACCACCGGCTCGGCGGGCCTGCCGCGCAACCCGCAGCGATTGCTAGCGTTCACGCTCCGTGACGAGCACCACATCGCAGCCGCAGGCGCTGCCGACTGCGCCGCGGCCGAGCGGCCCGCCCGCGGTCGCGGTCCATCACGTCGACAAGGCGTTCAAGCTCCCGCATCAGCAGTACCACACGCTCAAGGAGCGGGTGCTGCACCCATTCCGCAGCAACACGTACGACGTGCTGCAAGCCGTCGGCGACGTCACCTTCGAGGTCGCCGAGGGCGAGTTCTTCGGGATCGTGGGCCGCAACGGCAGCGGCAAGAGCACGTTGCTCAAGTGCCTGGCCGGGATCTACGACGTCGACGGCGGCGATCTGAACGTCAACGGACGTCTGTCGCCGTTCATCGAGCTCGGCGTCGGCTTCAACATGGACCTGACCGCACGCGACAACGTGATGATCAATGCCATCATGCTCGGCCTCACGCGCCAGCAGGCGCGCGAGCGCTTCGACGACATCATCGCGTTCGCCGAGCTGGAGGAGTTCCTCGACCTCAAGCTCAAGAACTACTCGTCCGGCATGACGGTGCGGCTCGCGTTCTCCGTCGCGATCCAGGTCGATGCCGAGGTGCTGCTGATCGACGAGGTGCTCGCGGTCGGCGACGCCGCGTTCCAGCAGAAGTGCTTCGCCGAGTTCCACCGGCTCAAGGACGAGGGGCGCACGATCCTGTTCGTCACGCACGACATGAGCGCCGTCGAGCGCTTCTGCGATCGCGCGATGTTGATCGAGAAGGGCAAGATGGTCGACCTCGGCGAGCCTGCCGCAATCGCGCGTCGCTACAACGAGCTGAACTTCGGCCGGACCGTCCACCAGCTCGCGGCGCCGGGACAGGAGGTCGCCGAGGAGCGTTTCGGCGACCGCAGCGCCGAGATCGTCGACGCTTGGTTCGAGAGCGCCGACGGCGAGCGGATCGTCGAGATGGCGCATGGCGGGGTGTGCCGCGTCTGCATGGAGGCGCGCTTCGACGAGGGAATCGAGAACCCGGTCTTCGGCTTCACGCTCCGCAACGACGTCGGCGCGACGATCTTCGCCGCCACGACCGACCTCGTACACGGCCCGACCGGCTCGTTCGCAGCCGGCGAGACGGTCGTGGTGCGGCTCGAGTTCCAGAACTGGATGGTGCGCAGCACATACACGGTGACGCCGTCGATCGCGCGGCCCGGGCTGGGAGCGGACGCGCTCGACCTGCGCGCCGACATGGCGCAGCTGATCGTTCACGGCGGCTTCTATACCGGCGGCGTGACAAACCTTCCGCACAGCTTCGAGGTGACCCCGGCATGAGCGCGGCAGCGGCGACGACGAGCAGACGACGGTACGGCCCCTCCGCCTTCGGCGACGACCTGCGGCGGTTCTGGAACCTCACCGTCACGCTCGCGACGACCGAGTTCAAGCTCCGCTACTTCGGCTCGGTGCTGGGCTACGTCTGGTCGCTGGCCAGACCGCTCCTCTTCTTCGGCGTGCTCTACGTCTTCTTCACGAAGGCGCTGAAGCTCGGCAACGGCGTCCCGCACTATCCCGTCTACCTGCTCAGCTCGATCATCCTGTGGACGTTCTTCGTGGAGACCACGTCGGGCTGCGTGCAGTGCCTCTTGGCGCGCGAGGGGCTCTTGCGCAAGATGCGCTTCCCGCGCCTCGTGATCCCGCTGTCGGTCGCGCTCACGGCGATGTTCAACCTCGCGATGAACTTCATAGCCGTGCTGGTGTTCGCGCTCGCGACCGGTGTCGAGGTGCGCTGGACGTGGCTCGAGCTGCTGCCGCTGATCGCGCTGCTGGCGATGCTCGCGGTCGGCGTCGGGATGCTGCTGTCCGCGCTCTACGTGCGCTTCCGCGACATCCAGCCGATCTGGGACGTCCTGCAGCAGATGCTCTTCTACGGCTCGCCGATCATCTACGTGGCAGCGACGTACGACGACGCGAAGAAGGGGCTGGAGCCGATTGCCGTCACGCTCAACCCGATCGCGACGATCCTCACACAGGTCGGCCACGCGTTCGTCGACCGCACCTACCCGAGCGCCGTCACTGCGGCCGGCGGCAGCGCGAGGCTGGTGATCCCCGCCGCTATCATCGCCGCGATGTTCGGCCTCGGGCTGTGGTTCTTCTACCGCGAGGCGCCTCGGATCGCGGAGCATCTTTGATGGCGGTGGCCTCCGAGACCGGCCAGCAAGCCGAGATCGCGCGGCTGCGCGCGCGCGTTGCGGCGCTCGAAGCCGAGCTGGTCGAGCAGGCGGCGCGCACCGAGCGGGTCGTCGCCGCGGCGCAGGAGCGCACGTACTGGCTCGACCGCTGGCATCTCGACCTCAACGCGCTGATGCGCAAGCCGGGGGCGGCGCAGTTCCGCGCAAGCGTGCGTGCGATGCGCTGGGTCGCGCGCGGCGTGAAGAAGGTCAAGCGGACGCTGACGCGCGCCTCGTGACTGCGGTCTCCGTCGTGATCCCCGTCAAGAACGGGGAGCGCTACCTCGAAGAGCTGCTGGCCGCGCTCGCGCGCGAGCGTGCCGACGAGCTGCTCGTGATCGACTCCGGCTCGACCGATCGCTCGCTGGAGATCGCGCGTGCCGCGCCCGGCGTGACGCTGCTGGAGATCCCGCCACACGAGTTCGGTCACGGGCGCACGCGCAACCTCGGCGCCGAGCGCGCGCGCGGCGAGCTGATCTGCTTCCTGACGCAGGACGCGACGCCGGTCCCCGGCTGGCTCGACGCGGTGCGCGCTGGCTTCGCGTTGGACGACCGTGTCGGCGCCGTGTTCGGACCGCACCTGCCGCGCCCTTACACGAGCCCGATGATCGCGCGCGAGCTGGAGCGCCACTTCGCCGGCTTCGAGGCGCCGGACGGTGGACCGTGGCTGCAGCGCGCCGGCGACGAGCCGTTCCTGTCCAACGTGAATGCCGCCTACCGGCGCGAGGCATGGGCGACGATCCGCTTCCGCGACGTCGCCTACAGCGAGGATCAGGCCTTCGGGCGCGACCTGCTCGCGGCCGGCTGGCTGAAGGCGTACCACCCCGGCGCCGCCGTGCTGCACGCGCACGACTACGGCGCGGTCGAGTTCATGCGCCGCTACTTCGACGAGTACCGCGGCCTGCGCGCGACGACCGGCCACGTCGAGGCGTTCCACCCGCTCGACGCGCTGCGCACCGTGCGCGCCGAGACGGCCGCCGACCTGCGCTGGCTGGCTGAGCGCGACGCGCCGGCCGGCGAGCGCGCACGCTGGGCGGTGCGCGCGACCGTCCACCACGGCGGCCGGCGCGTCTTCTCCGCGCTCGGCTCGCGCGCCGACCGGCTGCCCGCGGGTGTGCGCGAGCGGCTGTCGCTCGAACGGCGCGGCGACGGGGCGACAGCGGACGGCTCAGGCGCGGCGGCGCCGCGCGGGCGCGCCGTCGCGCCGCAGCGCGGCGAGGACGACTACGCAGAGGCCGCGCGCGTGCTGCGCGACGGACCGGCGCCGCTGCTCGACCCGATCCCGGAGGCGGCCGAGCGCGAGCGGCTGCGACTCGCACTCGTCGTGCCCCCGTGGCGCCGGGGCAGCGGCGGGCACAACACGCTCTTCCAACTCCTGTCGCGGCTCGAGCGGCGCGGTCACGTCTGCAGCGCGTGGGTCGTCGACCCGATCGGCGAGACCGACAACCGCTGGCCGGCCGTGCTGCGCGAGGAGGTCAACGAGTGGTTCGCGCCGTTCGACGGTCCGGTGTACAAGGGCTTCGGCGACTGGCACGGCGCCGACGTCGCGATGGCGACCGGCTGGCAGACCGTCCATCCCACGCTGCTGCTCGCGGGCTGCCGCGCGCGCGCGTACATCGTCAACGACCACGAGCCGGAGTTCTTCCCCACCTCGACCGAGGAGAGGCTGGCCGAGGACACCTACCGCCACGGGATGCACTGCATCGCCGCGAGCCCGTGGCTGCGCGACCTGCTGATCGAGCGCTACGGCGCCTCAGCCGACGCCTTCCAGCTCGGCGTCGACCACGCGATCTACGCGCCCGACGCGCGCGTCGCGCGGCGGCGGGACACGGTCGTCTACTACGCACGCCACTCGACCGATCGCCGCGCCGTGCCGATCGGCCTGCTCGCGCTCGCCGAGCTGCACCGCCGCCGCCCGCAGACGCGCATCGTCCTGTTCGGAACCGACCGCCCGCCGCAGACCTCGTTCCCCTACGAGCACTGCGACGTGCTGAGCGCGCCGCAGCTCGCGGCGCTCTACAACGAGGCGACCGCCGGGCTGTGCCTCTCGCTGACGAACTTCTCGCTGATGCCGAAGGAGATGCTCGCGTGCGGGCTGCCATGCGTCGAGCTGGCCGGCGTGAGCGCCGAATCGATCTTCGGCGACGACGGTCCGCTCGCGCTCGCGCCGCTCGACCCGGTTGCGCTGGCGCGCACGATCGAGCGGCTGCTCGACGACCCCGCCGAGTGGGAGCGCCGCTCCCGCGCCGGCGTCGACTTCGTCGCCTCGCACACCTGGGACGTCGCGACCGACGAGGTCGAGGCGGGCTTGCGGCATGCGCTGCGCGAGCGAGAAGTAGCTCTCCGCTAGGGCGCAACGCCGGCTCCCGAGGTTCGCGCCGTCGGGGCGGCGGATAGACTTCGGCAGCAACTTTGGCGGGGTCACGGACGTTCCCTCCGTGTGCAAACCGTGACGAACAGCGACCATATGACAGCGCGTCCTCTCAGGCGCATCGCGATCGTGCCCGCGTACAACGAGGGCAACTGCATCGCCGATGTCGTGGCCGAACTGCGTGTGCACGCGCCCGAGTTCGACGTGCTCGTGGTCGACGACGGCTCGACCGACGCCACCGCCGTCATCGCCCGCGCGGCGGGAGCCGCGGTGATTCGGCATCCGTTCAACCTCGGGATCGGCGGCGCGGTGCAGTCGGGCTACGCGTATGCCGCCGAGCACGGCTACGCCGTGGCGGTGCAGGTCGACGGAGACGGCCAGCACGACGCCCGCCACATCCGCGAGCTGCTCGACCACCTCGCGGCCGATGCGGAGCTGGACATGGTCACCGGCTCCCGCTTCCTCGCGGACGGCGACGGCTTCCGCAGCTCGGTGTCCCGGCGCGTCGGCATCCGCATCTTCGCCCGCGTGATCTCCGCGATCACGGGCCAGCGCGTCACGGACCCGACCTCGGGCTATCGGATGGCGGGGCGGCGCGCGATCGAGCTGTTCGCGCGCGACTACCCGCACGACTATCCCGAGGTGGAGGCGATCCTGATGATGCACGCCCACCAGCTCAAGAGCGCCGAGGTCGCGGTCACGATGCGCGCCCGCACCGCCGGCGTCTCGTCGATCAACCATGCCCGCTCGGCCTACTACATGGTCAAGGTCCTGCTCGCGATCTTCATCGGCCTGTTCCGCGCGCGCCCGAGCGTCGCGCTCGGCGACCCGGCGCCGGTGACCGCCCAGCAGTCGATCTGACCGGCAAGGGACCGCGATGGCGCTCCGCATCCAGATCGTCGCGATCCTCGTCACGGGCGGCCTCTTCGTGCTCGTGTTCGAGCTCGTGCGCCGGCGGCGGCTGATGGAGCGCTATGCGCTGCTGTGGCTGCTCGCATCAGCCATCTTGCTGCTGCTGGCGATCTGGAAGGGGCTGCTCAACGAGATCGCCCACGCCATCGGGATCTATTACGCGCCCTCGGCGCTGTTCGTGATCGCGTTCGGCTTCATCCTCGTCCTGCTGCTGCACTTCTCGCTCGTGATCTCGCGCCTCGCCGACCAGAACAAGGTGCTCGCACAGAGACTCGGGATGCTCCAGCAGCGCCTCGATCAGCAGGAGGCCGTCGCGGCAGCGGCGGAGCCGGAGGCCGTCGGCGAACCCCGTGAGCTGACGCGCAGTCGCTAAGTGCCCTCCACGTCACCCGCCCTCGCGGTCGTCATCGTCACGCACAACAGCGCCGCCTGCCTGCCGGTCACGCTCGCCGCACTCGGGCCGCAGCTCGGCGCGGCCGACGAGCTGCTGATCGTCGACAACGCCTCCGGCGACGGGACGCCCGCGCTCGTGCGCGCCGGCGAGCCGCGCGCCCAGGTGCTCGAGACCGGCGCCAACCTCGGCTTCGCCGCCGCGTGCAACGCCGGGGTCGCCGCCACCCGGGCGCCGCTCGTGCTGTTCCTCAACCCGGACGCCGCGCCGGCGGCCGGCTGCCTCGACGCGCTGCGGACCGCGGCGGACGCGCATCCCGGCTGGGGGGCGTGGCAGGCGCTCGTCACGCTGCCCGGCGGCACGCACGTCAACACGAGCGGCGGGGTGACGCATTTCCTCTGCTTCAGCTGGGCCGGCGACTGCGGGGAGCCCGTCGTGCCGGGCGACGACCGCGAGGTCGCGTTCGCCTCGGGCGCGGCGCTCACCGTGCGGCGGGAGGCGTGGGAGCACGTGGGCGGGTTCGACCCCGACTACTTCATGTACGTCGAGGACGTCGACCTGTCGCTGCGCCTGCGTCTCGCCGGCTACGGCGTCGGCATCGCCCGGCGTGCGGTCGTGACGCACGACTACGACTTCGACAAGGGCTCGTACAAGTGGCTGCTGCTCGAACGCAACCGCTGGCGGACCGTGCTCGCCGACTATCCGGCGGAGCTGCTGCTGGCGCTGTTGCCCGCGCTGCTCGCGTTCGAGCTCGCGCTCCTGCCGATCGCGGCGCGCGGCGGTTGGCTGCGCGAGAAGCTGCGCGCACAGTGGGCGGTGCTGCGCGTGCTGCCGGGGCTGCTGCGCCGCCGCGGCCGCGTGCAGGCGACCCGGCGCGTGGACGCGGCGACGTTCGCCGACGCGCTCACGGCCGAGATCGACAGTCCATACCTGCGGGTCGGCGGACGGGCGCTCGCGCCCGTGCTGTCGGCGCAGCGCGCCTATTGGGCGTTCGTGCGGCGCCTGCTCGGAGCCGCGCATGCCTGAGGCCACGACACGATCCCGGCCGCAGGACGGCGCGCGGCCGCGCGCACGGCGCGCGATCGGCGCCGTGCCCGCCCCGCTGAGAGCGCTGCTGGGCGCCGTCCTGCTGCTCGGGCTCGCGTGGGCGCTGCTCGTGCCGCCCTTCCAGGCGCCCGACGAGCCCGCCCACGTCGGCTACGTCCAGTCGCTGGTAGAGGGTCCAGGGCTGCCGGGCGACGCGAGACGTCCGATCTTCTCGACCGAGCAGTTCGCCGCGGAGACGGCGGCGAACAGCGACCAGACGGCCGCGAACCTCAGCAACCGGCCCGAGTGGTCGGCGTTCGCGTGGCGGCGGTGGCAGCGACGCGACGCGACGAGCGTCCGGGCGCTCGCGCGCAGCGACGGCGGCGGCCCGAACCCGGCCGCGTCCAACCCGCCGCTGTTCTACCTCTATGACGCCGTCCCGTACGCGCTCGCGCACGGCGGCGACTTCTTCACGCGCTTCACGCTGATGCGGCTCGCCACGATGCTGTGGCTGCTCGGGACCGTCGCGGGCGCCTGGCTGCTCGCGGGCGAGGTGTTCGCCCGCGACCGGCTGCTCCAGCTCGTCGCCGCGGGCGTGGCCGGCCTGCTGCCGATGGTGACGTTCGTCTCGGCGCAGGTCGGGCCGGACGGGCAGCTCTACGCGCTGTGGACGCTCGCGCTGTGGCTGGGAGTGCGGCTGCTCAAGCGCGGCGCCACGCCGGGCGGCGCCGCCGCGCTGCTCGGCGTGACCGGGCTGGCGATCGTGACGAAGGCGACCAGCTATGCGTTGCTGCCGGCCGCGCTGCTGGCGCTTGCGATCGGCCTGTGGCGGCTGCGGGGCGAGCGCGGCCGCGCCGTGCGGAGCGCCGGCGCCGGGCTCGCGGCGCTGCTCGCGCCGACGCTCGCGTGGGTCCTCACCGCCCGCCTGCTGAACCACGCCGTCGCGGCGCAGGTCTCCCAGGGCGCGCACGGTGGCGGTACGAACATCCGGCAGTTCCTCAGCTACCTGTGGCAGTACTACCTGCCGCGGCTGCCGTTCCTGCAGCCCGCGCACGGTCCAGGCCTGCCCGCCTTCCACATCTGGATCGAGCAGGGAACGGCAGCCTTCGGGTGGCTGGAGGTGCGCTTCCCGCACAGCATCTACGTCGTCGCCGCGGGCCTCGTCGCGGCGATCGGCCTCGCCGCCCTCGCGCGGATCGTCGCGACGCGCGGGCGTGTCGACCTCGACGTCGCGGCATTCCTGCTGCTCGCCGCGGGGGCGCTGCTGACGGGGCTGCACTGGACCGACTTCCACAGCGCGACGCCGTTCATGCAGGGCCGCTACATCTTCCCGCTCGTGTCGATCGGCGGGCTCGCTGCCGCGCTCGCGCTGACGTGGCTGCGCGGCACCGCGCGGCAGCTCGGCGCCGGTGCCGCCCTGGGCCTCCTGTTCCTCCTCCAGCTGCTGTCGCTCGGGCTCGTGGCGACGCGCTTCTACGCGTGATGCGCAGGCCCGCCGTCATCGCCTTCCTCGCGCTCGCGCTCGCCGCGCTCGCGACCGTCGTCGCGCTCGGCGCGGGCCAGCGCCGGTCGCTCGCGTTCACGCTCGGCGTGACGCCGTTCGCGCCGGTCGCGACGCTCCAGCCGGGCCAGCAGGTCTGCCAGCAGCCGATCCCCGCGGCGGCGCCCTTCGAGGCGGTCGAGCTGCGCGTGCGCGCCCAGCGACAGCCGACCGGCCCGCTCGTCGTGACGGTCGTCCGCGTCGCCGATCGCGCGCCGCTGGGCCGGGGCACGTTGGCCGATGCGGCGCCGCGTGCGCAGCGCCGCGTCGTCGCCGTCGGCCACGTCGACGTCGGCGGCGAGATCGCCCTGTGCGTGCGCGACGCGGGGCGGCGAGCGGTCGCCCTGTACGGCGGACCCGACCAGAGCGCCCGGACGAGCAGCGCGTATCTCGACGGCAGACCGCTGGACGCAGACCTCGACATCGTCTTCCGCCGCGCCGACCCGGTGAGCACGCTCACGCTGCTCCCGCGGATGCTCGACAGCGCGGCGCTGTTCCGCGTCGGCTGGATCGGGCCATGGCTCTACTGGCTGCTGCTCGCGGCGGTCGCGATCGGCGTCCCGCTCCTGCTCGCGCGCTCGCTCGGGCGAGCGACATCCGGCGAAGGCGAGCCGCCCCGTGCGGACTGATCCGGCCGACGCCCGACTCGCCCCGGAGCGGCAGGACGCCGACGAGCTCGACGCGCTGACCGACGCCTCCGCCGGCGCGCGGGCGATCCGCGGCAGCGCGCTGCGGACCGGCAGCTTCGCCGGGCAGCTTGCGCTCGCGCTCGTCGCGGTGCCGCTGATGGTGCGCCACCTCGGTCCCGCTGACTACGGCCGCTACGTGACCGTCTCGGCGATCGTCTTCATCGTCGGCGGGATCACCGAGGGGGGGCTGATGTGGCTGGGCGTGCGCCACTACGTCTCGATGCGCGGGGACGAGCGCGAGCGCTACCAGCGCAACCTGTCCGGCCTGCGGTTGGTGCTCACCACGGCCGGCGTGCTCGCCGGGATCGCCTTCACGTGGGCGACCCACGCCGACGGGCAGGTGGTCGCCGGGACGGCGATCGTCGGCTTCGGCACGATCCTGCTGCTCGCGCAGACGACGTACTCGGTGCCGCTCCAGGCGGAGCTGCGCTTCGGCGCGCTGTCGGCGGTCGACCTCCTCAGACAGGCGGCACTGACAGCCGTGATCGTCGTGCTCGTGGCGACCGGCGCCGGGCTCGTGCCGTTCTTCTGGGCGAGCGTCGCCTCGGGCGTGACCGTGTTGGTCGCGACGCTGCTGCTCGTGCGCGGCGAGATCGACTCGCTGCGGCCGAGCTTCGACCTGCGCGCATGGCGGGCGATGGCGCACGAGGTGCTTCCGTACGGCCTTGCGGCGGCGGTCGGCGTCATCTACTTCCGCTTCGCGGTCGTGATCATGTCCTACATCGCCACGCCGGTGGAAACCGGCATCTACGCGACCGCGTTCCGCATCGTCGAGACGATCGCGGGCATTCCCTGGGTCGCCGTCGCGACCGGCTTCCCGATCCTGGCGCACGCCGCCGGCAACGACAAGGACCGCATGCGCTACGCGCTCCAGCGAATGTTCGAGGCGGCTGCGCTGGCCGGCGCGGGGATCGCGCTGGCGATCGCGCTCGGGGCGCAGTTCGCGATCGACGTCGTCGCCGGACCGAAGTTCCAAGCCTCCGTCCCCGTGCTCCAGCTGCAGGGCCTGGCGATGATCACGGTCTTCCTGATGGCGACGTGGTCGTTCGGACTGCTGTCGCTGAAGCGGTACCGCGCGCTGCTCGTGGCGAACGCGCTCGCCGCCGGCGTCGCCGCGGCGGCGACGTTCGCGCTCGTCCCGCCGCTCGGCGCAAAGGGCGCGGCGATCGCGACGGTGCTCGCCGAGGCCGTCCTCGTCGTCGCCTATGTCGTCGCGCTCTCGCGCGCCGATCGCAGGCTGCTGCCGCGCGTCGACTTCCTCTGGAAGATCGCGCTCGCCGCCGGCGTCGGCGCGCTCGCGGCGGTGCTCCCCATCGGCTCGCTCGCAAGCGCGCTGATCGGCGTCGCCGCGTACGTGGCGGCCGCGTTCGCGCTGCGCGCCGTGCCGATGGAGCTCGTCCACGCGCTCCGAAGACGGCCCGCCTAAGCTTCGCGGCGCATGGGTGCCAGCAGCTCGCAGGCCTTCCAGGCCACGGACGACCCCGGCTACTACGCGAACGCACGGGCAGACCTCGTCGCGCAGCTCCCGCAGCCGCTGGGACGGGCGCTGGACGTCGGCTGCGGCGCCGGCGAGGTGGGCCGCTCGCTGCGCGCGGCGGGCGCCGAGACCGTCGTCGGGATCGAGCTCAACGCCGCGGCCGCGGCGGCGGCGCGCGCACACCTCGACGCGGTCCACGTCGGCGACGCCGAGACGCTGGTCGGCGACGGCGCGCTCTGCGGTCCGTTCGACACGATTGTGCTCTACGACGTGCTCGAGCACCTCGTCGACCCGGCGGCGCTGCTGGCCGCGCTGGCGCCGCTCGCCGCCGATGGCGCCCGGCTGCACGTCTCCGTCCCGAACGCGCGGCACTTCTCGCTGCTGCGCGACCTGATCCTGCGCGGCACGTTCGGCTACACCGACTGGGGCCATCGCGACCGCACGCATCTGCGCTGGTTCACGCGGCGCGACGCCGAGGCGCTCGTCGCCGCGCACGGCTGGCGGATCGAGCGGGTCGAGCCCTCGATCCTCGGGCGCAACCGCCTCGTCGATCGCGCCACCGGCGGGCACGCACGCGAGTTCATCGCGCTGCAGTGGGCGGTTCTGGCGCGCAGATGAGCGGCTCGCCTCGATCGGGCCGCCCGCGTGTCGTCCTGCTGCGCGGCCACCACGCCAACGTGTGGGACCTGGCGCCGTGGGGGCTGCTGCTCGACGAGTTCGACGTCTCCGTGCTCGTCACCGGCTCGAACGTGCACCAGGTGGAGGGGCTCGCGATCCCGGCGGTGGCGGCGCGCACGCCGCGCGACGTCCTGCCCGGCGGCCGCGTGGCCGGCGGCCTGGCCTACGTTGCCGGCGAGCGCTATCTCGGGCTCGAGCGTCAGCTCGCCGGCGCGGACATCGTCCACGGCGCGGAGATCGCCTCGTGGCACAGCGCGCAGGCCGCGCGGCTGAAGCCACGCCTCGGGTTCGCGCTGGTGCTGACCGTCTGGGAGACGATCGCCTGGCGCGACACGTACCGCTGGCCGCGCGAGCGCGCCTACCGCCGTGCGGTCGTCCCGGCGGCCGACGCGTGCCTTGCCGCGACCGAGCGCGCGCGCGCAGGTCTGCTGCTGGAGGGCGTCGCACCGGGGCGGATCGAGGTCTCCCCGCCGGGCGTCGACGTCGAGCACTTCGCGAGCGCCGCGGAAGCAGCTCCGGCAGGCGACGGCGTCCATCGCATCCTGTCCGCCGGGCGGCTCGTGTGGGAGAAGGGACACCAGGACGTGCTGCGCGCGTTCGCGGCGCTGCGCCGCGGGCTGTTCGGGCCCCCGCGCGAGGACGTGGTGCTGGAGATCGTCGGCTCCGGGCCGGAGGAGGAGAAGCTCAAGCGCTACGCGGAGGAGCTGGGCGTCGCGTCGCATGTCGCGTTCGTCCCGACCATTCCCTACGCGCAGATGCCGGCGCGCTATGCGGCCGCGTCGTGCCTCGTGCTCGCGAGCCTGCCGGTCCGCGCGTGGGAGGAGCAGTTCGGGATGGTGCTCGTCGAGGCGATGGCGGCCGGCACGCCGATCGTCGCGTGCGCGACCGGCGCGATCCCGGAGGTGCTCGGCGACGCCGGGACGCTGGTCGGCGCCGGCGACTGGATCGGCCTCGCGAGAGCGCTGGCGGCCGGACCGCTCGCGGGTCCTGCACCGGCGCCGCGCCACGCCATCGCCCCCGAGCGTCTCGCGCCGTACGACGCGCGCGCCGCGGCCGACCGCTGTCGCACGATCTACCGCCGCCTGCTCGCGACCGGCTCCGGGCGCTCAGCAAGCTAGGGTCGGCGCGTGGGCTTCGCGATCTCCCCCCGCTGGCGCTGGCTGTTCGTGCTGCTGCTCCGCTGCTCGCCGCTGCGCTCGCATCGCGTGCGCACTGCGCTCTCGCTGGCGCTGCTGCGAGCGCGACGCGTCCAGCGCCGTCGCCGCGAGGCGCGCGGCGACCAGCGCCTGTCGCGGCCGGCGCTGCACGAGATGGACGTGCGGCTTGCGGCCCTGCTCGGCGACGGCGGCTACTTCGTCGAGGCCGGCGCGAACGACGGCTACACGCAGAGCAACACCTACCTGCTGGAGCGCTTCCACGGCTGGCGCGGAGTGCTCGTCGAGCCAGCTCCGATGCTCGCCGCCGAGGCCGCGCGCGAACGACCGAACGCGCGCGTCGTCCAGTGCGCGCTCGTAGCGCCGGAGGATGCCGGAACGCCGGTGACGCTGCACTTCGCCGGCCTCATGTCAGTCGTCTCCGGAGCGCGCGGAAGCGACGAGGCGGACCGCGAGTGGGTCGCGTCGGCGTACCTGCTCGGCGAGCGCGAGCATCATGCGTTCACGGCGCCCGCCCGCACGCTCAGCGACGTGATCGACGAAGCCGGCTCTCCCGCGATCGACTTGCTCTCGCTTGACCTCGAGGGTTACGAGCCGCAGGCGCTGCGCGGCCTCGACCTCGCGCGGCACGCGCCACGGTGGATGCTGATCGAGGCGCACGACGACGAGGCACGCGAGCGGGTCGAGGGCGAGCTCGGCGACCGCTACGTGCGCGTCGAGCGCTTCTCGCCGACGGACGAGCTCTACCGCCGCGCGGACGTCGAGCCGCGCTGACCGAGCCGCCCTGCGCGCGCGTCGACGAAGCCGTCGCGCACTGCGCGCAGCAGCGTCCGCCGGTGCGGCGAGCGCAGCGCGTGGAGCGCGAACGTCGCGGTGATCGCCGCGCGCCGCAGGCTGGCGAGCCCGCGCGGCAGCGGCCGGTGGCGCTCGCACACGACGACCGTGTTGCGGACGCCGTAGTAGAGGGCCGTCGGCGAGGCGCCCTCGCCGCCGCTGGACGCGGAGACGCGGTGACGCGCGATCGCGTCCGGGACGAACCACACGGCGAAGCCGGCGCGGCGGATCCGCACGCACCAGTCCACGTCCTCCACGTACAGGAACAGCTCGTCGTCGAGCATGCCGGCCTGTTCGACCGCCGCGCGCGAGACGGCCATGAAGGCGCCGACCGCGCGGTCCGTCTCGCGCTCCTCCCGGTAGGTGGGCCCGTCGGGGCGGCCGTGGCCGCGCGGGCGGCCGGAGTAGCCGAGCGTCAGCGCGACGCGCTGGCCCGCGAACCACACGCGCTCCACCGCCCCGCCGTCCGCGAACAGCACTTTGCCCGCGAGCGCGCCGGCATCCGGATGCCGGACCGCCGCCGCGCGCAGCGCCTCGATCGCGTCGGCTGCGAGCGTCGCGTCGTTGTTGACGAGGACGACCCATTCGGCGCCGTGTGCGAGCGCGTGCGCGATGCCGACGTTGTTGCCCCCCGCGAAGCCGAGGTTGCGCCCGTTCTCGATCACGGCTACCTCCGGAAACGTCTCCCGGACGGCGTCGACGGACCCGTCGATCGAGCCGTTGTCGACGCACACGACGGCGACGTCGTCACTCGCGAGTCCCCGCAGCGACGCGAGGCAGGCAAGCGTGTCGTCCCGTCCGTTCCACGACAGGACGACCAGCCACCACGACGCGGTCACGTGCGCATCGCCTCGGCCGCGGCCGCCTCGTACACCGCCGCCGTGGCCTCCGCGGTCGCGTCCCAGGTGAAGCGCGCCGCGCGCTCGCGGCCGGCCGCGCGTCGGCGCTCCACGTCGGGGCCTTCCGCCATCAGCGCGCGCATCGCGGTCGCGACGGTCCCCGGGTCCGTCGGGTCGAGCCACAGGGCGGCCTCGTCGCCGGCCACCTCGCGCAGCACCGGGATGTCGGAGCAGGCGACCGGCACGCCTCGCGCCATCGCCTCGAGCACCGGCAGACCGAAGCCCTCGTGACGCGTCGGCGTCAGGAACAGCGCGGCCGCCGCCCACAGGTCCTCCAGCTGTGCGGCGGCCGTCGCGCCCAACAGCCGCACGTCGGACTCGAGCCCCAGCTCGCGCACGCGCGCCGGCAGCGCGCCGCGATCGGTCCCATGTCCCGCGAACGCAAGCACGGGACGCTCGGGCTCCGGAAGCGTGGCGAGTCCGTCGAGCAGCAGCGGGAGGTTCTTGTGCGGAAGGCTCGTCGCGACGGCGAGCGCGAGCGGGCGGCCGTCGAGCGCGATCGCCGTCCGCGCGCGCGCCGCGTCGCCGGGGGCGGGGAGCGAGCCCAGCCCGTATGGCGTCGTGACGACGCGCTCGGCCGCGACGCGGAGCCGCTCTACGATCGCCCGACGGGACGCGTCCGAGCCGGTCAAGACGCGCGTCGCCCGCCGCGCCGCCGGCGTCACGAGCGCCTCCGTCGCCCACCGCAGCGGCGGGGCCATCAGCTCGGGCAGCTCCCGCCAGAGCACGTCGTGCAGCGTCAGCACGCGCGCGAAGCGGCCGTGCAGCGGCGCGAAGTTGCCCGCTCCGTGGAGCACGTCCACGCGCTCCCGCGCGGCAGCGCGCGCCACGCCGACCAGCTCCCCGGCGGCCCACCGCCCGCGTGCCCGGCCGGATGCCTGCGGCAGTACGACGGCGCGATCGACCTGCTCGCTCCAGAAGCCGTCGCCGGCCGCCGCCGTCTCGCGGTTGAGGAACGCGGTCAGGCGCAGCTCCGGCCGCACGCGCCGCAGCGCGGTCAGCAGCTCGCGGGCGTAGGTCTCACGCCCTCCGGTCTCGCCGGGGACGAGGAACAGCAGGTCGACGCCGACGTGCATCGCGGCCCGATGCTAATGCCCCGCCGCTCGGGCGGTCGTGCGCTGACGGCGGCCGCGTCCCGTACCCTGCCGCGCGTGTCCCGCCGCGCGCTCATCACCGGCATCGTCGGGCAGGACGGCGGCTACCTCGCCGAGCTGCTGCTCGGCGAGGGCGACGAGGTGATCGGGACGGTCCGCTCGCCGGACGGGGCGTTCGACCGGGCCGGGCTGTCACAGCTCGAGGGCCGCGTGCCGCTGCTGGCCATGGACCTCCTCGACCCGGACTCAGTCCGTCGTGCAGCCGCGGAGGCGACGCCCGACGACATCTACCATCTCGCCGCGCCGACGTTCGTGCTGGACGCGGTGAGCAGACCGGAGCGCACACGCGCGGCGATCGTCGGCGGCACAGAGGCGTTGCTCGCGGCCGCCGGCGCGGACGTGCGCGTGCTGCTCGCGGCCTCCAGTGAGGTCTTCGGCGCCTGTGAGTCCTCACCTCAGAGCGAGCGCACGCCGATGCGTCCCCGCAACGCGTACGGCGAGGCGAAGCTCGCGGTGCACCGGATGGCCGCCCGGGAGCGCGCGCGCGGCCGCTTCGTCGTCTCCGCGATCACCTACAATCATGAGTCGCCGCGACGTCCCTCGCGGTTCGTCACGCGCTCGATCACGCAGGGAGTCGCCGAGATCGCCGCCAGCCGTGCCGAGCGACTCGGCGTCGGCAATCAAGCGGCCGTGCGCGACTGGTCGCACGCCCGCGACATCGTCGAGGCGATGCTGCTCGCGCTGCGCCACGAGCAGCCAGACGACTACGTGCTCGCGTCCGGCGTCGGGCACACCGTCGGCGAGCTGGTCGAGCTTGCGTTCGCGGCGGCCGGCGTCGCGCGGCGGCTGCCCTCCGGCGAGGACCGCGTCTACACAGAGGAGCGCTACTGGCGACCGCTCGAGGAGCATCCGCTGATCGGCGACGCGACGAAGGCGCGCAGCCTGCTGGGCTGGCAGCCGCAGACATCGTTCGAGCAGCTCGTCGCCGAGATGGTCGCCGCCGACCTCGCGCGCGCCGGCGTCGTGCGCGCCTGAGCAGCCCGCCCCACCGCCGCGCCCCCGCTACGGCGCCAGCAGCTCCAGGTCCGCGCGCGTCATCAGCCGGATGAGCTCCTCGAAGCTCGTCTCAGGGACCCAGCCGAGTCTCTCCTTCGCCTTGGTCGGATCGCCGATCAGCAGGTCGACCTCGGCCGGGCGGATGAACTGTGGATCGATCTCGACGTAGCGCTCCCAGTCGCCGATCCCGGCCTCGTCGAACGCGACCGCGACGCACTCGCGCACCGTGTGCGTCTCGCCGGTGGCGATGACGAAGTCCTCCGGCTCGTCCTGCTGGAGCATCAGCCACATCGCTCTGACGTAGTCCTTCGCATAGCCCCAGTCGCGCTTCGCGTCGAGGTTCCCGAGCGCCAGCTTGTCGCGCAGGCCGTGCTTGATCGCGGCGGCATGCCACGTGATCTTGCGCGTGACGAACTCCAAGCCTCGGCGCGGGGAGTTGTGCACGACGAGCCGGCCGACGCCAGCGCAGAAGACGCCGCTTTCCGTCTCCAGGTCGAAGACGAAGTCGTCGCGTTCGGTCGTCTCGACCTCGACCACCTTGCGCACCTCCGCCGGGTCCTTGCGCAGGTGCGCGCCCTTCATCCCGACCAGCACCCGAGCGCCGATGTTCAGCTGGTAATAGACCTTCGCGCCACGGTGCTCGACGTACACCGACGCGGGCTGACCGCGCAGGCCATAGAGCCACACCAGCCCGAGCGCGAGCAGCGGGCTGTTCGTCTTGGCGGACTCGCCGTTGCCGCGTTTGAGGCCGTCGCCGGCGTAGCAGCCCGCGAGGAAGGCATCGTGCGCATCGGCGCCGCCGTTGAGGACGACCGGCGGAACCTGCTTGTAGCCATACGTGCCGTAGAGCTGCTCGCGCAGCCACTGCCCGAGGCCGCTGCCTCCGCCGCAGAGCGCGACGTGAGCGACGGCGCGCTCGGGGTCGAAGCCCGACGGCAGCTCGTGCTCGGTCGCCGTACCGAGGAAGCAGCGGCTCCACAGCTCCGCGGCGCGGCCGCGCAGCGCGGGGTCGTTGTTGACGAAGCGCGCCCCGTGGCCGTCACGGCCCACGTATCCGTCGGCCGTCAGCAGCCCGAGCAGTTCTGCCAGCTCCGGCGCGATCGACGTCCATGCCGGCGTCTCGGGCGCCTCGTCGCACAGCGCCAGCCGATCGCCGACCTCGACCTCGTGCGCAAGCACCTGCTCGCGATCGGCGTCGAGCAGGCGGTGATGTGCGGTCGTCGTGACGACGCCGCCGCGCGTCTCGACCGACAGCAGTCGGTGGTCGGGATCGGTCGCACGGCGCCGGGTCGCGGTGAGTGCGGCGATCGGCGTCCAGTCCTCGCCGTCCCAGACCTCCAGCAGCCCGTGCGGGAGGTGCTGCTGCACACTCGGCCCCTTGCGCCGCAGTGGCATGAGGTCCTCGGCGAGCTTGATCGAAACCACACCGTTGTGGCGAACGCACACGGGCGTCGTGGCGGATACGCACTCATGGTTGAACAAGATCCCACTCGTCGCATGCAAGTCATACGACTCGCGGTAATTGATCGTGATGAAGTGCCCGTACACCTTCGCGACCCCGTAGGGCGAGCGCGGATAGAGCGGCGTCTGCTCGTTCTGCGGCACTTCGCGCACCTTGCCGAACATCTCCGAGCTGGAGGCCTGGTAGAAGCGCGCCTGCGGGCGCACCTCGCGCAGCGCCTCGAGCATGCGCGTCACCCCCACGCCGGTGAAGTCCGCCGTCAGCGTCGGCTGCACCCACGACAGCGCGACGAACGACATCGCGGCGAGGTTGTAGACCTCGTCGGGCCGAGCGGCGCGCAGCGTGTCGACGAGCGAGCGCTGGTCGAGCAGGTCGCCCTGATGCAGCGTGATGCGCTCGCGCAGGTGCTCGATGCGATCGAACTTCTCCGTCGAGGCCCGGCGGACCATGCCGTGCACCTCGTAGCCCTGGTCGAGCAGCAGCTCCGCGAGGTAGGAGCCGTCCTGGCCGGTGATGCCGGTGATGAGTGCGCGCTTGGGGGAGGACATGGCCGGAGCGTATGAGATCGGCCCGACAAGGGCACGCGCGCGGCGGATCCCCCCACGCGCCCGCAGCGGGCGCTTCAGGAGCCGGCGCCGGCGAGCGGATAGCCCAGCTCGGCGAGCAGCGGCCCGGCGACCGCTTCGAAGGCCGTCACGTCGGCAGGGTCGAGCGCCTCGCGCCAGCGGCCGGCCCGCGCCGGGTCGGGCGGACGCAGCGTCAGCGCGTGCCAGCGGTTGCGCTCCTCGTGCGTGATCCACGTCCCGTCCGCGAGGAGGCGCTCGGGCATCTCGCGATGGCGCGCGGCGGCGTGCTCGTGCGCCTGCAGCATCGCCGGGTCGAAGTCCAGTCGGAGGTAGTCGCACAGCGCCCGCAACTCCGTCTCCGGGTCGGCGACGAGGCGCTCGTAGCACACCTCGCGGTAGTGCCGGACGCGCGCGCCCTGGCGTCGTGCCGTCTCGATCCGGTCGCGCCAGTCGCGGGCGATCGCCTCGATCCCGGCGGGAGCGATCGGCAGTCCGCGCACGGACAACGCGACGTCGCGGCCGTCGCGGACGATGTGGACGAACCGCAGCTCGGGCAGCTCCGACGCGAGCACCGTCATGTGCCGGGAGTGCGACGGCGTCTTGTCACCCCATCGCGGCTTGCCGTGCCGTTCGGCGTATGCCGCGAAGATCGTGCGCAGGCCGTCCCCCAACGACCACGGGCGAACGGCGGCGAGCCGCGCGCGCAGCGCCGCCTCGTCGAAGGCGAGATCGGGCCAGGTCGCCAGCGCGCGGATCGCGTCCAGCAGCTCGTCGGGGCCGGCGGCGCGCGCGACGAGGCTGTCCAGCACCTCGCCGAACCCGGTCTCGGGCGGGATCGCGAGCTGCGGATGCGCGTCGAGCATCAACCGCAGCAGGGTGGTGCCAGAGCGCGGCACGCCGACGATGCACGGCGCCGGGGCGTGGCGACTGCGTCCAGCAGCGCTGTGGAGCCGCTCCCGGGCTGACGCGAGGACGCTCATCGCGAGCCAACCCTACCGGCGAGTGCCGTGCGTATGCCGAGAATCGGTGGAATAAACTGGACTGCCCGCACGGGATCAGCAAACTGCGCAACCTCGCGTGGATGGCAGCGTTGAAGCGTTCGACCGCGCCGATCCGAGCCGATGTCCACCACCACCTCCTCCTTCGAAGCCATCGCACTCCCGCCCGTCGCGCAGGCCCCTGTGCTCGGCGTTCCGCTCGCGGTCACCGACTACGAGCGCACGCTCGACTGGATCGACGCGGCCGTCGCGCTGCAGGCGCGCGAGTACCTGTGCGTCGCCGCCGTCCACACGGTGATGGAATCGCGCGAGGACGCGGCGCTGCGCGACGCGGTCGACGGCGCCGCCTTCACGGTTCCCGACGGCCAGCCGCTCGCGTGGGCGCTGCGCAAGCTCGGCCACGACATCGACGCGCGCGTGTACGGCCCCGAGCTGATGGCGCGCGCGTGCGCGCGGGCCGAGCGCAACGGACAGCGCTTCTATCTCTACGGCGGCCGCAGCGAGAAGGCGCTCGCGCAGCTCGCCGCGAACCTGCTCGACCGCCACCCCGGCCTCCAGCTCGCCGGCGGCTGGTCGCCCCCATTCCGCGACCTGTCCGAGCTGGAGCTGGACGAGGTCGCGGCTCGCATCAACGCCGCGCGGCCGGACGTCGTATGGGTCGGCATCGGCGTCCCGAAGCAGGAGAAGTGGATGGCTGCGATGCGCGACCGGCTCGATGCGCCGGTGCTCGTCGGCGTCGGCGCCGCGTTCGACTTCCACGCCGGCCTGATCCCGCAGGCGCCCGCGTGGATGCAGCAGCGCGGGCTCGAGTGGCTCTTCCGCCTCGCGCAGGAGCCCGGCCGCCTGTGGCGCCGCTACGCCCGCCACAATCCGCGGTTCCTCGCCGGCTTCGCGCGCCAGTGGGCGACAGATCGGCGCGGCCGCGGCTGGCGCTAGCCTCCGCGGGGCGATGAGCAGCGCGAACCAGACCCCCGACGTCGCCGTCGTCGGCCTCGGCCGCGTCGGCCTGCCGCTCGCGCTCTCGTTCGCCGACCGCGGCCTCGACGTGCTCGGGATCGACCGCGACGCCGAGCGGTTGCAGGCCGTCGCCGCCGGCCGGATGCCGTTCCAGGAGACCGGCACGGACGAGCTGATCGCGCGCGTCCATGAGGGCAAGCGCCTGTCCGTCTCCGAGCGCGTCGCCGACGCGGCGCAGGCGGACGCGATCGTCCTCACGCTCGGCACGCCGTCGTTCAGCCACATCGAGATCGACATGCGCGACATCCGCTCCGCGCTCGACGACCTGCTGCCGCACCTGCGGCCCGGCCACACGATCGTGCTGCGCTCGACCGTCGCGCCCGGCACGACCGATTTCGTCGCCGGCTACCTCGAACGCCAGCGCGGCCTGCGCGCCGGCGTCGACGTGCACGTCGCGCACGTGCCCGAGCGGATCGCGACCGGCAAGTTCCTCGCCGAGATCGACACGCTGCCGTGCATCGTCGGCGCGGTCGGAGGCGAACCGTCGGGCGAGCACGTCGCGCGCGTCTTCGAGGCCTTCGACGCACCGATCGTGCAGACGACGCCGGTGCAGGCGGAGCTGGCGAAGATCTGGGCGAACATCCTGCGCTACACGCACTTCGCGCTGCCGAACCT
>Ga0134125_10001287_pt1 | contig 30972 bp, 33 predicted proteins | sample KB31751_FD_96464 | JGI IMG/M metagenome (GOLD analysis project Ga0134125, IMG submission 96464) | Terrestrial soil microbial communities with excess Nitrogen fertilizer from Kellogg Biological Station, Michigan, USA - KB3-175-1 | ecosystem: Environmental > Terrestrial > Soil > Unclassified ... | reverse complement strand
GCGGATACCACCGGAACTGAGTGAAGCGTGGCGGGCGTCGAGCCCGGCCAGCGCGGTTCCCCTCGTGCCGGGTGCCACGGTCATCACCGGCAGCGAGGGGACGGTTGCCGGTCGGGATCTGCGCTCCGGTTCGGTGCGCTGGAGCTACCGGCGAGACCGGCCGCTGTGCACGGTGGCCGCCGCATTTCACAAAGTGATCGCGGTCTATCAGCGGGGCAAGACCTGCAGCGAGGTGACCGCCCTGGACTGGGCCAGCGGCCGGCGCGGACCGCAACGCACCGGCCCGGTGGAGGCGCCGACCCGGCTGGCTGCCGAGGGCAACCAGGTCGCCGCCAGCGGGCAGCACTACCTCGAGGTATGGCGGTCCGACCTGGTGCGCACGCTGGCCTACGGGCGGCTACCGACACCGGCGCAGCCCGCGACCCAACCGCGACCGGACTGCCTCCACGGATCGATGGCGGTGGGCTCTGGTAGTGGGTCCAGGGGTCGGCTGGCTGTCGTGGAGCGATGTCCTGGGGAGCGGGTACGGCTGACCGTGCAGCGCTCCGATCCCAAGGAGCCCGACCAGCCCGAGGTGATCTTCAGCGTGTTGCTACCGGGCCAGCAGGCCAGGGTCATCGCGCTCAGTGGCGACCGGGTAGCAGCGGCGCTGCCCGACCCAGCTCGGCTGGTGGTGCTCGACGGGCAGGGCAGGACGGTAGCCGAACATCCGCTGGCCGTGCCGGACGCCGACCTGCGGGGCGACCCACCCGGTGGTGTGGTGGATATCACCCCGACCGCGACCGAGCTGTACTGGTTCACCGGCTCGGCCACTGTCGCATTGGACGTGGCTGATCTGCGGCCCCGGTGGACCCGCCCCGGATCTCTGGGACCCGGCTCTGAGGTTGCCGGGCGGCTGCTGTTACCGGTGCCTGGGGCACTGGCCGTGCTGGACACCACCACTGGTGAGCAGATCGGCGCGCTGCCCGTGGACCGTGGCGGCTACCGTGGCCCTGTCGACACCGCCAGTTCCAGCGGAGTGCTACTCGAGCAGCGCGGTGACACCCTCGTCGCGCTGGACTGATCGGTGCTCGACGGCCCGTTGCCGACCAGTCCAGTGTCGTGAACTCGACACCAGCGGCCTGGCCGCTGCCTCGAATGTCGGTGGTGTCGAGTTCACGACAGAATCGAGATCGGTGAGCCGCCCAGCCCGCGCGGCCGGAACCCGGGTGTCAGGCCCACCAACCGAACCAGAGCACGGCCGCTGCGAGCAGCGCCACCGACCAGGCTGCCAGTGTGGCGATACGGCCGTGCAATCGCTCCGCGGCCGCCTGCAATCCCACGGCGGCCAGCGCCGCCAGCACATGACCGGCAACGGCCGCCGAGCCGGGACCGGGATAACCTGACGCACCGGCCAGCCACTGAGCCAGGCACACGATGATCGCCAGTGCCACCAGGCCGCCGGCCAGCACACCGGATAAGCCCAGAATGGCTCGGTCGCGCAGTGCGGTCACGGTGCCAGCAGCGCCCACGGCTGCAGATCGGGGGCGCTGGCGCGTCCCTCGGGGCAGTGCCGCCGGAAATCGCACCAGGAGCAGGCCCGTCCGGGAACCGGGGGGAACAGGATTTCCGGATCGCCTCCGGTCTCCAGGGTGTCGGTGGCCAGCGCGATTTCCTCAGCCGCCTCCTCAGCACGCTGCAGGTGCCTGGTCAGCGATTGATCGGTGTGTTCCCAGCCGGCCACGGTGCCGGTGGGCAGGTGATGGAGCTCGACCCGGCGGCACTCCCGGCGCAACGTGCGCCGCGCCGCGAAGGCGTAGAGCGCCAGCGCCTGCGAGCCCCGTGCGTCATCGACGGTCAGCGCTTGGCGACCGGTCTTGTAATCCACCACGACCAGCTCGCCGTCCCGCTCGTCGATCCGGTCCACCCGCCCTTCCGCGACGATCCGCCGGGTCGGCGCGGAGACCCATCGCTCGACGCCCACCGGATCGAGATGGGGGTCGAGCTCATCGACGTAGCGTGCCACCCAGTCCTGCGCGCGGCTGCGATAGTCGGCGGCCTGCGCGGCGTCCGCGAAGCCCTCCCCGGACCAGTGCGTCGCCACCAGCGCGGCCGCCGCATGCGGGCGGCGCCGATCCGGCGCGAGATCGAACAGTGCCCGCAGCGCGGTGTGCACCACCGCGCCCAACGTGTTGTGCGCCCAGGCGCCACCACGGGCCGGGGCGGGCCGATCCAGATAGGCCATCCGATAGCGGCGCGGGCAGCCGATCCAGGTACTGAGCTTGGCGGGAGTGACCCGCACCAACGGCCGGGGCAGACCCCCCAGATCCAACTCACCCTGTGCGCGCCGTGCCATCCCGCCTACCGTACCCATCCCGCGGTACCTCCCTGGCCGTTGGTTCAGCCGCTCACCGCGGCGACACGGCTGCGGTGGGCGAGCTGCTCGATCCGCTCCAGCGACTCGGGGTCGGTCGTCTGCTGGCCCAACGACACCGTCTTGTTCGTGCCGTGGTAATCGCTGGATCCGGTGATCACCAGATCCAGTTCGCCGGCAAGGTCGCGCAACGCGGCGCGGTCCGCTTCGGCGTGATCGGGATGGTCGACTTCCACCCCGGCCAGTCCCTGGCCGGTGAGCTCGGCGATGACCGCGTGCTCGATCACCGGCCCGCGGCGACGAGCCATGGGATGCGCCAGTACGGCGACCCCGCCCGCGGCGCGGACCATCCGGATGGCGGTACTGACGTCGGTATCGGCCCGATCGAGGTAGTACCGACCGCCGGAGTTCAGGAACCGGTGGAAGGCCTCGTCGACGCTGCCAACCACACCGGCTGACACCAGCACCCGCGCCAGGTGCGGGCGACCGGCGGGAGTTTCCGGCGCGAGGCCGCCGAGCACCGCATCCGGGTCTATCGGGAACCCGTCCGCAGCCATCCGGGTGGCCATCGTGTGCAACCGGGAGCGCCGCTCCTCCCGCAGCCGGACCTGTTCGGCGAGGATGGTCGGTGAGTCGGGATCGAACAGGTAGCCCAGTAGGTGAACCGAGACCCGACCGCCCCGGCCGTCCGCGGCAACACACGAAAACTCCGCACCCCGAATCAACCGCAGCCCGACCGGCAGGGACGCGACAGCCTCGGCCCACCCGGTGGTGGTGTCGTGATCGGTCAACGCCACCACATCAAGGCCGGCCGCGGCGGCGGCTGCCATGAGCTGCGCGGGGCTGTCCGTTCCATCCGACGCAGTGGAGTGGGCGTGCAGATCGATGCGCACCCGCGTCAGGCTGCTCCGACTGTGGACTCCGTCACTCAGGGCCGTTCCACCTCGGTCGCAGCCGGCGCCTGCGGCGCGGGACGGGCGGCCGGTCCAGGTTATGCGAACGAAGCTGCTTCTTGTCGCCGAAGATCAGCTCGGAGATCGCTTGGAAGACCTCCTCGGGCCGCGGTAGGTACCTGATGTACTCCAAGTCCTGCTTCTGGCCGGCTGACTCGATTCGCAGCGTGCCGTAACCCAGCACCTGCCCGAGAAGCGGACGCATGAAGCTCATGTCCGTCACCTTGGTGATCGGCATCATGGAGTTCTTCGTCTCGATGATGCCGCTGGTGACCATGAACCGCTTGTCGGTGACGATGATGATCTCGACCCACCACTCCAGCGCCCTCCAGGCGTAGCGGACCAACGCCGCGACGGCTGCATACCAGAGCAACGACTGCACCAGCCACAGACCGCTGCCCAACCCGCTGATCAGCTTGGACAGCACGAACGCCACGACCACGATCCCGATGGTCTGCAGCAGCGGCACGATCAGCACTGCCCAGTGCCGCCGCACCCGGATCACCCGCCGCTCCACGGCTGGGTTGAGCAGCACGTTGGACTGTCGACCGATCATGTCAGCGCTACCTGCGGCGTCTTAGCACTCACTGTGACCTACCCGTCTGGCCCCCGTCTGGCCCCTGTCAGGCGCTGTCTGGCCGCTGGGACAGCGGATGCCGCCATTGTCCCGCATTCACCTCATCGATCAAGCGGCGACACTCGTGAGCCTACTACCATGATCGCTGATGACAGGCCCGTCCGAGCAGCGGATCCGGTGCGTCGGGGCAGTGGTCTTCGACGACGCGGGCCGGCTGTTGCTGGTGCGACGAGCGCACGAGCCGGGACGGGGACGCTGGTCGATTCCCGGTGGCCGGGTGGAGGTCGGTGAGACCGACGCACATGCGGTGATTCGCGAGGTAGCCGAGGAGACCGGGCTGGCGGTCGAGATCACCCGGTTGCTGGGCAATGTGCAACGGCGCGCCCCCGGGGCAGCAGTGTTCGACATCTATGACTACCGCTGCCGGGTGATTGGCGGGACACTCCGTCCCGGCGACGACGCTGACGACGCCCGCTGGTGCGACCCGCAAATCCTGGCGACGCTGCCGATCGTCACGGGCCTCGTCGACGCCCTCACCCACTGGCACTGCCTCCCCCCGCCACCCCGACATGGAGACATATCGGGGTGTTGAGGGCCTTGCCAACCCCGATATGTCTCCATGTCGGGGTGGCGGGGGGCGTCAGGCGGGGGTGGGGCCGGGGCCCATGGCCAGTTTGGCGAGCATGTCGCGGGCTTGCTCAGCGTGGCGCGGCTGACATAGGACGTCGTAACGGCCCGCCACCAGTTGACTCGACGAGGCGAAATCCCGGCGACCGCGGGTCGCGGCATAACCGGCGGCCGCGAACACGGTGCCGAACACCGCGCCGGTGGCCAGCCCCACCAGTATCGGGATGATTCCGGCACCGGCTTGAGTAGCGAACAGGCTGAGCAGCACCCCGACGAACAGCCCGAACCAGGCACCCGACGCCGCTCCCTGACTGAGCACTCGGCCCCAGGTCAACCGGCGCAGCACCCGCTCCACCAGCATGAGGTCAACCCCGACAATCGTGACTTCGGCGACCGGAAACTGGTTGTCAGCGAGGTGGTCCACCGCGCGTTGAGCTTCGGCGTAGGTGGTGTAGGAGCCGATGGGCCAGCCGGTGGGTGGAGTGGGCAGGCCGGGCATCGGGCCCTGACCTTTGAATGGACTGGTCATAATGCATCACCTCGTCTACGAGGTACCCCGTCGTGCCGACAGCAGATCATCCTCGCGCAGCGTACTCCCGTAGCAATCCCTTGCTGATGATCGTCTTTTGGATCTCGCTGGTGCCCTCGCCGATGAGCAGGAACGGGGCTTCGCGCATCAGCCGCTCGATCTCATACTCCTTGGAGTAGCCGTAGCCCCCGTGGATGCGGAAGGCGTCCTCGGTGACCTCTTTGCAGTATTCGCTGGCCAGCAGCTTCGCCATGCCGGTCTGCACGTCGTTGCGCTGACCGGAGTCCTTGAGCCGGGCGGCGTTGACCATCATCAGGTGCGCGGCTTCGACCTTCGTGGCCATCTCGGCCAGCTTGAACGCGATCGCCTGGTGCTGCGCGATCGGCTTGCCGAAGGTCTTGCGGTGCTGAGCGTAGTCGACCGCGAGCTCGAAGGCGCGGATGGCGATGCCACACGCTCGGGCGGCGACGTTGACCCGTCCCACCTCGACGCCGTCCATCATCTGCGCGAAGCCCTTACCCGGTGCGGCACCGAGGACCTTGTCGGCGCCGATGCGGTAGCCGTCGAACACCAACTCGGTGGTGTCGACACCCTTGTAACCCATCTTGTCGATCTTGCCGGGAACGCTGAGGCCCGGCGCGACCTCGCCGTAGCCAGTGGGCTTGTCCACCAGCAGCGTGGTGAGGTTGTGGTGCGGTCTCACCGCCCCCTCGTCGGTCTTGACCAGGGTTGCCACCAGGGTTGACGTGCCGCCATTGGTCAGCCACATCTTCGCGCCGTCGACGATGTAGCCATCGCCATCACGCCGGGCCCTGGTCTTGATCGCCGCAACGTCGGAACCCAGCTCCGGTTCCGACATGGAAAAGGCCCCGCGAATGCGGCCTTCGGCCATGCCCGGCAGGTAATGCTGCTTCTGCTCCTCGGTGCCGTGGTGGCTGATCATGTACGCCACGATGAAGTGCGTGTTGATCACACCTGACACGCTCATCCAGCCTCGGGCGATCTGCTCCGCGACCAGTGCGTAGGTCAACAGCGACTCGCCCAGGCCGCCGTATTCCTCGGAGATGGTGAGACCGAACAGGCCCATCTGCTTCATGCCCTCGACGATCTCGTGGGGATAGGTGTCGGTGTGCTCCAATTCCTGGGCGACCGGGATGATCTCCTTGTCCACGAAGGTCTTCACCGTGGCCAGGATCTCCTGCTGGATCTCGGTGAGACCGTCGGTCTGAGCGAGCCGGGCCATGAAGAGGAACCCTTTCGTTGCAGGCGGCGGATCGGGCCGGCCTGGTAGTGGATTACCCAGTATGACGGCTGCGACCGCTGCCGGCGCCCGACACCCATATGACGTAATACGGCGGCTGGGCATTGATCGCTGAAAGTGAGCGATGGCAGTGCGACTTCGCACTGTTATCACTCACTTTCACCGACTTCTCCGGCGAGAGCTCGATATACTGCGGCGGTGCGGCATCCGGGATGTTTCATAAAGCCGTGTCTTGCTAGCGCCCGGCTGTTCATGCGGCGATACGTCGATTTCCAACGGTCGGCCAGCGCGATGTGTCGCAGTCGCTGACCACTCGCCGACGACCTCCGGACTCCCGTCACAACCCAAGGATCATGTGATGAATGCAACCGCCACCACATCCCCCGACCCCACTTTCTACCGTAGCCCCGCCGAGGCGGCCGCCGCGCCGCCCGAGAAGCTGGCCTATGTCGTCGCGTTCGACCGCGCGGGTCAGCGGCCCGATGCACTCACCGTCATCGACGTCGACCCGGATTCGGCGGCGTACGGGCAGCTAGTGGGTTGGGCAGACCTGCCGAGCGCGGGCAACGAACTACATCATTTCGGCTGGAACGCCTGCAGCAGCGCGCTGGCCCATGAGGGTCATCACAGCCAGGACTTACAGCGCCGGTACCTGCTGCTGCCTGGGCTGCGCAGCTCCGAGGTGCATGTCTACGACACCCAGCCGGATCCGACCAACCCCACTCTGGTCAAAACGATCGGCGCCAAGGAACTAGCTGACAGGGCCGGCTACTCCCGGCCACACACCCTGCACTGTGGCCCCGAGGGGATCTTCCTGTCCTGCCTCGGCAGCGCCAACGGTGCCGACGGTGCCGACGGGCCGGGCGGGATCGCGCTGCTCGACCATGTCACCTTTGACGTGCTGGGCGCCTGGGAGAACGACCGCGGCCCGCAGTACCTGTCGTATGACGCCTGGTGGCACCTCAAGCACAACACGCTGATCACCAGTGAATGGGGCACCCCGTCCATGATCGAAGGCGGCGTCAACCCGGAGCTGCTGCTGGCCAATAAATACGGCCACGCGCTGCACTTCTGGGACCTCGCCGCCGGCAAGCACCTCCAGCGGGTGGACCTGGGAGCCCACCACCAGATGGTGCTCGAACTGCGCCCTGCGCATGACCCGGAGGCGACCTGGGGATTCGTCGGTGTGGTCGTGTCCACCCAAGACCTGTCTGCCTCGGTGTGGCGCTGGCATCGGGAAAACGGCAGCTGGACCGTGGACAAGGTGATCACCATCGCGGCCGAGCCCGCTGACCCCGACCTGCTGCCCCCGGCCCTGAAGCCCTTCGGAGCCGTTCCGCCGCTGATCACCGATATCAACCTGTCGGTGGACGACCGGCAGCTGTACGTGTCGTGCTTCGGCACCGGTGAGCTCAAGCAGTACGACGTGTCGGATCCGACAAACCCGCGGGAAACCGGCTCGGTGCGGTTGGGCGGCATCGTCGACCGCGCGGCCCATCCGGCCCAACCCGACCAGCCGCTGGCCGGCGGCCCGCAAATGGTCGAGGTGAGCCGGGACGGGCAGCGGGTGTACCTCACCAACTCGCTCTACGGCGCCTGGGACGACCAGTTCTACCCCGACGGTGTCGGCGCGTGGATGGCCAAGATCGACGCCGACCCCGCGGGAGGGCTGGCCATCGACCGTGGGTTCTTCCCGCACGGCGACGATTTCCGGGGCCTGCGAGTACATCAGGTGCGGCTCCAAGGCGGTGACGCATCTTCAGATTCCTACTGCTATCGCTGAGCCGCCCGTGAGTCGCACGTAAGCTACCCGTGAGCCGCCCCTAGGCCGCTGCCACCAGATCGCGATTCGACTCCGAATGGCGCAACCGCGAACGCTAGCCTCCTACTGTGGCCACGGCGAGCAGGGTTTTTGCTGCGCGGGTTGCCGGCCTGCCAGTGTTCGGGCCTGACGGCGAGCAGATCGGCAGGGTCCGGGACCTGGTCACCGCGCTGCGCATCGGCCCCCGGCCACCGCGGGTCCTCGGGCTGGTGATCGAGCTCGCGATCCGGCAACGGATCTTCGTACCCATGCTGCGGGTCACCTCGATCGAGCCGGGTGCGGTGGTGCTGTCCACTGGCACGGTGAGCCTGCGCAAGTTCACCCTGCGCCCCAACGAGACGCTGGTGATCGGGGAGATCCTGGACACCCGGGTGCACGTGGCCGCTACCGGGGCAGTCGCGTTCGTGGTGGACGCCGGGATGGAGCCGACCCGCACCAGAGACTGGGTGATCACGAAACTGGCGGTGCGAGAGCGCACCGGCCGCCTGGGCCGGCGCGGTCCGGTAGAGGTGCTCGGCTGGGACGAGGTGGTGGGGCTGACGCTGGCCGAGGTGTCCTCCCGCGGGCAGGGCGCCGAGCAACTGCTCGCCCTGTTCGAGGGAATGCGGGCGGTCGACGTCGCCAACACGTTGCGTGAGCTGCCGGCCAAACGGCGCGACGAGGTGGTCGACGCGCTGGACGACGAGCGGCTCGCAGACGTGCTACAGGAGCTGTCCGAGGAGGAGCAGGCTCAGGTGCTCGGGCGGCTGGGCGACGAGCGCGCCGCCGACGTGCTGGAGGCCATGAACCCCGACGACGCCGCCGACCTGCTCGGTGAGCTCGCCCAGACCGAGCGTGAGCGGTTACTGCGGTTGATGGCCCCCGAAGAATCGGCGCCGGTCCGCCGGCTGTTGGCCTACTCTTCGGACACCGCCGGTGGCCTGATGACCCCGGAGCCGGTGGTGCTCACCCCGGACGCCACCGTCGCCGAGGCACTGGCCCGCGTCCGCAACCCCGAGCTGACCCCTGCGCTGGCGAGCATGGTGTTCGTCTGCCGCCCACCGTCAGCCACCCCAACTGGGCGCTACCTGGGCTGCGCCCACCTGCAGCGACTGCTTCGCGAGCCGCCCTCCGACCTGGTGGCGGGGGTGCTGGACACCGAGTTGGCCAGGCTCGGGCCGGACGCGACCCTGGCCGAGGTCACCCGTTATTTCGCGGCCTACGACCTGGTGTGCGCGCCGGTGGTGGATCCTGAGGACCATCTGCTCGGGGCGGTCAGCGTGGATGATCTGCTGGATGCCGCGCTGCCCGACGACTGGCGCCAGCAGGAGGCCTGGCTCAGCTCCGACAGGCCTGGTGAGGTGACCGGTGACTGAGTCACGGTGGCAGTACTCGGCAAGCCGGCTGGACCTACCGCGCGGGCCACGGCGGCTGACACCCAGAGTGGATCCGGACGCCTTCGCCCGGTTCTCCGAGCGGATCGCCCGCTTTCTGGGCACCGGCAGATTCCTGGCCGCACAGACGGTGGTGGTCATGGTATGGATCTCGCTGAATCTGGCCGCGGTGTCGCTGCGGTGGGACCCCTACCCATTCATCCTGCTGAATCTGGCCTTCTCCACGCAGGCGGCCTATGCGGCGCCGCTGATCCTGCTAGCCCAGAACCGCCAGGACGACCGCGACCGGGTCACGCTTGAGGAGGACCGGGCGCGTGCCGAGCGCACCAAGGCCGACACCGAGTACCTGGCCAGGGAACTGGCGGCGCTGCGCCTGGCGGTCGGCGAGGTGGTCACCCGGGATTTCCTGCGGTCGGAGCTGAACCGGCTGGCAGAGCTGCGGGACCAGGCTCCGCCGGAGTCGGCGGCGGCGGATCGGTCACCCCCGGACCGGTCCGGTGGGTATCGTCGCGGTAAACGGGGCGCTGAGCGCCTGCCTCGGCAAGCGGGCCAATGAGCAGCCTGCCGCATAACGCCTAGCATGAAAGTACAGACGCCCACTCAACCCGGAAGGTCGGTGCCACCCGTGGCCTCCATCCAGACCGTCCCGTCGGTCGACGCGGTCCGAACCGCGCTGGACGGGGTGCACGACCCCGAGATCAACCGGCCGATCACGGAGCTGGGCATGGTCAAAGACGTGACCGTGACGCCCGATGGTTCGGTGCAGGTAGCGGTGTGGCTCACCGTCGCCGGCTGTCCCATGCGTGACACCATCACCTCCCGGGTCACCACAGCGGTGCGCACCGTGCCGGGTGTTCGGGACGTACGGGTGGAGCTGGACGTGATGAGCGACGCCCAGCGCACCGCATTGCGCCGCCAGCTGCGCGGCACCGCCGAGGAACCCCGGATCCCGTTCGCCGAGCCGGGATCGCTGACCCGGGTGTACTGCGTGGCCTCCGGTAAGGGCGGGGTCGGCAAGTCCTCGGTGACGGTGAACCTGGCGGCCGCGATGGCCGATCGGGGCCTGTCGGTCGGGGTGGTCGACGCCGACATCTACGGGCACTCGGTGCCGGGCATGCTCGGCGTCACCGCGCGTCCCACCCAGGTCGAAAAGATGATCATGCCGCCGACCGCGCACGGCATCAAGGTGATCTCGATCGGCATGTTCACCAGAGACAACACGCCGGTGGTGTGGCGCGGACCGATGCTGCACCGGGCGCTGCAACAGTTCCTGGCCGATGTGTTCTGGGGTGATCTCGACGTGCTGCTGCTCGACCTGCCGCCGGGCACCGGCGACATCGCCATCTCGGTGGCACAGCTGATCCCCAACGCCGAGCTGCTCGTCGTCACCACCCCGCAGCGAGCCGCCGCCGACGTGGCGCAGCGGGCCGGCTCGATCGCCTTGCAGACCCGCCAGCGGCTGATCGGCGTGGTGGAGAACATGTCGTGGTTGCTGATGCCCGACGGATCACGCAACCACCTGTTCGGTTCCGGTGGCGGTCAGGCGGTCGCCGAGGCGCTGACCCGCTCGCTGGGCAGCCAGGTACCGCTGCTGGGTCAGGTGCCGCTGGATCCGCAGCTGCGCGAGACCGGCGACGCCGGCACTCCACTGGTGCTGGTCGATCCCGGCTCTGCGGCCTCGGTGGTGCTGCGTGGGATCGCCGACCGGCTCGCGACCCGGTCGCGCGGGCTGGCCGGCAAGCTGCTTTCGGTGAGCCCTCGGTAACGCCCGTTCAGGCGACGCCGTTCAGGTCGCGTCGGGGTCGAACGGGGCACGCTCACCCGGCTGTAGTGGCCTATACACCGGGGTGCCGCGGCCGGTCGGGGCGGCGTAGCCATTGGGTTTGGTCACGCCGCTGAAGGCGCCGCCATCCAGGTCGTCGAACAGGTGGCGGGTCAGCGCGCTGCGCGGCGTGAACCCCCGCGGGTTGAACCCGCGCAGCCCGCGCAGGTCTTCCAGGGGCGCCCGGAGTTCGTCGAATTCCGGGCCCAGCTCGTTGCGCAGCTGCTCACGGGCTCCATTGGCGTAGTCCCGGACCTGGCGCACAGTTCGACCCAGCCAGGCAGCCGCCGACGGCAGGCGCTCCGGGCCCAGGATCAACAGCCCGGCAACGATGAGAATCAGGAACTCCCCCCAGCCGATGTTGAACATCTACGCCCACCTCCTCACCAGCCAGATCCAGCGTAGCGAACTCGCGCCGCCCAATGCGTGGCGCCGAACGCGAGCAGCCGTGCTGCCGCCGAGGTCGACTACAGACTGTGATGATTCGTACGTAGCGAACCTCTGGATGATCAGCCTCTGGACGGTAGCTCGGCGGCGACACGCCAGCACATCTCGGCTGCCTGTCTTCCCGTGATCGCGGCTTGCCGTAACAGTTCAAGCCACCGGCCGTACCGGGCGATCATCTCTGGCGCGGTGATCTGTAGTCGGCCGCCCAGCGACTCGACGACTGCGAGGTCGCTGTCATACAGCACGAACCCCGAAGCAGGCGCGATGGGAGATGCAATCGCAAATGGCACGATCCCCAGCTCGTGGCCGGGCAGCGTCGCCGTGTCGGCCAGGTGCCCGAGTTGCCCGCGCATCGTTTCCGCGGTGACGTTTCCGACGCGAGTGCGCAGCACCGCCTCCCCGATAACGTGCACGACCTGGCGGCCACCCTCGTACAGGATCGATTGTCTACGAATCTTCGCCGCGATCAGCGGACCGATAGCCTCGGGCGTGATGCCGTCGTCGGCGAGGAACTCCTCCCCGTCTGCCATTTCGCGCATGAAGGCCGCAGTCTGGAGCAGGCCCGGCACGAGCGCCGGCTGGTACTCAGCAAGCAGGGCCGTGCAGGATCCCTCCAGCGCCCTCAACTCGTCTTGAAACGCAGCAGGCCCGCCCGCGCCAGCGATCCTCTCGCGCCACACTCCGTACTCCGCCGATGCTTTCTCGCGCAGCGCAAGCAGCGGGGCAGGGTCGGCACCGACTGCCGTCGCCCACGCATAGATCTCTCCTTCGGTGGGGAGCTGGAGCCCGGTCTCGATCCGCGAGACCTTCGGCTGACGCCAGCCGGGTCCGAGCGCCTTGGCGAGCTGAAGGCCCGACATTCCGGCCGCCTCACGTACCGCGCGCAGCCGTGCGCCCAGCCCGCTAAGCGCTCTTGCTCCGGCTGGCCCCGTCAATGCCTGCTCCAGTCAGTTCGCCGACACCCGCCGTGCGGACATCGCAAGGTACTCGCGAACGGGGATCGACTGCCTTAGGGCAGCATCCCGCCAGCACAAGTGGTCGGTAATCACCCGTCGGTCGGTCTGCAGTTCGGCGCTTAAGAACATTCCGGCGTCGTCGTAGTTCAGGACCCACACATCGCGGTCGTCGAAGAGCCAGAAGTCATGGCGGGGCATACCCGCCGGCCAAGTACCCGGGCCGGCGACGATAATCCGGATGTCGTCGCCTGCTTCGGCCATCGCCGGGAAGTGTGCCAGCTCAAATCTGGTGTAGTCGCTGGGTGGCTCTATGACCACCCTGACACGACACATTCTCCGGCCCGCCGCGGTGTGCCCTTTGGCCAACTCGATCCACCAGGAAAGGTCAACTCCCGGGTCTTGGCCGGCAAGGAACCGGACAAAGGCCTCTTCCTCGTCAGGGTCCGCGGCATGCTGGAGGGCCTCCAGCCGGAACGCGCTACGAGTGAAGCCTGTGAACAAGCCTGCCCACTCCGCACTTGCGAGGCTGGTGATGATCCTGCGACTCATCACAGCCCCCGGGTTGCGAGGAAGGCCTCGATCCGGCTGGCAAGCTCGTCGTCGCCGTGCTCGGAGGCGTACTTCGCCACGCTCCGGAGCACCGTTTCAGTGGGGATAGCGCCAGCAGTCTCATCGTCAAGCAGCTCGAGTAACTCCGAGGCCTCCTCTGAGGCAAGTACCTTGACCTGCGCGACCATCCGCGCCGGGTCGGCAGTGCTGTAGAGCGCCGGGCAGCCACGCTTCGTCACGGAGTCGTGAGCCTTCGCGAGCCTCTGTAGCGCCATGTCGTTCTCCTCCGCACGTGAGTTGTATCTCCCGCCCATGCTCTCGCAAGAGATGATCCTGACGCCAGCTGTGCGCGAAGATGCACTGTTGCACATGTTATCTTTTCATAATAAGATATTATCGCGAGCGCTGCGGCGGGCCAGTGCAGCGGAGGGCTGGCCGTCCCGGCGGGTACCGCCGCGAGATTGGAGTCGTGAGCAGCGTTGGGTGAGGCACGGAGACTTCCGACGGCACGCAATCAGGTTGTTGGTTTGTCCGATAGGCGGACATCCGGCGCCAGCATGGGCGTGCCTCGCCGGGTTTCCGTCAAGGGTATGGGCAACGTTGATGCGACCGTCGTGGTGACCGTCGCGCGGGGCGCGGTGCGGATGTCGATTTCTCCACCGTTTACCTGGGAAGCCATCATGGAGCACGTGAAAGTTAATGAGCTGATTCATGTACTCGAACTGGCGGGGGATGACGCCCAGAAAGACGATGGAGAGAGCCGGTAACATGGGCAAACATGATCCGATCCGGGATGGAGATGTTCATCCCGACACCGCTAAGCGGCTGGAACCGAAGGAGTTCGATAAGTCCGGCCACATTCCAACCGACGATGATGACGACAACGACGAGAATGACGATTGAGCACCTAGTCGCTGAGCTCGATGCGGTGGGCGCTGTTCCCCTGGCATGGCGCAAGGCGTTGCTAGCCGTGCCTCGACATCTTTTTCTCCCATCGCAGATCTGGGTGGATGACGAGCACGGCAACCCGCAGCCGCTGAGCCGTGATGATAATCCCGACCGCTGGCTTGCCGCGGCCTACCGCAATGTGCCTATCCTCACCCAGTTTGATGATGGCAAAACCGTGTGGCCCGACACCACGGGCGAGGTGTGCACCAGTTCAGCCAGCAAACCAGAATTGATGCTGCGCATGCTGACCGCCCTGGACGTCCGCGACGGCCACCACGTGCTCGAGATCGGCACCGGGACCGGTTACCATGCAGCGCTGCTGGCCGCCCGCCTCGGCGCCCCGAACGTGACCACGATGGAGATCGACCCAGTGCTGGCCGACCTCGCCCAGGCAGCGCTGCACTCGGCAGGTCTTCCGGTAACCGCCGTCACCGGTGATGGCATCCCCGGGTGTCCGGATCGAGCTCCTTACGAGCGCGTGATCTCCACGGCCGCTGTCCGGGTCGGTGAGCTGCCCTATTCCTGGGTCGCCCAGACCAGGCCAGGCGGGGTGATCGTGACCCCGATGCGGACCGACTTCGGCGGCAGTGTGCCTCTCGTGCGCTTCAGCGTCAACGAGGACGGCACAGCGACCGGCAGGCCCGTAGGTCGGGTCGGTTTCATGGCCGTACGCAGCCATCGCACCCCGGAGTGGACTATCGATCACATCGACCCCAACGATCCGCGCGCCGAGGTCTCCACGTCGACCTTGAAGCCTTGGCGCGTCGCCGAGAACCACGACGTCCGATGGGCCATCGGCACCCGGGTGCCCCGCTGCGTCTGGGAACACCAGCCACCCACCGGTGATCGCAGACAGCACCTGCTCTGGCTACTCGATCCGGGCGACGGATCGTGGGCCGTCGCCCGCTATGACGACGGTCCTGGTTCCCGACGAATCCGCCAGTACGGCCCGCGCCGTCTCTGGGACGAGGTCGAGGCCGCGTTCCGCGCCTGGACCGCCGCCGGGAAACCACCCCTGGATCGCTCGCGGATCACCATTTCCGCCAACACTCAGGCAGTCACATAATCAAAAGGTGCTCAAGCATCCGTAAGACCGCCTGCGCCCCGGTGGAAAGGTGCACAGGTGTCCATAAGCCCCGATCCGCGCAGGCGGGCCTCGCACTGCTACCCGCGATCAATCGGATTTCAGCGTGACGGTCACCACGAGGGGTCGGCCGTCGCGCACCAGCGAGATCGGTACCCGTTCACCGATAGCCCGCTCATGAATGGCGACAATGAGCGCGTCGGCGCTACCCACGGCCCGGTTGCCGACCTTGGTGATCACATCGTTTTCCAGGATGCCGGCCTCGGCGGCGGCGCTGCCCTGCTGCACGTTCTGCACGCGGGCTCCGTCGGAGCGACCATCGGTCACCGACGCGGCGTTGATGCCCAGCTCGGCGTGCTGGTAGTGCCCGGTTCGGATCAATTCCTGCGCGATCGTGCGGGCCGTATCGATGGGGATGGCGAAGCCGAGCCCGATCGATCCACCGTCGCCCGAGCCCTGGGCGCGGAGGATAGCGGTGTTGATCCCCACCACCGCGCCCGCAGCGTCCACCAGCGCCCCGCCGGAGTTGCCGGGATTGATCGCCGCGTCGGTCTGGATCGCGTCGATCACCGCATTACCCTGACCGCCCTCGGCTTCCAGCCGCACCGGCCGGTCCACTGCGCTGATGATGCCGCTGGTCACCGTGCCGGCGAGACCCAGCGGGGAGCCGATAGCGATGACCGAGTCACCCTGTTTCAACACCGATGACCGGCCCAACTGCGCCACCGTAGGATTGGCGACCTCCACCTTGACGACGGCAAGGTCGGTCTTGGGATCCCGGCCCACGATCCGTGCCGGTAGCCGGGTGCCGTCACTGAAGACTGCTTCCAGGGTGGCCTGCGGGATGGTCGCTGCCGGAGCAACCACGTGATTGTTCGTCAACACGTATCCGTGGCTGTCAATCACCACCCCGGAGCCGAACCCTCCCTGATCCCCTACCCGGAACTCCAGGGACACCACTGCGGGCAGCACCCGGCCGGCCACTGCCGCCACCGAACCCGCCGGCCGCTGGATCGCCGGCTGGGTCTGCGCCAGCGTGGCGCCCGGATCGTTCAGCAACGTGCCGACCTCGGCGGTGAGCCGGCCCACGAGGCCGCCAACCCCGCCGATCAACAGGGCCACGGCGGCGAGCGCGGCGAGCGCCAGATTGCTCACCCGGCCACCGAAGAGCACTTCCGCCAGGCTCAGCCGAGCTCCGGGAGGTGGCGGTTCACCGTCGTCACCATGGTGATTCCCCACCGCAGGAGGGCCCAGCACAGCCGCTGCATGCGGGTCACGCCATGGGTCGGTCACGGCTCCCCGCGGCCAGAGGTCGTCTTCGCCGCCGCGCTGGCCCGCCGGTCGCACGCCATTGCGTCCGGGTGGACGCTGCAGCTGTTCCGGAGATTCCGGGGGCCTACCGAAGGCAGCCGCCAGCTCCTGCGGTGGCGGTGGCGCGGTGGTCCATCGCTGCCCGGTGCCATCGCGTTGATCGGCAAAAGCACCCTGTACTCCGGGCGGCCGGCTGAAGGCCTGCGCCGCGGCTGGATCGACGGCGGGCAGAGAAAGAGGTGCAGCAACGAACTGCGGCCTCGAGCGCCCCTCCGGCTTGAAGGGTAGGTCGCAATCGTGATCCGGGGACAGAGCCATGGTCTCCTGGGTTCAGGCGTGCGCTAGCGATCATCCAGTTTGCCCACAGCCCGGTGAAGTGTGCGTAGCGGTCTTACCGTCCGATCCAACGACCAAGCACCGAGGGGCCGGTCCCCCACCGCGGGCCGCCGCCCAGCGGTGCAGCCGGCATACGGTTCGGGTCGGCAACTTCCACCACGACGCCCTCCGACGTCACCGCCAGCCCGGCAGGCGGGTCAGGCAGGTCGGTGGTGTGCGGAATGTCGCGCAACGCAGCGAGCAAATCAGCCGGGGCGCCGGGGCAGTGTGCCGATCGAACCACGCTGCGAGCCTGCCGTTGCGCGGCGATCTCCGCGGCGCACGACGGACACCCGGTGAGGTGCGCAGCAGCACGGTCACGCGGACCCGGGGCAAGCTCTCCGTCGACGAAAGCCACCAGTGCGTCGACAGCTAGATGCTGCCCTGCGTTGACGCCGGCCAGCAGATCGGAGAAGGTGCGGCCGCGCAGGTCCGTCATCTTCCCTCCTTCCCTGGCATATCGTCGGCCCTGACTCAAGTGCCGACGCGTCGCCTTTCGAGCGCTGCCTTGAGCGCCTGCCTGCCGCGGTGAATCCTGCTGCGCACGGTCCCGAGCTTCACCCCGAGCGTGGCGCCGATCTCCTCGTAAGACAGACCCTCCACATCACAGAGTACGACAGCGGCCCGGAATTCCGGAGCGAGGTCGTCCAACGCCTGCTGCAGATCCGGATCGAGATGGGTCGCGGTGTACACCTGCTCCGGGCTCAACCCACCGCCGACCAGCCGGTCGGTGTCCTCGGGTAAACCCTCCATCCGCAGCCGGGCCCGTCGGCGCACCATGTCCAGGAACAGGTTGGTCGTGATCCGGTGTAGCCAACCCTCGAACGTGCCGGGCTTGTACGAGCCCAAGCTGCGGAACACCCGGATGAACGTCTCCTGGGTGAGGTCCTCGGCATCGTGCGGATTGCCGGACAGGCGGTAAGCCAGCCGGTATACCCGGTCAGCGTGGTCCCGCACCACCTGATCCCAAGTAGGCGGCACCCATGCTGCGGCTGACTCACCGTCCTCGTCGTCAGGTCGGACAACGGAGACGGCCTGCAGGGCAGCAGCGGGTTCGCGAAAGCGGGTCGGGGTGGCCATCGGTTGGGTCTCACACCTCCGAGTGACTTGCTGGAGCTGACATGAAGCGCAGAACAGATACTGCAACGCCGGGGCGGCTGTCGATGTTTCATGATGCCGCGTCAGCGTGTGCCCAGGGTAAGGGCCAGGTAAGAAGATCCTGAGAGTGGCCCGGTTCACCACTGCGGTGCACTGCCCGGCGCGGCGGCTCCTCAGCGGGGATGCCGCGGCGGAGGCGGCGCTACGCTGCGCTACGTGAGGTCTACTGGCAGCCCTGTGCGCGAGTGCCGCGATTACGTCGGAAGTTTCGTCACCGAAGACGAGGTATTGGCCGCGGCCCGCGAACGGGGGCAGGAGTTGGGGGCCACCCCGATCGGGCCGGGCGGTGGCGCCGCGCTGCGATTCCTGGCCGGCGCGCTCAGTGCGCGGGCGGTGGTCGAAGTCGGTACCGGCGCGGGAGCCAGCGGCCTGTGCCTGCTCCGGGGAATGGCTCCAGACGGAGTGTTGACCTCCATAGACGTCGAACCCGAGCATCAGCGCGCCGCCCGGCAGACGTTCTCCGAAGCCGGGTTCGCGCCGTCTCGCTACCGGTTGATCATGGGACAAGCCCTGGATGTACTGCCCCGGCTTACCGACGGTGGGTACGACTTGGTGTTCGTTCATGCCGCGAAGCCGGAGTATCCGCGCTATCTGGAAACCGGCGTGCGCTTGTTGCGGCCGGGCGGGGTGATCGCGTTCGACAACGCCTTGGGCGACGGCAGGATGACTGACCCGGCGCATCTGGACCCCTCGTCAGCCGCCCTGCGCGCCGTGGGCACCATGGTGCGCGAGGACGAGACCCTGGTGCCCCTGATGCTGCCCGTTGACGACGGTCTCCTCCTCGCCCTGCGCACCTGCTGACCCGTCCAGCCCTTAGCCGGCCTCCTCCACCGGAGCGTTCGCTGAGTTCAGCATGGCTTGGTGGCCGAGAGGATGCTGTAGAACCATGCGCCGTGGCGCAGCGCCTGGTACTGGCGGATTGAGGCGATCACGTTGCCGTGCTGGACAGCGGAACGGACGCCCTTGACGTGGCCGTACACCGCGAGCGGGTAGGTCCAGCACGCCATGCGATACAACCGGCGCAGCGAAGGGCGGGTGTGCGCGGTCACGTCGTCCAGCCGGGTATCGACGAATCCGGCCGCAGCGAGATGCTCGGTATGTTCCCCGGGAGTGTCGATGTCCGGAACGGCCCAGCCGGACAGCCACTCGTGCAGCAGTCGCTCGCCGGTGGCATCCAGCGGGCGGCCGGCCCGGACGAAATCAGCCACGACCACGCGTCCACCAGGACGCAGCACCCGAGCGGCCTCCTGGTAGAAGGCGGCCTTCTGAGGTGCGTGACACAGACTCTCCACCGCCCACACCACGTCGAAACTGGCGTCCGGGAAGGGCGTCGCCGTGAAGTCGGACACCTCGAAGCGGACGCGGTTGGCCAAACCGCGCCGGGCGGCGTAGCTACGCGCCTTGTCGACCTGCCGGGCGGCCAGCGTGATACCCACCACATCCGCGCGGCGCTCTTTGGCCAGCCACAGGCTGCTGCCGCCCACCCCACATCCAGCATCCAGCACCCGCTCGCCGGGCTTGATCTGCACCCGATCCGCAAGGACTCGGTTCATGTTCTTGAGCGCGTCGGTATGGCTGCGGGTGGTCTCATCGGTGTAGCCGAAGTGGACAGCCAGATTGTCCGGATTGAGCCACAGCAGGCGGTAGTCGAGCCAGGTCTGGTCGTAGTAACCGACAATGGCATCGGTGAGCGAGGCGGCCGGCCGGGGGCCGGCTGCCTCGTCGGGGCCCGCCGTATTCGGGGCTGTCATCCGTGGTCTCCCGGAGGTGAGTGCGCTGTTCCCCGTCGCTTACCGGTGATTCTGGCTTACCGATCAGTCTTGGTGAGGAGCAGGCGCCTGCTCCGGCGCACCATCAGCACGGCTGCGAACGGCCACAGTGCCTGTGCTGCGGTGAGGACCCGCTCGACCAGACCAATGCGCGGGCTGCCGCTGAAGTACTCGATGTCGAACCAGCCAAGCAGTCCCAGCAACCCGGTGGCGGCGAGCCACCAGACACCAGGCCCCGGCCGGCCACCACGTCGCCACGCCAATGCGGGCCACAGCGACAGCACGGACAGGGCGACGGATGCGGCTGCGACGTGCTCCGCCGAATCGCCGGTGACCGGCTGCGGGAACCCGGCCAGCACGATGGTGGCTCGGCCAGAGCACTGATCGTCTCGCGCACCGGGTCGAAACCGCCTGGCTGCCGGGCTGCGGCCAGTTGCCAACCACCGATGAGCAACACTGGTGCGCACCCCGAAGACAGCACAGCCCACCAGGGCACTCGCTCACTCCGCATGGGCTCCCTTGCCCAGCACCACCACGTCGCCGCCACTGACCGTGTAGCGCTCACGGTCCAGATCACGGTCCACCCCGACCTGAGCGCCGTCGGGAATCAGCACGTTCTTGTCCAGGATCGCCCGGCGCACCACCGCTCCTTTACCCACCCGCACACCGGGCATCAGGACGCTGCCCTCGACATGGGCACCGGCTTCGACCACGACGTCGCTCGACAACACCGAGTTGATCACGTGCGCGGCCGAGATGATCGAGCCGGCTCCCACGATCGATTCCTGAGCCGAACCGCCCTGGACGAACTTCGCGGGCGGCAGCGGGGGCATCGAGGTGCGGATCGGCCATGCCCGGTTGTACAGGTTGAACACCGGATGCACCGACACCAGGTCCATGTGTGCGTCGTAGTACGTGTCCAGGGTGCCGACGTCGCGCCAGTAACCGCGGTCCCGATCGGTGGCACCGGGGACCACGTTGTCGGCGAAGTCGTACACCGCCGCCTCCCCGGCGTCCACCAGCATCGGGATCACGTCGCCGCCCATGTCGTGGTCGGAATCCTGATTGGTGGCGTCCGCACGCAGCGCCGAGACCAGCAGCTTGGTGGTGAAGACGTAGTTGCCCATCGACGCGAACGCCACGTCGGGATCGTCCGGGGTGCCTGGCGGCCTCGCCGGTTTCTCGAGGAACTCGGTGATCTGCCCGGAGGCGTCCGCGCCGATGCATCCGAAGGCGCCGGCCTGCTCGCGTGGTACCCGGATTCCGGCGACGGTCACTCCCGAGCCGGTGGCGATGTGCTGTTCCACCATCTGCGACGGGTCCATTCGGTACACGTGATCGGCACCGAAGACGACGATGTACTCGGGCGCCTCGTCGTACACCAGGTTGAGCGACTGGAAGATCGCGTCTGCGCTGCCGGTGTACCACCGCGGCCCGAGCCGCTGCTGCGCGGGTACCGGGGTAATGTACTGCCCCAGCATCGACGACAACCGCCACGTCGTGGTGATATGCCGGTCCAATGAGTGCGACTTGTATTGGGTAAGCACGCAAATCCGGATATACCCGGCATTGACCAAATTGGACAGTACGAAATCGATAAGCCGGTAGTTGCCTCCGAATGGAACCGCCGGTTTGGCCCGGTCCGCGGTCAGTGGCCACAACCGCTTTCCCTCACCGCCGGCAAGCACGATGCCCAGCACATGCGGCTGTCCCTTCACGATTGGTCACCCTAGCGCCGGTTGCACCGGGTGGCCACGTGAGCCCCACCGCTGGTCATCTAATGTTCACTGGTGAGAGCGGGTGAGGATACTGCCAGTGACCGCCGCCGGGAGAAACGCTAGCGTGACTCGGCGTGCGTATCGGAGTCCTGACCCGGGAGTACCCGCCCGAGGTGTACGGCGGCGCCGGGGTGCACGTCGGCCAGCTGGTGACCGAGCTGCGCAAGCGGTGTGACGTCGAGGTGCATTGCTTCGGCTCGCCCCGCCCGCAGGCGCACAACCACGCGGTGGCACCAGGACTGGCTACCGCCAACCAGGCGTTGCAGACCTTGTCGGTGGATCTGGCGATGGCCGACGCGCTGGCTGAGGTAGACCTGGTGCACTCGCACACCTGGTACGCCAACATGGGCGGTCACTTGGCCCACCTGCTGCACGGCATCCCGCATGTGATCACCGCACACTCGTTGGAGCCCCGCAGGCCCTGGAAGGCCGAACAGCTCGGCGGTGGCTACCGAGTGTCGTCGTGGGTGGAACGCACTGCTTACGAGCACGCCGACGCGATCATCGCGGTCTCCGACGGGATGCGCGCCGATGTGTTGGACTGCTACCCCACCGTGCACCCCGAGCGGGTGCACGTGGTGCGCAACGGCATCGACGCCGACATCTACCGCCCGGTCCCGGACACCGATGCGCTCCGCCGGTTCGGGGCTGATCCGGCTCGCCCGATCGTGGTATTCGTAGGGCGGATCACCCGGCAGAAGGGCGTTGACCACCTGCTCGCGGCGGCCCATCACATCGATCACGGCGCCCAGTTGCTGCTGTGCGCGGGCGCACCGGACACCTCGGAGATCGAAGCCGAAGCCCGCGCTGCGGTGGCGAAACTGTCCGCGACCCGGCCCGGGGTGATCTGGGTGCCGGACATGCTGCCCATCGAGGACATCCGGCAGGTGCTGTCGGCGGCCACCGTGTTCATCTGCCCGTCGGTGTACGAACCGCTGGGAATCGTCAATCTCGAAGCGATGGCCTGCGGCACCCCAGTGGTCGCCTCCGCCGTGGGCGGAATCCCCGAGGTCGTCGAAGACGGCGTTACCGGCCTGCTGGTTCCCTATGACGAGCAGAATCCAGCCGGTTTCCGATGTGGCTTGGCACACCGCGTCAACGAGCTACTGGCCGATCCTGACCGCGTCGCCGCGATGGGCCAAGCCGGTCGCGAACGCGCCATCAGTGAGTTCTCCTGGTCCGCCGTCGCCGACCGCACCCTGCACCTCTACCACCAACTCCTCCCCTAGCCCGCCCCTTTCCACGACAAGCCGCCGGCTGGGATGTGCTATTCGTCACCGCCCGCCAACTCCGCAACCCAGCCGCCGTCGTCGCCTCCGTCCGCGCCGCCCTCGCCGCCCGCTGATCCCCTCATCCCGGCATGGAGACATATCGGGGTAAAAGCGGCCCTCAAAACCCCGATATGTCTCCATGCCGGGTTAATTGGTGGGCGTGCGCCAGTTGACGGTGGGGCGCATCGCTGAAGGGTCGGCTCGGTCGATGTGGCGGGCGGCGATGGCGAACAGAGAGTCGATCAGGGTGTCGGACAGCAGATGCGGCTGCAAGCCCAGCTCGACCAGGCCGGTGTGCACCACGTTGTAGTAGTGCTCGTCGAGCTCCACCCGGGGATTGTCCAGGTACTCGATCTCCACGTTCCCCGGGAAGGTGGCCGCGACGGTCTTGGCGATGTCTGCCACCGACATCGTCTCGGTGATCTGGTTGAACACCCGGAACTCACCGGCGGCGGCGGGGTTCTCGCAGGCTAACCGGATGCACTCGATGGTGTCCCGGACGTCGATGATGCCCCTGGTCTGCCCGCCCGCCCCGTAGACGGTCAGCGGATGTCCCAGCACCGCCTGGATGACGAAGCGGTTGAGCACCGTACCGAAGATCTCGTCGTAGTCGAAACGGGTGGCCAGCCGGGGATCGCGCGCAGTCTGATCGGTTTGCTGACCGTAGACCACGCCCTGGTTGAGATCGGTCGCCCGCAGGCCCCACGTCCGGCAACCGAACTCGATGTTGTGGCTGTCATGCACCTTCGTGAGGTGGTAGAACGAGCCCGGTTTCTTGGGGAACAGCACCCGGTCGGTGCGGCCGTTGTGCTCGACGGTGAGCCAGCCCTCCTCGATGTCGATGTTGGGAGTGCCGTACTCGCCCATCGTGCCGAGCTTGACGAGGTGGATGTCGCGGTCCACCTCGGCGATCGCGAACATCACGTTCAGGGTGCCGACGACATTGTTGTGCTGGGTATACACCGCGTGCTTGCGATCGATCATCGAGTACGGCGCGGACCGCTGCTCGGCGTAGTGCACGATCGCATCAGGCCGGAAGCGGCGCACGACATCGACGAAAAACTCGGCGTCCAACAGGTCTCCGACGAACAGGTCGAGGCAGCGACCGGACACCTCACGCCAGGCTTGCACCCGGTGATGCAGCGACTCGATCGGTACCAGGCTTTGCAGCCCCAACTCGTTGTCGGAGGAACGCCGGGCGAAGTTGTCCAGCACGGCGACGTCGTGCCCCCGATCTGACAGATGCACGGCGGTAGGCCAGCCCAGATAACCGTCACCACCGAGAATGAGGATCCGCACCGTGTTTCCTTCCGCCAGCCTAAGTGGATGCGCTTGCCTATCAGATGAGCTCGCCGAACACCAACAACGCCTACCGGGACGTCTGCGAAGATGACGGAGTGCTCCGACAGCTCGCCCGCTCCCGACTGGCCAGGTTGTTCACCCGGTTCGCCGCGGGCACGGTGGTCTCCACGGCGTGTAGCCAGCTGACGTTGGTCCTGCTGTTCGGGGTGCTCGATGCGTCGGCCGCGGTGTCCGGGGCGGTGGCCTTCGTGGCCGGAGCGATACCGAACTTCCTCATCCACCGGTTCTGGACGTGGCGGCGCTCCGGACCGGTGGGGATGCGCCGCGAACTGGTGCCCTACCTGGCGGTCATCACGTTCAGTGGCCTGGTGGCGGTCGGCATCACCACTGCCGTCGACCGGCTGCTGGGCGGCGCGATCGCCGACCACGCGTTACGGACCGCTGTCATCGCGGTCGTCTACGGCCTGAGCTACCTGCCGGTCTTCGTGCTGAAATTCGCCTTGCTGGATCGGTTGGTGTTCGGCGCGGAGTCCGACACAGCCAACCCAGCCGCGCGGCGTCGCCGTATCCGGGATTCCCGCGACCAGGTGCCCACCAGCACCCGGGCGTAGCGAAGCCCGTAGACGAAGTTGTTGCCCTTCTTGGTCTTACCGGCGGTGCGCGCCAGCATCGTCATGGGCTGCTCCCGCACCCGGTAGCCGTGCGAGATCACGCCGAGCAGCAGTTCAGAGGCCTGATACTGGGCCTGCGTGAGGGTGACGGTCTCGGTGACCTCCGCCTTCATCGCGCGGAAGCCGAAGGAGGTGTCGGTCAGCCGTTGCCTGGTCAGGGTGCTGGCCAGCCACGCGAAGACGTGCACTCCGAGATGCCGGATGGGATCGGAGGTCTCCCGCCGACCCAGGGCCCGCGAGCCGGTGACGAAATCGGCCTCGTCATCGATCAACGGCTGCAGCAGCTGCGGCAGTTCCGCCAGGTCGTACTGGCCGTCGGCGTCGGTGGTGACGAGGTACCGGGCGCCACCGAGACGGGCCAGCCCGTAGCCCAGCCGCAGCGCCGCACCCTGTCCCCGGTTGGCCGGCATCTCGCAGACCCGGGCGCCGCAGCGACGGGCCACCTCCGCGGTGCCGTCGGTGCCGCCGTCGACGATCACCAGGGTGTCCACCGGGACGCCGCAGCTGATCGGAGGCACCGCGGCGAGTACCGCGCCGATACCGTTCTCCTCGTTGTAGGCGGCGATGATCACCACTACCGGCGCGAAAGCCACCTCGCCGGACGCGGAGATGAAGGCATTCACCGTGGCGGTGTCGACGGCATCGGGGTACGGCTGCATCGGCGGGTTCACCTTGCGCCGCGGGCCCGGCCTGCGCAGCGGTCCGGTGAAGGCGGTGATCCCGAGCGCGCCCGCCATCGGCAGCAAGACCAATCCCGGCAGCTGGTAACGCCAGGAGAACTCGAACGCCGCCGCGGTGAGCAGCACGGTGACACCGAAACCAGAGACCAGCAGGCTGGCGGCGCGAATCCCCGACCGGCGGGCATTACCGATGCCGAATCCCCCGAGCAGGCCTATCGCCAGCCCCGCGCCGAGCAGCGGGCCGGGGGTGTACCCGACGGTGAGCTGGTAGCCCCGCAGCAGTTCGGCGAGCGTGTGGTTGACCCCGATCGGCACGCCACCGAACTCGAAGGCCCTGGTGTTGACCCGGCCCTGGATCCCCCAATACGGGTAGGAGGGCTGGAAATACCAGCGCTCGACCGGGACGTCATTGGCGTCATCGACGCGGACCGGGCGGAAACCCTTGAGGAAGTCCTTGCTGATCGCGATCGCCAGATCGACGGGCTGATTGGCGAACACCTGGCGGGCGAAGGAAGCCTGCACCGCATCCATCAACTCGCCTGGCGGCAACACGACGGTCAGCGCCGGCGACGCCAGGTCGTGGACGTAGTAGTCGACTCCGAAGCGCTGGTCGCGTGGCTCGATCGGGCACACGGCGCGCTCGGATGTTCCCGCCGGGATGCGGTCGCAGTCGGCGATGGCCGCGGCGCGGCCGTACAACACTCCGTCGCTGGCACCGCTGATTCCCCAGACGCCGATGGTGATCCGGTAGTAGCCGGCGTATCCGACGAGCAGCACCGCGAAGCCGGCAGCCATGGCACCGGCCCGCAGCCCGATGCGCCGCCAACCGTTGCGGCTGACCCACAGCGACCCGGCCACGACCAGGTAACCGAGCGCGGGAACCAGCAGCGCTATGCCGACCAGCCGCACGATGACCGCGAAGCCGATCAGCGCACCAGCGCCTGCGGCGTGCCACGGGCTGGGCAATCCGCGCCAGGTCAGCACCCAGATGATCACCACCAGTGCCGCCTGGAACCAGACGTCGGGCATGATGTTGTGCTCGATCTGCACCTGGTAGGCGTCGAGCAGCACCGGCGCGGTCGCCAGTGCCGCCAGCCAGCGGCGGGCACCGTGGCGTAGCAGCAGCCGGTACATCATTACCGCGATAGCCAGCCCGAGCAGGTGTTGCACCACGGCCACCGCACGCAGGCCACCCAAGGGCAGCAGGACGTTCAGGATGAGGTCATAGCCGATCGGGCGCAGGCCATCGGGGCGTAGGTCGTGGATGTTGTCCAGGTAGCTGAAGGAGTCGATGTAGAGGATCGCGGGCTGGTAGGCCAGCACGGTGAGCAGCCGCCAGCCGGCACCGATCCCGAGTAACACCGCCAGCATCCAGTGCAGCCGCAACCACCGCGGCACCTGCGAGGCCTCGATGAGCGTGCCGGAGTCCGGGACGCCCGTCTCCGGCCGCGCCAGCACGCCGGTCACCGGTCCGGACCAGCCGGACCAGGGGACTCGCGGAAGTCCCGCCACACCGTGGCCAGCCCGTCGACCAACGACACCGATGGCCGGTAGCCCAGTTGCTCGCGGGCCCGGCTGATGTCGACGATCACCGCCGGCATCTCACCGGGTTTGGGGGCGACGTGCTCGGCAGGCAGCGGGCAGCCGGTGACCTTACGGACCGTGTCGAGCAGTTCGAGTACGGTCACCGAGGCGCCCGAGCCGATGATCGCGGTACCGGTAAACCGGCGGTCCCATGCTGCGAGCACGGCCGCCACGACGTCATCGAGGTACACGAGATCGCGCCGCTGCAGCCCGTCGCCGTAAATCTGCACCCCGCCGTCGGATAGCGCCGCGCGCATCATCCGCGGCACGAAGCTGTCCTTGTGCTGCATTCCCGGGCCGTAGATGTTGGTGAACCGCAGCGCGCAGGTGGCCATGCCGCAGACGCCCGCATAGCCGCGCAGCAGCATCTCGGCAGCTGCCTTGGTGGCGCCGTAGGGCGTCAACGGTTGCAGCGGTGCGGCTTCGTCCATGGTGGCGTAGCCGACGTCTCCCACTACCGCATTGGTGGAGGCCAGGATGAACCGCTCGACGCCGGCCTGCCGGCACCCTTCCAGAAGATCTTGAGTGACCGCCACGTTCGTCTGATAGGTGGCCACTGGATCGTGCACCGACCGCAGCACCGACGTGAGGGCGGCCAGGTGCACGACACCCGCCACCTCCCCAGCGCTGAACGCATCGGTGACGATCGCGGGATCGGTCAGCTCACCTAGCACGCTGCGCACTCCCGGATCCGGATGCGGGATGCGGTCGATCACGGTGACCGGGTGGCCCCGGCCGGCGAAGGCGGAAACGGCGGCACGACCGACGAAGCCGGCACCCCCGGTGATCACGACCCGGCCGGCGCCGGCTGGTGAAGTGGCCATCGGCGCGAGAGCCTAGCTGGTGAACGAGCAGGCCAATTCGATCAGGGTCCGGGTAGCGAATCCGGTACCGCCCGGATTGACCTCGTCATAGCTGTGCTCAGCGCGGGCCGGCCCGGCGATGTCCAGGTGCGCCCAGGGCAGCCCCGCGGTGAACTCGCGCAGGAACAACGCCGCGGTGATACCCCCTGGTCCGGGCGGGCACTGCCGCACATCAGCGACGTCGGAGCGGACGTCGTCGGCGTGCGCGTCGCTCAGCGGCATCCGCCACCAGGCCTCTCCGGCTGCCTCACCAGCTGTTCGCATGCGTTCGGCGAGCGGTAGGTCGGTGGCGAACAACCCGCCGGTGCGCAGACCCAGCGACACCTTCATCGCCCCGGTCAGCGTCGCAACGTCGACCAGCGTGGTGGGCGCGAGCGTGGCCACCGCGTAGGCCAGCGCATCGGCGAGCACCAAACGGCCCTCGGCATCGGTGTTGGTGACCTCGGTGGTGGTGCCACCCACCTGGCGCACGACGTCACCCGGGCGATACGCCGACCCGGACACGTGGTTCTCCGCGCAGGGCACCAGTCCGGTCACCCGCAGCGGCAACTTCAGCTGCCCGACGGCCAGTAACGCGGCGATCACCGCCGCGCCGCCGGACATGTCGGTGCGCATCAGGTGCATGCCGTCAGCCGGCTTGATCGAGATACCCCCGGTGTCGAATGTGATGCCCTTGCCGACCAGCACCAGATGGTGCTCAGCACGGTAGCCGGCCGGCTGCCAGGCCAGTTCGAGCAACCGCGGTGGGCGTGCCGAGCCACCACCGACCGCCAGCACTCCTCCGAAGCCATGCTGGGCCAGCCAACGCTCGTCACGCACGGTTGCCCGCAGACCGGGCACGGTGGCGGCCAAGCGGGCGGCGGTGCCGGTCAGCCAGGCGGGGTCCTTCTGCCCGCTCGGAGCGTTGGCAAGGTCGCGGGCCAGCCCGGTGGCTTGGCCGAGCAGTTGCGCCCGGGAGACCGCCTCGGCAAGTGGTTCCCAGCGCTCACCGGGTGGCGCGATGAGTGTGACGATGTCGATCCGCCGGGGTGGCGTTGGTTCGCTGCTGACCCGATAACAGTGCGAGCCCACCACGCAGCCAAGGGTCAGCGACGCCACCTGTTGAGCCGTGGTGCCGGGCGGCAGGTGAACTTGCAGCATGCGTGGCGCATCGCCATCGGCCGGCTGGCCGCCGAGCCGCGCTGCGCTGGCCCGGACCAACGCCGCACCGGCCGCCCGCCAGTGCGCCGCAGCGCCGTCGCCGGTGCCCACCAGCCAGCCGTGGTCGGGGCGGGCGGCGGCTAGGGCTACCTGGGGGATCAGGTGCACCGAACCCGCCGAGCCGGTCACCCGGTACTGGTCCAGCCACTTGTCGTCCACGCCGAGCCGGTCCGCACCTGGACCCAATGTCACTGTGGGGGATTGGGTCACCGAAGGATACTGCCCGACCATCACGACATCGGGCATGTCGCAACCATGCCGCTGCTGCACCCGTACCTCAACGAGTGGGGTCGGCACGTCCGGTGTCACTGGCGCGTTCCGGGTCGACTCGTGACGAGGCCCCGGTGCGCCCTCAGGCGCCGAGCGGGGCCGCGGGGACGAGGGATGCTTGCACCGGGCCATCACTCCACAACGGCCCGCAAGGCCTCGCCGAGTTCGCCGGCCTCGTCCGCCGACATCTCGACGACAAGCCGCCCACCGCCTTCAAGTGGGACGCGCATCACGATGCCCCGTCCCTCCTTCGTCACCTCGAGGGGACCGTCGCCGGTCCGGGGCTTCATGGCCGCCATAGCGTGCTCCCTCCGTGCATTCGTCACCGCGGGTGGCCACGCGACACCGGTGACCCCCTGCATTCTCCCCTATCGGCTCTGGCCCTCGACACGCAACCATGATCCCGCACTCGCCGCGCTTTGCACCGTCCACCTAGGACCGCGGTCGCGGTCGCTCACCAGGCGTCGCGGCGAAAGCAGCCGACGAGGTGGTCGTCGACCATTCCGGTGGCCTGCATAAGGGCATGGCAGGTGACCGGACCGACGAAGGTGAAGCCCCGGCGCCGCAACATGCCGGCCATCGCCTCGGATTCGGGAGTGCGGGTCGCCAGCTCCGCCATGCTGCGCGGTGCGCGGTGCCCGGCAGGGTCGGGCGCGTAGGACCACAGCAGGCGGTCGAGATCCTCGCCGAGCTCGGTGACTGCCCGGGCGTTACGCACAGTTGCTTCGATCTTGGCTCGGTTGCGGACGATGCCCGGGTCGGCGAGCAGGCGTGCTATGTCCTCTTCGGTGAACGCCGCGACGGTAACCGGGCGAAAGCCCGCGAAGGCGCGGCGGAAGGCATCGCGCTTGCGCAGGATCGTCAGCCAGGACAGGCCCGATTGGAACGCTTCCAGGCTGAGGCGTTCGAACAGGGCAACCTCGCCATGGACCGGGACTCCCCATTCGTTGTCGTGGTAGGCGCAATAGTCCGCGGCCACCCCGGCCCAGGGGCAGCGCAGGCGGCCGTCCGCGCCGGCCAGTGTGCCGGTCGAGGGACCGATGCCTGGGCTCATCTGCGGTAGGTGCGGCAGAACGCGGCGAAGCGATCGAGCGACAACCGCAGGCCCCAGCCGAACAACGGACGAATCAGCGGCCAACCCCATTCGCCCAGCGTCCCCAGCGGCAGCTCCAGCCGCTCGGTCCACTCGAAGATGGCGGCATCGCGGCCGCGCGGCCGTACCGCGAAGATCCCGATGCCGCGCACCACCCGCCCGAGGTGCCGCATCTCGCATCGCGACGGTGCATCCCAGACGGTGATCTGCATGCGGTCGGCGACCCCGATTCCGGCTATTCCGGTGACGGCTTTCACCTCGGAACCGATCGAGTGGCCGTCGCCGTGGCAGACTCGCACGGTGGTGCCCAGCATCCATTCGTGCTGGCGGTCCCAATCTGTGGCGG
>Ga0134125_10001286_pt1 | contig 30973 bp, 22 predicted proteins | sample KB31751_FD_96464 | JGI IMG/M metagenome (GOLD analysis project Ga0134125, IMG submission 96464) | Terrestrial soil microbial communities with excess Nitrogen fertilizer from Kellogg Biological Station, Michigan, USA - KB3-175-1 | ecosystem: Environmental > Terrestrial > Soil > Unclassified ... | reverse complement strand
CCGCATGTCGTCGAACGGAGCCTGGGTGTGGGCTGCGACCCGCGGCGGCGCGCCGTTCGGCGTGACGCCCGACCAGGGCGCGAACTGGGGCTTCGGCGGCGTCGGCATCCCCGACACGGTGGATGGGCTGGCGGTCGTCGCCTCCGGTGACAACCAGACCGTCTACGTGGGAACGAGCGGCGGCCTCTACAAGAGCACGACCGGCGGTTTCTGATCAGTTCGCGTTGACGTTCGCGCTGCGCGGTCTATATCCTGTGCGGCATGCTCAACGATTCGCAGAAGGGTCAGCTCCGCACCGCGCTCGAGACCGAGCGGGCGCGGCTCGTCGAGAACGCCAAAGATGGGCTCCAGTTCAGCATGAACCGCGAGCGCAACATCGGCCGTGACTCGATCGACGAGTCGATGGAGGAGGAGATCTTCTCCACCGAGCTGCGCCTGCGCGATCGCGAGAAGTTCCTGCTCGGCAAGATCGACGAGGCGCTGCGCCGGGTCGACGAAGGAACCATCGACGAGTGCGAGGATTGCGGCGAAGCCATCGGCTTCAAGCGTCTCCTGGCCCGTCCGGTGACCACCTTTTGTATCGATTGCAAGGAAGAGCGCGAGAAGGAAGAGCAGTCCCAGGCCCAGCAGGCCGGGCGCTCGGGCGCCGTATCCCGCGACGAAATGGGCGGGGGCAATGAAGAAATGTCTGGTGGGACGGAAGAATAGCGCCTTTTGCTCAGTCGCCCGCCCATGTTATGATTGATCCGCTCGGCAGCGCGCGGATGGCCGAAAACCAGCGATACAAGATCACGGATCGAATCGACGCCGGCGGTATGGCGGAGGTCTACCGTGGTGTGGCGGAGAGCGCCGTCGGCGGCTTGAAGAAAGCCGTCGCGATCAAGCGCATTCTGCCCAACCTCACCAAGAACAAGAAGTTCGTGTCGATGTTCCTCGACGAGGCGCGCGTGTCGATGCACCTGCAGCACGCGAACGTCGTCGGCGTCTTCGACATCGGAATCGCCGACACCGCGTACTTCATCGTCATGGAGTTCGTGGACGGCGCGAACCTCAAGACGATCATCGAATCGTTGCGCCGTCAGGGCGCGCGCATGACCGTGGCCCACACGCTCTACATCCTCATGGAGGTGTGTAAGGGCCTGCAGTACGCGCACGACGTGACCGATCCCGAGACCGGGCGCGAGCTCGGCATCGTGCATCGCGACATCTCGCCGCCGAACATCCTGGTCTCGAAGCGCGGCGAGGTGAAGCTGGTGGACTTCGGCCTCGCCAAGGCGACGTCGCAGCTCGAGTCGACCGACCCCGGCGTGGTCAAGGGCAAGTTCTCGTATCTGTCGCCCGAGGCGGCGAGCGGCAAGGACGTCGATCGCCGCGCCGACATCTTCGCCGTCGGAATTTTGCTCTACGAGCTTCTGACCGGAAAGCGCCTCTTCTACGGCGAGACCGACTACCAGACGGTCGAGCTGGTGCGTCAGGCCAAGGTGCCGCCGATCGCGGCGCAGAACCCCGAGGTCACGCCGGAGCTGGAGCAGGTCGTGCGCAAGGCGCTGGCGCGCGATCTCAATCAGCGCTTCCAGTCGGCGGGCGATCTGCAGGACGCGCTCGCGCAGTACCTGTTCTCGCAGCGCTTGAAGGTCACGTCGCGCGACATCGAGCAGCTCGTGCAGGGCTGCCTGCGCGAGAAGCAGCGGTCGCAGCCGAAGGCGCAGCCCGTCGGCAACTTGATCGACACGCTGATCAACGAAGAGATCGTGAAGTTCACCTCGCTCGACACGTTCGCCGAGCAGGCGTCGTCGAGCGGAGCGTCGCCGTCGCCGGACGCGTCGGGCAACGCGCCGCTCGATCCGGGGCTGTTCGTCGACACCCGCGGCTGGGCCGACGAGAACTCGGACGTGCGCAAGATGGCGGGGCGCAACGGCGCCATGGACGGGCCGATCCCGCAGCGCACCAAGAAGAAGGATGACACCGGCAGCGTCGGCCTCGAGGAGCTGCTCGAGGGCGGCGACGAGTCGACGGGCCACAAGCGCAAGTCGACGACCGGCGCGCGGCCCATCGCCAACACGTCGATGCCGTCGGTGAAGGCGGGCCAGACCTCGGGGCGCATCGCGGCGATGGTCGAAGATCCGACCGCCACGACGCGCGCCAAGCCGAAACAGAAAAAGGCCACCGCGCAGGTCGCCGTCGTCGTGGTGGTCTTGATGCTGGTCCTCGCATCCGCGGGGATGGCAATCTACTACTTCAAGCATTAGAGTCTCCGCCTCGGAGAATCGTCCCGTGCCGACTCCTTTTGCTTCCCATCGAGGCCCCGCTCCGCACGTCCTGGCGCTCGTGCTCGCCGGCGGCGAGGGGCGTCGTCTCTGGCCGCTGACCGCCGATCGCGCCAAACCGGCGGTGCCGATGTGCGGGCGCTATCGGCTCATCGACTTCGTGCTGTCGAACCTGGTCAACTCGGGCCTGCTGCAGATCAAGGTGATGACGCAGTACAAGTCCGACTCGCTCAATACGCACATCGCGCGCGGGTGGCGCTTGCCGGCGTTCCTCGATCTCTACGTCGAGGTGGTGCCGGCGCAGCAGCGCACCGGCTCGTCGTGGTTCAAGGGCTCGGCCGACGCGATCTACCAGTCGCTCAACGTCATCACCGACGAGGAGCCGGACTACGTCGCGGTCTTCGGCGGCGATCACATGTACAAGATGGACGTGCGCCAGATGATCGACGCGCACATCGCCACCGACGCCGACGCGACGGTGGCGGTGATCCCGGTGCCGGTCGAGGAGGCGCGCGCGTTCGGCATCCTCGAGATCGACGACCGCGGCAAGGTCCTCGCCTTCGACGAGAAGCCGATGCACGCGAAGGAGATGCCGGGGCGTCCGGGTTGGGCGCTGGCGTCGATGGGCAACTACGTGTTCACGCAGAAGCTCTTGCTCGAGGAGCTGGCGCGTGACGCGTCGGGCGACTCGGCGCACGACTTCGGGCGCAACATCCTGCCCGAGATGGTCGCGCGCGGGCGCGACGTCTTCGCCTACGATTTCTCGACGAACGAGGTCCCCGGATCGCACCCGAACGAGCGCGGCTACTGGCGCGACGTTGGAACGATCATCGCCTACTGGAAGGCGAACATGGATCTCGTCAAGGTCGTGCCCGACTTCGATCTCTACAATCCGCGCTGGCCGCTGCGCACCTGGACGCGCCCGCTGCCGCCGGCGAAGTTCGTGTTCGCCGATCCCGGCGACGGCTCGGGGCACGCGCGCATGGGTATCGCCACCGACTCGCTAGTGTCGGAGGGCTCGATCATCTCGGGCGGGCGCATCGACCGGACCATCCTCTCCCCACAGGTCCGGGTCAACAGCTTCGCCTACGTCGAGGAGTCGATCCTGCTCGACGGCGTCGACATCGGGCGCCACTGCCGCATCCGGCGCGCGATCATCGACAAGGGCGTGCACGTGCCGGCGAACACCGAGATCGGCTACGACCCCGAAGCGGACGCGCGCCGCTTCACCGTCAGCGACGGAATCGTGGTGGTGCCGAAGGGGTATCAGTTCGTTTGAGTTGCCGATCGTGAGCTCTGGTCGCCGCGCGAACGTCGTCTTCCTGCTCCACATGCACCAGCCGCAGTATGTCGACCCGCGCCCCGATCACGGGCGAGGACGGGCGATGCTGCCGTGGGTCCGCCTGCACGGCGCGCGCGGCTATCTCGACGTGGCCACGCTGCTCGCCGAGTATGGCGACGTGAAGCTGACGGTGAACTTCGTGCCGTCGCTGGTGTCGCAGCTGCAGGCGGTGGTCGACGGCGCCACCGACGAGTGGCTGCGGATCGCCGAGCTGGACGCGTGGAACGACGTGGAGCGGGCGTTCGCCGTCGAGCGCTTCTTCTCGCTGAACTGGGATCGCTCCGTGCACACGCGGCCGCGCTACGCCGAGCTCCTCGGCAAGCGCGAGCGCCAAGAGCCGTTCTCCGACGGAGACGTGCGCGATCTGACGGTGCTGTTCAACCTCGGTTGGCTCGGCTTCGCGGCGCGCGCCGGGGATCGCGAGGTCGAGGCGCTCGAGAAGAAGGGGCGCGGCTTTACGCGCGAGGATCTGACGCTCGTGGTGGCGCGCCAGCGGCAGGCGTGCGCGCGCGTGCTGCCGCTCTATCGCGAGCTGGCCGCGCGCGGGCAGGTCGAGCTGTCGGCGTCGCCGTTCTACCACCCGATCGTGCCGCTCCTCATCGACAGCGAGCACGCGCGCCGCTCGATGCCGCACGCGACGCTGCCGCCGCCGTTCGCCTACCCTGGCGACGCCGAGGCGCAGATCGTGCGCGGCGCCGACGCGCACGCGCGCGCCTTCGGCCACAGGCCGCGCGGCATGTGGCCGCCGGAAGGCTCGGTCTCGCCCGAGGCGGTCGCGGCCTACGCGCGCGCCGGCGTCGGCTGGCTCGCCACCGACGAGGGCAACCTGTGGCGCTCGCTGGCGATGACCGGCGAGGCGCACGAGCGCGGCGATCTCTATCGCGTCTGGCGCCACGGCGGCGTCGACGTCGTGTTCCGCGATCGCGAGCTCTCCGACAAGATCGGGTTCGCCTACGCCCACGGCGACGCGCAGGCCGGCGTGGCCGACCTGCTGGCGCGCGCGCGTCACGCGGCGGCGGCCTCGACGGCGCCGGCGGGCGAGCCGGCGCTGGTGCCCATCTTCCTCGACGGCGAGAACCCGTGGGAGTCGTACCCCGGGCTCGGCGAGCCGTTCCTGCGCACGCTGTTTGGGGCGCTGTCGTCGGATCCGCAGCTCGGCACCGCGTCGGTCGGCGGCCACCTCGAGGCGGCGCCGTCGCGGCGCGCGCTCTCGCAGCTGCACTCGGGCTCGTGGATCGACTCGGCCTTTCACATCTGGATCGGCGATCCCGTCAAGAACCGCGCCTGGGAGCTGCTCGGCCGCGCGCGCGCCCGTTTCGATCGCGCCGTCGCCGAGGGCGCGACCACCGAGCAGCGCGACGCCGCGTTCGAGCACCTCCTCGCGGCCGAGGGCAGCGATTGGTTCTGGTGGTTCGGCGAGCCGTTCCACTCGATGGAGGACGCGCTCTTCGACGCGCTCTTCCGCGCGCACCTCGCCGGCGCCTACACCGCGCTCGGCCTGCCGCCGCCGCGCGAGCTCGACGTGCCGGTGGCCGCGAAGGATCTACAGTCCGCGCCCGTCGCCGAATCGGCGGTGACGGCGCCGTGGGGCTTCATCCGCCCGCAGATCGGCGGCAACCGCTTCTACGACTGGCAGGGCGCCGGGCGCTACCGCGTGCCGCGCGGCGCCGCGATGGCCGACACGCCGCTCGTCGCCGCCGTGCTCTTCGGCTTCGATCGCAAGACGCTCTATCTGCGCCTCGAGCCCGCCGACGGCCGCGCCGCCGAGCTCGCCGCCGCGCGCCTCGAGGTCGACGTCGCCCTGCCCTCGCAAGGCGATCGCCACGTGCTGGTCGCGTCGTCGCCGAGCGGGCTCTCCGTCGACGGGCGGCGCGAAGGCGGCAGCGTCCACGGCCGCACGCTCGAGCTCGCCGTGCCCTTCAGCGCGTTCGGCGCGCGCGCCGACGATCGCCTGCTGTTGACGCTGCGCCTCTTCGCCGGCGACGCGCCGCTGGCGCGCTACCCCGCCGACGGCGCGCTGGCGCTCACCGTCCCCGGCGACGGATTCGAAGCCGAGAACTGGTCGGCGTAGCCGTCTTCGTCGGCGCGCCCGTCTTCGTCGGCGGCGCCGTCGTGCCCTCGCCGCGCAGCGCCTCGCGCACCTCGCCGGCGTACGGCCCCTTGGGCGACACCTCGAGGTACTTGGCCCACGCGTCCTTCGCCGTCGGATCGGACAGCGCCGTGCGCGTCCGCCCGAGGTAGTACCAGGCGTCGGCGTAGAGCGGATCCGACTTCACCGCCGACTCCATCGCCGTGCGCGAATCGGCCATGCGCGAAAGGTCGAAGTCGACGAGGCCGAGCGTGTACCACGCGCGCGCCATGCGCGAGTCGAGCGCGACGGCGTTCTTGAGCGAGCGCAGCGCCAGCTTGAACGAGCCCTGCTCGTACTGCGAGCGGCCGAGGATGCTGTAGGCCTCGGCCTTGACGGCGCGCGGCGGGTGCGGCCCGCGCATGCGCGCGATCGCCTCGGCGGCGAAGCCCTCGGCCACCGAGTCGCGCCCGCGCTCGACGGCCAGCCGCGCCCGCGCCACCAGGAGCTCGGTGCCGACGCGCGCGCGCGGCGGCGCCATGCGCACCACCTCGGTCGCGCGATCGGGCTGATCCTGGTCGAGATAGGCGTCCATGAGCAGCGCCAGCGTCTCGCCGCGCAGCGCGTTGGGCACCGCCTTGCGCAACATCGCGGCCGCCTCCGCCGGCTTGTGCTCGACGAGGAGCGCCTTGGCGTGCAGGTCGAGCAGCTCCTCCGCCGCCTGCGGCGCCGACGGCAGCTTCTGCGCGCGCGAGATGCGCTCCTCGGCCCCCGCGCCGTCGCCGAGGAGGAGGTGCGCTCGGGCCGAGTTCATCAGCGTCTCGAGATCGATGTTGTCGTCGGTGGCGAGGAGCGCATCGAGCTCGTCGCGCGCGGCCACCGGATCGCCGTCGTCGAGCGCGATCAGCGCCAGCTCGCGCCGCGCCGGCGCGTAGGCCGCGTTCGTCGCCAACAGCGTCTTGAGGTCCTCGCGCGCCGCCGCCAGGTTGCCGATCTCGTGATCGAGCTTGGCCATCTGCAGCCGCGCCGACACGTCGAGCGGATCGCGGCGCAGCGCCTGATCGAACCACCAGCGCGCGCGCTCCGAGTTCTTCATGGCGAGGAACACCTCGCCGAGCGCCTCGGCCACGTCGGCGCGCTTCTGCGAGGTGCGCTCGAACGCCGTCAGCGTGCGCTGCGCCTTCTCCGGATGTCCATCGGCGATGTCGACGCGCGCCAGCGCCACCTTGGCCTCGGCCACGATGTCGTCGGGCGGCGAGCCGCGCAGCGCCGCCTCGGCGTCGAGCCGCGCCGTCTCCTTGCGCCCGAGCATGAGCGACGCCTGCGCGCGCATCACCAGCGCCTCGGGCCGCGACGTGCCGGCCTCTTCGATCACCGACAGCGCGCGCACCGGCTGCGCGCGCCGCAACGCCACTTCGGCGAGCACCAGGCGCGGCGTCAAGCGCCCGGCGGCCGCGATCGCGCGCTTGGCCTCGCGCTCGGCCTCGTCGAGCATGTAGGCGTCGGCCTCGGCCTGCGCCAGCTCCTCGGAGAGCAGCGCGTCGCCGTCGCGCCGCTTGGCCGCCGCTTGCGCCAGATCGCGCCGCGCCGCCGTGATGTCGCCCTTCTGCAGCTCGAGCTCGGCCAGGCCGAGGAAGGCGCGCGCCAGCTGCCCCGGCGACGAATCACCGACGAGCTTGCCGACCACGCCTTCGAGCGCGCCGCGCGCCGCCTCGCGATCGGTGCCGCGATCGACCTCGAGCAGCGCGCGATCGATGATGGTGGCGATGTGGTTCGCGTTGTCGGCGAGCGCGCGCCGATAGGCCTCGAGCGCGCGATCGTCGCGCCGCGCCGCCGCCTCGGCGAGGCCGAGCCCGTGCATCACCACCGGGTTGTGCGGATCGCCGTCGGCCGCGGTGCGCAGCGCATCGGCCGCGGTGTCGGGCCGCTCGTTCAAAAGCTCGGCGCGCCCGACGAGGTACGACGACGCCGCGTCGGGGAAGCGGCGCCGCAGCGCCTGCGCCAGCCGCGAGGCGCGATCGAGCTCGCCCTTGGACATCGCCAGGTACACGCGCGCCTGCGCGATGTCCTGACAGCCCGGCTTCTTCGACGCGCACGGCGTCGCCTCTTCCTCGCCGAGCGCCGCCAGCGCGCGCGCCGCCGCGTCGGGCGAGTCGCCGAACTCGAAGGCCATCTGCGCCAGCACGCGCGCGCGCGTCGCCCGCGCCTCGGCGTCGTCGCGCTCGGCGAGGATCTGCCGGTAGAGCAGCTCCGCCGCCTGGAAGCCGGGATAGTTGCCGGAGGCGATCTTCTGCCGCGCCAGCTCGTGCCGCTTGGCCACGCGCGTGCGCATGCGCCACTCGCGCACGAGCAGGCCCGTCGCCACACCGACGGCGACCACCGCCACGAGGGCCGTCAGTAGGAGCGCGATGCCGCGGCGCGAGCGATCGCCGAGCCACGGCGGCGGATCGATGCCGCGCACGAACAGCGTCGTCCGCGGCTTCTTGCGCTTGACCGGCACGCGCACGAAGCCGGGCAGATCCTCGCCGTTGCCGGGCGAGCCGTAGGGGCTCTCGTTCCCGTCGCCGGCGCCGTAGACGCCGTTGTCGCCGCGCATCTCCGTCGGCGCCTCCGACGAATCGCGCGGAAACGACGGCGCGTTCGCCGCGCGCGGCAACGGCCTCCCCGCCGACAGGGCGGGGCTCGGATCGAAGGCGCGCACCGGCCGCTGGCGCTGCAACACCGGATCGGGCGCCTCGGGCGCCGTGCCCGCGTGCTCGTCGACCTGGCGCTGCCGTCGCTGGCGCGTCTGCTCGTCCTCGCCGTCCTCGCTGTCGAACGTGGGCGCGAAGCCGCGCGGGAAGCCCTGCCGCGACTGCTCGTCGGTGAACTGCAGATCGCGGGTCTCGAGCACGATCGACGGCTCCGACGGATCGGGCGGCAGCTCGTCGATCGCGCGCCGCACCGTCGGCTTGCGGGCGCGCAGGATCTCGGCCGGCGTCATCGTCGAGTCTTCGCTCGGCTCGTCGGTGTCGAAGCTGCCCGACGAGCCGCGCGCCACCGCCGGGACGTGCGACGCCACCGGCGGGCGCGCCTCTTCGGCGTAATCCTCCGTCGCCGGCCCTTCGTAGCTCGAATCCTCGGTGCGCGAATTCTTGTTCGGCTTGTGGAACGTCTCGGTGCCGACCTGCGAATCCTCGACGGTGTCCTCGCGCTCGCCGAAGTCGACGAGCACCGACGCCGGCTTGTCCTGCTTCTTCTTGAGGTGCACCTGGTCCGACGGATCGGGATCGACCTCGGTGGCGTCGTCGGGGTACTCGACGTCCATCTCCTCCGAGTCGGGCACCGCGACCAGCTGCCCGCGATCCATCGGCATCGGCTGCACCACGTTGCCGAGCTCGGGATCGGTGTTGCCGGTGACGCGCGCGGGATAGACCTTGGTGTCCGTCGGCTCCGCCGGCAGCCCCTCGAATCCGGCGGCGCGCGCGGTCGCGATCTCGGCGAGCAGCTGGTCCGCCTTGTTGTTCGACGGATCGAGCTCCTTGGCGCGCTTGAGCGTCGCCTCCGCCTGCAGGTAGTCGCCTTTGCCGACGAGCGCCTCGCCCTTGAGCAGCCACGCCAGCGCCGCGTTCGGATCGGTCTCGAGCGCGACGCGCATCTCGGCCAAGACTTCGTCCCAACGGCCGAGCGCGGTCAGCGCCATGCCGAGGACGAGCCTGCCCTCGAGCAGCGACGGCTGCCCCAACAGGCCGAGGCGACAGATCTTGACCGCCTCCGCGTACTGCCGGCGGACGATCGAGACCTTGCCTCGCTGGACAAAGTCGAGCGAGTCGGTAGCCAAATTTAAACCAGCGTAATTATACGCGGATGATGAGGAGAGGTCGAGCGACTAACGCGCGCGCGTGTATGAGCGACGGTGCCTACTTGTCGTTCTACCCGACTGGCTACTTGTCTGAGCGCTTCGGCTCTTCGAACAAGACCAGCGGTGCGCCCTTCACGCGCTCCTCGGAGGCGAGGATCCACTCCGAGTCCTTGCGCTCCCACTTCTGCTTCGTGGTCGTCTTCTCGACGATGCCCTGGGTCTTGAGCGACCACGTGTAGTCGATGCGCGCCGTCGCCGTCTGCTTCTTCTTGTCGAGCTCGATCGACGACATCTCGAAGTCGGCGATCTCGAGATCGTCGTCGAGGTTGGCGTGCTTGTCGATGAAGCGCTGCCGAGTGTCCGACGGAACGTGCTTGGCCGCCTGGTCGTAGCGGCCCCAGCGCACGTCCTCGTTGTACTCACGGGCGGCGGTGGTGATTTGATCCATCGACGAGTAGCCGAGCGCGGCGATGCACGCGGTGAGCGGAACGAGCGCGATCGCAGCCAGGAGAATGCGCATGTTCCCACCCTACCGGAGCGACGGGCGCGAGCAACTTTTACAAAACTTTACGAACGCGACACGCGCCGACAAAACGGCGAACGTAACTTCGGCGGCAAGGAGGACGTCGTCATGCATCATCCCGTGTTGTTCGGGTTGTTCGCCGCGTTCGTGGTCTCGCGCATCATCCGCTTCCGCATGCGCCGGCGCTGGCGTCACGCGTATGGCCACGGTGGCTGCGGAGGCGGCTGCCGCGGGCGCTTCCATCGTCGCGGGCCGATCGATCTCGGCGCGCCCGACGTCGAGCCGCGCTTCGGCCGTCGCTGGGGACGCTGGCAGCGCTGGGGCCGCTGGCAGGAGGAGGCGCAGGCGCCGGTGAAGGCCGCGGCGCCGGTCGATGTGGCCGGCTCGCTCGAGCTCAATCAGCGCCAGCGCGAGCTGTTCGACGAGGTCGTCGACAAGGCCAAGGCCAGGCTGGCCACGGCGGAGCTGGCCGAGGCGCTGTCGATCATCGGGCGCGAGCCGTTCGAGCGCGACGCGGTCGAGTTCCTCGTCGGCAAGGGCGAGCTCGCCGACGATCTCGAGCACCTGCACTTCAGCCTGACGGCCGAGCAGCGCACCAAGCTGCGCTCGGTCGCCAGCGCGTAGCCTGCGGGCTTGCCTACTTCGCCGCGCGACGGCGGCTGAACACGAAGAGCACGATCCAGAAGACGACGACGCCGAAACCGCTGCGGCCCCAGCCTCCGTCGGCGATGCTGCACCCGCCACCGGCGACGGGCACGAGGCTCGTCGCCGACGCGCCCGTCTCGGGCGACGACGCGCAGGCACCGGCCGAGACGCCGATGTCTTCGAAGTCGGCGTCGCCCTCGCCAAGCAATTGCTCGGCGACGACGATCGAGCTGGTCTCGGCGTCGAGCGTCACCGTCGCCGCGTAGGCGTGCCACGCGCCGTCGGCGCTCGCCGTCAGGGTGTGATCGCCGACGCCGTCGTCGTAGCCTTCGCCGCCGACGACCCAGCGATCGCCGAGATCCTGGCCGTCGACGTCGAACGCGTCGATGCCGAGGAACGGCTGCGCGCCCGCCGACGCGCGCACGCGCGCCGTGACGCAGTACGGCCCGCCACCGACGGGCACGTGCTCGGTCGAGACGCGCGCGCCCGACGCGAGGTGCTCATGGCTGGCGGTGAAGACGGCTTCCGGATGGGCCGCCGCGACCGAGACGAGCGCGGCCGGAATGACGACGAGCACGAGGGGACGCATGCCCACCACATCGGCGCTCGCGCGCGGGACTTTAGCGGCGCACTAGTGTCCCGAATCGGAAATTCGCTAGCAGTCGGGCGTCGCGACATCCGCGGGCGCTTCGTTGCTCCTCCCTTCAATACCTCTAGGTATTCGCGGTCGTCGCGCCTCGCGCGCGCGGCGCCGCACCGCCCTCGGTGCACGCGAATTTCCGACTCGGGACACTTAGCGGCGGAGGCGCTTGAGCTCGGCCGGGCGCAGCTCGCCCGTCGCCACGCAGACCACGAGATACACGATGCCGACGACCGAGCACGCCACCAGCGTCCCGATCTTGCCCGGCATCAGCCCCGCGTGGTTCCAGGCCCAGCCCGTCGCCAGCGCCGCCATGTAGGCGATCGCCACCCGCACCACCGACACCACCGGCAGCGCCGCGCCGAACGCGCGCCACAGGTACGCGATCGACAGGAGCAGGCCGAAGGTCATCGTCACCGCCGTGCAGACGGCGGCCACGAACAGCGGGTCGCGCCCGTGCTCGAGCGCCCAGCGGATCCCGATCCACTCCGCCGCCACCGTCGTCGCCAGCGTGACCACGCCGATGATCGTCGTCGGCAACGTGCGCCCGGAGCCGTTGATGATCGTGCCCGCGATGTTGAACAGCGAGAACGAGACGTAGCCGGCCACCAGCGCCGCCAGCGCGTGCGCACCGACGGCGTACTCGGGCTTGTAGAAGAGGCGCATCGTCGACTCGGGCCGCGCCGCCAGCACCGCCGCCAGCAGCGCCGCGACGACGAGCGAGTAGCGCATCGTGTTGCGCACGTAGCCGCGCGTCTTGTCGTGATCGTCGTCGAAGGTCGACTTCGAGATGAGCGGAAAGATCACGTAGGTGACGGCGAGGATCAGCTGAAACGGAATGCGCGCCACGTTCTGCACGGCGCCGTAGAAGCCCACCTGCTCATGGGCGAAGGACGACGGATCCGCCAGTCGGTGCGCATCCGCCCACTCGGTCGCCACGCGCTGGAGCAAGAGGCCGTCGGCGAACATGAGCAGGTTGACGATGAACAGGTAGAACGCCACGCCCGAGAAGAAGCGCACCAGCTCGCGGCTCGCGAACGTCTGCCCCGGCACCACCTTGCCGAAGCCGACGACGAAGATCGACACCACCAGCACCACCACCGCCGCGGCCACGAAGCCACCGACGGCGGGCATCACCGCATGCGTGAGCGCCGCGGCGCCGACGATGAAGAGGCAGCGCAGCGTCGAGTAGGTCATGTCGAGGCCGGCCTGCTTCTGGAATTCCCTGCGCCCGTTGGCCGCGCCGACGAAGACGGCGTAGAACGCGTACGCCAGCGCCACGCCCGTCGCCAGCTGCAGATACGGCGTCAGTGATCGATCGTGCTCGAGCCACGCCAACAGCGGCGCCGCCAGGAAGAACGCGAGCGCGACACCGCCGCCGAGGAGCGATTGCAGCCGGAGCGCCACGCGCAGGACGACGCCCTGCCGCTCCTCGATCTCGGCGGTGAACTTGGAGACGCCCTGGATGGTCGCCTGCACCATCACGTTGTTCACCGGCGACAAGATCGAGAGCACCAGGATGTACACGCCGTAGCGCGCCGGCGATCCGAGCGCGCGCGGCAGCGCGAACTGCACGACGTAGCCCGCGACCATGAACCACAGCTTGGCTGCCGTGATGAAGACGAGGCCGCGCCCCGCGGAGACCGATTTGGCGTTCGACACGACCTTTGACGATGCGCGCCGCGACGTGATGCGTCAAGAAAATCAGCCGGTTCGACCACGGCTGATGCTTCCCGTTTGCAATGCGTGTCGTTATGCTGCGCGCCATGAAACAGCCGTCACGCGTCGCCTTCACCGTCGGGATCGCGTTCGCGTTGTTCGTCCTGCCGCGCGCGCACGCGGCGTGGCCGCCGCCGAGCGACGACAGCAACATCGACTACAGCGATCCGGTGAACTGGCCCAACGATCCCGACTACGCCGGCGCGTGGAACTACTGGTCGTTCGTGCCGCCGATGATTCGCGCGCAGGTCGACGCGGTCACCAAGATGCTCGGCACCGGCATGCACCTCGATCGCGCGTGGGCCAAGACGCAGGGCGATCCGCGCGTGCTCGTCGCCGTCACCGACTCGGGCATCGAGTGGAACGAAGGCGAGCTGACCAACCAGGTGTTCCTGAACCGCGGCGAATTGCCGGCGCCGATGGGCTGCCCGAACGCGGACGGCACGACCTATGACGTCAACGGCGACGGGCGCTTCAGCGTCCTCGACTACACGACGACGACCGGGCACAACCTCGCGCCCGCGGCGACGGCCTGCGATCCGCGCGTCAGCGACAAGAACGGCAACGGCGTCATCGATCCCGAGGATCTGATCCAGTCGTTCTCCGACGGCAAAGACGACGACGGCAACGGCTACGTCGACGACATCAGCGGCTGGGACTTCTTCCACGACGACAACGATCCGATGGACGACACCGGCTTCGGCCACGGCACCGGCTCGTCGAAGGACGGCTTCGCCGAGCCGATGGACGGCAAGGGCGGCATCGGCACCTGCCCCGACTGCACGGTCATGATGTTGCGCGTCGGCGACGCGTTCGTGCCCGAGCTCAACACCTGGTCGATGGCGGTGACCTACGCGACCGACATCGGCGCCAGCGTCGTCAACATCTCGGGCGGCGGCGGCTTGTCGAATCCGTCGCTGTCGCGCGAGGCGATGCAGTACGCGTACGACAACGACGTCACCATCATCGCGTCGAACTCGGACCTCGACTCGTTCCACCACAACTACCCGAACACGTCGCAGCACGCGATCTCGGTGCACGCCATCGTCTACGACGCGCAGTCGGTCAACGGGTCGACGACCTTCTTCAACTACAACACCTGCACCAACTACGGCGCGCAGCTCATGCTGTCGATCCCGGCCAACGGCTGCTCGTCGGAGGCGGCGGGGCGCTCGGGCGGATTGGCGGGCCTGCTCTACTCGGCCGCGCTGCAAGCGGGGCTGCCTGCCGTCGACAAGGCGGGCGTCCGCCACCTCACGGCCGAGGAGGTGCGCCAGATCCTCATCGGCACCAGCGACAACTTCTACGATCCCGCCGACGCGACCGATCCGACGAAGTTTCCGACGATGCCGCCGCAGCCGAACGGCCTGGCCTTCGCGCGGCGCTTCGGCTACGGACGGCCCAACGCGCGCACCGCCGTCGACGCCATCTTCGCCGGCCGGATGCCGCCCGAGGTCGACATCAAGTCGCCGGGCTGGTTCGACACGATCTATCAGGACAAGACGCCGTCGACGACGGTGACGGTGCACTTCGGCTGGCACGGCGGCGCGCTGCCCGCGGGCACGACGATGGACTGGGTGCTCGAGTGGGCGCCGGGCGTCGATCCCACCGACGACAAGTTCTCCACCATCGGCCACGCCGAGATGTCGACGATGACGGGCGACATCGATCAGCCGTGGGACGTCTCGTCGCTCGTCGTGAACAATCCGGTGCCGGCGCCGACCGATCCGACGTTCCAGCCCGACGATCCGGCCGACAAGTACATCGTGACATTGCGCGCGCGCGCGGTCCTGCACTCGACGTCGAACCCGCTGCTCGACGGCCTCAAGGGCGAGTCGCGCCACGCCGTCTCGATCTACAAGGATCCCGATCTGGTCGCCGGCTTTCCGATCAACCTCGGGAGCTCCGGCGAAGGCTCGCCGAAGATCGCCGACCTCCTCGGCGACGGCAAGCGCGAGATCGTGTTCGCCGACACCAGCGGCAACGTGCACGCCTTCCGCGCCGACGGCACGGAATTGCCCGGCTGGCCCGCGCACACCGAGACGCTGCCGTTCCTCGATCCGACGCTCGGCAATCACGGCAAGGCGCCCGCGTTTTCGGGCCCGCTCGATCCCGCGCGCTACGCCCCGGCGGGCGCCACCGCGGCCGTCGGCGACCTCGACGGCGACGGCAAGCCCGAGATCGTCGTCGCCACCTGGTTCGGCAGCGTGTGGGCCTATCACGCCGACGGCCGCGTCGTCGCCGGCTTCCCGGTGCAGCTCGATCGCGACACGATTCCCGTCGCCAAGGACCAGAACCACGAGCTCGCCGACGGCTTCTTCGCCTCGCCGGCGCTCGCCGATCTCGACCACGACGGCAAGCTCGAGATCATCGCCGCCGGCATGGACGCCAAGCTCTACGTCTGGCACGGCGACGGCTCCAAGGTCGCGCCGTTCCCCGTCGTGATCTCCGATCCCAACGGCACGCCGCAACAGCGCCAGCGCATCATGAGCTCGCCCGCGATCGGCGATCTCGACGGCGACGGCACGCCCGACATCGTGATCGGCTCCAACGAAGACTACTCGTCGAACGGCCGCGTCTTCGCGGTCAGCGGCAAGACCGGCGCCTTCTTGCCCGGCTGGCCGCTGAGCATGGTCTCGAACCACATCCTGCCCGTCGTCGGCAAGGGCGTGCCCTGCTCGCCCGCGATGGCCGATGTCAACGGCGACGGCAGGCCCGAGGTGCTCGTCTCGGGCATCGGCTCGGTGCTCCACGTCTTCGACGCCACCGGCAAGCCGTTCGGCCCCGCGCTCGTCAATCAGCGCGCCAAGTACGGCAAGAAGTCGAACGCCAAGAACGACTCGGACCTCATGGTCGTCGCCTCACCGTCGGTGGGCGATCTCGACAACGACGGCACGCCCGATCTGATCGAAGGCGGCGCCGGCCAGGACTTCGTGCTCGCCTTCGCGTCGGGCAGCTCGCGCCACGACTTCGAGCACCACGTCAGCGCCTGGGACGGCAAGACCGGCAAGTTCAAGAACGGCTTCCCGCGCGTCATCGAAGACTGGCAGTTCTTCGATCATCCCGCGGTCGCCGACGTCGACGGCGACGGCAAGCCCGAGGTGATCGCGCCCTCGGCGGGTTACTTCGTGCACGCCTGGAACGTCGACGGCGACGAGCCCAAGGGCTTCCCCAAGTACACCGGCGGCTGGGCGCTCTCGACGCCGGCGGTCGGCGACCTCGACGGCGACGGCAAGCTCGAGCTGGTGCAGGTGACGCGCAACGGCTGGATGTACGCCTGGCACACGACCGGCAAGGCCAACGGGCGCATCGACTGGCCGTCCTACCATCACGACCTTGCGAACACGGGCAACTTCGCGACGCCGCTCGATCAGGGAACGCGCGCGTCGGGCGGATGCGGCTGCCGCGTCGGGGCCGCTCCGGTGTCTACGCCGTGGGTTGTGATCATGGCCGTGGCGCTTACGCTGGTGGTGGTTCACAATCGCAGGCGTCGCTGGAGGTAGGGTGGAAATGCGTTCGCTCGTCTGCGTTCTGGTGCTCGCGGCTCCAGTGGCCGCCGTCGCGCAACAGCCCGGGGATCCGTATGCGCAGCAGCAGGCGGCGCCGCAGCAGCAATATCCTTATTACCCACCACCGCAGCAGCAGTATCCGTACTACCCACCGCCTCAACAGCGTGCCCCGGCACCGCCGCCCCCGGCGCGGTTGACCCTGGCGACGCGCTCGGTCGAAGTGGCGCAGCTCGTGACCGGCTGCGCGAACGCGCTCGACAACTATCATCTCGACGTCGCGCGCAAGAAGTGCGGCGAGGCGCTGGCCAAAGAGGACACGCTCGCGTTCACGCACTACCTGCTCGCGCAAGCCGACGCGCCCGACGTCGCCAACAAGGAGCTGGCGCGCGCCACCGAGCTGGCCAAGAGCGCCTCGCGCGGCGAGCAGCTGTTCATCGAGGCCTACCGCGCGATGGTGCAGGCGCGCACCGCCGACGCCAAGAAGTCGTACGACGAGCTGGTCAAGACGCTGCCCGGCGACGCGCGCGCGCTGGTGGCGCGCGGCCAGTTCAGGCAGACCGCGCTCGGCGACTTCGACGGCGCCGTCGCCGATTACTCGAAGGCCATCGAGCTCGACGGGAAATATCCGGCCGCGTACAACTTTTTGGCCTGGGCCGAGGCCGAGCGCGGCCACGATCCCGAGGCGCAGGCGGCGCTCAAGCGCTACGTCGATCTCGCGCCCAACGAGGGCAACGCCTACGACTCGCTCGCGCACATGGCGCTGCGTCGCGGCGCCACCGACGAGGCGATCGCCCAGGCGCGCAAGGCGCTGCAGGTCGATCCCAGCTTCGTGGTCGCGCACGCGGTGCTCGGCGATGCGCTCCTGTTCGCCGGCAAGGGCAAGGAGGCGCGCCGCTCGTACGCCGCGCTCATCGCAACCGACGACCCGCAGATCCATCACGACGGTGCGATGCGCGAGGCGCGCTCGTGGCTGTTCGACGGCCGCTACGGCGACGGCGAGCGCTCGCTCTCGGCCGAGGCCGATCTGTCGGCCAAGACCAAGCGCCCGGGCGATCAGGCCGACGCGCTCGTCGAGCTCGCGCGCGTGCAGCTCGATCGCAACGCGCTCGCCGAGGCGGGCCAGTCGCTGCGCCAGGCGCGCAGCGCGCTCGACGCGCCCGATGCCGCGTCGATCCTGACCGAAGGCGAGCGGCGCCGCTTGTCGTCGGAGGCGATCCACGTGCGCGCGATGGTGCTGGCGGCGATCGGAGAACGGCAGCTCGCCGATCAGCGCGCCGACGAGATGGGCGTCGTCCTCAAGCTCGGCGGCGACCCGCGCGCCGGCGCCAAGTCGACCGCGCTCAAAGGCTGGATCGCCGCCCGCAACGGCGACGACAAATCCGCCGTCGGCATGCTCGCGCAAGCCACGCGCCCGACGCTACGCCTGGCCTACGCGCTCGCGCTCGTGCGCGCCAACCAGGAAGGCAAGTCACGCGCGATCTTCGACGAGCTCGCGCGCCGCATGGTCAACGACCTCGAAGGCGCCCTGACCCGCCCGCGCGCCGCCGCCTGGCTCAAGGGCCACGCCGAAGCTCAAGCCACCAACCAGTAAGCTCCGCGCGACCGCGACGCAAACGGATCCGCCGTCGCGCCAGCCTACTTCTTCCGCGCCGCCACCACCCGCTCGATCCCCGCCAGATCCTTCGTCACCATCGCCGCCTCCCACCGCCCGTCCGCCGCGAACAACGCCACCACCGCCGGCGCCTGCCCCGCGCCGACCTCCATCACCAACGCGCCATGCTCACTCAACAGCGCCGGCGCATCCTTCACCAACCGGCGAATCACCACCAACCCATCCGCGCCCCCGTCGAGCGCCGCCATCGGCTCCTTGCGCACCTCGGGCGCGAGCCCCGCGATCTCTGCGCTCGGGATGTACGGCGGATTCGACACGATCACCGCAAACGGCCCGCGCTCCGCCACCGGCGCCAGCAGGTCGCCCTCGACCACCTCCACCGCCAACCCCAACCGCTCCGCATTCCCCCGCGCCACCGCCGCCGCCTCGGGCGATCGATCCACCGCAACCACCTCCAGCTCCGGGCGCTCCTTCTTCAGCGCCAACGCGATCGCGCCAGAGCCAGTTCCGATATCCACCACGCGTGCCGTCCCCTCCGCCGGCAAGGCCGCCAACACCACCTCCACCGTCGCCTCCGTATCCGGCCGCGGCACCAACACGCGCGCGTCGACCGCCAGCTCCAGCGATCGGAACTCCTTCTTGCCGACCAGATACGCCACCGGCTCCCCGCCCAACCTCCGCTGAATCAGCCCGCGATACTTCGTCAGCTCCTCCGCCTCGAGCGGCTGATCGAAGTGCGTATACAGATAGACGCGATCCTTGCCCAACACCTCGGCCAGGAGCAGCTGGGCATCCAACCGCGGCGACCCGATCCCGCGCTCCGAAAAGCGCTTCTCGGTCCACTGCAGCACGCCCAAAATCGTCCACACCTGCTGCGTCACGGCGCGCGGACCTTACCCCACCCCGCGCCTCAGCCGCACGTCAGAATGTACAAATCGGTCAGATTGGTCCCGCTGTCGAAGCGCGGAACCGTCGCGCCCACCGCCGCCAGCGCGCGTCCCGAGTCGCGCCGCGCGAGCGCCGCGGCCACGTCGATCCCACGCGCCGCGCACTTGCCGAGCGTGCCGCCGTCCACCACGGCGCCGGCCGCCTCCGTCGGGCCATCCCGTCCATCGCTCCCGAGCGCGACGAACCTCAGGTTCCCCGACGCCAGCGGCGCCACCATCGACAGCGCCAGATGCTGCGCGCGCCCACCGACGCCACCGCCGCCCTTCACCTTCACCGTCGGCTCGCCCACCGCCACCAGCGCCGCGCCGCGCGCGAGCCGACGCGCCTCGAGCGCCAGATCGGCCGCGACCTCCTCGACGTCGCCCGCGATCAGCTGCTCGCGCACCACGACCTGCCGTCCCTCTTCCGCCATCACGCGCGCCGCCGCGTCGCGCAGCGTCTCCGGCGACGCCAACACGCGATAGGTCCCGCGCGCGAACGCCGGATGATCGGCGCGCGGGTTGTCGTCGACGCGCTCGAGCGTCCGCAGCACCGCGTCCGACAATCCGTACCTCCGCGCGATCGCCGTCGCCTCGGCGCGCGTCGACGGCTCGGGCGACGCCGGCCCCGATCCGATCGTCGCCGGATCATTTCCCGCGACATCCGAAACGGCGAGCACGTCGATCGCGCCCGCACACGCCGCCGCCAGCTTGCCGCCGCCGAGCTTCGTCAAATGGCGCCGCACGACGTTGATCTCTCCGATCGCCGCGCCGCCATCCATGAGCGCCTTCGTCGCCGCGCGCAGCTCCTCGAGCCCCAGCCCCTCGACGGGGGCGCCCACCAACGCCGACGCCCCGCCCGACAGCAAGAGCAGCGCGCGCTCGCCGGCCGGCACCGCCCGCGCGGCAGCCAGCAGCTGCTCGGCTGCCGACTCGCTTCGCGCGTCGGGCAGTGGATGCCCCGCGCTCGCCGCGTCGATCACCAGCGCCCCGCCGTGCTCGCGCGCCATCGAGCGCGCTGCCTTGCCGACCGCCCAGACCCACGCGTAGCGCCAGTGCGGCCCGCGCAGCGCCCCGGCGACGAGCGCGCCACCGTCGCAGGCGGCGATCGCCGCCTTCGCCCGCTCCACCAGCTCGCTGACGCGTTGCGCCATAACCCTATCGTATCACACGCATTTTCGTTGCCGTCGCGCCCGCCGATCGTTATAACCACGCGGCCTTGGAAGGAGGCCTCTCAGTGAACATCTTCGACACGCTCTCGAACCTCGGCTACGGCGAGCTCCACCTCGGACACGACGCACCGTCGGGCCTGCGCGCGCTGGTGGGCATCCACTCGACGAAGCTGGGCCCCGCCATCGGCGGCTCGCGCATCCGCTTCTACGACACCGAAGCCGACGCCATCGACGACGTGACGCGCCTGGCGCAGGGCATGGCCTACAAGGCCGCCATCGCGCGCCTCCCGCACGGCGGCGGCAAGGCCGTCATCATGGCGCCCGCAGATCTGCAGAAGTGGCCCGCCGACAAGCGCGCCGACCTGTTCAAGGCGTTCGGCCGCTTCGTCGATCACCTCGACGGGCGCTACATCACCACCGAAGACTCGGGCACGTCGACGTCGGACATGGACGTGGTGCGCACGACGACCAAGCACGTCCTCGGCACCTCGATCGACAAGGGCGGCTCGGGCGATCCGTCGCCGTTCACCGCGCTCGGCTGCCGTCGCGGCATCGAGGCCATCGCCAACCACGTGTTCGGCAAGCCCGACTTGAAGGGCCTGCACGTCGCCGTCCAGGGCGTCGGTCACGTCGGCGCGCACCTGGCGCGCGAGCTTCAGCAGGCGGGCTGCAAGCTCACCATCTGCGACGTCGATCCGGCCCGCCGTCAGGCGATCGCGGCCGAGCTCGGCGCCGCCGTCGTCGACGTCGACGCGATCCTCGAGGTCGAGTGCGACATCGTCTCGCCCTGCGCGCTGGGCGGCGCGCTCACCGAGGCGCTGGTGCCGAAGCTCAAGTGCAAGGCGGTGGCCGGCGCGGCCAACAACCAGCTGCGCACGCCCGCCGTCGGCAAGGCGCTCATGGCGCGCGGCATCTTCTACGCGCCCGACTACGCCATCAACGGCGGCGGCCTCATCAACGTGGCCGAGGAGTTCGCCGGTTACAACGCGGCCAACGCGCGCAAGAAGACCATGGCCATCTACGACACCATCGCCGAGATCATCGACCGCTCGAAGCGCGAGAAGGCGCAACCCGAGGTGATCACGGATCGGATCGCCGAAGAGCGCATCGCCGCCGGCACCCACACCTCGTAGAACGTTTCGCCCGCCCCGTGCGTATCACGGGGGGTGGGCAAGCTCGTCGCCGCGTTCGTCTTCTTCCTGGCCGCTTCGGCCGTCGCCATCCGTGAAGCCAAACCGCCCGCGCCGCGCGTCGACCCCGACGTGACGGCGCCGGCGCACGTGACGGCGCCGGCCGACGAGGCGCCGCCGTCGCGCGCGATCCGCGACGAGGTGCCGCCGTGGGTGAAGTACGCGGCGCCGCCGGCCCCGCCACCGTCGCCGCCGCCGATCGAGCGGCCGATCACGCGCGTCATCACCATCGAGCCGACGACGATCGAGATCGTGGACCCGAGCGACATCCCCGACGTCGTCGACAAGTGCCCCGCCGAGCCCGCCGACGACGCCGACGACGACGGCTGCCCCGAGCCCTACAACGGGCCCAAGGAGCGCGTCATCCTCATCGACTGAGCGCGGCCAACAGGCCCGCTTCGTCGAGCTGCCGCTCGTCCGCGCCCTTCTCGCGCAGCTTGAAGACGCCGCCGTCGACGAGCACGAGCTTGGGCAGCCCCGCCGCCGTCGAGTATTTGAAGATCTTGTCGCGCTTCATCGCGGGCACGAGGCGCGTGGCCACGCCGCCGCGGCGCAGCGCCAACGCCAGCCGCTCGGCGGCCTCGAACTGCGTATCGTCGACGGGCGCGATCATCACGGGCGGCGGCGTCGCGTCGGTGGCGCCGCCACGCTCGGTGATGAGCCCGATGAGCCGCTCGACGCCGAACGACAGCCCGACGGCGCCTTGCGGCTGGCCGCCGTAGAGCCCGACGAGATCGTCGTAGCGGCCGCCGCCGCCGAAGCTGCCGAAGCCGGCCTCGCTCTTGGCCTGCAGCTCGAAGATCGGGCCGGTGTAGTAGTCGAGACCGCGCACCAGCGACCAGTCGAACTTCAAACGATCGGCGAAGCCGATGCGCTCGGCCTTGGCGAAGATCTCGCGCAGCTCGGCGACGCCCTTCAGACCGACCTCGTCCGCGGCGAGGCGCGTCGCGGTCTCGTCGATGGTCTCGACGATGATGGTGTCGTAGAAGCGATCGAACTGCTCGACGGAGAGGCCGTAGCGCAGGAACTCCTCGCGCATGCCGTCCTTGCCGATCTTGAGCAGCTTGTCGAGGGCGCGCAGCGCGTCGGCCTTCTTCTCCGGCGGAATGCCGGAGACACGCACCTGCGCCTCGAGGATCTTGCGGTTGTTGATCGCGACCTTGTAGTCGGGCAGCTCGAAGCCTTGGAGCACTTCGGTCGCCATCAACAACAGGTCGACCTCGCAGTCGCTCGAGTACGAGCCGATGATGTCGGCGTCGGCCTGGTAGAACTCGCGGTAGCGGCCGGCGGCGGGACGGTCGTAGCGCCACACCTTTCCGATCTGATAGCGATAGAAGGGGCGCGGGATCTCGGTGTACGACGCGGCCACGCGACCCGTCGACGAAGTGAGGTCGAAGCGCAGGCCGAGCTTGCGCTCGCCCTTGTCGACAAACGAGTAGATCTCGTTCTCGGCGGCGGGGCCCGACTTGAGCGTCAGGACCTCGAGGTACTCGAACGCAGGCGTGTCGAGCTCCTCGAAGCCGTAGAGCTCGAAGAAGCGGCGCAGCCGATCGAACACGGCGCGGCGCGTGCGCATGTCGGTGGGCAGGTAGTCGCGGGTTCCTTTTGGCGTCTCGAACTTCTTTCCCATGGCGGGCGAAGCCTAGCATGCGAGGGAGCCTCCGACGCGGACCGTCGTAGTAGAGGCATGCGCTCGGCTGCGTTCGTGCTCGTGCTCGTCGCGCCGCTGGCGGCCGCGGGCGACGCCAGCATCGGTGGCACTGCGAACGATCGTTGCCTCGGCGCCGTCGAGCGCGCGCTCGCCGCCGAGTACGCGGGCGACGGCCGCGAGGGCCACGAGTGCGCGCGCAACGGCGACATGCTCGTGTGCTTTGGCGAGTGCGACAGCTGGAGCTGCCACACCGATCTGTGCGACGGCTGGGCCTCGTCGCTGGAGGTCAGCGTGAAGCCCGCGGTGGGCGCGCCGACGGCGTGGACGATGGAGCGGCTCCCGCATGGCGAGCGGGCCTACGTGCGCCGCGGCCACGGCCTCGCGGCGCGCGTGCAGCTGTCGAGCGATCCGTCGAGCGACCTCGCGCAGCTGCACTCCGCCGAGGTCGCGCGAGCGGCGGCGCGCGCCCGCCGGGTGATCGACGCCTGCTTGCGCTGATCGCGCCGCTAGTGCGGTTGGATCGAGATGGTGGCCGGCGTGGATGAGCTGACGGTCGAGCGCGTGGTCAAAACCACCGCCGTCGCCACGCCGGCGCCGACGACGGCGACACCGGCCATGACGCCCCAGAACCACCCTTTGACGTACACCGGCTTCTTGCGCCCGGTGACGTCGACGGCGAGCGGCGAGCCGAGCGTGCCGGCGAGCGCCACCGACGCGCCCGAGTCGTCGAGCACCACGAGGTAGTACTCGAGCGCCGGCGCGTCGACGTGCATGCCGGGCACGGTCACGCTGAACGCGCCCGACGGCCCCACCGGCGCCTTGAGCTTGGCGAACACGTTGGCCCCGCGCGTGCGATAGAACAGCTCGACGCTGGAGGCGACGCCGCCCGGATACTCGGCGGCGATGGTGACGGCCTGGCCCTGCTTGACCCGCGACGGCACCGTCGGATGCAGCTCGGGCAGCGCGCGTCCGCCGCTGGTGCCGACGCCCTGCGTGGCGACCCGCCCACGCGCCTCCTCGAAGACGGCGCGCACGCGCGGCGAGATGGTGCGATCGAGCTCGAAGCTGCCGTCGATGCGCAGGAGGTTCTCGAAGTCGCCGACCGCATCGTCGTGCTTGCCGAGGGCGACGTGGGCGAACGCCAGCGTCTGGAAGGTCACCATCTTCTCGTCGCGGGTCAGGGTCTCCTGCAGCGCTTTATGCAGGAGGTCGACCGCGCGCGGGTATTCGAGATCGTTGTATGCGGCGATACCCTGTTTTACGAGGTCACTCTCGATGGCCGCGCGCGCCGGTCGGGCCGCGGCGAGGACGCCCACGACGAGGAGGAGGGCTGCCAGGCGAAGTCGAGCCATTGCTGGCTGACATCTTACCATGATACTCTGGGTCTTGCGGAACTCGTGTTGCGGCGTAGCCTCATCGTCGTCGTTGCGGGAGCCGTCACGCTCGGAGCGCTTGTAGGGTGCGGACCGGGGGTGACGAAGCGGGCGTGTATGGGCGGCGCGGGCGACTCGAACCCGCTCGTCACCGACGCCGCCATGCTGCGCCTCGACGTCTACGGCGCGGGCGCGCACTGCGCCGACGGCCAGCTCGCCGCCGGCGCCGGCACGCCGATCCTCTCGCACACCTACGCCAACGGCGAAGCCATCTCGCTCGACGTGCCGCCCGGGCAGCACGCGATCGTACTCAGCACGTTCGCCGACTCCGACGCCACGCAGCTCCTCGGCGTCGGCTGCACCGAGGCCGATCTCTCGGCGGGCTCGCAGATCTGCTTCGACCTCACGGTCGAGCCCGCGCCGGACGGCGGTGACGATCTCTCGGGCGCGATGTGCATGACCTCGCCCGACGACTGCCCGACGGGACAGTACTGCAACGGCATCGCCTGCGTGCCCGGCTGCAAGGCCGACAGCGACTGCCCGAAGACCGACGCCGGCACCGGCGTCTGCGATACGACCACGCACACCTGCGAGAACTGTGTCGCCGACCGCGACTGCGGCAGCGCGCCGGGCGCGGCCTGCTGCAACAAGCACTGCACCAACGTGAAGAGCGATCCGCTCAACTGCAACGGCTGCGGCCTGGCCTGCACCGGCGCCAACACGCAGTGCTGCAACGCCGCCTGCTCCAATCCGACGAGCGACGCCAACAACTGCGGCGCCTGCGGTCAGGCGTGCAGCACGCTCGACGCCACGGCGACGGCGTGCGGCGGCTCGACCTGCTCGTGGACCTGCGCGAGCGGCTACGCGCACTGCGCGGCCGGCAACACCGGCTGCGAGACGAACCTCGGCGCCGCCGGCAAGAAGCTGTGCGGCACCACGTGCGTCCCGTCGACGAGCTGCTGCACGAGCTCCGACTGCACGACGCCGCCCGCGCCGGCCGCCTGTTACAACGCGGGCGTGTGCAGCGGCGTCGGTGGCAGCTGCTCGTACGGCCTCAAGTCCGGCAGCCGCGTCTGCGGCTCGACCTGCTGCAACGCGGTCAACGGCACCTGCAACGCCGACTGCACGCTCGCGTGCAGCTCCGGCTTCGCCGATTGCGACGGCGACCGCTCCAACGGCTGCGAGACCAACCTCGGCACGGCGGGCAAGAAGCTGTGCGGCGCGGCGTGCATCCCCGTCGCCACCTGCTGCAGCTCGACCGACTGCATGACGCCGCCGACGCCGTCGGCGTGCTACGCCGGCGCGGGCTCGTGCCCCGGCGCCGGCGGCACGTGCTCGTACACCGAGAACACCGGCTCGCAGATCTGCGGCACCACCTGCTGCAACGCCGTCCACGGCTCGTGCAACGCCGGCAGCTGCTCGCTCAACTGCACGAGCGGCTTCCTCGATTGCAACGGCACGCCCACCGACGGCTGCGAGACCTCGTGCGCGCCGGCGCACGCCACCGCCGCCTGCTCGGGCGGCGCCTGCGCCATCGGCATGTGCAATGCCACCTTCTTCGACTGCAACAACAGCGTCAGCGATGGCTGCGAATGCGGGACCAGCTGCTGCACCAACCCGCTCACCGCCATGCCTGGATGTACCGTCAACGGCCACAGCGACGGCTATGGGCACACCTTCAACGACTGTCTGCCACTCGGCTCGCCCGGCAACCAGACAAACTACTCGATCAACCTCGTGCAGGACGCCGAAGCGGCCGACACCACGCAGGCCGGAAGCGGCGGCAACATCTTCACCTGCCCGCGGACGGGCACGCAAACGTGGACCTGGGACTGCAAATGCGCCGACTCGAGCGGTAACAGCGGCAGCTGCACGTCGTGGGTCTACACGGCTACGCCGACGGGCAACTGCACCGACCTCAACGGCAAGTCGCGGCCTTGCACGGACTGGATTGGCCACACCTACAAGTCGAGCGGAACCGGCAAGGACGTCGGCTGCCTCTGTCCCGACGCGAACGACCCCACATTCTTCTAGCTCGTTCGCTTGACCCCCCATTTTCCGACGCGTACCCTGAGAGTGTTGTGCCAGGTCCCCCGCGACCACCTGCGCGTAAGGAACCAGCGCTGGCGCCTGACGTAACCGTCGGCAGCCGTCTCGGTAAGTACGAGATCATCAAGCGCCTGGCGACCGGCGGCATGGCCGAGATCTTTCTCGCGCGCGTGTCGGGTCTTCCCGGCTTTCAGAAGATGGTGGTGATCAAGCGGATCCTGCCGCAGCTCGCCACCAAGACCGACTTCGTCGAGATGTTCCTCGACGAGGCGCGCATCGCCGCCACGCTGCAGCATCCCAACGTCGTGCAGATGTACGACGTCGGCGTCGTCGACGGGAACTACTTCATCGCCATGGAGTACCTGCACGGCGAGGACGTGCGCTCCTTGTCGAAGACGCTGCACCGGCAGGACAAGAAGCTGCCGCTCGAGCACGCGCTCAACATCGTCATCGGCGTGGCGTCGGGGCTGCACTACGCGCACGAGAAGGTCGGCTTCGACGGCAAGCCGCTCGAGATCGTGCATCGCGACGTCACGCCGCAGAACATCATCGTCACCTACGACGGCGCGGTGAAGCTGCTCGACTTCGGCATCGCCAAGGCGTCGAACCGGTTCGGCGAGACGCGCTTCGGCACGCTCAAGGGCAAAGTGCCGTATATGTCGCCGGAGCAGTGCCGCGGCGAGCCGCTCGATCGACGGAGCGACATCTTCTCGCTCGGCATCATGCTCTACGAGCTGACGCTCGGAAAGCGGCTCTATCAGGGCAAGAGCGACTTCGAGGTGCTCAAGCAGATCGTCGAGGGCACGGTCGAACGGCCGCGCCAGCTCGACGCCGAATATCCCGAGGCGCTCGACGAGATCGTGATGCGCGCGCTCGAGAAGGAGAAGGACAAGCGCTATCAGACGGCGCGCGACATCCAGGAAGATCTCGAGACGATGGTGCGCGCCGATCGCATGCGCGTGTCGCCGATCTCGCTGGCGCGCTTCATGGAGGAGACGTTCGGGCAGAAGATCGAGGCGTGGCGCGAGGCGCAAGCCAAGGGCGTGACGCTCGGCGAGCACCTGGAGAAGCTGCCCGTCAACGAAACCGCGATCGCCGACGATGATCTCGAGGAGATCGGCGAGACGCAGGCGCGCGAGCAGGAGAAGCTGGCGGCGGAGCGCGCGGCGTTCCGGCAGAAGGTCGAGTCCGGATCGTCGGGCGTGCGCGACGTGCCCCTCGATGCGGTGACGCGGGCGCTGCGCACGCCGGAGGAGCAGGCGGGATCGCTGGAGGTGCCGCCGACGCTCAAGAAGCGGCCGCCGTGGCTCTTGATGGCGACGGCGCTGGCGGTGGCCGTCGGCGGCGCGGCGCTCGTGATGTTCTCGCATCGATCGCAGCCGTCGACGTTGCCGGAGCCGACGGCGGCGGCGGCGAACGCGCCCGCGCCGACGGGGCCGGTGGCGACGCCGCTCGAGCCGGACAAGGTGCCGCCCGCGCAGGCAAAGCCCGACGAGGCGGCGAAGACGGGCGACACGACGGCGCCGACGACGGCAACGGCGACGGCGGAGCCCAAGGCGACGGCGCCGGGCAAGGCGGCGAAGCACGCGCACAAGCCGGGCAAGCACGCGTCGTCGGCGGCGGTGGCCGCGGCGGAGCCGCCCGCGACGGAGAAGGCGGAAAGACCGGAGAAGCCGCTCGGGCCGAAGCCGGCGCCGCTCGCGCCGATTCAGTCGCCCGACGCCAAGCGGCCCGAGGCGGCGCCGACGAAGCTCGAGGGTGAAGGCACGCTGCTCCTGGCGACGAGCCCGTGGTGCAACGTCAAGATCGACGGCGTCGACAAGGGACCGACACCGCTGACGGTGAAGCTGCCGGCGGGCAAGCACACGGTGCTGCTCACCAACCCGGAGTTCAAGATCAACCGCACCGTCCCGCTCATGATCCTGCCGAACGAGACCAACCGGAAGCGCTACGAGTTCTAACCGCTAATCGTAGACGAGGCCGAGGCCGCGACGGCGCCCGTCGCTGGCGCGCACCGGCAGGTGGTATCGGCCGGGGACGGGTGCGCCGCACGCGCGGCAGGAGCCGGCGCCATGCGCGTCGATGGCGAGGCCGACGGGATCGATCGCGAACCAGTTGCGCTCGATGACCGGCGCCGCGCACTTGCCGCACCACGTGGTGCCGCCCGCGCGGTCGTGCACGTTGCCGGTGTAGACGAACTTCAGCCCGACCTCGCGCGCAATCTCGCGCGCCCGCGTCAACGTCGAGGCTGGCGTGCGCGGAACGTCGCGCATCTTGAAGTCGGGGTGGAAGGCGGTGAAGTGCAGCGGCACCTCGTCGCCGAGCTCGGTACCGACCCACTCGGCGAGCTTGCGCGTCTCGGCTTCGGAGTCGTTGTGGCCGGGGATGATGAGGTTGGTGATCTCGAGCCAGACCTTGGTGTCGCGCTTGATCCACTTGAGCGTGTCGAGCACCGGGTCGAGATGGCTGAAGGTGACCTTGTGGTAGAAGTCCTCGGTGAACGCCTTCAGGTCGACGTTGACGGCGTCGATGTCGGCGTAGAGCTCGGGGCGCGCCTCGGGCGTGACGTAGCCGGCGGTGACGAGCACCGCGCGCAGGCCGCGCGCGCGCGCCTCCTTGGCGATGTCGATGGCGAACTCGGCCCAGATGACCGGATCGTTGTAGGTCATGGCCACCGACGGGCAGCCCTGCGCGACGGCGAGATCGATCACCTGCGACGGCGAAACCGGCGCGGAGGCGAGATCGTCGAGGCGCGCCTTCGACATGTCCCAGTTCTGGCAGAACTTGCAGCCGAGGTTGCAGCCGGCGGTGCCGAACGAGAGGATCTGCGTGCCGGGCAGGAAGTGGTTGAGCGGCTTCTTCTCGATGGGGTCGACGGCGAAGCCGGTGGTGCGGCCGTAGCCGAGCGAGACGAGCGCGCCGCCTTCGTTCTTGCGAATGAAGCAGAAGCCGGCCTGGCCTTCGCCGAGCTTGCAATAGCGCGGGCAGAGCGTGCAGAGCAGCTTGCCGCTCGGCTCTTTGTGCCACCAACGTGCGGGATGCGAGTGCATCGCATCGATCCTGGTCATGCGAACAGGATCGCGCAAGGCGAGATCGTAACCGTGGGGCGGGCGAGCGACTCGCGGCACCTCGACGGGGCGGAGGTCTTGCATGGTTTTTCGGTACGCGTGCGAACTGGTTGGAGGGAGAACATGCGTAGCCTGGCGTTGCTTCTGGTCGCGTTCGTCGCTGGATGCGGTGGTGGCGGCGCGACGGTGAGCACGTCGTCGGCGCCGCCGGGCGGAGATGGATCGGGCGGCACACCGGCTCCGGGCAGCGGCGGGACGACCGGTGGAGGCGGCGCGCCAATGCCGGGTGGTGGCGGCGGCAGTGGCGGATCCGGCGGCGGTGGGTCGGGCGGCGTCGGTGGCGGCGGCGGCGCGGGCGGAATCGGCGGTGGCGGCGCCGGCGGCGGCGTGGGCAGCTCGCCATGCAGCACGACGCCGGAGCCGTTCGCGTCGCTGGCGACGGTGGCGACGTCGGATGGCGACTACGTCTACGCCTGGGTTAACGCGGAGCAGGCGCTCGTGCGCATCCCGCTCGGCGGCGGCGCAGCTGCCGTGGTCGTCGACGGCATCAACACCACGATCGACGGCTTCGCTTCCGTCGACAGCCAATACATCTATTGGCGCACCAACACGACGTCGATCATCCGCGCGCCGAAGAACGGCGGTGACGCAGTGAACCTCGGGCCTGGCGGCGACGTGAGCTTCCAAGGCACCTATGTGATCGCCGATCCGATCTACTTCGTCGACAACCGCGCGTACGACGACGCGCGCGTCGACGCGATGCCGGCCGGAGGCGGCTCTGCGTCGACGGTCGTGCAGACGACCCAGGGTGTCGTCCTGACGGCGAACAGCCACGAGGCGCTCTACTTGAGCGTTGACGACGGTCTGCACGTCCACGCGCTGCCGACGACCACGCCGCCCAGCGCGCACCTCGCGCAGTGGGTCGACGCCGACGAGAGCTACGTCTACCTCGCCGAGGGCGACGAGCTACGCCGCTACTCCATCGCCGACAGCAGCTACGTGGTGCTCGGCCAGTTCGTCACGCTCTCCGACTCGCTCTTGCAGCTGCGCGTCTTCGACGGGCGACTGTACCTGCTCGTCGGCGATCAAGACGAGCATCACGCGCACATCGAACGCATGAACACCGACGGCAGCGGCCGCACCGTGCTCGTCGACCCGGCGAGCGACTTCTGGACCGTCGCCGGCGACAGCGTCTACTTCGACAGCGGCGGCGACATCTACCGGGTCTGCCGCTAGGCGCGTGCCTCGGGCTGGCCCATCGTCGCCTTGGCGCCGAGATCGCGCAGCAGGCCAAAGATGTTGGTGCTCACCCAGATGCGCGCGATCTTGTCGCCCTTCAGCTCGTACAGGGTGATGCCGTCGTAGCTGGCCTCGCGGT
>Ga0134125_10001285_pt1 | contig 30974 bp, 29 predicted proteins | sample KB31751_FD_96464 | JGI IMG/M metagenome (GOLD analysis project Ga0134125, IMG submission 96464) | Terrestrial soil microbial communities with excess Nitrogen fertilizer from Kellogg Biological Station, Michigan, USA - KB3-175-1 | ecosystem: Environmental > Terrestrial > Soil > Unclassified ... | reverse complement strand
CTGCTCCATGTGCACGTGCGCGCCGACTCGGCTGTCGCTCAGGTGCTCGTCGAGTTCCGCGTGACGTCCTTGGCGGCGCTGCATGTCCAGATACAAATTGCGCGCGATGGCAAACAGGTAGCTCTTCACCGTCGGCTGACGGATTCGCTCGCGGGCCAGCCATGCGGACATAAAGGTGTCCGAAGTGATTTCATCTGCCATTACCGGATCGCCGGACAGAAACAGGACAAAGCGACGAACGTCGGGTGCGTAGCGTTTATAGAGACTCTCGATGTCCGTCATTTCTCAATCGCCGTTCGCATTACGTGCGAACCGTCGAAAAGTTACAAAGGGCTCCCGTCGTTCACGTGCTGTATACAGGTGTAGCTATTTGATCGGTGCGGTGATCAATTCTATCGAGGTTTCTCGGGTGCGTGCTTGCAACGAGGTAGAGAACGAGCTCATGTCCTCATGGCTTCCGATATTGCCAAATAACGGGTGCGAAAGGACTTAACGATGAATGCTCTTGTAGTGGCCGACCGGGCCTCAGATTGGCGCAGATTGAAGGCGCTCGTGCTGGACAGCGTTTCCTCCCCGATTACGCGCCGGGTTTACAATCTCGGCTTGGACGAATTCATCGCCTGGTTTACAGAGGAACCGCGGCCGGCGGGATTCAGCAAGGCAACCGTTGCTGCCTGGCGGGTGGCGCTTGAGGCCCGCGGGCTCGGGCCTATCTCTATTAATGTCCGAATCACCGCTGTCCGGAAGCTGGCGGTCGAGGCTTCGGACAACGGCCTGCTAGCGCCAGAGCTGGCTTCCGGGATTGCGCGGATAAAGGGCGTTCGATCACACGGCATTCGAACGGGCAACTGGCTCTCGCTCCAGCAGGCGCAGGCGCTGCTGAACACCCCGGACGTTCGCACGAAGAAGGGGCTGCGCGACCGGGCGATGTTCGCGGTGCTGCTAGGCTGCGGATTGCGCCGGTCCGAAGTCGCCGCGCTCACCATGAAGCACATCCAGCAGCGAGACGGGCGTTGGTGCATCGTCGATCTGGTTGGGAAGCACGGGCGCGTGCGAACGGTTCCGATGCCAGCGTGGACGAAGAGTGCCATCGACTCGTGGACGACTGCTGTCGGGATCACCGACGGATTTCTCTTCCGCCCCCTGAATCGCGGCGATCAGGTCTGCGGCGATCGGCTGAGCGAGAAGGTCGTCTGGCAGATGCTGAAGCCTTACGTCGCGGCGATCGGCATTCCCCAAGTCGCGCCACACGATCCCATCGGCGAAGTACGACGAATTGGTCTGCACCGCCGGTGTGCTGGCCGACGGTTCATTCGTAAGGCTCTACCCCATCAATTTCCGGGATCTCCCGTACAGCCAGCAGTTCAGGAAATACCAGTGGATCGAAGCCGATGTTAAGAAGCACACCGGGCGTGATGTCCGTAAGGAAAGCTATCGACCCGTATCGGACACAATCCGGCTGATTGGAGAGCCAATACCGACGAAGAATGGTGACTGGTCGGAGAGAGCACGTTTCGCCCTAGCCAAGAAGTCCAATTCGATGGAACACCTCTACGCGCAGCAGGAGGCCGACCGGACGTCACTCGGAATTTTCAAACCCAGAACGATCCGCGACCTGGTAGTAACTGCCGACGAGACTGACTGGAAATCGGGGTTCAAGGCTGCGCTCGCACAAGCCAGGCTCTGGGAGAACCGGACCGTGTCGAAGGAACCACCTCGCAAAGTTCCATTTAAGTTCCACTATTGGTTTGAGTGCGCCGATCCCTCCTGTAAGGGAAATCACAAGATGATGATCGAGGACTGGGAGGTCGGCGCTCTGTTTTGGAAGTGCGTTGATGCCGGCGCAAGTCATCAGGAGGCGCGCCAAAAAGTCCGACACAAGTTTCTGGAGCAGATCTGCTCACCAGAATGCGACACGCATTTTTTTGTCGGCACGATCCTGAGTCATCCCAAGACATGGGTGATCATCGGGGCATTTTACCCGAAAAAACGCTCTGTCCCAGCAGACTCACAGATGGGCCTCTTCTGACCGGCTCCTTCGGGCTCTTCGCCGGCCTTCATCAAGTGTTCGGGGCACGATTCGCGATTCCTCGTTTACTTCACCAAAGCGTTAAAACACGACTCGCCAAGGAGACTCGGCCTTTAGGGGCCATCTCTCTAGCTATTGCACGGTAATGTAATCCTGAGTCGCCGACCCAATCAGTTCGGATTTGCGGGCGTATTGCGAAACCAGCTCGTAGTTTCTCAAAATCTCAAACCGTACGGCTGACAGCTCACCCGGCTTCATTCTTTGCACAACACTTACCAGAGCGGAATCGAGCGCCGCTATACATTCAGTGCGACTGATGCGATATTCGCGGAGCTGACAGACTATCTCCCGTGTCTCGCTTTTGTAAATTTGCACGTTATTCATTCTCCTGGGTAGGTTCATGCAAGCGCTGGACCACAACTTTTTCAGCGGCCGATAATTTGGGTGTCCAGTCCTTGCTTCGAATTGCGAGGTTCCACAGGCATTCGCCCGGAATTTTCAATGTTCATCTTGAGAAATTGGTCTCATGGTCGAGACGTAAGAAATCTCTGGGGCGGAGCCGTGAGTTAATCGGCAGAAGGACGCCAGAGAGTTGTTGGCTCGATGGGGGCAGTCACCGCAGAGGTGGACGGCTTCACAAATCCCTTTAATCCCAAACTCGTCTGTCGGTACGGGAATGGATGCCATGCCTGTGGAAGCTATCGAAGACTGATCCGCGCGGCCTTAGGGGGCCCCTTACGGCATCGCCAACGGCGCGCTACGTCTTGCAGGGAAAAGGGCGCGGCCATTGGCCTTGACCATATTGGGTCGTTTGGTCAACGTTGCTTTAACAGCGCTCGATTTTCTAAGCAGAGCGGTATCTCTCCAGATCACAGCATCAAATTGTGGACCACTACGATTCGAGACTGGATTGTCAGTATTAGCAATCGCCACGCTCTCCTCAGCGTCAGCTTAGAGGGACCTCGGTTCTGGATCGCATGGAATCCACAGAATTCGGCTCGAAAGATGCTGAAGCGCCCCCGAGCCGGTGGCTGGCGGGGCCGCCGCCCATCACAAGCCCTCAGTTCCATTCAATGAGATCGACGCAGACGAAACTTCGATCAGGAAATTCGACGATGACTGAAGAATCCGCTGCTGGATGTGCAGGCGACATTAAGGAGGGTCAACGCCGTCAGCGATCGCCTCATTTTGCGAGATTGTCTCAAATCCGCCAGGATCTCCGACACCATAAACGCCTAAGTCTCCAAAAAGGCCGGCGGCTCACCTGGTGGACCGCGTGCTTCCTGAAAAGATGAATTGGTGGGTATGAATTTCGCTAGACAGGCCGGAAGGGGATATAAAGTAATGTGTTTGAAATGTCGCTCGGAATGCTTGAAAGTCAGACGTGTCACGGGGATTGAGCGCCTCGCCGCTCTGTTCACGCAAAAGCGAAAATACGTTTGCCAGGATTGTGGCTTCACGTTCCGGGCGATTGATCGTCGGAGCATCCCGCGCAGCGAAAATGCCTATGCAGTCAATCGCGCGTCGGGAACTCTTCGCCCGTGAAGGCCAGGCCAGCCGTGATGTTTCAGAAGACCAGGAAAATTATTATTGCGGACGATGATACTTTCTCGCGCCGCCTGACTCAGCGAATCCTGGAAAAGTCCGGCTACGAGGTTACTGCCGTAGACAACGGGTGCCTGGCTCTGGATCGCCTCTCGGACGCCTGCGCTCCCCGCCTCGCGCTTCTGGACTGGGTGATGCCGGGGCTGGATGGGCCGGCCGTATGCCGCGCGATCCGCGCTCGGCGGGAAGCGCCTTACCTCTACATCATTCTGTTGACGTCGAAGGAATCCAAAGCAGATTTGGTAGCTGGCCTCGAAGCGGGCGCCGACGACTATCTCACGAAACCCTGCCATCCCGACGAGTTGATGGCGCGATTACGAACAGGCCAGAGAATCATAGACCTCCAGGACCGGCTGATTCACGATGCCCGGCATGATTCGCTCACGCTTCTGCCCAACCGCACGGGCTTTCTCGATCGACTGCAGCAATGCGTCGATCGTTCAAAAAGAGACCGGAACTACAGGTTCGCTGTCCTGTTTGTGGACCTCGATCGCTTCAAAGCCGTTAACGATAATCTTGGTCACCCGGCAGGCGATGAATTGCTCATTCAGGTCGCGGAGAGACTGCATATATCGACTCGGGGGACCGAAACAGTTCGGCGGGTATCCGGTATCAAGCCACTTGCCCGCAGGCCGCACGAGGACATTCTGGCGCGAATTGGCGGTGATGAGTTCACAATTCTTCTGGATAACATCCGGAGTGCCACGGACGCCACAAGGGTTGCAGCCCGAATCCGGAGTGAACTGATTCCTTCATTTCAGATCGCCGGTCGGCGGCTTCACATCTCAGCCAGCATCGGAATATCGGTAAATATCGCAGGCTATTCCGATGCCGAACAGATGCTCGGCGACGCTGACGCTGCGATGTATCGGTCTAAAACGACTGGAAACGTGGCGACAGCCAGCGCGGTCAGAGCCCGTATGAAGCATGCATAAAAGAATTTTGGGGAACGGGATCAGGCACAAGGTGAGGCCGATCAACCGGCCGCGGAACAACATCACGAAACGGATTCGGAGCGTCCCCGAATCCGGATCTTGTCAGTTCAGCTGGATGATCAAAGCTGGCATGAGCCGTTGAAGATTCTTCAGTGAGCGCGCATGCCAGTGGATGGCTTCAGAGGCCAGAAACTGAAGGCTGATACCCTCCTGGTCGCGCGCGTCGATGACGAAGCGGGAGAACATTGTTATACCTGAGCTGTTCAGAAAGTCCAGTTCCCGCAGGTCGAGCACGATGGGTTTGACGGGCCGCGCAAGTGTGCTTTTGAGCAGGTCCAGGATGGACGCATAGTCTTCCATGCCAGACAAACGCAGCGCGCCTTTGAAGACGACGGTGCAATTGTCGTCTTCCAATCGAATCTCGAATAACTCGCCCTTTATCGTTTTCATGCTGAGACTCCCGCAAGACCACTGAGCGACAGAACCGCGCTGGTAGTCACAGTCATGATCTGCTGGTATGGCGGGTGGGACTCGAATCGCCAGCCAAGGCGGGCTCCGTAATCATTGATAATCGTCAGCAGACCGAGGCAGGACTTCGTTGAGCCGCCTCCCAGTGCGCTTTCTTCAAGTTGCCTGACCAGCAGTTCCCCGGCATCCTCCCGCAGAATATCCTGAACAAAGTTCTGGTAGCGCTGAGCTTGTCCGTCGCTGATCCCGTTGGTTGCGCTTACCGTTATATGGGTGCCCGTAAGGTCCATATGAATTCCAATCGGAATATCGATGCTGTGTTCGTGATATTTCATTGCGTTTTCCAGAAGTTCGTTCGCAATGTAAGTCACCGCGTGCTTGATTTCCTTCTGGCCGCCCTCAGCAGAGGCAGTACTGCCATCTGCAGGAAGGAACGTGGTGACGTAGTCACCCAGGAAATCCGCGGACAATCCATTATTGCGCCAGCGGGATCGGAGTGGTGCGCTTAGTGGAGAGAAGGCCAACGTCAGGTATTCGCCCCGCCCGTCAGGCTCCTGTCCATAGTAGCCAAAAGTCTGATTGGTCATAATGATCTTGTGTTTTCCTCGATAGAATCGTACGTTTGATCTCGTCCACCGTGTTTGGCCAGGTAAAGATGCCGATCCGCCTCTTCGATCAGCGCCCGCGCGTCAGGGGCATCCTGTAGCAGCGGTATTTTGCAGCCGATCCCGATGCTTAAAGTTATCTGGCTGCACACCGGAGAAGCCGCATGCTGGAGATTAGCCTCTGCAAGCGCCGAGCGCATTCGCGCGGCTACAATCCGAGCCGCCTGGCGATCCGTATGAGGAAGCACGATTGCAAACTCTTCCCCCCCGTAGCGTGCCACAAGGCTGCCGGCGCGGCAGCACTGACTGATGACCGCCGCAACCGCTTTCAAGCACTCGTCACCCGCCTGATGCCCATAAGCGTCGTTGTAAAGTTTGAAATGGTCGACATCGCAGAGCAGGAGTGAAAGAGGCTCCCGGAATCGCAGATGGCGGCCCCACTCCATCGACAGGTACTCATCGAAGCGCCGCCTGTTGGCAATCTGTGTGAGGCCGTCAATGCGGGCTTTTTCTCCTTCCTCTGCCGCTTCATCGCCCTGAGCGATCAGGATCTGAACCAGAACCTGGAGATCCCCTTTTTCCCTCGAGAGCGCCTGAATGAACTGTTGCAGCTTCTCATCCGTCGCCTGACGCTCCCGTATTTCGGCCGTCAGGCTGGTGCTGAGACGGTAAAGATGGTCCTCCAGCATATCGCCATGCTCATTGGACGTCAGGAGGGCGATTTGGTGGTCGCCAATTTCACGCTGCAACCTGTCGATTTCCGTGCGCAGGCGATCTACTTCGTTTGTTTCGCCTGCGCGGTCCGGCAAAAACATTTTGCTTGTGTGGCCCCCGCATGGAAGGCTCGCCACTGCCGCCATGCTGTCTCCGGACTGTTCGTGGGCAGCCGCCAAAACAACCGCGATGAGATCGTTTTCGTATGTCATAAAGCTCTATACCGGCTTGACAACCAAAAGGCTGATGTCATCAAGCAGAGTCCGTCCTCCTCTGTAATCGCGAAGGCTGTTCCTGACTGCCTCGCCGATCTCGCCGGCCGTTTGTCGGTGGCATGCCTTCACCGCTTCGCAGAGCCGTTCGATGCCATAGCTCGCGCCCGCGGAGTTAATCGCCTCAGTGATGCCATCGGTGTAAAGAACCATGAGGTCGCCGGATCGCAGGGGGATCCTCGCTTCCTCGATGAAACCGGAGATGTCCTTTTCCAGCCCCAGTGCGAACCCAAGATTCAGCGTGTCGTATCGTTCAAGATCGCCATTTTCGCGGACGATCAGAACCTCTTCGTGCTGCCCGCTCACGGTGACACACTTGTCCCGATAATGAAGCAGGCTCAGAGTAAGATTGCGGTCGCATTTCATGCGGCGGACATTCTCGTAAATCACGCGATTCAGAACCTCGAAGAACTTGTGACTTTCGTATTGCTCGCAGCACAGCAGTGTTCTGACCGCGGTTTGAAGCATGATGGCGATGACGCCGCTTTCGAGACCGTGTCCAGTCACGTCACCGATACCGAAGACGACTGCGCCATTTTGAGAAACGACGTCATAGTAGTCGCCGCCAACTTCGGATGCGGGGTCCATAAAGCCCGCGATGTCCAGACCGGTGATTCCGCGCAGATCTTCATCGCGGGGCAGCATCATCTGTTGTAGCCGTTGTGTGATGTCCAGTTCGGCGCTCATGCGGTAGTTTTCTCTGGTGAGCTTTTCGTTGAGCCTCTTGATTTCCGCCAGAAAGCCGGTCTTGGCCCGGCTGCCCTCTTCAGCTTCCTCCTGGGCTCTCTTGCGCTCGGTGATGTCGGTCATCACCCCCACAAGCTCCTTCGTCGCGCCCCCCGTCAACAGAAGCACGGAAGTCCTCAGCCACACCGCGCTCCCCGTGGACGTAATCATCCGGTGTTCAAATCCCTGAGGGCCCGGGCGTTCCGCCGCAGCGGCAAAGCGCGATTCCACGAGTGCGCGATCATCCGGATGAACGTGGTCGATCCAGAACGTCGGCGTGTTGGTCCATTTCTCAACCGGATAGCCCAGCAGCTCTTCCGCTTCCTGATTGACGTAGCTGACGCCGGTGTCGATGCCGCACCGCCACAGAATCACCTGCGCCGATTCCACGAGTTGCCGGTAGCGTTGTTCGCTCAGGTGTAGTTCGAGCGACTGCGCGGAAAAGCGGCGGTCCATAAGCGACGTCAAAATGGTGAGGCTTAGAATCAGCAACGTCACGCCGCCGATACCGATCGTGCCCAGCGAGGTGATGTGCACCGAATGGGCCAGGTCCGGAGGACCCGCCATGGACCTGAACGTAACCGCCGCCATTCCGGTATAGTGCATAACCGGGATCGCGGCGCCCATCACTACGGCGCTCGCGAGCTTTCTCCATCCGAGTGACCTCGTCTCATCGCGCAGGTGGAAAGTCAGCCACAAGGCAACAAGTGAGATCGCAATGGCGAGCACCACCGACAGAAGCACCAGTCCGGGGGAATAACTGCACATCGCCGGCAGTCGCATGGCTTCCATCCCGATGTAATGCATCGCCGCGATGCCCATTCCCATAAGTACGCTGCCAACGCCAATGAATATGCCGCCCAGTTTCTTGCGGCTTACGACATACAATGCAATCGCTGAGGCGAATACAGCTGCCACCAGAGACCACAGGACCGTGGGCCAGTCATAGAGGACGGGCACCGAAAGCGTATAGGCGAGCATTCCGATGTAATGCATCGACCATATGCCCATTCCCATGGCGGAGGCGCCGCCGACGAGCCAGATCAATCGAAGGCGCCCGCGCGATGCGGTAACGCGTCCGCCCAGATCGAGCGCCGCGTAGGACGAAAGGATCGCGATAAACACGGACAATGCGACCAGACGATAGTCGTAGGAACCCGTCAGAATTGTTTCAGAAGTCATAAAAATGAGCGTCAGGCGCGGATAAGCAGCATTTCGAACGGAAACGTTGTCTAAGAGGGCACGTGGATGGCCGTGAGGCGCCTGGTGTGTTCATACGAGTTAAACCTGGCGGTTGACGGAGTTGCCAACGGGTATGAGACGCCTGGCGCAGAATCAGCCACGGCGATCCGCTTCGTCGCGGTACAGGAAACAGTCGATGTCGTTCAGGCCGCAGCGACAACGCCGGTCCATTCGCCCGGCACGGAGTCAGCGCGGCCGTACTTCTCCACCAGTTCGATCAGGTCACGCCCGCGAATCGGCTTCGAGATATATCCATCCATCCCCGCTTTGAGACAACGTGCCTCATCGCCTTTCATCGCATGCGCGGTCATGGCGATGATTGGAATGTGTTCACCAGTGATCTTCTCTTTGAGCCGAATACCATCAGTAGCTTCGAAGCCATCCATTTCCGGCATCTGGACGTCCATGAGGACGAGGTCGAACGCCTGCTTGTCCAGCGCTGCTAAGGCTTCCTTGCCATTGTTAGCCGTGACGACGGTGTATCCCGCCTTTTCGAGAATCCCGGCTGCTACGTGCTGGTTGACCAGGTTGTCTTCAGTCAGGAGAAGTTTCAGGGTTTTCTGCTCCCGGGTCGCGCGAGGGACAGCGCCATCATCGGTTTGGTATGCAACGTCGTCGGGATCGTGCTCTGTTGGAAGCGGGGTGAGCGCGGTGACAATGGAAGCACGCAGTTCATCCCGTCGGACGGGTTTCATGAGGTATGCCGAAATGCCCAATTCACGGCAGCGCCTGATATCCCCGAGTCTGTCTCCGGATGTCAGCATGACAACCACCGCCTCGGCCAGATGCGGGTCCGTTTTGATTCGTTTCGTGAGACCGAAGCCGTCTATTTCGGGCATGTGACCGTCAGTCAGAACCAGACTGAAGGGCTTACCGATTTCAGCGGCGTGGGCCATATAAGACAGTGCTTCCTGTGCGCTTGCCGCAGAGGTCGGCCGCATCTTCCAGAACCACAACATGTCGGTCAGGATTCGGCGGTTAGTGACGCTGTCGTCGACAACCAGCACGGGCCTACCATCCAAAAGCGGTTCCACGTTATTGACGCGTGGAGGCCGTTGACTGGAGAGCCCGAGAGGAATCCGGAAGTGGAAGGTGCTTCCACGACCAGGCTCACTTTCCACCCAAAGTTCGCCCTTCATCGCCTCGACGAGACGAGAAGAAATTGTCAGTCCCAGACCGGTTCCGCCAAACTTTCGGGTTGTTGACCCATCGGCCTGTGTAAAGGCGTCAAAGATAATTTTCTGCTTTTCCGGGGAGATACCCATGCCCGTATCCCGAACAGTGAAGTGAAGTTGAAGGGTGTCGGAGGTCCGCGATTCCACGGTAGCCCCCAGAACCACCTCGCCGTTTCCGGTGAACTTGATCGCGTTGGCCAGCAGATTGATGAGGATCTGGCGGACTCGCGTCGGATCGCCGATCACGTAATCGGGCACCTCTGAAGGGATGTCACAGATCAGTTCCAGGCCTTTTTCGTGGGCACGAAACGCAAGTGACTTCGCCGCGCTCTCGAGATTGCCGCGCAGATCGAACCGAACGATATCCAGTTCAAGCCGGCCTGCCTCAATCTTGGAGAAGTCCAGCACGTCGTTGATGACGCTCAGCAAGTTGTCCGCGGACGATTTTACCGTCACCAGATAGTCGCGTTGCTGTTGATTCAACTCGGTATCGAGCACGAGTTCGGTCATCCCCATGATGCCGTTCATCGGCGTCCGGATCTCATGGCTCATGTTGGCGAGAAATTCGCTCTTCGCATGGCTGGCGGCCTCCGCCTTCTCCTTGGCCTCCCTGAGATCGCTGTTGGTACTGACCAGTTCGGCGGTCCGCGACACAACCTCCATCTCCAGGCTGTTCTTGTGCCTCAGCAGTTCACCGTCCCGGAATTCAATTTCCGCCAGCATTTCATTGAACGTGTCAATCAGTTGCCCTAACTCGTCGTCGGATTCCTTCACCGCCCGCCCCGAATAGTCCTTCAGCCGGCAGATGGCGCGGGCCGTCGCCGCCAGATGAGCAACAGGCCGCGAAATAATGCGCTGAAGTCGTGCGGAAAGTATAAGAGCGAGCAACGAACTCAGGAGCAAAATGCCTGTGGCGATGGTGGCAAACCGCGTAAAGCGGGAATGCAGGGCGTCCAGATCGGATTCCACGTAGATGACCCCGATCGTCTGATCGTCAAGCCTGATGCTTTTGAAGAGTTCAAGCCGGTCGCCTTGAAACCAGGAACCATCGGCGTGGATTTGCGGGGAAATAAAAGCATCGCCAGGCTTCCTGTCCCGTGTGTACTGCGCGAACGTCTTTCCCGTACCCGAATAGATGACAGCCTTCGTAATCGACTGGTCGACTTTCATCCCGGAGAGAATGGCCGTTGCGTCCTTCTGGTCGCGAAAACTGATCGCCGCCCTGCTGCTGGAACCAAAGATCTCTGCCTCAATATCGAGGCCGGACTTCATGGAATCCCGAAAGGCCAACTGGTCGTAAGTCAGAAACGCCACGCAAGCGAGCATCAACGCCACGCCCGTCGTGGCCATGATGATCAGGCGGAGTTTCTGCTGAATGGATAGGTTCCTGAAGATCATAGTTTTATCATTGTGCCGTCTCTGAATGAAGTTTCCATCGCGAGAATCACTTTTGTGGCTCCGTTTTGACGATCGTTGCGAGGCTCAGCACGCTCGAATTGATCCGCAACCCGGCCTGCCCGGCCGCCTCGATATTGATTTCGAGGCGAACATGCCCATCAATCAGCCTGAAGTTAACGATCCCGCCCTGACTTGCAAACCCGTCCATCTCGCCCACGGTGAGAACTCTCGTTGTGCGAAGTTCCGCGAGAATAGCCCGCAAGTGCTTCCGCTCCGACGAACCGATGAACAGAATTTGGCAATCGCTCCCCTGGACGGCGCTGGAGACATCGCTCACAACCAGGGGCCTGCCCAGGACGGTCTTGCCGCCAACTGCATCCCCCAAGGCGCTCCCGAACGGGTTCTCACCGAGTATGCAAATACGTACCGGGGCCTTAGCCGCTTTAAAAGTCTGGGGGGGCCATTCAACAAATTTAGCGAAGTTGTAAAGGAATGCCGCCTTGACCTGATATTCGCCGATAGCCTGGGCGGAAGCACCACACGCGGAGACAAAGACAAGAAGCAGGCAGTAAACACATCGCGGCCTCATATTCCCGTGCGGATGTTCCGCTGTCAAAAGCGCCACGCAATCTTCGCGACAACGGCGCGCGAGGTTTCCATCGGAGTAACCTGCAGGGCATCGAGAAACTCAATGTACCGTGGCGTGAGTAAATTTTGTCCGGTGATGCTCATATCAACAAACTGGCCGATATGCAAGCCCAATCTGGTATCGAGCCGAGTGTAGGCGGGAACCGGACCGATGGCGAGCGCTCCGACGTAGTATGCTGACGTATCCCATTCCACGTTGTGGGGAAGCTTAATGTTGGATCGTATTTGCGCCTGTCGTGTGGGCGAATCGCCCGCCGATCCCGTGTATCTGGAGTCATTGCTGTTGGCATCCCGCGTAAGATCCGACTTGAGGAAACTAAACCCTGGGCTGATGCGCCACCATTTCGTCACGTCCCAGTGTGCGGAAATCTCCGCTCCATAGTTACCCGCATTGCCCAGATCGTCGAAGACGGCCGGGAGCACCAGATAGGAAGGCCCCGGATTCAGAGTGAGGAATGGTGCCCGCGGCTCGATCGTCTGTACATTGCCATAGTCAGCATAAAAACAGGTGGTGTCCAGAGATATTCGTCTGGACAATTTGGTGCGATAGCCCAACTCATAGTTAAATACCGTGGCGGCCGGAAGTTGCGGGTTGCCGGATACATGAACGATTGCTGTGCCTGCGCCCGGAACGGTAACGGCCGACTCGTCCCACTGCACCTCTGCAAATACCCACGAAGGTTGCTGAATCGCCCTTGAGACCGAAGCCCACATAGTCTGACTGCTGGCCGGCGACCAGGCAAACTGAATACTCGGCTCGTATTCGAATCCGGTATAGGAATTGTGTTCGAATTTGCTTCCGACCGTGAGAGAAGTGGAATCTGTGAGCGCGATTTCGTCCTGAATAAAGGCACTGAAGAGGCTGTCAAGTCTGTGACCGTTTCCCACAGCGATCGAATATCCGTCTCGAAAATTCTGGTCTGTCGCGCGATAGCTTGATCCCGTAACAATATCGTGTCGTGCTCCGGCGTGGAAGTGATAATGAACATCGAAGTCGCCGGTATTCTGAACATTTAACCCAATGTCGAACCGTCGAACCCGGTCGTAGTAGACCTGTACCGTGGCTTCCGAACCGTTTGCAAACGCGTGACTCCACCGCCCCAGAATGTTTCCATTCGCTATCCGAACCCGATCGTTGAAGGTAGAGGGAGCCGGTAGTCGGCTGGAGAATGGTGTCGTGATTGTCTCGCCTTCGGATGCCTCCAGGACGTCCCCCTGGACGGTCAGCTTGTCGTGAGCCGATAGATTCCAGTCGGACCGGAACCCCATCTGCGAACCATGCCCATCATCGACAGCGGGGCTGCCGGCAAGCGAAGGTGAGTCGCCGTTCATCGTGTAACGGCCGTAGACACGGTACGAGCCTTTCGCTCCCGCGGCTCCTCCGTACTGCGCCAGTCCCTGAGCCCGGTCCTGTGAGCCTGCTGTGACGCTGGCCAGACCGCCCTGAGTATCGCCGGCGCTCTTTGTGATGATATTGATAACGCCATTCATCGCGTTGGCGCCCCAAATGGTTCCGCCGGCTCCCCGAATGACTTCGATGCGCTCGATATTGTCGAGCGGCATCGTCTGCTGGTCCCAGTAAACTCCCGAAAATACCGGGCTGTAAACACTGCGCCCGTCAATGAGAACCAGCACCTGGCCTGAGTAGCGGCCGTTGTGCCCGCGAATGCTGATTGCCCACGTATTCTCGTTAATACGGGCGACTTCCGTGCCAGGAACCATACGAAGCAAATCCGGGACATTTGTCGCGCCCGAGTGGCGAATATCGTCCTGGGTAATGACGTAAATGGAGCTGGCGACCCTGGACAGCGACTGCTCTTTCTGGGAGACAGATGTGACCTGAATGTTCATCAAATCCTCCAGGCTGAGATCGTCCAGGAAGTGTGGCGGCGCGACAGTGGACTGCGCTGACAGCAACAGTGGAAAGAGTATAAGGGTGATACAGAGCGTCAGTGCCATAACTATGCCTGGGCCAGGCCGGCGAAGACTCTTCGTGCGTCAGAACGGTACAATGTCGTCTCTCTTATCGGCTATTGCCTGAAGCGGGCACTTAGACCCAGAAAAACAATCGTGCCGAGCGCAATCATTGCGCCGTGAGGCAACCCAATGGATTTTGGATTTCTCACATCCAGTTCTTCCCTGCTGACATATGCCGGGCGCCCGTGCTTCATTTCGCTCAGGATGAAGCCAACGTTCCATAAGGTCCTCTTTACCCGGCCTCGCATGGCGACCAATGTCAGGCCGGCAAAGCCCCCGACGATGGCGGTAATTACAAAAATTCCGAACCAATCGCGCGCGCCCACCAGGGCGCCGATGGCCGCCATTAGTTTCACGTCGCCAGCTCCCATTGCGCGCAGTTTGTACGGGATAAAGTAAGCGGCAAAGCCAACGCCCGCCCCGAGCAGCGACATGTGAAAACCCGGCCATCCCCGATAAATGAAAGTATTCAGGGCTAACCCAGCCACCACGCCGCCGATCGTGAGCCAGTTAGGGATGCGCCGGTAGAGCATGTCATATACGCCGGCCACCACGATCAGCGCCAGCAGTGTCACGTTGATGCCAGGAACCGGAAGGGTGAATGTCAGCACGGGACTTCGCTTGTACTCTGAGGCGCTCGCCGCCGCATACCCAGGAAGTTTCGTCCTGAAAATTTGTCTGGTCCGGCTCCCACTCCGGTCAGATCTCCGGCAATCCGGGCGATGTCTTTTCGCAACGCGCTGTTCGCGGGCAGCAGCATGCCCTCCGCGTAAGCCTCGTGCAGTTCGCGGCGGGCTTCAGGGAAGAACGCGGCGATTGACATCCCAAAGGCTTTTTCCAGTTCCGGTACATCCAGATCCGCGCGAGACGCCCGGTTCAGAATCAGCTTGACTTTTTCCGAAGGATACCCGATTTCACTGAGCTTCTGAACAATGCGCTTGGCCTCGTATAACGAGGGCACATCGCCGGTAGCCACAAGGAGCAAGCGGTTCGTTTCGCCCATCAGATTGATGGATAGCTCGTTGAACCGGCCCATATCGACCACAATCCACGCATACCGGGTTTGTGCCAGGCGCAGCAGGTGCCGGATACGTTCATCACGCAACTGCTCTCCAAAACGAGTAGAGCCAGGAGATTGAAGGACATCCAGCCCGCCCGAGTGTTTCCAGACGAACCGCTGCCAGAGCGCCGCGTCCAGACGGTGAAGATTGAGAGAGGCATCGAGTACCGTATACGGCTGGTTGACCTTCATCAAAAAGCCGGCGGTGCCCCCATTGACATCGAGGTCCACCAGCAATACCTCCTGGCCGGTGAGCCACCGTATCTCCAGCGCAAGGTGAATAGCAACAGTGCTGCCTCCGGCGCCGCCCTTTGCTCCAACCACGCCGACAACAGTCGCCCGCGGTATGTTTGCCTCATCTCCATTGCTTCCGGATTGCTTGTTCCGGGTTACAGCGTAACGCAGCGCGCGGGCAAGACTGTTCCCGTCGAACTGGTCTTTGACGATATAGTCCTGAGCCCCATGTTGCAACGCCGAATTCGCCAGGGTCTCATTGTTCGATCCGGTCAACACCAGGACGGGAACCTTGGGCGCGTGAACCCGAATCGCAGTAAGCGTCCCAATGCCATCGCTGTCAGGCAGTGAGAGGTCGAGCAGGATAACGTCGAACCCACCCGCGCCCAGCAGATCGAGGGCATCCATGAGTGAACCCGCCGTCTGCACCTCAAAATTGGACGAGTCGGCGTGCATCAGCATCGACTTCGACTGCTGAGCGGAAACAGCGTTATCTTCTACCAGAAGAACTCTCAGAGGCTGGCCGCTCATGATGAACTCGCTCCCGCCGATCGCTGGGATGCCTGCGCATCCCCGTTCAGTTTTCTATGTGGCACGGGGTTGATTTAGGCAGTTCACAGGCCACTTGTGACGAACAACTCTCAGCGATAGGGCAACCCTAACAATCGAAGCAATTTCCTCTCAGCTTTTCGTCCGGGGCGCTCCCGCAGAACAACGATTCTTCGCAGCGAAACCGCTGGTTTGCTGTCGCGATTCCGGCGCGTCTTCTCAAATCGCGACAGGACGTTTCTCCCTCCCGGGCTGTTCCCCCCGCAACGATCTGAAAACAGGCGTCCGCAACGACCTGGGCAGGTTGCGGGCAGCGGTGCTCCGGATGCAAAAGATATTGAACGGAGAAGTGCTTAAAAAAAAATGTATACGGCATTCAACGCCTCAGAAAACGCGCCGGCTACCTGGTCGATGACGCCGGAATTACTGGACATCGAGAGCACGGACTCCGGCATGATTGCGGAACTGTTAACTCTGTTTCTCGACGATTCTGCCGCACGGCTACAGACGTTAGGCAGCGCCTGCGTTCGGGAAGACTTCAAAGTCATACGCGCTCAGGCTCATAGTCTTAAGGGGAGCGCGCTTCAGATGGGAGCGTTCGGCATGGCGGCGCTTTGCGCCGCGCTCGAAAATTCAGAAAGACCGGGAACCGAACAACGCGAAACGTTGACAAACGCTATCGACGATGAATTCGCTCTCGTTCGCCGGGCGATTGAGCTATACCGGTTCAGGACAGCGGGCGCCGGGACATGCTGAAGAAAAGAAAACGAAGCGATGGTGGCGGGATGAAGTGGCTCAGCGGTATTCGTCTCGTGCCAAGAATAGCGACCGACATGGCGCTCGCCGGCGCGATGGCCTTGTTGCTGGCTGGTGGCGCGTTCGTTGTGGACGATTTCCTGGAAATTCGCGAAATCGTGCAGCGCCAACTCACGACTATTGGAAACGTCGTGGCTGTTGGAGGCGCCACTGCGGCGCGGTACCCGGACGGAGTAAAACCTCTGTTGACGAAGCGCGCAGCCGTGGACGCCATGACCTCCCGGCTCCCGCAGGATCTGAGCGTGACAGCATTGATGCTCACATGCATGCTGACAGGACTGCTGTACACCTTACGCTTGCGGCGGATCGCCCCGCAACCGGTTGTGGCTATGGCCGAAACAGCCAGGAGCAACCCACCGGATGGTGTGCTGCCCGAATTAAGCGACACGAATACCTGGATGGAGGCCCGTGGCAGTCCGCGGTCGCTCGCGGACAGTGGGAAGACAGCAACCGGCAACGAGCCTGCGGAATCTGAGGATGCCGCGCGGATCGCGGGGCCGGGAGACACGAACTCCGAACCGCTCGTCCCGGAAAATGGCGTCGCGCAAGTGGCTCGTCTGGGGGACGTGGCGCGCCTGAAGGGTGAGTTTCTGGCAAGTATGAGTCACAAAGTCCGCACTCCTATGAACGGTGTGATTGCGATGGCTCAATTGGCGCTCGAAACCGATTTAACGCCGCAGCAGAGACAATATGTCGCATTGGCGGGTGCTTCCGCGGAGTCCCTGCGGATCGTCATTGATGACCTGATCGATTTCTTTCGGATGGAAGCCGGTGGCATGACTCTCACGCATGAGGAGTTCAGCGTATGCGAAGCTCTCTACGATGTCATGCAGAGTTTCGCCCCGGCTGCGCGCCAAAAGGGCCTGGCCCTGCTGTTGAATGTCCATAGTGATGTGCCATTGACGGTCCTGGGAGACCCCGCGAAGTTTCGCCGGATTATGGTCAACCTGGTCGATAACGCGCTCAAGTTCACGGAGGCTGGAAACATTACGATTGAGGCGGCGCCGGTATTTCACTCCGAAAGAGTTGTGGGACTCCATTTCCAGGTGAGAGACACCGGCAAGGGGCTCGCGAGCGATCAGTTCGGTCGGGCTGTTGAGCCGCTTGAAGAGGCGCATACTCTTAACACGCCGTTGAGCGGCGCCGGTCTCGGTCTTGCGATATCGAACAGGTTGATCGGTATGATGGGCGGGTGTCTCTGGGTGGACAGCGACATCGGATCGGGCAGCAGCTTTCACTTTACGGCGACGTTCGACCTGCCGAACGGGTCCGCGTCCGCGCCGCTGGATCTCAGCGATCTGCGCGGCGCCAGCGTTCTGGTGGCGGATGCCAGCGAGATAACCCGGCGTACTTTGCAGTTACTGTTGTCCCGATGGCAAATGAGACCCACGCTCGCCGCGTCAGGCGAAGAAGCGATAGAGCTGATGCGCAACGCCATGGCGGCGGGACGTCCTTTCGATATAGCGCTGGTCGACAGGCACATGCTCGGCATCGATGGAAGCGCGCTGGCAAGAGAAGTTGGTGAACATCCCGAGCTGGGTAGTCCCCTGATCGTACTGAGCTCGATCAGCACAGTATCCGTCACCGATTTGACGCGGGCCTTCTGCCGAACAAGCTATCTCGTCAAACCGATATCCCACTCCACTCTGCTGAAGGCGGTCTCGGGCGCACTGCAAACGGTCCGGGACGAGCGGAAGGCATTCGCTCCGGCCAATGCAAAAACAGCCGGGAAGCCGGCTCGCATCCTGGTGGCCGAAGACAATGTCACCAGCCAGACAGTTGCTGTCAGCATCCTCGTGAAGGAAGGTTACGAAGTGATCGTGGCCATGAATGGGGCCGAAGCAGTAGATGCCTGGGCTCAGATGGAGCTCGATATGATTCTGATGGATGTCGAGATGCCCGGCATGAATGGTCTCGATGCAGCTCGCGCCATTCGTCTCAGGGAAGCAGAATCGGGAAAACACGTCACGATTCTGGCGCTGACGGCCCACGCTGCGAGTGGCGATCGCGAACGCTATCTTGAAGCCGGGATGGACGACTACGTGAGCAAACCGCTGCAGGTCAGCGGCCTCCGAAAAATCGTCGCCCACTGGTTGAATTGCGCCAGCTTTCCGCCGGAAACTTCGAAGCCGGCCGGGTAGTCCCTGTCTGCCTCCGGCCGGGACAGAATCTCATTCGGGAACACTGGATTTCAGCATCTCCCCGATAACCTGTTTGACGTCATGAATGCCCGCATTGGGGCGCCACGTGCATTGAACAGAAGGAGTTGAGACAAAACTTCCACTTTCGAAATACTCCTTCGGTGGACATCGCCACGCCGCGGCTGGACCGGCGGAGCGGTGCGGAATTGATTGAATTCACTCTGGCGCTCCTGCCGTTCTTCGCGATGGTATTTGTCCTGCTCAATTTCGCCTGGATCGTTTTTGTCCAGGCTACGGTGGTGCGTGCCGTCCGGGTGGCCGTTCGCTCCGGTATTACTTTAACCGCCTCGCAAATGGGAACCGGGGCGTGCCTCACAGACACCGTGAAGGGAATCGTCCAGCAGAATGGACTCGGCTTTCTGAAGGGGCCCGCGGGCCTGGCTTATATAAAAGTGAATTACTTTCTGCCACCCGCCGCCGGGGCAACCACGGCGGCTACCGACGTATCTGCGTTGAGTAGCGGGAACGCCCCGGGGAACATCATGCGGGTTTCGGTCAGCAGTTACTCGCTGAAGGCGTTTCTGCCTCGAATATTCACCTGGAAGTCGGCGCCGGATAGTTCGGCATTCGTTTTCACTGCCTCTTCCGCCGACCTGATCGAACCATCCAGGAATCCACCATGTATCGGAATCGCGCCGTGAAGAATCGCGGCACGAGACTCGGCGGGACCAGAGGTGGCGCCACCGTAGAATTTGGGCTGATTCTGCTGGTTCTGGCGCCGCTGATGCTTGGAACCGGCGTCGTTGGCGTCAACATGATCCGCACGCTCCAGACAATTCAACTGGCCAGGGACGCGGGACACATGTATGCCCGTGGAGTAGATTTCTCCCAGCCTGGCAATGTGACTATTCTCATGGGCCTGGGACAGAGTGTGGGTCTGACCGGAGCAACCGGCTCTGCCGAGATAACCTTTTCCGCACTGACCTACGTCGATAAGGCCACCTGTGCCGCTGTGGGTGCCGTCGGCACGAACGGACTCCCAAACAGCGCGTGTACGAATTTCGGCTCCTGGGTGTTCACGCAGTGGATAGTGGTCGGCAACACCAGCCTTCGTAGAAACGGCATTGGAAGTCCCCTCGTCAGCGGTCCCACCGCGGTTACGGTGGACGCCCACACCGGACAGATCTCTATTTCGGATTACGTCACCAAAGCAGGAGCGGTTGCCACATTCAATTCAGTCAACCCCTATACCGTTGTCAACGGAACGGCCCAGGGCTTACCGTCCGGGCAAAAACTCTATGTCGCAGAATCCGGAGTTCGTGGGTTCACGATGCCGCCGTTTGTAACAAATGGAATGACTTACGCGTTCGGGCTGTTTTGAAGAAGAAGCAAAGGACGAAATACATTGACGACTGTATCCAAGGACCGGCGCCGAGGCTCGATCATGATCATGTTCACGCTCATGTTTCCCGTATTGATGATGATGGTGGGGCTGGCTATCGATCGAACTATGCTGTTCATCGTGGAGGCGAAACTGGATTCTGCCGTTGACGGCGCGGCTCTCGGCGCCGGGCGATTGCTGGGGACGAATGCCAATACGCCCGAAATTGCCAATGAATTCCTGTCAGCCAACTTCCCGGCCGGCTATTGGGGAAGTTACGCACTTACGCCGGCAATTACGTCTACTAACGTGCTCAGCCTGCATACGATCTCAGTTGGCGCCACCGTCAAGGTGCCCTTGTTGTTCATGCGTGTATTCGGGCCCGGTTACAACAGCGTGGCCGCCTACGCCCAGGCGACACGCAGGGACTCCCGGATCGTGCTGGTGCTGGACCGGTCGGGCTCGATGTCTCCCCAGATGTCGAACCTGAAGATCGCGGCGGCGCATTTCGCGAACCTGTTCACCGCGTCGGATGAATTGGGTCTTGTGGTGTTCGGCAGCAGCGCGATCGTGGCATACCCAACTGCCAGGCCGTACAACTCTTCACCCACGAGCGCGGGCGGACCGGATAGCAATTACGATGTCGCGCAGACAGGCGGAAACCTGCAGGACATGATTGCCGCAACCACATCGGGGGGAGACACGGGAACCGCGGAGGCCCTGTCGCTCGCATATATTGAGCTGCAGAAAGCGCACAATCGCGACCTTGCGCTGAATGGAACCGATGATCGGCTCAACGCCATTGTGCTCTTCACCGATGGCCAGCCCACATCGATCGCCGTGAATCTGAATACGACCGGTACTTTGGCGGGGAGTTCCATCAAGGCCACGAGCGCCTGTACGTACAAAACGACGACCACGCCCGCTTATGAAATGATTGGCTGGCTGGGAGTCTGGGGTTTCGGAAATTCCCCGATTACCAGCGGATACTCGTCAGGGCTCTATCTGCTGGCCAGTCGCGACTCCAATACAGCATTGTGGTGGATGAGCCATCCGAGTTCGGACATAAAAGTCGTGAGCCCCACAACACCTGTCACGGGGTGCGCCTATCTTCACGGCGTGGGACAAGACGGCTCTACAAATACCGATCTGACGGATCTTGCCAAAATTCCTGCCTACGACTTCTATAACAACTCCAGTACGAACGCTTTTTACGCGCAATCCTGGATCTACCAGAAGTTCAGGGTCACCTACGATCCAACCAAAGCAACATCGCAGTATCACCTCGGAATTGCAGCCTGGAATCTCGCGGACAACGCTGGAACAACGATTCGTACCCAGACCGCAATGAATCCGATTGCGATCTATACGATCGGTTACACCGGAAATGGCGGCGTCGATACTGCATTGCTCGAACGGCTTGCAAACAATCTGGGCTCTGCAGGGTACAATGCCACTCAGCCCACCGGCGTTTATGTAGTGGCCAACTCATCCGCGGATGTCCTGACCGCCTTCTACACCGTTGCCTCCTCGATCCTGCGTCTCTCCCAATGAGAGCGGCTTTTCGGGTACTCCTCCGCCTGCTGCCTTCTCTGGGGGATTTCGCCTTCCTCATCCCGGTCATTTTTCTCTTTGGCCGGATGAATGGCGCACGGACGCTGCTGGGCGACGGCGATACAGGCTGGCACATACGGACGGGCGAATGGATTCTCGCCCACGGGCGAGTGCCGCATCAGGATATCTTTTCATTTACGCGGCCCGGTCAACCCTGGTATGCCTGGGAATGGCTGTCCGATGTATTGATGGGATGGTTGCACCAGGCGGGTGGCCTGCAGGCGGTGCTGCTTGGGGCTATCCTGCTTCTTTGCCTCACATTCGCCCTTCTGTATCGGTTGGTACTCCGCAAGTGTGAGAACGCCCTGATTGCCTTCGTTTTGACCGGCATCGCAGCCGCGGGATCTTCAATTCACTGGCTGGCCCGGCCCCACCTGTTCACCATGCTGTTTTTGATCGTCTTTTACTCGATCCTCGAAGAAAAGCGAATGCGGCTCCTGTTCATTCTGCCGGGCGCTGCCGTCATCTGGACCAATCTGCATGGCGGATTTGTCATCGGTATTCTGCTCGTCGGAGTCTACGCAATGGGCGAATTGGCCGTCGGGCTGCTGGCGCCGCGAGGTAAAGACCGCGATCTGGCCTTCGGACGAAGCTGGCGCTACGGTTTGACAATGGCGGGCTGCATCGCCGCGAGTTTGATCAATCCCTACGGATGGAATCTGCACCTCCACTTGATCCGTTTTCTCACAAGCCCCGCCTACTTTGAGAGAATCGCCGAATTCGCATCTATTAGCTTCCGGCATCCGCTAGCTCCATTTTTTGAGGTCATGTTGTTCTTTGGTCTGGGCGCGGCGTTCTGGAGCGCCGCACAAAAGCATTTTGTTTGGTCAATGTTGTTGGTGGGCTTCGCTCATCTGGCTCTGCTTTCCATTCGCAACATTCCTTTGTTCATGATCGTCGCTGCCCCGGCATTCGGCCAGGCGCTGACGGAATGGCTGAAGAGTCCCGGCCTCGATTCCTTATCGCGGAGGATAAGCGCCGCGACAGATGGTCGTCATTGGCACCTGGCGGTTCCGGCGGCGGCCGCGATTCTGAGCATCATGATGTACAGACCCGCCCCCGCGCCGCTGTTTCAGGCCCGATACGATTCCCAGGCGTATCCAGAGGCGGCCCTCGCCGCTCTTCGTCCCGCGGACCGTATCTTTACGAGCGACACCTGGGGCGGATTCCTCATTTACCGGCGTTACCCGGCGAAAGTCTTCGTGGACGGCCGCAGCGATTTCTACGGCCCCGAATTCGAAGCCAAATACGCGGAAATCTCCGCTGTTCGCTACAACTGGGAGTCCATTCTCTTCTCATACGGCGTCGATACTGTACTGCTTGCAGTCGATGCGCCTCTTTCCAGCGCGCTGAAGGGCTCGCCGAACTGGCAGACGCTCTACGATGACGGCATCTCGATCGTTTTCCATCGGATTGAGACCGAATCTCACAACTAGCTATCCGACTTTCCGTGAATTTCCAATTCTTTTCCTAAAATACTGAAAACACGCGCCGTAGATCTCGGTGCAATTGGCGCTGCTCCTGCACTGGTAAGCCTGCGGGACGAGATCACGCTCTCACCAAAATCAAGGACCAAAAAAACAATGAAAACAATGATTCAGAACTTTATCAACGACGAGCAGGGACAGGACCTGATCGAGTACACCCTCCTAATGGCCTTCGTCGCGCTGGCCAGCGCGGCTTTGTTCATTGGCGCAGGCAGCAGCATCAAAGGCATCTGGGGCGCAACCAACACCCAGCTCACGACCGCTAACACGTCGGCCAACTAGTTATCAATCTTCCAGGAGAACACACCAAATGAAAACAATGATTCAGAACTTCATCACAGACGAGCAGGGACAGGACCTGATCGAGTACACCCTTCTAATGGCCTTCGTTGCGCTGGCCAGCGCGGCTTTGTTCATCGGTGCCGGCAGCAGTATCAAAGGCATCTGGGGCGCGACGAATACGCAGCTCACGACCGCCAACACGTCAGCCAATTAGATGACTGCGATGAGACTTCACAACGGTCTGGCCGTGTTAGACATCCTTTTGTTCCTCGCCCTTGTGGTGGCAGGGTCGTCCTCGGTGTTTTTGCGGTAGTCCGAAAGAGTTCGCTCCATGAATAGACGCTTTATCTCGGTTCTCCTGTTCGCATTCGTGGTAGCTGGAGGCGCCAGCATCCTGCTGTACAAGCTGGTCATCAGCCACGTGAACGCAGGTACCCCGGCGGCGACCAGGTCAATCCTGGTCGCCTCGAAAAATCTCGGTCTCGGCTCTGTAATCGGCGATACCGACCTGCGTGTCGCTGCCTGGCCAGGCCTCGTCCCGGAGGGGGCAATCGTAAAGCTGGCGGATGCAATCGGGCGTGGCATCGCGGCTCCGATTTATGCGAACGAACCCATTACCGAGAGCCGCCTCGGCGCCAGAGGGAGCGGGGGCGGGCTGGCGGCAACAATTCCGCAAGGTATGCGCGCGGTGGCCATCAGGGTGAACGAGATCGTCGGGGTGGCCGGATTCGTTGTGGCCGGCACGCACGTGGATGTGCTCGTTTCCGGAAATTCGACCGATCCGGCTGGTGTTTCCGGAAGTGCCACAAGAACTCTGTTACAGAACATTTCGGTTTTGTCGGCGGGCCAGGACTTCAAGAAAGATACTGAAGGCAAGCCAGTTACCGTTCAGGTAGTCAATCTTCTGGTCACACCCGAGCAGGCCCAAATGCTGAGCCTGGCCGGCAGCCAGATGACCATACAGCTTGTCCTTCGCAATCCGCTGGATACGGCAATTGCCGTGATACCAGCTGTCTCGCTGACAAACATTTTTTCAGGCCCGGAGCCAACCGTGGCACGCAGCCTGCAGGTTTCACGCTCGCTTCGCATCAGGCATCCACCTGTGGCTGTGGTCCCCGTGCAGGCGCCGCCATCAGTCCCCGCTGTCTCCCGGATGGAAATCATCTCCGGCAGCATCCGAACCGAAGTCAAGTTGCAGAAGAATGAGACTCGCTAATGTCGCACCTCCATCGCTATACCTTAGTTCCGCTTGCCGCCTGCCTTTTCATTCCCGGTATCTTCGCTCAGAAGACTCCGAACGATCACGTCCTTTCGGTCATGGTGGGCAAAGCGCTGATCATCGATAGTGACACCGATATCCTGCGCGTAGCTGTGGCCGGCGCTACCCTGGCTGAGACGGTGGCAATCAATCCCCGGGAAATCCTGGTAAACGGACTTCTTCCAGGTGAAACCAGCCTCGTGATGTGGCAGGCAGGAGGCGCGCGGGTCATTTACGATCTCACGGTGCGCCCGAGTTCCGCCAGGCTCGATGCCGTTCGTCAACAACTTGCATCCGAGGCGGGAAGCGAGAATGTCACGGTTGATTTTGAAAACGACACGGCGTTTCTGCGCGGCACGGTCAAGGACATGGTGACGGCTACGCGCGCAGCCACTATCGCCGGCACGCTCGGGAAAGTAGTCAATTTGCTCTATGTTGCCGTGCCGCCAGTGGAAGCACAGATCTTATTGAAAGTGCGATTCCTGAACGTCGAACGCTCCGCATCCCGTCAACTGGGCGTGAATCTCCTGAGTTCGAGCGGGCAGTTAACGGGTTCGACCGCTACGGGGCAGTTCACTTTGGGCGATGTGATCAACCTGCTGCTGTTTCGCAAGGATTTCAATTTATCCGCCACGCTGACTGCGCTTGAGACTAACAATCTTGTGGAAATTCTGGCAGAACCGAATGTGCTGGCAGTCGATGGCCAGCAGGCCAGTTTTCTGGCTGGTGGAGAATTCCCCTATCCAACCGTACAGGGCGGCGCAGTCGCAGGCGCGGTTACAATTGCGTTTCGTGAATTTGGCGTGCGCATCAAGTTTCTGCCGCACATTACTCCCCGAGGGACCATTCGTCTTCACGTGGCCCCGGAAGTAAGCTTTCTCGATTTCGCCAGTGGTATCACGTTTGGGGGGGTAAACATTCCAGGGCTGGATACCAGGAAGGTCGACACCGAAGTAGAACTCGAAAGCGGACAGAGCTTCGCCATCGCGGGACTTCTGGATCAAAGGCTCACCGAGTCTCTGAACAAGATTCCGGGAATCGGCAACATCCCGATTCTGGGGAAACTTTTCCAAAGTAAAACCCGCGCCCCATCCAACTCGGAGTTGCTGGTCATCATTACGCCGGAGATCGTGAAGCCAATACCGGCTGACGCGTCTTTGCCCGACCTGATCCGGCCAAAGCCATTTATGAAGGACGCGCCGCAAGACATGCCTCGCACACCGGGGATCGAGATCACCGGTCCGGCAACGGACTCCGTAACGGAAAAAACTGTCCCGATCGAGCGATTGCTCAGCAACAGCGAGTTCCAGGGAAGTCTGAGGCCGGTTACGCCGCAGGTACAGTCTGTTCCGACACCTCCGATCTCTTCCATGCCCGCACCCACACCCACATCCACACCGGAACCACAGGGGCCGACAAAATGATTACCCTCTCCATGGCGATTGAAGACAAAGCGTTATGGAACGAAGTACATTCCTGCCTGCAAGGCGAATCGATTCACGTCGATTCTCAGGAGCAGCAGGTTGGCGACCTGGACACTTTCACGTCCAGCCTCCAACGCTCTGCGCCCGACCTGGTACTGATTGATGTCAGCATCCTCTCTCACCCGCCACAGGACGTCATCGAGAAGCTCAGGTTGGCGGCTCCCGGCTCCATGATTGTCGCGCTGAATACAACCGGCGAAACCGGACCGGTGCTCGCGTGTTTCCGCGCCGGCGCGGATGAGTACCTGTTTCCGCCACTCGCGGAAGGATTAAAAAAGGTGCTTGAGCGCAGGCAGCAAGAACGCAGGAGATCGGAAAGCGGAAGACCCGCCGGTAAAATCATCGCCTTCCTCTCGGCTAAAGGCGGATGCGGCGCGACTACTCTTGCCTGCCATGTGGCCCGCGAACTAAGCCGCCTGAACCAGAGCGTCTTGTTGGCCGACTTCGACATCAACGCGGGAATGGTCGGATTTCTGATGAAATCCGTTTCGCCCTATTCGATCACGGACGCCTTGAACAACGTGCACCGGCTGGACGCCAGTTACTGGAAGGCGCTGGTCTCGAACGGAATCCCCGGCCTTGAGGTGATTTCAGCTCCAACTGCCGTCGCTGCCAAACAGCAACCGAAGCCTGAGGACATCCGGCAGGTACTTGCGTTCGCGCGTACACGGTATCAATGCACAGTGGCCGATGCCGGCCGCGGAATCCGCGAATCCACGATGACGGTGATCGAGTCGGCGGATGAAACCTGTCTCGTGACGACACCCGAAATCCCGGCGCTGCATCAGACCAGGCAGATCATTCAGAGACTTCTCGACGGCGGCTACAAACAGGAACGCCTGCGGCTGATCGTCAACCGCGTCCCCAAGCGTTCGGGTACAAGACCCGAAGAATTGCGGGAAATTCTGGGAATCCCCTTATTCGCGTCACTGCCCGAAGCGTACACAGAGCTCCATGAAGCTTATTCGCAAGGTCAGTTGCTGCCTCCCGGAACCGTTCTGGGTGAATGCATGGAGCGCCTTGCCAGAAAGCTGGCAGGGGCGGAGCCGGTGAAAGCGAAACGCAGGGCGCTGTTTTTTTAGATAAGGCAAATGGACTATGATGCAAACGACCAACGGAGTAAGCCACACCTTCGAGCCCCCGCCGCCAATCCCGGGGATGTTGAGCCGGTTAAACGGCGATCAGCCGGCTCCCGAGTATCAGGAGCTGAAGTTCACTCTGCATCGCAAGTTACTCGACCGCATCAATCTCGAAACCCTTTCCACCATGGCCGGCGAGCGCATGCGGGTGGAGGTTCGGGTCGCTGTCGCGAGACTGGTGGAAGAAGAGAAGACTCCTCTCAGCCTGGCTGAAAAAGACCGTGTTATCGATGAAATCCTGGATGAAGTCTTTGGTCTGGGACCGCTCGAACCTCTACTTCAGGACCACACGATATCCGACATCCTCGTCACGGGCCCCAAGCTGGTTTATGTGGAGCGTGCAGGCAAGCTGTACCGCACGCCGGTGGAGTTCAAAGACAATGCGCATCTGCTCCGCATCATTGAAAAGATCGTTTCGCGCGTAGGCAGGCGCGTAGATGAATCCTCGCCCATGGTGGATGCGCGGCTCCCCGACGGCTCACGCGTAAACGCCGCGATTCCGCCGGTAGCCATCGACGGTCCGCTGCTTTCTATCCGGCGATTCGGCCGCACAGCCCTCAAGGGCGACGATCTGGTGGCGAAACTGGCGCTGACGGCGGGAATGCTTGAGTTCCTGAAAGGGGCTGTCAGAGCCCGGCTGAACATTATCATCAGCGGTGGCACAGGATCGGGAAAGACCACCCTGCTGAATGCCCTTTCCGGATACATTCCGGAAGACGAGCGCATCGTCACTATTGAAGACGCGGCTGAATTACGTCTGCAGCAGACTCACGTTGCGCGTATGGAAACCCGCCCGGCAAACATCGAAGGGAACGGGGCGATTCACATCAGACAACTTGTAGTTAACGCGCTGCGAATGCGACCGGACCGAATCATCGTTGGTGAGTGCCGTTCGGATGAAGCGCTGGATATGCTTCAGGCCATGAATACAGGCCACGACGGCTCGTTGACTACCGTGCACGCCAACACTCCGCGGGATGCAGTAGGCCGCCTCGAAGTCATGGTCGGTATGGGAAACGCGAGCATGGGCGTGCGCTCCATTCGTCAGCAGATCAGTTCGGCCGTGGATCTGTTTGTCCAGGTGTCCCGGTTCAGCGACGGCGCCCGGCGCGTCACCCACATTACCGAGGTAGTCGGGATGGAAGGCGACGTGATAACGCTCCAGGATGTTTTCGTGTTCGAGAAAACGGGTGTTAACGAGAAGGGAAGAGTCACAGGCCTGTTCAAGCCCACGGGGCTCCGTCCGCGTTCAACGGAACGAATGAAAGGCTGCGGGATTGTGTTCCCGCCCGAGATGTTCCAGACGGTAGTCGGGATTACGTAGTGGGGCGGGATTATCCGCCCCGCGGCGTTGTGCGCCCGTAAGCGTTGAGCAAAAGAGATAAATCATGACACTGGTCATCATCGTCTTCATATGTCTGTTCGTGCTGACCGTGGTGTGCATTCATCTCGGAACCAGGTACCTGGAAACACAGCGCAGGAAGCGTATCGCCGGGATGTTGCAGGTAGTCACGGCCGCGAGCGCGGTGGTGACAACCAGTCTCCTGAAAGACGATCAGAATTCGGGGGGGGGATCTTCCTTCGGACGGTTTGTCAAGTCGCTCGATGTAGTGCGCAAAACCGACGATATGATCCAGCAGGCGGCGCTGGGATGGTCTACAACGCGTCTGTTCAGAACAATGGCCATCATGGCCATGCCAGGCCTGCTGCTCGGCGTCCTGTTCCCAGTGTTGCTCAACCTACCCCTCAGTTGTCTGGTATTCGGCGCTGCGGGAGCGTCCCTGCCGTACTTTTACGTTCGTCGTTTGCGAGACAAACGGATGGCCAGACTCGAAGCGCAACTGCCGGATGCAATGGACTTCCTCTCGCGCTCGATGCGGGCTGGGCATGCTTTTGTGATCAGCATTGGTATGGTCGGCGAGGACTTACCCGACCCGCTTGGCCAGGAGTTCCGCACATTGTTCAATGAACAGAATCTGGGCGCCTCGCTGAACTCGGCGTTTGCCAATCTGACGCGGCGGGCGCCGTTGCTGGATATGCGATTCTTTTCCTCGGCCGTACTGCTGCAGCGGCAGACGGGCGGAAACCTCAGTGAGATTCTGGGCGGCTTGTCAGAGGTCATTCGCGAGCGGTTCCGTCTTAGAGGGCATGTGAAGGCCGTCAGCGCCCATGGCCGCATGACTGCTGGAATTCTGACTGTCCTTCCGGTTTTGACGGCGGGCGCTCTTTTGATCGTGGCTCCCGGATATCTGCAGGGAATGTTCAGCGATTCGGACGGCAAGAAGCTCGTAATGGCAGCTGTGGCCGCGCAAATCATTGGCAATTTCATCATCAGAAAAATCGTCAGGATCAAGGTCTGAAATGATCATTTTGATTATGATCGCTCTGTTCGTGACCCTCATGGGTGGTATCTCGCTCTTTGGCTATCGACGCTACGTCCGGCCCGCCCGGGTTCATGCGCAGCTCGGGGCGCCCGTGATTACGGCAAGCTTTCATCTGGAACTGAATAATCCGCGCGAAAAGGCCCCTGTCGCATTTTTGAACAAAATCGGCGCAATGCTGCCGACAGGAAAGAAAGACGCTGCGACGAGACAGGCATTGTCGATGGCTGGCTATCGCTCCGAGCACGCACTGCAGGTCTTCTACGGAGCGAGGCTCGTGTCGGTTGCGGTTACATTTCTGCTGGCGCTTGTCATGCATGCGGGTGATGGCAACCCTATGATGCACATGTTGCTGCTGGTTGGCGGCGCCGGCATTGGATGGCGAATTCCCGGTTTCCTGCTGAAGAAAAAAGTTGCCGGCCGCCAGGAGCGCCTGAAGCTGTCTTTGCCGGACGCTCTCGATCTGATTATCGTCTCGGTGGAGGCTGGTCTGGGTCTGGATCAGGCTATCCAGTTTGTGGCGGCTGAACTGCACGATGCGCACCCGGAACTCTGCAACGAGTTGCAATTGCTGGGACTGGAAATGCGCGCCGGATTACGCCGCGCGGACGCTCTGCGAGTGTTCGCCGAGCGCACCGGTGAGGAAGAGATCCAAAGGCTGGTAGCAATTCTTGTGCAGAATGACCGCTTCGGCACCAGTATGGCGGAGTCTTTACGGACTCATTCAAAATTTCTGCGCACCCGGCGAAAGCAGGATGCGGAAGAGCGCGCCGCGAAGGTGGGCGTGAAGCTCGTGTTTCCGATTTTCATTTTCATCATGCCTTCGATGATGATCGTGGCAGCCGGCCCTGGCCTGCTGCAGGTGTTTAAGTATCTGTTCCCGATGATGAAGCAGATTCACTAGGGCGCAAAGGCCGCTGACAACGGCGAAAAATACGATGAGAAGCTGCCGCTCCCCGGCTGTGACTCGGAAGAAAGGAGAACGTAATGTTAATTATTCAAACCGCACTGTTCATGATCGCGGCCGGCGCGCTGGTATTTTTTCTCAAACATCGCCGCACTCGCAAAGCGCGATAGCTGTCAGCGTGAGACGGGGCATTGCCCACTCTCGTACACAAGAGAGGAAATGTCTCGTCTCACGTACTTTTTCGCGGAAGCAGTCAGTATTATTCGCGTGGACCCCGAAGGTCTCTTTGTTATCAACCAGCTGGCGATGGTGCACGAAGTGCGTTAGTTAGTTGCGAAGAACCACAATGACCAGAACCGTTTTTGCACTCTTGGAGATGTGGAATATCGCGGGCATTTGCCTCGTGCTGCTGGTCAGGCGGCGCCGTCTGCGTCTCGAAGCCGGGTT
>Ga0134125_10001282_pt1 | contig 31036 bp, 32 predicted proteins | sample KB31751_FD_96464 | JGI IMG/M metagenome (GOLD analysis project Ga0134125, IMG submission 96464) | Terrestrial soil microbial communities with excess Nitrogen fertilizer from Kellogg Biological Station, Michigan, USA - KB3-175-1 | ecosystem: Environmental > Terrestrial > Soil > Unclassified ... | reverse complement strand
TAATCCAGCGCCGATACCGACATCCCCGCCCGCGCCGCGAACTCCCGCCGCGTCAAACCGCTCGCTTCAAACTCTTCCGCCGTTGCCGCCGCCGCACTGCCGCACTGACTTCCGCCCCACCTGTTCTTCATCCGCCTACTCCAACACCGCTCCAGTCATCGCGCAAGCGTGGTTTCGCTAGACGGCTAAAATGGACCCATGCCCGCCCGCGCACCCCAACTGCTTGTCACCGGCTCCTGCGGCCTCATCGGCTCGGGGGTCGTCACCTACTTTGCCGAGCGCGGTTTCGCCGTGGCCGGCGTGGACAGCAACCACCGCGCCGTGTTCTTCGGGCCCGAGGGCGACACCTCGGGGGTGGAGGCGCGGCTGCGCGCCCAGCATTCCTCCTACCGGCACCATGCGCTCGACATCCGCGACCGCGAGGGCGTCCTGGCCCTGGTGCGGGAGCTGCGTCCGGATCTCATCATCCACGCCGCCGCCCAGCCCTCGCACGACCGCGCCGCCGCCATCCCGTTCCTCGACTTCGAGGTGAACGCGCTGGGCACGCTGCACCTGCTCGAGGCGGCGCGGCAGTTCTGTCCCGAATCACCATTTATTTACATGTCGACCAACAAGGTCTACGGCGACCGCCCCAACACGCTGCCGTTGCGCGAGCTGCCCACGCGCTGGGATTTCGCCGATCCGGCCGACGCCCACGGCATCGCCGAGACCTGCTCGATCGACCAGACTAAACACTCGCTCTTCGGCGCCTCCAAGGCCTCCGCCGACCTGCTGGTGCAGGAGTACGGGCGCTACTTCCAGATGCCCACCTGCTGTCTGCGCGGGGGCTGCCTCACCGGTCCCGACCACGCCGGGGTGGAGCTGCACGGGTTCCTGAGCTACCTGATCAAGTGCAACGTGGAGGGGCGCGAGTACCGCATCTACGGCTACCAGGGCAAGCAGGTGCGCGACAACATCCACGCCGAGGACGTGGCGGCGCTGATGCTGGAGTTTTACCGCGCCCCGCGCGTGGCCGAGGTCTATAACCTGGGCGGGGGCAAAGAGAACGCGTGCTCCATCCTGGAGGCGTTTGCCATGGTGGAGACGCTCACCGGCCGGCCGATGCGCTCGACCTACGTCGAAGAGGCCCGCATCGGCGACCACATCTGCTACTACAGCGACCTGCGCAAGCTGCGGGCGCATTATCCCCAATGGGAGGTGCGCAAGTCCCTGGTCCGCATTTTCGAAGAGATCACCGCCGCCTGGCAGGCGCGCGCCGCCGCGCCGGGCCATTAGACCAGCGCCGCCAGGAATTGTTCCGCAACCCGGGGGGCGTCGAAGAGCTCGGCGCGGCGCCTGCCCGCCTCTCCCAGGCGCTGGCGCGCGGCGTCGTCGGCGAGCAGATCCCGCAGGGCCGCGGCCAGGGCCGCCACGTCGCCGGGAGGAAACAGGCGCCCGCAGCCGGGCGCGGCGACCACTTCGGGGATGGCCGCCGCCCGTGCCGCGACCACCGGCAACCCCGCCGCCATCGCCTCCAACAGCACGATTCCGAACCCTTCCTGCCGGCTGGGAAAGCAAAACAGATCGGCGCCGCGGTACTCCGCGGCCAACCGCATCCGCGAGACGTGGCCGGTAAACACCGCGCGGTGGCGCACGCCCAGGCGCCGCGCCAGGCGCCGCAGCCGCGAGGACTCGGGTCCGGTTCCCACCACGCGCAGCTCGACGCCGGGCAAGAGCGCGAGCGCGCGGATCAGGGTGGCCACGTCCTTGCGCGGGTACAAATGCGCGACACAAAGGACGACGCGGCCGGCACCCTGCCGGCGCGGCGGCGCGGCGGCGAGCATCGCCCGCCACGCGGCCAGATCGAGCAGTTCGGGGACGACCCGGATCCGCCCCGGATCCACCCCGTAATGCCGCGCGATGGCGGCGGCCGCGTACTGGCTGGTGGCGATCACACGCTCGGCGCGCCGCGTCTGCCGCGCCTCCCCCAACGCCTGCAGCCGCAGGCTCAGCCACGGGAGTCCCCTTTCAAAGCGGCTCTCCTCCGCCAAGACGCCTTTGATCGCGGCCACCCGGGGCGCGCGCCGCGCCGGCAGCAGGGCGCCATCCAGGTCGAAGCCGATCAGCGTGCCGGGCGGGAACGAGCCGTGCCGCAGGCGCAGGTTGAACCAGAGGCGCCGCCATACCCCGGCGCCGGAGCGCGGGGCCACCAGGGCGACTTCATGGCCGAGTTCGACCAGCGCGCGCCGCAGTGCCGCGATACCCACATAGGTTCCGCTACCCTGCCGCACATTCGCCGGCGTGGCCGACAGGAATACCAGCGGCCCATCCGCCCTTTGGCACGGTCGCATCCCTCATTCTAGACAGGAGGGGCGTCCCGACCCGTTTCATTCCGGTCAGGGTTAAAAACCTTTAATCCTGTTTTAACCCGTGGTTAATCGGCGCTCGGTGACAATCGTGGCGGAGGAGTGACATGAACGAAGGAGCTTCCAACACGCGGACCGGCGCGTCCGCGAACGACGCCCGGCCCCGGCTCGGCATTCTGCTGGCCGGCATGGGCGCCATTTCGACCACGTTGATCGCGGGCGTCGAGGCGATCCGCCAGGGCTTGGCGCGACCGTTCGGCGCGCTCACCCAACTGGCCATGGTGACGCCGCCGGACCGTCCCCATGAGCGGGTGGGGCTGGCCGACTACCTCCAGCTCAGCCGTTTGGAGGACCTGGTGTTCGGCGGATGGGACATCAACCCCGGCACCGCCTACGACATGGCCGCCGCCTCGGGCGTGCTCGAGCCGCTGCTGCTGGCCGCGGTCAAGCCCGCGCTGGAGGCGATCCAGCCGCTTCCCGGCATTTACGACCCGCAGTACCTGCGCCGTACCGAGGGGCGCCGGGTGAAGAGCGAAACCAACAAGTTCCAGCAGGCCGAGGCGCTGCGCGCCGACATCCGCCAGTTCAAGCGCGACCATAACGTCGAGCAGGTGGTGGTGATGTGGTGCGGCTCGACCGAGGTGTTCCTCACCCCGGGGCCGGCGCACCAGAGCCTGCACATTTTCGAGGCGGCGATGCGGGAGAACGAGCCCACCATCGCGCCCAGCATGATTTACGCCTACGCCGCGCTGCAGGAGCACTGCAGCTTCGTCAACGCCACGCCCACGCTGACGGTGGACATGCCGGTGATGACCGAACTGGCGGCCCACAACGGCTGCCCGATCAGCGGCAAGGACCTCAAGACCGGCCAGACGCTGCTCAAGACCATTCTCGCCCCCGGCATCAAGCAGCGCATGCTCGGGCTGGCGGGCTGGTTCTCGACCAACATCCTGGGCAACGGCGACGGCGCCACGCTGGACGATCCGGCGGCCTTCCGCAGCAAGGAGGAGTCGAAGCTCTCGGCGCTGAACCACATCCTGCAGCCGGAACTGTACCCCGAGCTCTACGGCAAGCTTTCGCACCAGGTCAAGATCAACTACTACCCGCCGCGCGGGGACAACAAGGAGAGCTGGGACAACATTGATATCGTCGGGTGGCTGGGCTACCAGATGCAGATCAAGATCAACTTCTTGTGCCGCGACAGCATTCTAGCGGCGCCGCTGTTGCTCGATCTGGCGCTGCTGAGCGCGGCGGCGCAGCGCGCCGGCCAGGGCGGGGTGCTGGAGTGGCTGGGTTTCTACTTCAAGAGCCCGCAGACCCGCCACGGGCAGCCCGAGCACGATCTGGGCGCGCAGTACCAGCAGTTGCAGCAGGCGTTCCACGCCATGGCGCCGAAGCTGGCGGCCGCGCCCGTGTTGGCGGGGCGCCGCTAGGACCTTCGCCACCGGGCGCCGAGAACCACGGTCGGGTGTGTGGAGCACCGATTCGGCGGCTCGGCCAGCGTAGAATAGGTGAGCCGGGCCGCGCCGGAGCACTCCGGGCGCGGCTCGCCGTGTGTATACGACGCAATAAGGGGAACGCAATTGCAAGCGGAACTGCAAGACAAAGTGGCACTGGTGACCGGGGCGGCGCGCGGCATTGGGCGCGCCATCGCGCTGCGGCTGGCGCAAGGCGGCGCCGACGTGGTGATCAACTACGTCACCAGCGAGGATGCGGCGCGCAAGCTGGCCGGCGAGATCGGCGCCCTGGGCCGGCGCGCCGAGCTGGTCAACGCCGACGCCATCAGTCCGGACGGCATCCAGAAGATGTTTGCCGCCGTGCAAGCGCAGTTCGGCCACCTCGACATCTTCGTCAACAACGCGATCGACGTGGCCACCTACGGCCCGGTGCTGCGGCAAAAGCTGGAGGGCTGGGACCATACCGTCACCGGCAACACCAACGCGCTGCTGCTCAGCGCGCAAAAGGCGGTGCCGCTGATGAAGGGGCGCAACGGCAAGATCTTGAGCCTTTCCAGCCTCGGATCGCAGCACTACATTCCCGGCTACGCCTCCATCGGCGTCACCAAGGCGGCCACCGAGGCGCTGACCCGCTATATGGCGGTCGAGCTGGGCAAGTACGGCATCAACTGCAACACCCTGTCCGGGGGCCCGATTGACACCGACGCCCTGAAGCTGTTCGCCAACTATTCGCAGATGAAAGAGGCTTGCGAGAAGCATTCGCCGGCCGGCCGCATTGGCACGCCCGAGGACCTGGCCGAAGTAGCCGCCTTCCTCTGTTCCGATGCGGCGCACTGGATTTACGGCCAGACCATCATCGCCGACGGCGGATTGTCGCTGCTCAGCGTCGGTTGAACCGGCCGCACTTACCCACTCCAAGGAGTCCATACCCCATGCCTGACGCCAACAGCGCGAATGCCAACGAAGTGCTCAAGATCCGCGAGACCGCCGATCGCGTACTGGCCGCGCGCCACGACGAGATCCTCACCACCGTGCGCGGTGCCATCGCCGAGGTGCTGGGCCGCGAGGAAAGCGAAGTCCAGCCCACCAGCAGCCTGATGAACGACCTCAACGCCGAGTCGCTCGACTTCCTCGACCTGCTGTTCCGGTTGGAGTCGGCGTTTGGGATCAAGATTCCGCGCGGCGGGATTCAGCGCGCCACCCAGGGGTCGCTCACCGACGCCGAGTTTCAGCAGAACGGCGTGCTCACCGATGCGGCGCTGGAGCGGCTGCGCATCCTGATGCCGGAAGTGGACCCGGGCCGGCTCAAGACCGGGCTGACCGCGCGCGAGATTCCGGCGCTGTTCACGCCGGAGACGTTTGCCCGCCTGGTGGCGTGGCGCATTGGCGAGCTGGAGTCGGAGACCGCCGCCGGCTGACCCCGGCGCTTTGGCCCCCCATGCGCTACCTGCTGCTCGATCGCATCGTCGAGATGAAGCCCGGCGCCTACGCCGTTGGGCACAAGTGCGCGGCGATGACCGAGGATTATTTCGCCGACCACTTTCCCGGGTTCCCGGTGGTGCCCGGGGTGCTGATCGTCGAGGCGATGGCACAGCTCGCGGGGCGGCTGATCACCTACAGCGTCCTGGCCGAGACGGGCGACAAGGTGCTGCCGGTGCTGCTGGGCATCCAGAACGCGCGCTTCCGGCGCTTCGTGCGGCCGGGCGACACGATGGTGATCCGGGCCGAGCTCACCGCGATGGTGGACGGCGCAGGACGGTGCAAGGGTGCGGTCAAGGTGAACGACACGCTGGTGGCGACGGCGGAGTTGATGCTGGGCTACGACACCGGCCAGGGCGCGGGGGTGATTCCGCCCCAGGCGCGGCCGCATTTGGAGGTTTGGGCGGAACAGGTGAACCGCAATCTGTTTGGCGATTTGCCCATGCCCGGCGCGCCGAATCGCGGCGGGGAGGTGGCATGAGCGCGCATGGGCAGGGGCGTCCCAGCGCGGGACGGCGGCGCGTGGTGGTGACCGGGATCGGCGCGATCACCCCGCTCGGCGCGACCGTGGCGGAGACCTGGGCGGGGCTGGAGCAGGCGCGCTGCGGGATCGGCCCGTTGACCCTGTTCGACGCTTCCACCTTCGAAACCCGCATTGGCGGCGAGGTCAAGGATTTTGCGGTGGAGCGGGTACGGGCCGCGGCGCCGCCGGCGATTGCCGAAGCGCTGGACCGGAAGAACGCCTTTGGCTATGTGGCGGCGTGTGCCGCCATGGCCGACGCCGGCCTGAAGCCGGGCGAGGGCGCCTACCCGCCCGGGCGCATGGGCGTCGCGCTCGGGACGGAAGGGCGGCGCGACAGCCTGCTGCCCGAGCTGGCGCAACGCAAGCTGCGGGTCGCCGCTCCGGAGCAGCTCGAACAGCGGCGCGCGGCGCTGGCCCAGGTTCCGGCCTGGGAGTATTTGCGATATTCCCCCTACGGGCTGGCGTATGCCTTGGCCGCTCAGTTTGGGGCCGCCGGCCCCGCCACCACGATATCCACCGCCTGTACGTCGAGCTCGCAGGCCATCGGCTACGCGCTGGACAAAATCCGGCACGGCGAGGCCGATGTGATGCTGGCGGGCGGCGCCGAGTGTCTGATGGAGCCCACCATGGTGGCGGGCTTCATCCTGTTGGGGGCGCTGTCGAAGAACAATGCCAACCCGCAGGGCGCCTCGCGGCCATTTGACCGGGAACGCGACGGCTTTGTGCTGGCCGAGGGCGGAGCCATGCTGGTGCTGGAGGATTCCTGGCACGCCTACCGCCGCGGCGCCCGCATTTACGCCGAACTCGCCGGTTTTGGCGCTTCGATCAACGCCTACCGCATCACCGACTCGCCGCCCGACGGCCAGGGGCCCTGGCTGGCCATGCGCGCGGCGCTGGCGGATGCGGGCATCACGCCCGAGCAGGTGGACTACATCAACGCGCACGGCACCTCGACGGTGCAGAACGACGCCAGCGAGACGGTGGCGATCAAGCGCTGCTTTGGCGAGCGGACGCGCATCCCGATCAGCTCGACCAAGTCCATGACCGGGCACATGGTGAACGCCGCCGGCGCCATCGAGGCGATTATCTCGACCCTGGTCATCAAGAACGGCTACATTCCGCCGACGATCAACTACCAGCATCCCGATCCGGTGTGCAACCTGGACTACGTCCCCAACCAGGGGCGCCGCCAGCCGGTATCCACCGTGGTCTCCAACTCGTTCGGTTTCGGCGGTTCGAACGGCAGCCTGGTATTTCGCGCTTATGCCCCCTAGCCCCGCCCCCACCGACGCCGAACGCGAACGCCCCAACGGCGAGGCGGCGCCCCGCCGTGCCGTCGCCATTACCGGCGTGGGCTTGGTTTCGCCCCTGGGGCAGAGCACGGAGCAGCTCTGGCAGTCGCTGCGCGCCGGGGTGAGCGGCATCGGCGACGTGCCCCACCTGCCGCTCGACGCCTATCGCACGCGCATTGGCGGGGCGGTGCGCAATTTTCAACCGCGCCAGTACATCTCCGACCCCAAGTCGTTGAAGCTGATGACCAGGCCGGTGCGCTTGGGTGTGGCCGCGGTCGAGCTGGCGGCGCGCGACGCCGGGCTGGAGAACTCGCCCGCGCTGGCCGCCCTGGACCCGGCGCGCATTGCCTGCTTCGTGGGTTCCCCCGGACACGCCGGGGACCGGGACGAGCTGTTGCGCGGCCTCGACCTCTCCTACACCGACCAAGGTCTGGATCTGGGCAAGTTCGGGGCCGAGGGCATCGCCACCATCAACCCGCTTTGGCTGTTGAAAAGCCTGGCCAACCTGGTGCTGTACTTTGTCAGCCTGAAGCTGGGCGCGCAGGGCCCCAACGCCAATATCTGCATGAGCGGCGCGGGCGGGTCCATGGCGCTGGGCGAGGCCTTCCACGCCATCCGCTACGGCCGCGCCGACGTGGCCGTGGCCGGCGGGTACGAGTCGCTGCTGGACGAGGAGCGGCTGGAGAGCTTCGAGCCCAGCGGCTTGCTGTATTTGGGCAACGGCGCCGCGCAGGCGGCGAGCCGTCCCTTTGACCGGGACCGGGCCGGGTTTGTCGCCGCCGAAGGGGGCGCCTTCCTGGTGCTGGAGGAGATGGAGCACGCGCGCCAGCGCGGCGCGCGCATCTACGGCGAGCTGTGTGGCTACGGCACCGCCAGTTCCGGCCTTGCCGGGCGGCCCAACGAGGATGCCGGGGCGTTCAGCGACGCCATGGAGGCGGCGCTGGCCGACGCCCGGCTCGACGCCTGGGACCTGGAAGCGGTCTTCGCCCAAGGCTTGGCCACCGACCGCTCGGATCGCGCCGAGGCGCAGGCGCTGCAACAGTTGCTTACCGCCCGCGCCGCCTACACCCCGGTGACGGCGGTGAAATCCATGACCGGCAACCTGCTCGCCGGATCGGGGCCGCTGGAGGTGATCGCGGCGCTCGGGTCTCTGGGCGCGGACGCCGCCATTCCGCCCATCCTGAACTGCGAGCATCCCGACCCGGATCTCGGGCTCGACTATGTGCGCGGCACGGCTCGTCCGGGCTCCTTCCGCCGCATTCTGCTGAACGCGGGAGGCCTGGGCGGCACGGTCGCCTCGCTGATCCTGCAACGCGCGGGCTAGAGCCGGCGCCATCCGGAGTAGTGTTCCTATGCGTCTTGCTGAGCAGGCTATTCTCGTCACCGGCGCCAGCCGCGGCATCGGGCGCGCCATCGCGCTCCGGCTCGCCTCCGAAGGCGCGCGGGTGGCGTTGAACTACCGCTCGCAGGCGGGTGAAGCCGAGGCGGTGGCGGAGGAGATCCGGCGCCAGGGGGGCGAGGCGCGGGTGTTTCAGGCGGACGTCGCCGATGCCGCCGCCGCGCAGCAATTGGTGGCGGAGGCGCACCAGGCATGGGGCCGGCTCGATGCGCTGGTCAACAACGCCGGCATCGTGCGCGACAACCTGCTCTTGGGCATGGAGGCGGCGGAGTGGCAGGCGGTGCTCGGGACCAACCTCAACGGCGTGTTCCACTGCTGCCAGGCGGCGGCCAAGATCATGGTGCGCCAACGGCGTGGGCGCATCGTGAACATCTCCTCCGCATCCGGCGAACATCCCAACCGCGGCCAGGTGAACTATGCCGCCTCGAAGGGTGGCGTCAACTCGCTGACCAAGGCGCTGGCGGTGGAGCTGGCGCCGCGCAACATTACCGTCAACGCGGTGGCGCCGGGCATGATCGAAACCGAAATGAGCGACGGCGTGCGCCAGCTTGCGGGCGAGCAGATCCTGGCGGCGATCGCGCTGCGCCGCTATGGCAAGCCCGAGGAGGTCGCCGGCGCGGTGGCGTTTTTGCTCTCGCCCGATGCCAACTACATTACCGGCCACATCCTGAGCGTGGATGGGGGGTTGCACGCGTGACTCCACCCGCTTGCGCCGAGCGCCGCGCGCTGCCGCGCCGCCGTGTGGCGATCACCGGAGCCGGGGCGCTGTCGCCCGGTGGCGTTGGCATTGAAGCGTACCGGCGGTGGCTGCCGGGCAGTGCGGGCGAACGCATTCCCGGGTTCAACCCGGCGGAGTACGTGCGCAGCCCCAAGCTGCTGCGCAGCATGCACCGGACGTTTCAATTGGTCGCCGCCGCCTCGGTGCTGGCGATGCGCGCCGCCGGCCTTCCCGGGGCCGAACAATTGGGTCCCGCGGGGATCACGCCCGAGCGCGCCGGTATCGCCGCCGCGCTGGCCGACATGACCCCGCTGACCAGCGACCTGCTCCAGGTGCTGGCCGCCACCGGCCCCGGCGCCGCGGGCCAGCCGATCAGCTGGAGCCAGTTTGCCGATCTCGGCTTGCACAAGCTGCATCCGTTCCGGCGGCTGACGCTGCTCGCCAACATGGCGGCGGCGCACACGTCGCTGCTGTTTGGCCTGCAAGGACCGAGCTTCACGTTCACCTCGGGGGGTGCGGCCGGAGCCCAGACGCTGGCGCAAGCCTACTGGACCATCACCCACGACCGCGCCGACCTGATGCTGTGCCAGACCGCCGATTCGCCCGAGCAATCCTTCAGCGCCCATCCCGCCGCCGAGCTGGCGGGGGCGGTGGTGCTGGAGCATTGGGAGAGCGCACAGCGCCGCGGCGTTCCCGTTATCGCCGAGTTGGTGGCCGATGCGCCCGGCGAGATGCTGCCCGCCGCCGTCGCAGCCTCGCCCGCGGTCAGCCTGATGCATGCGTTGCTGGCGATCGAAACTCCGCATGCCCAGCCGCTGCGTTTGTCGGCGTGGCTGGCCAGCGAGGGCGGGACGCCCCAGCGCCGGGGAGGCGCGGCATGAGGCGGCAGTGTGTGATCACGGGCGCGGGCATTGTTTCGCCGCTGGGGATCGGACTCGAGGCGACGCGGGCGGCGTTGCGCGAGGGCCGCGGCGGCATCGCGCCGATTCGCGCCTTCGAGGCCCAGGGATTTCCCGTGTCGTGCGCGGGCGAGGTGCCGGGCGGCGGCCTGCCCACCGATCACCGCCGGCAGGAGGCGATGGCGCGGATGGCGCTGGCCGAAGCGTTCGCCACCGCGGGATTGGATCCGCAAGACGGTCCCGCGGACCCGCGGCGCGCGGTGTCGTTTGCGGTGGGCAAGCCCACGCTCGACCTGGAATTGCTGGCGCGGCAGCGGGCGCGCTGGGCGGACACCAGCGATCCGACCGAAGTGCTGACCCGCTTGCCCGAACTGGAGCGGCAGCGCGCCGCCTACGATCCGAGCGCGGTGCTGGCCCGTTTGGGACAGCACAGCCGCGCCGCCGGTCCGCACTATGCCAGCTACACCGCCTGCGCCTCCGGCAACGATGCCATCGGTCTGGGCAAGCGCCTGATCGAGCGCGACGAAGCCGACTTGGTGATCGCCGGCGCCACCGACGCCCAAGTACACCCACTCAGCCTGCTCGAGTTCGAGCTGCTCTCGGCGCTATCGCATGAGCCAGCCGCCACCGCCTGCCGCCCGTTCGACCGGGAGCGCACCGGCTTCGTGGTGGGCGAAGGGGCGGCTGTGGTGATTTTGGAGGAGATCGGCCACGCGCGCCGCCGCGGAGCCGCGCCGCTGGCCTATCTGGCGGGCTACGGCAGTTCACTCGACTGTTATGGCCTCACCAAGTGCCATCCCCAGGGACGGGGCGCGGCGCTGGCCATCCGCGGAGCGCTCGCCGACGCCGGCCTGGCGCCCGCCGACGTGGATTATCTCAACGCCCACGGCACCGGCACCGTCCTCAACGACCAGGCCGAAGCCGCGGCGGTGCACCAGGTGTGGGGCGGCGACGTTGCCCAGCTTCCGGTCAGCTCCACCAAGGCGATGACCGGTCACCTGCTGACCGCCGCCTCCGCCGTCGAGGCGGTCATTACCTTGCTCTGCTTGCAGGACGGGCTGATGCCGGTCAATCTCAACTACCGGCATCCCGATCCCGATTGCGCGCTCAACATCGTCGCCGACGAGCCTCGCCACGCCCCCCTGCGCGTGGCCATGTCCAACGGTTTTGGCTTCGGCGGCCAGAACTCCAGCTTGATCCTTCGCCTCGACTGACCATGAGCCTCGACTCGCTATTCGGCTATCTCGATCACCATTTTCTGCGCACCACCGAGCAGCGCGTGAAGGTGGCGAAGATGCTTTCCCCCTCGACGGTGCGGCGGCTGCAACGCTCCAAGTTCCGCCAGCTCGTCCGCTATGCCGCCAAGCACTCGCGGTTCTACCAGCGCAAGTTCAAGGAACTCGGCATCAACCCCCGCCACGTCGACAGTCACGCCGACTTGGGCAACTTCTTCACCACCGCCGACGATCTACGCAACCACCCGATCGAGGATTTCCTCTGTGCCCGGCCGGAATTCGGTTTCGAAACCACCGGCACCAGCATGGGGGTCAACAAGAGGGTCTATTTTTCCTACCGGGAAATGGTGGAGTACGGCCGGGATGGCGCGGTGGGCATGTATAACCTGGGGCTGCGCCCCGACGACGTGGTGGCCGACGGCTTCGACTACTCGTTTTGGAACGCTCCCTTTACGGCCTTCTACACCATTCAGGCGATGGGCTGTTTTCACGTGATTGGGGCCTTCGTAGAACCGCGCGAGTTCTACGAGCGCATTCGCACCTATAAGCCCACCGTGATCATGGGGGTGCCCACTCATATCGTGCGCGTGACCGAGGTGGCGGAACAGGAGGGGGTGTGGCCGGTGAAGTTTCTGCTGCTGGGCGGCGAGAACCTGAGCCAGCGCACCCGCCATTACATCGAGTCGGTGTGGAAGGGAGCGCGGGTCTTCCTCAGCTACGGCCAGACCGAGGCGTTTGGCGCCAACGGCGTCGAGTGTCCCGACAAAGGGGGCTACCACGTGGGCGAGCTTAGCGTGATGAGCGACATCGACGCGCCCAACGAGGAGGGCTATGGTGAGCTGGTGTACTCCACCCTCAACCGCCAGGTCATGCCGGTGATCCGCTACCGCTCGGCCGACATCACCCGTTGGGCCACCGACGGCCAATGTTCCTGCGGCCTGCGCGTGCTGCCCCGCATCGCCAAGATTATCGGCCGCAGCGACGAGCTGATCAACTGCTCGATGGGCAATATCAGTCCCTACTGGTTCGAGGAAATGCTGCGCGACATCCCCGCCGTCACCGACGACTGGCAGGTGATCGTCCGCCGCGGCGACCGCGACGACCGCATTGAATTCAACATGGAGTTGCGTCCGGGAGCGAACGAACAGGCGGTCAAAGAACATCTTTTCCGCAACATCCAGGAGCGCTTTCCCGACTGCTGGCGCTACTACACCAAGAAGTTCTTCGAGTTCGATTTCAAATTTCACGAACCCCACACCCTGGGCGGCGGACGCAAGCTGCGCCGCCTGGTGGATGCCCGCACCAACGCCTGGGACCAGTAATGGCGCACCTATTACCGCCCCAAGGAATCTACTTTAAGGAGCCCGCATGAGCACCCTCGCCCTTCATGGCGGCCAGCCCGCCGTCGCCGCTTCCGTCCCCAAAATTTCCTGGCCCATCGTGACCGCCGCCGACCGCGAAGCGGTATTGCGCGTGTTGGACCGGAAAATCTTGTGGGCTCAGACCCGTCCCGAGGGCTTGTACGCGCCCGAACAGTCCGCGCTGGAGCAGGAGTTCGCGGCCTTTGTCGGGGCCAAGTACGCACTGGCGGTCAATGGCGGCACGGCCGGGCTGCACATGGCGCTGGTGGCCGCGGGCGTACAGCCGGGCGACGAGGTGATCACCTCGGCGTTTTCGTTCCTGGCGACCCCGGCGGCGATTTTGCATGCCGGAGCGATTCCAGTTTTTGTGGATATTGACCCGCGCACCTTCAATATTGATCCAGCCAAGATTGCGGCCAAGATCACGCCCCGCACCAAAGCGATCATGGTGGTGGACATTCATGGCCTGTGCGCCGATTTCGAGGCCATTCAGGCCATTTGCCGGAAACACAACCTGATCCTGACCGAGGATGCCTGCCAGGCCCCCGGTGCCACTTACCACGGCCGCGGGGCCGGCACTTTCGGTCTGGCCAGCGGCTTCAGCGTGAACGGTACCAAGAACTTCGCCGTCGGCGAGGGCGGCTTCATGGTGACCAACGACGAGGACGCCTATTACAAGGGGAATTGGCTGAAGCAGGTGGGCGAGGGTCTGCCGGCTACCGACCGCACCATGGAGTTCCAACACTTGTTGGCCTGGAACTACCGCGTCCAGGAACTACCGTGCGCCTTCGGCCGAAGCCAACTCGGCCGGCTGGCCGAGGTCAACGCCACCGGACAGCGCAACGCCGCCATTCTGGCCGAGTACCTGAAGGATCTGCCCGGCCTGCGCGCCCCTTACATACCGGCCGGTTCGGTCTCGGTGTACCACAAGTACCGCATCACGCTGGTGCCCGAGGAACTCGATACGCCGCTGCGCGGCGCCGACTGCCGCGACGCCTTCATGCAGGCGCTGAGCGCCGAGGGGGTCGAGGTCGATCTATGGGGCAACGCGCCGTTGTGCGAACACCCCATGATGAAGGCGCGCTTCCCCAAGGATGGGGCCGGCGCGTATCCGGAAACAGTGCGGATGTTCGCCAACTCCTTCTGCCTGACCAACGACGAGTTCCCGATCTACGCGCAGCCGGCGGAGCGCATGCATGCCTTCGGCGAGGCACTGCGCAAAGTGGCGCGGGCCTCGAGCCAGCTCGGCCAGGCGGTCGCGGCGCGAGGCTAGCCCCGCCGCGCTAGCGCGGCGCGTCGTTCGATCCGGCGGGCTGTATCTGCTTGAGGAGCTTATCGGCGCGGTTGCGGGCGGACTGCATCTGGTTGGCGTCACCCGCCAACTGCTCCAAGGTCGGCACCAGGATCTGCGGCTCGGCGATCTGTCCGCCGCTCCAGTCCTGCTGGGTTTGCACGATCAGGTCCAGCACGTCCAGACGGGTATACTGCTCGGCGCGGCGCAGCCGGATGGCGTCCATGCCGCCGGTGGAGACTTTCTCGAAGAGCGAGGTCAGCTCCACCGCCGCCGGCAGCTTGGTGTAGGTGTACTGCTGGGTGTAATGCGCGCCGGCGTCGTCGTAGGCGAGCGACTTCTCGCCGGTAAACGCCACCTTGTCCTTGGACTGGAGCGATTCGGCGAACAGTTTCAGGCGCTTGGCGTCGCGGAAGATTTGCCGCACGGTTTCGGGCGAGGCGGTGAAGCGCAGCGTGGTTAGCGGCTCCCCGTCGTTTTCCCGCGCCTGGTAAGTGGCTTGCCCATCTTCGCTGACGGTAATCTCGAAGAACGAGGGCTGGGAACCCTGGAAGCTTCGCATATACGTGACGCGAGGACTCACCGCCGGCGCCTGGGCGAAAACACCCGCGGCCAGCAGGCCCATCCCGAGCAGACGGAACTTCATGACTCTATTTTAGAGGGGATCGGCACCAGGCGAGCGAATCGGTGCTTGCCGAGCTTGACAATGACAGGCTCCGCCAACACGGCCGGCAGCCGGTTCTGGCGGCAGACCTCGCCGCCGAGCGAGACCGATCCCGCCTTGATGAGCCGTACGGCCTCGCTCACCGAGGGCGCGAGCCCGCTCTCCGCCAGAAGCTTGTCCAGACGGTCGGTGGCCGTGACCTGAATGTCCTCCATCCGCTCGGGCGCCTGGTGGCCCTGCACCACGCGCTCGAACTCCGTCCGCGCCTCGCGCGCTCCGGCGGCGCCGTGGAAGTCGGTGGTGACCCTCTCGGCGAGCAACTTCTTGGCCTCCATGGGGTGGCGCTGGCGCAGTTGCGCGATCTCGGCCTCGCTGCGGTCGGTGAGCAGCAGGTAATAGCGCCACATCAGCTCGTCCGAGATGGACATCAGTTTGGCGAACATCACCGGCGCCGGTTCAGCGATGCCGACATAGTTGCCAAACGACTTCGACATCTTGCGCACCCCGTCCAGACCCTCGAGCAGCGGCATGGTGAGGACGATCTGCGCGGGCTGGCCGTACTCACGCTGGATTTCGCGTCCCAGCAGCAGGTTGAACTTCTGGTCGGTGCCGCCGAGTTCCACGTCCGCGCGCAGCGCGACCGAGTCGTAGGCTTGGGCCAGGGGATAAAGGAATTCGTGGATGGAAATGGGCTGATTTTCGCGGAAGCGCTTGTGGAAGTCGTCACGCTCCAACATCCGGGCCACGGTGTACTTGGCGCAGAGGCGCACCATCTCGTCGGCGCGCAGAGCGCCCAGCCACTCGCTATTGAAGACCACCCGGGTGCGTGCGGCGTCCAGCAGTTGGAAGACCTGGGTGCGGTAGGTCTCGGCATTTTGCTGGATTTGTCCGGGACTCAGCGCGGGGCGGGTCTCGCTGCGTCCGGTGGGATCGCCAATCAAGCCGGTGAAGTCGCCGATCAGGAAGTAGACCTCGTGGCCCAGGTCCTGGAAATGCTTCAGTTTGCGCAGCAGGACGGTGTGGCCCAAATGCAGGTCAGGCGCGGTGGGGTCAAAGCCCGCCTTCACCCGCAGCGGCCGTCCGCTGGCCCGCGATTGCTCCAGGCGCTGGCGTAGTTCCGCTTCGGTGATGATCTCGGCGGCGCCCTTGCGCAAATAGACAAGTTGCTCCTCCACCGGAGCGAATGCGGGCATGGCGTTTATTATAGATCGTGGCACCCGATGGATTTGAGCGTTGACATCGCCGGCTTGAGGCTGCAGAACCCGATTCTGGCGGCCAGCGGCACCTTTGGCTACGGCACCGAGTTCGAGGACATCGTCAACCTCGCCGCGCTCGGCGCCGTGGTCACCAAGGGCCTGTCACGCCAGCCCATGGCCGGCAACCCCAGCCCGCGGCTGTTTGAAACCTCGGCCGGCATGCTCAACTCGGTGGGCTTGCAGAACATCGGGGCGGAAGCCTTCGTGCAAACCCGCCTGCCGCGCTTGCGCCAGTTGGGCGTGGTGGTGATCGCCAATGTATTCGGCGAGTCGGTGGAGGAGTACCTGGATGTGATCGGGATCCTCAACCAGGGCGAGGGCGTCGCCGCCTACGAGATCAACGCCAGTTGTCCCAATACCCGGCATGGCGGCATGGTGTTCGGCACGGATGCGGGGCTGTTGGCCGAACTCGTGTCGGCCGCCAAGCGGGTCTCGCGGCGCCCGGTGATCGTGAAGCTCTCACCCAACGTCACCAGCATCGCCGCCATGGCGCGGGCGGCCGAAGCCGCCGGCGCGGATGCGCTCAGCTTGGTGAATACATTTTTGGGTATGGCGATCAATGCCGAAACCCGCCGTCCCCGTTTCGCACGGGTAGTGGCGGGGCTCTCGGGGCCGGCGATCAAGCCGTTGGCGCTGCGCATGGTGTATGAAGCGCACCAGGCGGTGGGTATTCCGTTGATCGGCTTGGGCGGCATCGCCACCGCCCAGGACGCGGTGGAGTTTCTGCTGGCCGGCGCCGCGGCGGTGCAGATCGGAACCATGAACTTCTGGGACCCGAAAGCCACGGAAAACGTGCTGGCGGGTCTGCGCCAATTTTGCCGGCGCCACGGCATTGAAGCGGTGCGCGGCTTGACCGGGGCGCTAGAGCTGGGCGCGCCGGGCGCGGACGTTGCTCCCGGCGCCGCAACGGAGACCTCGTGAACCTTCTCGTACTGGGCGGCGGCGGCCGCGAACACGCCCTGGTGTGGAAGCTGCGCCAGTCCCCCCGCGTCACCCGGATTTTTGCGCTCCCGGGCAGCGATGCGATCGCGGCGCTCGCCACCTGCCTGCCGGGCGACCCGTGCGATGCCGCCGGAGTGGTGGCGGCCGCGGCGGCCCACGCCGTGGATCTGGTGGTGGTGGGCCCGGAGGCGCCGCTCGCCGCCGGCGTGAGCGATGCCTTGCGCGCCGCCGGACGGGCGGTGTTCGGGCCGTCGCGCGCCGCCGCGCAATTGGAGGCGAGCAAGACCTTCGCCAAACTGTTCATGCAGCGCCACCGCATCCCCACCGCGCGCTGCGTGGTGGTGGAGGATGCCGCCGCGGCGCGCCGTGCCCTGACGAGTTTTGGCCTGCCGGTGGTGCTCAAGGCCGATGGCTTGGCCGCGGGCAAGGGGGTGGTGATCGCCGCCTCCATGGCGGAAGCGGAAGCGGCGGCGGAGGACATGCTGTCCGGTAAGCTGGTGGGCGAGGCCGGACGGCGCGTGGTGATCGAGGAGTGCCTGCGCGGAGGCGAGATCAGCGTGCTGGCGCTTTCCGACGGCGAGCGCTTCCAACTGCTGCCGCCGGCGCGCGATCACAAGCGCCTGCTCGACGGCGACCGCGGTCCCAATACCGGGGGGATGGGCGCCATTTCCTGCGACGCCTTGCTGCCCGCCGCCTTGGCGCGCGAGGTGGAGGACGCAATTATTCGGCCCACGCTTGCCGGCATGGCGGCGGAAGGCGCCGCGTTTCAAGGCGTGCTGTACTGTGGCCTGATGCTGACGGGCGCGGGTCCGCGCGTGCTCGAGTACAATGCGCGGTTCGGCGATCCGGAGACCCAACCCATCTTGCTGCGCTGGCAAGGCGATTTGGCCCAGACCCTGCACCAAGCGGCGCTCGGCCGGCTCGAGGGTGTGCCCGCACCGCCGCTTGCGCCCGCTTCCGCGTGCGTGGTCGCCGCCGCCGGCGGCTATCCCGGTGCGTATGCTCGCGGGGCCCGCATCACCGGACTGTCCGATGCGCCTGGATCGGAAACCGTGGTATTCCACGCCGGCACGCGCCGCCGCGAAGGCGAGTGGGAAACCACCGGCGGCCGCGTGCTCGGCGTTGCCGCGCGCGCCGCCCGCCTGGACAGGGCGCTCGCGGATTGTTATCGTGCTCTCGCCCGCATTCACTTCGACGGCATGCACTTCCGCACCGACATCGGCGCCGGCGGCTGCCACCCATAAGTTTGTTTCGGAGATTCCAGCGTTATGAACCAACCCCCAACGACCAACGCCGCCCCCAAGGTGGCGATCCTCATGGGCAGCGACACCGATTTGCCGGTGATGCAGCACGCCGCCCGTCAATTGCAAAAGTTCGGCATCCCCTACGAGATGGATATCATCTCCGCCCACCGCTCGCCCGGACGCACCGCGGCGTTTGCGCGCGAGGCGCGGGGCCGGGGCTTGCGCGTCATCATTGCCGGCGCCGGCGCGGCCGCCGCGCTCGCGGGGGCGCTGGCGGCGGAAACCACCCTGCCGGTGATTGGCGTGCCGCTGGCCACCTCGCCGCTCTCGGGTTTTGACGCCCTGCTTTCGACCGCAATGCTGCCCGCGGGAGTGCCGGTGGCCACGGTGGCCGTGGGCGAAGGCGGCGCGACCAACGCGGCGGTGCTGGCGGCGCAGATGTTGGCGCTTTCCGACGAGACCCTCGCGGCTAAGCTCGTCGACTACAAGCGCGAGCTGGAGCAAAAGGTCCTGGAAAAGTCGGCCAAACTGAAGGCGCAAGCCAGCTGAAGAAGGCACAACCACCCGGGCGGAAGCCTGTCAAGATAAAAAGGAAAAAATTTTACGATTTATCTTGACACTACGGGTACGCAGGCACTATATCTTGGGTGGTGTTTTCCACAACCCTAGTACAAGGGGTTGTGGGTTGAAGCTCAAAGGAGGAAAAATATGGCTGCGAAGAAACCGGCGGCGAAGAAGGCCGCGAAGAAGCCCGCCAAGAAGAAGAAGTAGTTGTAAACCCTCGGGGCCCAGGCCGGGCCTCCTGCCTTGCCAAGAGGCAGAAGCCAACAGAAAAAATAGGATGCGCCTCTGCGCATCCTATTTTTTTGTTCCCCACACACCCGTCAGAGCGGGGTGCGACCATCCGGGTGGGCAAAAATGGCAACGCGACCGACCTTTCTCTCATCTCAGTACCAGCAGCTCTCAAGGGAGCCAGGAGGCACGGCATGAAGCTGGTGGAGACACTGTTGAGCGACTGGCAACGCTGGACCTGCAGTCATCGCTGGGTGCGTGCTCGGTGGGATGACGGCAGCTATGGATTGCGGTGCTCGCTGTGCATGAAGCCCTATCGGCACACCTGGGATGAGATCATTGGCGCTCCGGCCGCGGCGGCGCGTCGCGGTTTGGCCCCTCAACCGGCCTCCGCCTGTACTTTGGAGTGCGAGCCGGCGCCGGCCACGGTGGCCGAGTTCCCGGCCCTGCGCCGCGCGGCCTGAGGCGTGGGGTCCGCCCGGGCGACTAGGCGAACCCACCTGCGGGTTGACCTGCTTCTCCCTTCTCCCGTACAATAAATGTTTGCGCCCGGTTCCGTGGGCGTGAGGGAGATCTATCTATGTACGCGGTCATCCGCAGCGGCGGCAAACAGTATCGGGTCAGTCCCGGCGACGTTCTTAACCTTGAAAAGCTGCCGACAGCCAAGGGAGAAGCGGTCGAATGGCGGGAGGTGCTCGCGGTCAGTAATGACCAAGGCCGGGTACTGGCCGGGGCGGGCGTCGTGGTAACCGGTACGGTGGTGGCCCAAGCCAAGGCAGCCAAGGTACTGGTGTTCCATTACAAGCGCAAAAAGCAATATAAAAAGCTGCAGGGACACCGCCAGCAGTTCACTCGCGTGCGGGTGGACGGCATTCAGCTCCCGGCATAAAGCGCTCCCGCGCACAAGTGAGATTCTTCAGTCATGGCTCATAAAAAAGGTCTAGGCAGTTCCCGCAACGGGCGCGACTCGAACGCGCAGCGTCTCGGAGTCAAGCGCTACGGCGGCGAGCAGGTGCTCGGTGGCGCCATCCTGGTGCGGCAACGCGGCACCCCGCTTAAGCCGGGCGAGAATGTCGGCCGCGGCAAGGACGACACCCTGTATGCCCGCGTCAGTGGCGTAGTGGAGTTCGTGGATCGTGGCCGCGCCGGCAAGTTCGTCAACGTACGCGCCGTCGCTGCCAGCTAGGCCCTTCACGCCCCGGAGTGTGCCGCAGCCACTGGCGCAGCCCGAACTTAGGCTCCCCGACGCAGACACCGCTCCCGTATATCCCAGGCTCGTCTCAGGAACAAGGCAAGCGTCCTCAAGGAGTGCGAGGTGGGCCCGCGCGCATAATGAAAGCGCGGGGCTTAAGGCCCTGCACTGCGCTCTTAAGGAGTGCGAGCTGGGCGGCGAAGCCGGGGGCCCAGCGCAGGGCTCGAGATGAGCGGAGCGGGGCGGCGGGCGCCCGCGCAGCGCTCTTAAGGAGTGCGAGCTGGGCGGCGAAGCCGGGGGCCCAGCGCATAAATAAATGTTCGTAGACGAAGTAGAAATTCGCGTGCAGGCCGGTGGTGGGGGAAACGGCTGCCTGGCGTTCCGCCGGGAGAAATTTGTACCCCGCGGTGGACCCAGCGGTGGCGACGGCGGCAACGGCGGCGATGTCATCCTCGAGACCTCCGAGCGGCACAACACCCTCGTTCATTTCCGCTTTAATCCCGAGCACACTGCCCAGCGCGGCGGTCACGGCGAGGGCAGCAACTGCCATGGCCAGGACGGCCGGGATATCGTGCTGCGCGTGCCGGTAGGCACAGTAGTCTACGACGCCGAGAGCGGCGAGCGGATCGCCGACTTGGTGCAGCCGGGCGAGCGGCGCGTGGTGGCGCAGGGCGGACGGGGTGGCCGCGGCAATGCGCGCTTTGCCACCTCCACCAACCAGGCGCCGCGCCGGGTCGAACCCGGTCAGCCGGGAGAGTTTCACCGGCTGCGCCTCGAACTCAAGCTCCTTGCCGATGTCGGCCTGGTAGGGTTCCCCAACGTGGGCAAAAGCACCCTGATTTCGGTGCTCTCCGCCGCCCGCCCCAAGATCGCCAACTACCCGTTCACCACCCTGCAACCCAACCTGGGGGTGGTCGCGCTGGAGGACGAGGTGAGCTTTGTCATCGCCGACATCCCCGGCCTGATTGAGGGCGCCCACGCCGGCGCGGGCCTCGGCACACAGTTTCTGCGTCACCTCGAACGCACGCGGCTCCTGGCTCATGTGGTGGATGTCTCCGAGTACAGCGGCCGCGAGCCGGTGCATGATTTTGCCGTGATCCTGGACGAACTGCGGCAATTTGGGGCCAATCTCGCAGAGAAGCCGATGGTGGTGGTGGCCAATAAGATTGACTTGGCCGCGTCCGACAAACTGGAATCGCTGCGCGCGTTGGCGGCATCGCGGGGATTGGAGTTCTTTGCGGTTTCGGCGGCGACCGGCGAGGGCGTGCCGGCGCTGAAGTACGGTTTGGCGCGGCATCTGAGGGAGATCCGCCGTCCGGCGGAGCCGCCGGAGTCTGGCGGGACGGAAGTCCGGCCGCCCGATTCCGCGGCCGTATCGTGAGCCGGTATTCCAGAATCGGGGTCTTGGGTGGTACCTTTGATCCAGTGCACCGCGGCCACCTCGAGATGGCGGACGCCGCTACCCGCGCGCTGGCGCTGCAGGAGATCTTTTTCGTTCCCGCCCACGACCCGTGGCACAAGCCCGCGCCCACAGCCGCCTACGAAGATCGCTTCGCCATGCTCGCTCTGGCCCTGGCCGGCCACCGCAACTGGCGCCCGGTTCACATTCCGGCGGCGCGAGGCGGGCGGGCGACCTATGCGGTGGATCAACTGGCCTGGCTGCGCCACCACGGTTTGGCGCCACAGCCCCCGGCGCGCTTTCACTGGATCGTTGGCGCTGATTCCTTCCTCACCTTGCCGACATGGAAGCACTACCGGCAGCTCCTGCGCCAGAGCGACTTTATTGTTCTGGCCCGGGGCGGCGCGACGTGGGAGGATGTAACCGCCGTGATCCCCGCGGACCTGTCGGAACGAGCCGGCGCGGATCATCTTGAGGTGCGAGGCGGCGGCCACATCCACTGGATCGCCCAATTCCGCAGTCATGCCAGTTCGACTACCGTCCGGCGCCAGCTCGCCGCGCCGTCGGGACGCTCCGTCTGGGTTCCCGCCGCGGTGGCGGAGTATGCCCAGCGCGCCTGCCTCTATCGCTATGCCAAAAACCTCTGATCTGAAAATCCGCCGCCAGCTGCGCGAGGCGGTCCAGGCGGCGGTCGCCAAGAAGGCCATGGATCCGGTGTTGCTGGATGTGCGCAAGCTGGCAGACTTTTGCGACTACTTTTTCCTGTGTCACGGCGCCAATCCCCCCCAGATTCAGGCGATAGCCGAAGCGGTGGAGCTACGCCTCGAGACCAACGACGGGCTCCGTCCGGCGCACCGCGAAGGCGCGCGGGAGGGGGAATGGATTGTGCTGGACTATTTGGATTTCATCGTGCATATTTTCTCCATAAAGAGCCGCCGCTTCTATGATCTGGAGCGCCTGTGGGGAGGCGCCCCCCGGCTGTCGCTTCCGGCCGGCACTCACACCCCACTACCTTGATCTGACATGTCTGTGACGACCGCCACCGCGCCCGCTCAGCTTCCGGTCTGGATCGCCGCCGACCCTGCCTCGGTGAAGCTCCTGGAGTTGGTGCACAAGATTGCCGACACCGCCAGCACCGTTCTTATCCTCGGCGAGAGCGGCAGCGGCAAGGATCAACTGGCGCAGCTTCTGCATTTTTCCGGGGCGCGGCGCCATGAGCCGATCGTCAAGATTGACTGCGCCAGCCTGCCGGCGGAGCTGATCGAGAGCGAGTTGTTCGGCTACGAGAAAGGGGCCTTCACCGGCGCCTACCAGGCCAAGCCGGGCCGGCTGGAAATGGCCGGCCAAGGTACGCTGATCCTGGACGAGATTGCCTCATTGAGCCTACCGCTGCAGGCCAAGCTATTGCGTGTGATCGAGGAAAAGTCGTTTGAACGCGTGGGCGGCCACGCCACCATCCAGATCGATGCGCGCCTGGTGGCCCTGACCAATGTGGATCTGGAGCGTGCGGTGGCCCAGCGGGCTTTCCGCGAGGATCTGTACTATCGCCTGTTCGTGCTGCCGGTGGTGATCCCGCCGCTGCGCGGGCGGCGCGAGGACATTCTGCCGCTGGTGGACCATTTCCTGCGCAACAGCGCCGGCATGGAGCGCGGCCAGCGGATCGGCTTTGACAGTGAGCTGCGGCACGCGCTGCTGGAATACTCCTACCCCGGCAACGTGCGCGAGCTGCGCAACTTGATCAACCAGGCGCTGGTGTGGAACCGCGCGTCGTTGTGGACGCTGGCCGATTTTCCGGAGTACCTGGCGCGCGAAACTGCCGGGCCCGCTCCGGACAAGACGCTCGAGGAGATCGAAAAGGAGCATATCGCCCAAATGCTGCAGCGGTATCAGGGGCGGAAGCAGCAAGCGGCGGCCGCGCTCGGCATCAGCGCCAAAACGCTGTTGGAAAAACGGCGCAAATATGGGCTGGATCTCCCCTGGACCGATCGCGTGCCGCGCGAGGCGATCAGGCGGGATCCGGTTCCGGTGGCGCTGGCGGCGGCGCGGGGACGCCAGTAGCCTCGCCCGCGGCGGCTGCCTGTTCTTCCTTGTCGGCGCGGCCCGCCGCCGGAGCTTCGGCGGCAACCGCAGCCAGCTCCGCCGGCGCGGCTTCCATGCCTTCCAGGCCGGCCTGCGCCATCTCCTCAAACTCCTTCAGCGTAGGCAGGTCCTTGATCCCACTCAGGCCGAACTGGAGCAGAAACTCGCGTGTGGTGCGATAGAGGATGGGCTTGCCGATGACTTCCTTGCGTCCGGCGGTGGTGACCAGTTTCTTATCGAGCAGGGTATTGATCACCCCGGCGGCGTCCACGCCCCGGATTTCGCGGATCTCGGGCAAGGTGATGGGTTGGCGATACGCGATGACGGCGAGCGTCTCCAACGCGGCCAGCGACAGCCGCACCGGCGGCTTCAGGTGCTTGAGGAATTGCCGCACGCTTTCGTGGTGTTGCGGCTTGGTGGCCATGCGGAAGCCGCCCGCCACGGCGCGCAGCTCGACGCCATAGTCGTCGGAGGCGTAACGCGCGGTCAGGGCCTCGATGGCCGCATCCACATGGGTACGCTCCACCGCCAACGCCGCCGCCAGTTGAGCGGCGGTGGGCGGCTCTTCTGCGGCGTAGATGATCGCTTCGATCGCGGATTGCAGTTCGTTCATGGCTATTCCCGCGCCCCCGGCGGGGCGGGCTCGCCGTCCGGGCCGGCACTGGCGGCGGCCTCGGCCCACGCCTCGGTGAAGCGCCGGTGGCGTTTGAGCAGTATCTCGCCGAAGGGCTCTGCTTGACGCAGCATCGCGACATTCATTTTCACCAGCTCCAGCACCGCCAGAAACGTCGCCAGCAGTCCCCGCCGGCTCCGTGCCCGCAGCAACAGCGGCCGAATGGCGACCGGATCGTCCGCGGCAGCCAGCAGGCGATGAATGTAGTCCATCATCTCGCGCACGCTGACCTCTTCGCGGGTGATCTCCAGTTGCGGCCGCTCCTGGAGCCGGAGCAGAACTTGGCGGAAAGTTGTCACCAGATCATGAACCCCGACGACCAGGTCCCCCCGCTCCTCTTCGGTGTCCTCCAGCCCCTCGCCGGTGGTGACGCTCACCGGCCGCGACCAGCTCGCCGCCTCCAACTGCTGCCGTTCATGCAACTGCGCCGCCGCCTGCTTGAAGGTCTCATACTCGAGCAGGCGCTGCACCAACTCCTCGCGCGGGTCCACCGGTGTCTCGCCGGGCAGCACCGGCTCCGCCGGCAGCATCATTTTGCTCTTGATTTGGATCAGGGTGGCGGCTACCACCAGGAACTCGGCGGCCACCTCGACATCCAAGTCGCGCAGGCCAGCCAAATATTCCAGGTATTGCGCCGTGATTGCCGCGATCGGGATGTCGTAAATGTTGATGTTCTGGCGGCGGATCAGGTCCAGCAGCAGGTCGAAAGGGCCCTCATAGAGCTGGCCGATTTGCACCAGGAAGGGTGAGGCCTCCATAGCCGCCGCCGAAGCGCTCCGCGCCGCCCCGGTCGGAGGAGGGGGCGCTGGGGCCGGCTCCGGGCTGCCCGGGGCTGCGGCGGCGTCCTGTGCGTTGGCCGTCTCCGCCATGAGGGTAAAGGAGGTGTTTCCTAGGCTCCCTAGTAATCGTAGCCATGCCGGGATGAATCGCCGGACGGCCAAAGCTGAAACAGCATACCATTATGAATAGCAGCCAGCAATTTCAGCGCGGCTGGAGCGGGCGCCGTAACCTCGCCTCCGCTCCCAACGTTGATGAGAGTGTATGCTGGCAAACGCCGCCATCATGGAGCTGCCGCCTCGGGCCATCCCACAAGCCGTCACTGCCACGGACGATTTGGACCTGCCCTTGGTGCTGCGCATCCAGCAGGGGGATGGCGCCGCTTTCGAGGAGCTGTACGGCCGCTACCAGCAGCCGATTACCCGGATGGTGGCCAATATCGTCCGGTATCCCGAAGTAGTGCCAGACCTGGTTCAGGAGATCTTTACCAAGGTCTACTTCGCGATGGAGGGTTTCACGCCAGGGCTGCCGTTCCGACCCTGGCTCTATCGCGTTGCCACCAATTATTGTGTAGACTACCTGCGAAAACGGAAGAGGCAACCACCACAGGTCTCCACCACTTCGGATACGGGGGAAGATCACGAGTGGCTGATCCAGGATCCCAATGCCAGCGTGTTGCAACATTTGGTGTCGAGCGATTTGGCCGGCAAGCTGTTGCTGGATCTCAAGCCGCGCGACCGCATGCTCCTGGTCATGAAAGAGATTCAGGAAATGTCGTTGGAGGAGATCGGGCAGGTCACCCACATGGGCGCGTCGGCGGTGAAGGTGGCGCTGTTCCGCGCCCGCAAGCGCATGCTGGACCAGTACAAGAGCTTGTATAAGAAAAGCGCGCGTGCCAAGCGCGAGGCGGGACATTAATCGGGGAGGTGTCCTCGTATGAGCAACGAGTGCAATCAAATTCATCGCGACCTGGAGGCGACGCCGCCCGCTGGCGGCGGCGCGGTGCTGATCGAGCGGCACCTGCGCGCGTGCACGGATTGCGCCGAGTATGCGGCGCTGCGCCAGTGGTCGCGCCAAGTGTTGCAGGCGGGCCAGGTGGAAGTGGCGGCGCCGCTGATGAGTGCGGTATGGGCCTCCATCCACCGCGCCTCCGAACAGGCGTGGGACTCGGCGCTGACCCGGAGTTTCCGCTATTTGCTGCCTTATATGGTGGCGGTGGTGGCGCTGATCCTGCTGGTGGGCGGCCTGTTCTCCAACCGCACGCCGGCGCCGGCGCCGGTCGGCAGCGCCGTTTTTTCGGCGTTGAACAGTCCTGAAACTCCGGCCGTGGCCAACGTCATGACTATGGCGAACTTGCCATCGCAGGACCCGGCCGACATTCTGGCCGGTCCACGCCATTAGTAGCCAAGCTGTAGTAGCCATGCCTAAGCGCCTTCACAGTTCGTTGATTCTGGTCGCGGTCTTCGTGCTCGGCATTGTGGGCGGTATTGCCGGCATGGTCTGGGCTTGGCCCGGCCTGCATGCCCGCTTCTTCCCGCATCACCATCTCACCTTGGCGCAGGCGCTCAAGCCCGTGGGCCTCACGGCCGCCCAAATGCCCCAGGTCGAGGCCATCTACCGCGAAACCGGCGATCGCGGACACCAAATCCATCTCCAGTTCGTGCCCGAATACGCCCATATCTGCGACGAGTTCACACAGACCCGGAAGCAGGAACGGGACGCCTACGCCCCGTTGCGGCAGCAGGAGCTGGACAAATTGCGCGCTGTCATGAACGACACCCAATGGCAGCGCTACCAACAGATGCGGGCACAGCAGCAGGCCAGGAATCCCCCGCGCCAGCCGGACGTCTGCCGTCACCTCTATCCGCAGTCCAAGCCGGCCTCCCCGCCGCCCGCCGCGCACTAGAAGTGGTCTCATAATTGGTGCCAAACTTTACGCGAATGGATCGTGTGCGGCTTTTCCCCCAGAAAAAGCCGCATCCAGCTCGCCCCAGGCGGCCTGCTGCGGCATTATGAGACCACTTCTAGGAGTGGTGTCTCAGAGCCAAGCGTCAGAATATTGGGCGCGGGGGTGCGGCTTTTTCTGGGGAAAAGGCCGCATGCGAGCCTTTTTATGGTGCGTGCTAATTCGGAGACACCACACGGGCGGGAAGCGGCCGCCACGCGCCGGGGCTGGCGACTTTCCCTGGACAAACCACGCTATAATTTAGGCTGATTTCGCGCCATTGCCGTCGCCCATGCCTACGCGCAGGCCACCCGCCGCGTCCGTGGCGGGCTGGGCGGACATGCCGCGTCGGAGCGTTCTTACCATGCTGAATTTCTTTCGTCGGCGCGACGCCGCCGCCCGCTGGGTGCTGGGCGGCTTCCTGGTGCTGATCTGCGTCGCGATGGTCATGTTCCTGATTCCCCAGGGCGCCGGGAGCGACTCCACCACCCCGATCAACATCCAAACCGTGGCCACGGTGAATGGCACCGCGATTACGGGCGGCGACCTCACCACCCAGCTCGCGCGCATGGAGCAGGGCCAGCAGATTCCGCCCCAGCTCGCGCCCATGTTCGGCCGTCAAGTCCTGAAGAACCTGGTGGTGGAGCAGGCGCTGGTGGATCAGGCCACGAAGTTGGGCTTGGCTCCGTCGAATGTCGAGGTGGCCGAAGCCGCCCGCCAGCAATACCCGGCCCTCTACCCGAACGGCAAATATGTGGGCGACGACCAGGCGGCGCAACTGGTGGCGCAAAGCCAGATGACGCTGCAGCAGTTCCAGGAGCAGTTGCGGCAGGACGTGACCGCCAACAAAATCTTCAACCTGATCACCGATCCGGTCCGGGTCAGCGACGCCGAGGTGCGCCAGCAGTTCGAAAAGCAGAACGAGAAGGCGGTGTTCGATTACGTGGTGCTCAAGCCCGCCGATCTGGAAAGCCAGATCACCGTCACCCCGGATGCGCTCGCCGCCTACTACAAGCAGCATCAGTCCAGCTACAACTCGCCGGAACGGCGCAAGCTTGAGGTGCTGCTGGCCAACTCAACCCAGATTGGCGCCCAGATCCAGATCTCGGACGCCGCGGTGGACCAGTACTACAAGCAAAACATTGCCACCTACACCCATCCGGAACAGGTAAAGGCCTCGCACATCCTGATCAAATACCCAAGCACGAGCCCGACCGCGGCTGAGATCGCCGCAACCAAGGCAAAGGCGGAAGACGTACTGAAACAGGTGCAGGCCAAAGGCGCCGATTTCGCGGCGCTGGCCAAGAAATACTCCCAGGATGACGCTACCGCTTCGCTCGGCGGTGAACTGGGATTCATCCAGCGCAACCAGACCGTGGCCAACTTCGAGAAGGCGGCGTTTAGTCTGCCGGTGGGCCAGATCAGCGATCTGGTACAGACCGAGTACGGCTTCCACATCATCAAAGTCGAGGCACACAATCCCGCCAGCGTCCAGTCCGAAGCCGAGGTGCACGACCAGATTGTGCAGCAGTTGCAAAAGGATCAGGCGGTGGATAAGGCGCAGGGACTGATGAACCAAGCCGCCTCGATGGCGCAAAACACGCCCTTGCCCCAGGTGGCGCAGAAGCTGAACCTCCAATACTTCACCACCGCCCCCATCGGCCGTACCGATCCGGTGACCGGCGTGGGTGTGAACCCCGACTTTGCCAACGCCGTGTTCTCCACCAACGCCGGCGGGATCACCCCACCGGTGCAGGTGGCGCAAGGCTTCGCCGTCGCCAAGGTGGATCAGGTGATCCCTCCCGGTCCGCAGCCCCTGGACGCGGTGAAGGACACGGTCACCGCCGACTACAAGCAGGAGCAAGCCAAGAACTTGGCGCAAACCAGGGCCAAGGGCCTCGCCGCGGCGGCCAGCAAAGAGGGCCTGAAAGCCGCCGCCGCCAGTCTCAAACTCACGGTGAAGACCAGTAGCCCGCAGACGCGCACCGGCTCGCTGCCGGATGCGGGCTCAATCTCGACCTTCGCCGATACGCTCTTCGGTTTGAAACCGGGCCAAGTCGGTCCGGTGGCGACGAGCAGCGATACCCAGATCGTCTATGCGCTCGATTCGCTGCAGCAACCCACCGACGCCGACTTTGCCACCCAGAAGGCCGGCATCGTCCAAACTCTGCTGCAGCAGAAAAAGGACGCGGTGTTTGCCGCCTACACCGACGCGCTGGTGGCCCAGCTCACCAAGGCGGGCAAGATCAAGATTGACGAAAGCGCCTTCCAGCGCGTGCTGGGCGGCGGTTCCGATCAACCGCAACCCGGCGCACCAGCCCCGCCGCCGCCACAGCCCCTGGGCATCGGTTAGCCGCGGGCGTGGCCGCTAACGCAAAAGTAGAAGTCGGCATTCTCGGCGCGACCGGCGTGGTGGGGCAGCGATTCCTCGCGCTGCTTGACGGTCATCCGTGGTTCGAGCCGGTCTGGCTGGCCGCCTCCGACCGTTCCAGCGGCAAGAGCTATGCCGAGGCGGCGCGCTGGCGCTTGTCCATTCCTTTGCCCGCGCGCTTTGCCGCATTGCCGGTATTCGAAGCCAAACCCGGCGGGAACTGCCCGCGCGTGATATTCGCCGCGCTCGATGCCGTTGCGGCCAAGGAGTTGGAACCGGCGTTTGCCAGTGCCGGCCACATCGTCATCACCAACTCGAGCGCGCTGCGCATGTGGCCCGACGTGCCGCTACTGGTCCCGGAGTGCAACCCGGATCACCTGGAGCTGATCCGGCGGCAAAATAGCTATACGAAAACGCGCGGATTTGCGGTGGCGAACCCCAACTGTTCCACCGTTGGTCTGGTCATGGCGCTGGCGCCGCTTCATCAGAATTTTGGCCTTGAGACCGTGATGGTCACAACCATGCAGGCAGTCTCCGGCGCGGGGTATCCCGGCGTGGCCTCGCTCGACATTCTGGCCAATGTCGTTCCGTACATCGGCGGGGAAGAAGAGAAGATGGAGTACGAGGCCCAGAAGATCCTGGGCAAGCTTTCCTCCGCGGGGATTGAGCCCGCGCCCTTCGCCGTGTCGGCAAGCTGCAATCGCGTGCCCGTGGTGGACGGCCATCTGGAGTCGGTTTCGATCAAGCTCCGCTCGCCGGCCAGGCGTGAGGATGTGGCCGCGGCGATGCGGAACTTCCGCGGGCGTCCCCAGGAACTGGATCTTCCCAGCGCGCCGCCGCGGCCGTTGTTGGTGACGGAGGCGCCCGACCGCCCGCAGCCGCGTTTCGACGCGGAAACCGGGGTGGGTCTGCGCGCCGGCATGGCCGCCAGCGTGGGCCGGCTCCGCCCCTGTCCGGTCTTGGATTACAAGTTCACCGTACTGTCGCACAACACCTTGCGCGGCGCCGCCGGCGCGGCGTTACTCAACGCCGAGCTGCTCCGCGCCGAGGGCTGGCTCTGATGGCCCCGGCACCCGGCCCGGTGGTGATGAAGTTTGGCGGAACCTCGTGCGAGGACGCTCCCGCGCTCGCCCGCCTCGCCGCGATTGTCGCCGACCGTGTGCCCGAGCGGCCGGTGGTGCTGGTCTCCGCCATGGCCGGTGTGACCGACCGTCTGGCCGCGCTGTGCGAGTTGGCCCAGCGCAACGAACTGGAGACGGCCGACACCTTCCTCGCCGCGCTTCGCGACCGCCACTGGATGGCGCTGGACGCGCTCTCGCAGGGCGCGCCGGCTCAGGACGATCTCGACGCCGTCGCCCGCCTGTGCGCCGATCTGGGCGCGCTGGTGCATGGCATCGCCGCCGTGGGCGAACTGACCGGGCGCAGCCGAGATGCGGTGATGTCGTTCGGCGAGCGGCTCTCGCCGGTGTTGGTGCGGTGCGCCCTGGAGCGCGCCGGCGTGCGCGCCGCCCTGCTTGACTCCCGCCAGATCCTGGTCACCGACGAACAGCACACCTGCGCGCAGCCGCTCTATCCCGAGAGCCTGCGTCGCGTCGAAGAGCGCCTCGCCCCCGCGGTCGCGTCAGGAGCGGTTCCCGTGCTCGGAGGCTACATTGCCGCCACCCGTGCCGGCGTGGTCACCACCCTGGGCCGCGGTGGCTCGG
>Ga0134125_10001281_pt1 | contig 31050 bp, 25 predicted proteins | sample KB31751_FD_96464 | JGI IMG/M metagenome (GOLD analysis project Ga0134125, IMG submission 96464) | Terrestrial soil microbial communities with excess Nitrogen fertilizer from Kellogg Biological Station, Michigan, USA - KB3-175-1 | ecosystem: Environmental > Terrestrial > Soil > Unclassified ... | reverse complement strand
CACCCGCAGTCCGTCGCCACCGCGATCGACCGGCTCGCTGCCGACGATGCGGTCTTCACTGCGGACGTTGGCACGCCGTGCATCTGGGCCGCCCGTTACCTGCGGATGAACGGCAGGCGCCGACTGGTCGGCTCGTTCAACCACGGGTCCATGGCCAACGCGCTGCCGCAGGCCATCGGAGCTCAGGCCAGCCAGCCCGGCCGGCAGGTCGTTGCGCTGTCGGGCGACGGCGGGGTCGCGATGCTGCTCGGTGAGCTGATCACGCTCCGCCAGCTGCACCTTCCGGTGAAGGTGGTCGTGTTCAACAACGGCGCGCTGTCGTTCGTGGAGCTGGAGATGAAGGCGGCCGGGATCGTCACCTACGGCACCGATCTTGACAATCCCGACTTTGCCGCGATCGCCCAGGCTGTTGGGTTGTTCGGCGCGCGGGTGGAGAAGGCAGGCGAACTTGACGATGCGCTGCTCGCGGCCTTCGCGCACAACGGCCCGGCCCTGGTCGACGTTCGCACCGACCGCCACGAGCTCACGCTGCCGCCCAAGCTCACCTACGGCGAGATCAAGGGCTTCACGCTGTATGCGACCAGGACCGTCCTGTCCGGGGAGGGAGAGGAACTTATCGACCTGGCCAAGTCCAACCTGCGCGACCTGGACATCGAGTAACAGCGGCAGTCCATCGGCACATATGAGCCCCGAGCGCAAAGGCAGCCATGATGAGCAGCGTCGAGCAGATCCTGGCCGGGTATGACGACCTCCAGGCCGGCCAGGAGGCTTTCTATAAGGATCTTCACGAGCATCCCGAGCTATCCCACCAGGAGCAGCGCACCGCCCAGCGTGTCGCCGGGAAACTGCAGGAATATGACTTCACGGTCCACGCTGGCATCGGCGGTACGGGAGTGGTGGGTGTCCTGGCCAATGGCAGCGGACCAACCGTACTGCTCCGAGCCGAACTGGACGCACTGCCCGTCAGAGAGGATACCGGCGCGGACTACGCGAGCACGGCGACCGGCCGGGATGCCGCCGGCCACGAGGTGCCGGTGGCCCATGCCTGTGGCCACGACATGCACATGTCGTGCCTGCTCGGCATGGCCAAGCTCATGGCCGATCACCGTGGCCAGTGGACCGGAACCCTGATTCCGCTCTTCCAGCCTGCCGAGGAGACCGGCGACGGTGCCCAGGGCATGGTCGACGATGGCCTGTTCAAGCGCATCCCTGCCCCCGACGTTGCCCTGACCCAGCACGTGCTGCCCGGCATCGCCGGGACGGTCAGCACACGTTCTGGCCCTTTCATGGCGACGGAGGACAGCATCAACGTGACCGTGTACGGGAAGGGCGGCCATGGCGCCATGCCGCAGCACACCATCGACCCGGTGGTGCTCGCGGCCATGATCGTCGTCCGGCTGCAGACGATCGTGTCCCGCGAGACCCCGCCTGGGGAGATCGCGGTGGTGACGGTCGGCAGTGTCCACGGCGGCACCAGGAGCAACCTCATTCCGGACCACGCTCTGATACAGCTCAACCTGCGCAGCTACTCCCAGCAGACCCGGGAGCGCATGCTCGCGTCGATCCAGCGGATCGTACGGGCCGAGAGCCAGGCCTCCGGCTCACCCCGGGACCCGGACTTCGAGACCGTGGGCAGCTTCCCGCTCACCGTCAACGACCCGGCTACCACGGACCGGGTGGCGGCCGCCTTCACCACCCACTTTGGCGGCCACGCCCTCGAAATCGACCGGCAGACCGTCAGCGAGGACTTCAGCAACATTCCCAACGCCGCAGGTGTGCCCTATACGTACTGGGGGCTGGGGTTCACCGATGAGAAGACCTACCGTGCCGCCGAGAAGGCCGGACGCCTCCAGGACCTTCCCACGAATCACTCCCCGAAATTCCTGCCCCCGCTGCAGCCCACCTTGCGCACAGGTACCGAGGCCCTGGTCACCGCGGCCCTGGCCTGGCTCGAGCCTCGATGAGGATGGGACCCGGAATGCGCATCCTCAAGCACTCGATGACACCGCTAGGGGTGTCGTCGAGCGCCAACTCGGCCGGGACCTCGCGGGGCAGCGGGCGGACCTAAGTCCACGGCCGGACCGCTGACCCTGACCTCGTTCCCGCCCCACTGCGCAGGCAGGCCGAAAGCTACTGGCGGCGCCGATTCCGCCGCGAACTGTCCTGCCTGGCCGCCGGCAATGCGGCCGAATACAGCTCCGTTAGTCAGCCCGGCACCACCGGGGTAGTTGAGATAGAAGATGCCGCCCACCAGCTCGCCACAGGCGAACAGGCCGGGCATGACCGCGCCGTCGGTGTCGACGACCTCGGCATTTGCGGTGATCTTCAGACCGCCGAAGGTGAAGGTGATGCCGCAGGTGACGGCGTAGGCCTCGAAAGGCGGCTCGTCGAGAGTGTTAGACCAGTTCGATTTGTCGATGGCCAGGCCGTTGGTCCGGCGGCCGTCCTTGACGTTAGGGTTGAACGCCTTGGTCTGGTCCACGGCTTCATTGAACGCCTTGACCGTGGCCAGGAAGCCGCGGGCGTCCACGCCCTCCATCTTGCTGGCCAGTTCCTCGAGGGAATCCCCGGTCTTCTTCGTGACCTGCCGGATTCGGTATTCATCCCGCAGCAGACCGAGGACCTTGCCGTCGAATACCTGCCAGGCGAACCGGCCCGGCTGCTCAAGAACTCGCTCCCCGTACTTGGCGTAGGTGTAGTTGCGGAAGTCTGCGCCCTCGTCGAGAAACCGCTCGCCGCGCCCATTGACGACAATGCCGAACGGGTAGCTATGCTTCTGGAACCCGTCACCGACCGCCAGGTCGCCGAACGGTGGAGCATTCAGGTCCCAGCTCACGGCGTGAGCCCCCGACCAGTTGCCCCACGACATCGCGCCCGCCTCGAGCGCCATCGTGATGCCGTCGCCGGTGTTGAAGCGCGTGCCGCGCACCTTGGCGAGATCCCAGCCGGGACCGAGGTACTTGGTCCGCATTTCGGTATTGGCTTCGAACCCGCCGCTCGCCAGCACGACCGCGCCCGCCAGGATAGATTCCTCCCGGCCGTCCCGGCGCACCCGCACGCCGCAGACCCGGCCGTCCTCGGCCAGGAGCGAGCAGGCACGAGCGCCGTACCACAGGTCAATATCACTCGCGTGCAGCGCTTTGGTGAGGGAATCCACCAGCCCCTGCCCGCCGCCCACGGCCTCCAGCACAAGGCCGCCCCAGAAGGTGAACTTCCCGTCTACCTTGAAGGCCTGGCGGCCATAGCTGGGCAAGTAACGGATTCCGTAGCCATGCAGCCACTTCAGCGTCTGGAAACTGCGCGAGACCAGGATGTCGGCGAGCTCGGGATCCGTGCGGTACTCGGTAACCCGGCCCAGATCGTCGTAGAAACTCTGTTCCGGATAGCTGCCGAAATCAGTATTACCGATCATCTCCGGACTGAGATCGGGTATGAGCTCGAGGACCTCGTCTCCGCTGTTGTAAGCGAACCGCAGAGCACCTGCCGTGAAGGCGGTGTTACCGCCATGAAGGCCGAACGGTGCGCGTTCGAGCACCAGAACTCTCGATGAGTTCTCGCGCGCGGCCAGCGCGGCGCAGATGGCCGCGTTACCGCCGCCGACAACAACAACGTCATACGAGTGCTTTTCCATCATCACCGGCCATAGAAGGTTAACGGATACTTCAGTATACAGCTGAGTACTGCCGGGGCAACAGAATCGTCCGGCCGGTTTCCCGGCATCTTGTGCGTTTGCGCACGAGCGCCGTTCCGGCCCGGAGCCCGGGGGCAACGGCTGTCCGGCACGTGCAGGCGGGCCGGGCGCGGGAGTTCGCAGACCCCGATTGATCTGCGCGGCCAGCCTAACCTCGGCCGGGCCGACCCGCTCAGGGACGGCCGATGGTGATGAGGCATTCTTCGCTCATCTCGCGGATGGCGTAGTGCGGGCCTTCCCGTCCGATGCCGCTGGCCTTGACTCCGGTATAGGGCATGAGATCGACCCGGCTGCTCGATGTCTCATTGATGTGCACCGAGCCCATCCGCAACTCCTGGGCCGCGGTGAGAGCATCGGCCAGGCTGCCGGTGAAGATGCCCGCCGCCAGGCCATACGGTGTGTCGTTGACGTCGGCGATCGCCGTGCGCAGGTCGGTAAAGGGCCGGATCATAACGACCGGTCCGAAGATCTCGGACCGCATGACCTCCATATCCGCCGAGACGCCGGCCAGGAGCGTCGGCGCGACGACGTTCCCGCTCCGGACGCCGCCGGAGACGACCGTGGCTCCGCCGTCCGCGGCGGCCGAAATCCACTCCTCGACGCGCACCGCGTCCGCGGGGCTGATGAGCGGCCCGATGAAGGTATCTCGCGCGGCGGGATCGCCGGCCTTCTTGTCCTGCAGGTAGGCCGCCAGCCGGGCCTGGACCTGGTCCGCGATCCGCTGGTGCACGTACAGTCGCTGCACCGAGGTACAGACCTGCCCCGCCTTGCGGAAGGCCGCGTTTGCACACAACGGTACACAACGATCAAGGTCGGCATCGGCACAGATGATCGTGCTGGAGATGCTGCCTAGTTCCAGCTGCGCTCGGCGCAAGCCTGCCGCTCGCCGGACATTCTCGCCGACCGGATTGCTGCCGGTGAACGCATAGCCAGCGGGTACGGGGCTGTCCAGCAGCCACTGCCCGACGGTCGCGCCGCTGCCCGGCAGCAGGCTGATGAGGGCGGAAGGCAGTCCCGCTTCGAGCAGCAGCCGGACCAGGCCCGCCGCGGTGACCGGCGTCTGGGACGCAGGCTTGAGGGCGACGGCATTGCCGGCGGCCAGGGCGGGCCCGACCTTGTGCACGACGGTGTTCAGCGGCGAGTTGAAGGGGGTGATGGCGCACACGACACCCAGCGGGCGGAATACGGTAAAGGCCAGCCGCCCGCCCCCGCCGGGCGCGCCCTGCATGGGGACCATATCGCCGGCCAGGCGCTTGGCCTCCTCGCCGCAGAGCAGCAGGGTCTGGACCGCCCGGTCGACCTCGCGCGAGGCATCCGCGCGGGTGAAGCCCGTATCGGTCATGATCATCTGGATGAAGTCGTCGCGCCGCCCGGCCAGCAGTTCCGACGCGCGGGCCAGCACGGTGAACCGGCTGTAAGCATCCCAGGTGCTGCGCGCCTGCGCGTCCGCCAGCTCCCGCAGCGCCGCCTCGGTCAGCCTGGCGTCGGGCTCCTGCACGGACGTGACGGGTTGATCGGTGTACTTGTCGCGGATCACGCTCTGGGTTGCGCCGTCACGCCAGTCCCCGGCGATGAAGGGCCTGATTTCGTGCACGGTCAGGCTCCTGACTCATGTAGGGCATCGAGGATTTCCTGGTAATCCGCGCCGGCGAACTGGCCTTCCAGGCCGCGTGCGGCGACCCATTCGAGCCGGGCGGCGGCGGCGTTAGCAAGGGAGGGGTCGATGCCTGCCTCCTCCAGCGTGGCCGCGACCTCGCGTAGTTCGGCCGCGCGCCGGTCGCCGTGGGCCACGGTCCGGCCCATAAGGTAGGTGGCAAGCTCAGCCCAGTCGCCGAACGGCAGGCTGCCAGCCATCGACTCGAGGACCCGATCGAGCGCGCCCTCGGCGCTGGCACCGATGGCGCACTCGAAGACCAGTGCCTCTATCCCCTTAATGAGCAGGCTGCGGTACATCTTCACCGCTGAGGCCTGTCCGACGCGATCGCCGAGCACTTCCGCGTTCATGCCGAACGGGCTCACCTGATCGCTGAAGGCCTTGGCTCCGCAGCCGCTGACCAGCATCGGGACCAGGTGCCGGCGCGGCGGGACCGCGGCCATGACCGCCACGTCGGCAAACCGCGCCCCGGTGGGCTCGACAGCAGCGGCGGCCGCGCGCTTGACCGCGGGGCTCGCGGAATTCAGGTCGGCGTAGACATGCCGGGCCGAGAGCTCAGCCGCCGCCATGCGGGCCACCGGCACGGCGGCGGCGGCCTTGGTGAGGCACATCACCACATCGACCGCGGCCACCAGCTCGGCGACCGATCCGGCCAGCGTCACCCCGGCCCGCTCGGCGGTCGCCCGCATCGCCGGGGTATCGGCCCGCACGTCGTAACCGACGATGGCCACGCCGCTCTCAGCCAGGCCGCTGGCGATGGCGCCGCCGGCTTCGCCCAGTCCGATCAGGCCGATTCGCGCCGGGCCGGGCCGCGTCATGCCCCACCCCCGACGAGGTGGCCCGCAGCGATGAGGGGCAGGTCCCGGATATCGCCCAGGGCCGGCAGCTGCCACAGTGCGTCAAGCAGTTCGCGGCCGGGCGCGTCGCCAACCTCAGCCGCGACGAGCTCGGTGAACTTGGCGCGCAGCTCCGCGTCGGTGAGCGGGTCGTCTGGATCGCCCTTCCTGGTGTGGCGGTGAGCCTCGACCCGCTCACCCGTGGTGAGCTCGATTATCACCCGGGCCGCTCGCTGGCCGGGGAAGGCGGAATCGAGGTCGGGGGCAGCGGCCAGGGTGACCCGCCGCATGAGTGACCGGACAGCGGGGTCGGTCAGGACCGGCTCATCAAACGCCCGCAGCCGCACACTGCCGGTCAGCAAGGCGGCCGCGACGCAGTACTGAGTGCTGAACTTCGCCTCGAAGTCGGTGCCGGGATTCGGATTGCCCGCCACCGACGTCGCGACCGAGTACGTTTCTACCCTGATCGCCTCGATGGCACCGGGATCCACGCCGCGGGCGCGCAGCTCAAGGGCCGCATCCACAGCCGCGAAGGTATGGCCGCAACACGAGTGGTTCTTGACCGTGACCTGCGTGACCGCCGGTGGCCGGCCGAGGCTGGCCAGGGCGGCCGCCCAGTCCGGGGCCACCGACATCGCGGCGCCGAACCCGGCTTCTCCTTCCAGCACGTCCAGGGCGCCGGTGAAGCCGGCCCGGGCTGAGAGCGCGGCCAGGACGCCAGCCTCTGCGGCGTGACCGGAGTGCAGCGGCTTGCTCATCGCTTCGGACCGGAACGCCTGCTGCAGCCCGGCGGCCAGCGTGGTCGCGGTGGCCAGGGCGTGCGCGAGCCCCGCGGCCGGCAGGGCGAGGATCTCGCCGGCCGCGGCGGCCGCGCCGATCGCCCCGACCGTCCCGGTGGTGTGCCAGTACCGGTAATGGTCGGGGTTCACGGCGGTGGCTACGCGGCAGCCGACCTCGTAGCCGGCCGCCACCGCCCGCAGGAACTGCTCGCCCGAGCATCCCACCCGCTCGCCCACGGCCAGGGCCGCGGCAATCGTGGGCGCGCCGGGGTGGTACAGGCCCCACCGGTAGATATCGTCCAGCTCGGCCGTGTGCGCGGCGGTGCCGTTGAGCAGCGCCGCGATCCGGCACGGCACCCTGCGGCCCGCCGCGACCAGCCGGGACGGCCCGGTGTCGGTGTCGTCCAGCAGGGCGTCGGCGAGCACCCGCGGGGCCGGCATCCGGCCCCCGGCATACACCGCGGCAAACCAGTCGGCCACCGCGCGAACGGCCGCGTGCTCGACCTCCTGGCCGAGTTCGCTGTTCCTGGTCCGGACCAGGTAGCCGGCGAGTCCCGCCGCCACCGGGCCGCTGCCGGTGGCCGGGCCGGCGTCTGGCGTAGCGGAAATAGTCACCGTCAGCTCCCGTGCGATCAGAATTGGGACTGGTACTGCGCCGGGTCGATGCGCGCCTCGATGACCAGGGGCCTGGTCAGGTCGGCCGCCTTGGCCACCGCGCTTTCCAGCTCCGCGCTGGTCTCGGCCCGGGCGCCGTCGCAGCCCAGCGCGCCCGCGAGCGCGACCAGGTCCATGTCGGCCAGCCGGGTAGCGGTACTGGGATACCCGAGCGCTGATTGCTTGAGCTCGATCCGGTTCAGGCTGCCGTCGACGAACACGACCACGGCGACGCCGATCCCTCGCGCCGACGCGAGCCGCAACTCGGTGGCCGTCATGGTGAAGCCGCCGTCGCCGATGAGCGCCACGACCGGCCGGTCGGGCAGGGTCAACTTCGCGGAGATCGCGGCCGGCAGGCCGAAGCCCATCGCGGACAGCCCGTTGGTCATCAGTACGCTGCGCGGCCCCTGCGCCTGCCAGCCCTGGCCGACCAGCAGCTTGTGCGACCCGACATCGGTGGTCACGATCGTGCCCGCCGGGAACGCGGCCTGCACGATGTCGATCACGTCCGTCGGATTGAGCCGGCCGCTCACCCGCCCGGCGTAATACTCGTCGGTGAGCTGGACGCGATGCGCCTTGACCTCCGCCTCGGTCCACCGGGGCTGTCCGGTCCAGCTGTCGGCGAGCCAGTCCAGGCTCGCGCCGACATGACCGATGACCTCGACCTCACTCGGGTAGACCTGATCGGTGTTGGCCGTGGCGTCGACGTGCAGCACCGGGATCCGCAACTGCCACGGCTTGATCAGCTCCACCGGGTCGAACCCGGCCGCGACGATCAGGTCGCTGCCGGCCATGAAGTCCCAGACGCGCTGGTTGCACGCCATGTCCAGGACGCCGGCGAACCAGGGTGAGTCCTCAGGGAATACGCCCTTCGCCATCGGCGCCACGACGACCGGCAGGCCCGCGGTCTCGGCCAGTCGCTGCAGCGCGGCGCTGGCGCCTGACCTGGTCGCGCCGATGCCGGCCAGGATGACCGGCCGCCGGGCCGCCGCCAGGACCGCATGCGGATCGAGGTCACATCCGGGCGCCCGGCACACGTAGGCGCTGGCGGCGGCCCCGGTGGCGGGCGGCGCGGTGACGACGGCGTCCGGGGTCGGCGCGTTGAAGGTATCGGAGGCGCAGCTGATGTGCACCGCTCCGGGTCGCTCGGCGGTCGCGGTCCTGATCGCCTTGCGCATCGTCGTGGCGACTGAGCCGGCCTCCATCCGGCCCGCCCACTTGGTCACCGGGCTGAAGACCAGCGTATGGTCGACGACCTGGTGGGTGAAGAAGGCCTGCCGGGCCGTCTCGATCTGACCCGAGATGGCCAGCATCGGCACCCGGTCCAGGTTGGCCGCGGCGACGCCGTTGACCAGCGCCGTCGAGCCAGGGCCCAGGGTCGACACGCAGACGCCGAGTCCGCCGCTCGCCATGGCCTGCGCTTCGGCCATGAAGGCGGCGCTGCCCTCACGCCCGGCCAGCACCACCTCGGTGCCCTGCTGGCGGCAGCGCTCCATGAACTCGATGATCGGGTCACCGGGATAGGCGAAGACCGACTGGACGCCGGCCGCCTGGAGGCTGGCGGCGATCACCGCCGCGCCGTTGGCGCCCGCCGCAGAGGTCCCGCTCACCGGGCACCGTTGCCGTCGGGCCGCCCGCGCAGCAGCCGGCCGGACCCCGCCTCCGCCGTCACCTCTCCGTCTTCCATGATGACGTTCCCGCGCAGCACGGTCAGCGTCGGCTTGCCCTTGACCGGGAAGTCCTCGCTGGGCATCCAGCCGCACCGGTAATGGCTCCGGTCGGCGCGCAGTACGTCTTCTTCGTCCATGTCCAGGACGACCAGATCGGCGTCGGCGCCGACCTGGATCACGCCCTTGATCCCGAGGTAGCCGGTGAGCCTGGCCGGGTTGTAGCAGCACAGTTCGACCACGCGGTCCAGGGTCAGCCGACCCTTGCTGACCTCGGTCAGCATCAGCCGGAGGTACTGCTCGATGAACGGGCTGCCGCCGGGCGCCGTATACATGTCGGTCCAGCCGACTTCCTTCTCCTCGCGCGTGTGCGGGCCGTGGTCGCTGCCGATGACGTCGATCGGTCCGCTGGCGATCGCGTCCCACATAGCCGGCCCGTCCTCCTCGGGCACCCAGAAGCCGAGCGCGAAGGGTCCCTTCTTCTCGATGTTCGCCCAGTCGTTGGTCACGAACATCGCGAACGGGTTGGCCTCCGCGGTGACCGGCCGGCCCTGCGACTTGGCCTGGGCGACCATCCGGATGCCCTCGCGGGTGGACAGGTGCAGCACGTGCAGCTTCGTGCCGACCGAGCGCTGGAACTCCAAGATGGTGGCGATGGCGGTGTTGAGGATGACACCGTCGCCGGCCCGCAGGGCGCGGGCGTAGGACCGGAAGTCGGTGCCCCAGGTTTCGATGCTGCGGCTCACGGACAGGTCGTAGAGCTCCTGGTCGTGGGGGTGGATGTAGAGCGGCAGGCCCGTCTTGGCGACCTCTTCGAAGATCCGGTACAGCACCGCGTGATCGGTGACCGACGTACCCGGCGGATGCGGGTAGTCGCGGCCGATGTCTTTCATCATCCACACCTTGAACGCGGTCGCGCCCGCTTCGGCGAGCTCCGCGATGTTCTCCGGGATGACGCCGGACGCATTGTGGCCGAAGTCGACGACCGACTTGGACTGGGCGTTCTCCAGGTGGGCCCGCAGTCGCTCGGCCGTCGTGGTGGGCGGGTCGACGTTGGGCATGTCGAACACGGTGGTCACGCCGCCGTTCGCGGCGGCGACCGTGCCGCTGTAGTAGTCCTCCTTGTGGGTGTAGCCGGGATCGCGGAAATGACAGTGGGTATCGATGAGGCCTGGGATCACGGGCCGGTCGCCAGCGTCGATGGTCCGGGCCGCCGACACGTCCAGGTCGCTGTCGAGCAGCGCGGCGATCCGCTCATTCTTGATCCCGATCTGCCCCCGGAAGTGACCGGACGGCGTGACGATGTCAGATGAGCGCACTACCAGGTCGAAGTCCACTACTGGAGTTCCTCGCATTTCTGCCGCGATCCTGCTACCGAAAAATACCTATGCATACATCAGTATGCGAAACGCTACCGGCCCGCGTCCAGACCGGTCAATAGCTGCCAAAACGCCAGTGCTGGCCGATCGGGTGCACCTGCTATGACGCGGAACCGCTAGCCGAGGCGGCCTGGGTGGCCGTCTTCGGATGGTCGTAGGAGTGCCGCAGGGTCACGCCCGCGAACGGGATCGAGTGGCAGCGGCGGACGAAGTCGGCCAGCGCCTGGGCAAAGGCATCCTCGGCCTGGTAGTCGAACGGGTCGCCGATGCGGGCCTCTTCCTCGCCGCCGTATTCCAGCGGGTTGGCCACGTAATACTCGACGGTACGGCGGATGGCTTCCTCGAACGGCACGAGGTCGGCGAAACCGAGGTCGGTCCGGATCCGCTGGCTGTCGAGCAGCTTGTGGTGAGTTGGCGGCGGACCGGCTTGGCCCATGTACTCAAGGTTGCGCCCGCCGCCCCAGAAGTAGCCGGGCAGGCCTGCGTTCCGCGGATAGTTCACCAGCTCAATCTCGGCGCCCATGGCCGCCGCGATGGCCACGGCCCGTTCGGCGTCCGTCGGCGTGACCAGGTCAGCGACGTGGTAGGTCTGGCCAGCCGAAATAGCCGGCTGGTCGACGGCGAGCAGCACCGCGTGCGCGGCGTTCTCGACGTAGGCCCTGCTTTCCAGCGTCAGCCCGCCGTCAATGACCGGTACCGTGCGCCGCCCGTCCAGGATCCGCCGGACCACGCTCCACTCGCGCGGGGCCAGCTGGCGGGGGCCGTACAGATTCGGGTAACGCAGATGGGTCAGGTTGAAGGTGCCGTCTTCGTGCTTGGCGAAGATCGCATCCTCGGTCTGCTGCACCCTGGCCACCAGCTTGTGCGACGTCTCGCGGGCCGCGGACTCGCCGGCCGGCGCCGACCACTGCTGCCGCTTGTACACCGTCCCGCCGATCGTAATCAGCCGGCCGGTGTGCCCGGCGAGTACGTCGACCAGCACCCGCAGCCTGCCGTACGCGGCGATAACCAGGTCGAAGCGCCGGCCGCCGATCGCGTCACGCACCGGATCGGCGAAGTGGGGGTCGGCGTGCACGTGCTCAAACTGGGCCACGAAGTCCACCTCGTGGCTGCCCCGGTGCAGGACGACCGGGGTATAGCCGCGGTCAACCAGACCCTGGATGATGAACGGACCGGTCGGACCGGTCCCGCCGATGATCAACGCTTCCATGAGGGAGCTCCTTACTGATGGCCCGGCTTATTGATGGCCCGGCTGAGCCGGGCTCGCCGGATCGCGGGCGGGCGTCAGGACGGCCCGGCGATCCCAGAGATCGGCCGCGGGCAGCGCGGCCAGGGCCTGGCGCTGCACTCGGTGCGTAGCATCGGTCCGGGGCAGCTCGGAGAGCACGGCGACGTACCGCGGCACGGCGTAGCCTGGCAGCCGCGCGGAGAGGAACTTGATCAGCCCGGCCGGATCGAGTTCCTGGCCAGCGCGCGGCACGACCGCCACCAGGATCTCGTCGTCGCCCACTGCGGCCTGGCCGGGCGCCGGCGGCACGCCGGTGACCGCGCACTCGGCGACCTGGCGGTACTGCGTGGCAACCTGCTCGACCTCGATCACCGAGACGTTCTCGCCCTTGACCCGGATCCGGTCCGACCGGCGGCCCGCGAATACGAACAGCCCGTCGGCCCGCTGGTACATCAGATCCTCAGTGTGCAGCCACAGGTTGCGAAAGCGCTGCAGGGTGGCCTCCGGCATCCGGTAGTAGCCGCGCATCACGGTCCACGGCTCCCGCGGCCTCAGCACCAGCTCGCCGACTTCTCCTGGCGTCACCTCGACGTCGTTTTCGTCGACCAGGCGGGCCTCGAAGTCATCGCGCAGGTAGCCGCAGCCCGTTGGCTCGGCCGGCGCGACCAGGACCCCGCCGGCTTCGGTCAGGCCGTAGCTCATCGAGATCTCGGCCACCGCGAATCGCTCGCGGAAGCGCTCTACCAGCGGGCTGGTGGTGCCGAGCGCGACGTGCCGAACCGGGTGATCGCGGTCGTCCGGGCGTTCGGGCTGGGCCAGCAGGTGACCGACGATGGTCCCGACGAGGGGGACGAACGAGATCCGGTGCCGACGGGTCTGGGACCAGAATCCCGAGGCGGAGAAGCGCTCGGCGAGCACGGCGGTGCCGCCCGCGATGAGGGTGTTGTAGAGCCCGCGGCACTGGCCGATGACGTGGTACATGGGCAGGACCACGAGCGTGCGGTCGTCGTGCCCCGGTCCGCCGGGACCGCCCGGCCACATCCGGCCGTAGGTCTGAGCCTGCGTGACCTCGATTCCCTTCGGCTGGCCCGTCGTGCCGGAGGTGTACACGATGCCGAGCACGTCCTGCGGCGCGACGTACTCCGCCTCGGCGGGCGCCGCCGCCCGCAGCTCATCGAAGCTAACCAGACGGAACGGCAGGCCGGCCGTTGCCGCGAGGTTTCCCCTCACCACCACCGTGTGCAGGGCGGTGAGCTGCGGTGCGGCAGCGCGAAGCACCGCCAGGTAGGCCTCGTCGGCGATGATGATCTCGGCGCCGGAGTGATTCACGATCGTCGCGACCTGATCGGGCCGCAGCGCGGTGTTGACCGCCACCTCGATCGCGTTGAGCCAGGACAGGGCGAACCAGCTGAGCACGTGATCGACGCTGTTGGCGAGCAGCAGCGCCACGGGGTCCTGGCTCCGCACGCCCAGGCCGCGCAGGCCCCCGGCGACGCGGGCGGTGAGCGCGCGCAGCTGAGCGTAGGTGAGCTCCGCCGTGTCGTCGACGACCGCCAGCTTGGATGGCCAGCTGCCAGCCCCCCGGTTCACGACCGCTGGGACGGTCCGCTGCGCGAGGTCGATCATCAGCCGTCCTGGGACCGGGCCGGCGCTGGCGCGTCATCGAGAACGAGCTGGGTGCAGCCGAAACGGGCCATCCGCTTAGCCGGATTGTCCGGCCGGTAGATGTCGACATCGAAGACGAGCGTGCGCCGTCCGAGGTGCACCGGTACCGCGTCGGCAATCAACTGCTCTCCCGCTCGTGCCACGCGCAGCAGGCTGCAGTGCAGGTCGGTGGTTGTAAAGCCACCATGCTCGAGCGCGGTATAGGCCGCCCAGCCGGCGGCAGCGTCGGCAAACGCCACCATGGCGCCGGCCTGGACGACGCCGCGCTGGTTGAGATGCCGGGCCGTCACCGGCATCAGCGCGCGGCTGCGTCCGCGGCCGACGTGGGTCAGCACCATCCCGAACTCAGCGATCAGGCAATCCGGCGGGATAGGCGGGCGCGCCTCCGGCGCTAGCTCGATCAGTTCGCCGGCTGCTAGCCCGGCGACGGTCCGGTATAGGTCAGTAGCCACGATAACCATCACGGAAAGTAGCTGTATCCAATCGCACACAATGCTGCGGCAGCCCGGGGCCACCCCTACCTCGCAAGGGAAATCAGCCTTCTGAGATCTCGTTGGCGAAGAGCTCGAGCCGGATATCGCGAGCGTCGGCGAAATGACTCAGGGCGATAGCGTTCGCGCCATCACCGTCCCGCCGCTCGATCGCGTCGACCAGCTGCTTATGCTGCCGGTGAGCCGTCTGCCAGCGGCCCGGCGCGCTCAGCGTGGTCTCCGGGTAGCGAGCCAGATGCAGGCTCAGCCGCTCCAGCAGGTCCAGCAGCGACTCATTGTGGCTCGCCCTCCACACCGCCCGGTGGAACTGCCGGTTTGCCTCGACCATCGCATCGGACCCCGACACGTCACCGAACTTCTGCCACAGCAACCGCATCAGCCGGATGTCGTGCTCGGTCCGCCGCTCGGCCGCCACCCGGGCCACTGCTCCTTCGAGCACCATCCGGGTTTCGTAGATGTCGAGAATCTCTTCGGGACTGCGCTTGCGGACGACCAGTCCGCGGTCGCTGCTGTCGATCAGGCCATCCTGCTCGAGCCGCCGCAGTGCCTCCCGTACCGGCGTGCGGCTCGTCTGGCACCACGTGGCCAGCGCGTTCTCGACCAGCGGCTGGCCGGGCTGGAACTCGCCGCTGAGAATGGCCTGCTTCAGTTGCTCATAGGGAGACTGACGGGGAATCTGCTGCGCCGAGTTAGGGCTCTTGGTGGCCGAGCCGACGGATCGCCCGCTAGCGTTCACGTCGTTCCTCCGTCCGGCGGCGATCGCAGAAATCGCCACATTCATGCAATGGTATGCCACGGCACCAAGGTCTACCCAATAGTCGCGGAAAGCGTGTTGCTGGCTCGATCGACGGTCCGGTCATGTTGTCCTCAGTGCTGTGGGTGACGTTTGCATTCTGGATAGGTCCTACGGTGTGCCGAGTTCGAGAGCTGCTTTCGTGAAAAAATCCGCCAGGATGCGATCGGCCTTTTTCTGGATGACGCCCGAGCCCATCGACGCCACCCTGCCGGTGACCTCATAGCGACCCTCGGTCGCGATCGTGCTGCCGCCGTGCTCCGCGGCGCTGAGGCGCAATTGGGCGCGCACCGCGATCCGGGAGTCAACGGCGCGGTCCCGGCCAGCGGCCTCGACCTCGACCTCCTCCCCGTCGCGCACCACGTTGACGTTGATCTGCAGGTCGGCGCGCAGCTTGAACGGGCCGACCCGGTCCATGAGCACGGCGGAGTACTTGTCGAGCCGGCTCAGTTCGACGACGTCCTGCACGATCCCGACCCACCCGGCGAGCCGGTCGACGTCGGTGAGCACCGTCCAGGTCTGCTCGGGCGACGCCGTCACCGTGAGCTCCCTCGAGAAATTCGCAGTGGCCATCAGCCCTCCTGATGCATGTCGTTATCGGCCATGATCTGGCGTACCGCCTCGGTTATCTGGCCGTAGCTTCCGCACCGGCACAGGTGGCCGGATAGCGCAGCCTCGACGCTGCGTTGCTCGGGCGGCTCGGCCAGCATCGCGGCGAGGCTCATCACGAAGCCCGGCGTGCAGAACGAGCACTGGAACGCCTGGGCGTCCACGAAGGCCTGCTGCACGGGATGCAGCTGACCGGCCTGAACCAGTCCCTCGGCCGTGGTGATGTTCCATTCGACGGCGGCCAGCGCCAGCACCAGGCACGAGCTGATCGCCTTCCCGTCGCGCGACACCGTGCAAGCCCCGCACAGTCCGATGCCGCACGTCTCCCGGCAGCTGAACAGGCCTAGCTCGCGGCGCAGGACGTCGAGCAGGGTGTCGTCCGGGGTGGCCCGTACGTCCTGCCAGGTCCCGTTCACCCGCAGCCGCAGCTCACTACCCTCGGTCACTGCTCGGCCGCCAGGTTGATGATCCGTTCGGCCGTCATCGGCAGCTGCAGGCAGCGAATTCCGGTCGCGTCGGCGATCGCGTTCGCGATGGCCGGCGATACGGGCGGCAAGCACGTCTCTCCGAGGCCGTGAATCTCCGTCGTCTCGGAGTTCTCCATTAGCGATATCTGCAGGTCCGCGGGCATATCCACGCGTCCGGCCAGGGCGTACTCGGACAGATTCTGGTTCGCGACATGGCCATTGTCGTAAATGATCTGCTCGAACAGGGCCTGACTCAATCCGAACGCGATGCTGCCGACAATCTGCATCCGCGCGTTGACCGGATTCACCACATTTCCGGCATATGCGCAGGCCCGGAGCCGGGTTACCCGCACCTTCCCGGTGCGGATGTCGACGTCGACCTCAGCGGCGACCGCGCCCTGGTGCCAGTGGTGGGAGGCGATGCCCTGGCCGGTGGCTGCGTCCAGTCCCCCTTCGGAGACGAAGCTCCCGGTCGCGGTCATCGTGCCCAGCTTCGAGCCCGACACGACCTGACCGAGCGACAGCGTTCCCTCGGTGCCGCGCTGGCGCAGCACGCCGTCGCGCATCTCGACGTCGTCCGGAGCGATCTTCAGCTGTTTCGCGGCGTGGGTGACGAGCTGCTGGCGTACCTGCGCGACGGCGTCGCGCACGGCCTCACCCATGGCCGCGGTCGAACGGCTGGCGCTCGTGGTCAGGTCGTAAGGCGTGACGTCAGTGTCGGGCCCGACCATCTGCAGGTCGTGGTACGGGATACCCAGTGCTTCGGCGGCGATCTGGGCCAGCGCGGTGTGCGAGCCCTGGCCCATTTCCACGGTGGAGGTGAGGACCTGGACGCTGCCGTCGACGTTGACCTTCATCGTCGCGTTCGAGGTCGACGGCGTGATCGTGGACTTGATGATCACCGCGCAGCCCCGGCCGCGCTTGATGTAGTCATGCTCGGGCGGCGCGGCGTCGGTGTCGGTGTCGGTGTCGAAGAGGCTCAGCGCGTCGTCGAAGACCTCGCGGAAGTGCACGTCGTGCAGGGTCTCGCCGGTGGCGAAGCTGTCACCTTCGCCCAGCAGGTTCCGGCGCCGTAGCTCCACCGGATCGATCCCGAGTCCCGCGGCGATGATATTCATCTGCGACTCGTAGGCCCAGGCTCCCTGCGCTACGCCATAGCCGCGGAAGGCACCGGAGGAGGGCAGGTTGGTGAAGATGGCCCGGGAGTCAACGTGGACGTGCGGGATGCGGTAGGGCCCGATCGCTCCGTAGCCGCCGTTCTTGATCAGCCGCGGGCTGATGTCGCTGTACGCGCCCGCGTTGAACAGCGCATCGACCTGGCGCGCGACCAGCAGCCCGTCCGACGTAACCCCGGTGCGCAGCCGGATGATCGACTGGTGCTTGGAGTTCGTGGCGAACTCTTCCTCGCGGCTGAGGACGATCTTCGCCGGCCGGCCAGTGTACCTGGCCACCAGCGCGGCGACCGGCTCGACCTTCGCGTAGGTCTTGCCGCCGAAGCCGCCGCCCACCGGGGGCACGATGACCCGGACCCGGGAGGCGGGCATGTCGAACATGTACGCTAGCGCGTCCCGGACCGCGTAGGGAGTTTGCGTGCAGGTCGTGACCGTCAGCCGGTTGCTCTCGAACACGGCCACGGCCGCGTGCGGCTCCATCGAGACATGCTGAACCGGCGGCGTGACGAACTCGTTCTCGAAGATCCGGTCCGCATAACGGAATCCGTCCAGCCCTTCGCCGTGGCGCAGGGTGAACATATTGCACACGTTTCCCTTACGGCCCTGCAAGATGATGTCGGCGAACTTGGGGCCCTGCTCGTCCGTCTGCTCGTGCAAGATAACCGCGTCCGGCGCGATCGCGTCCTTGGGATGAAAGACCGCGGGCAGCTCGTGGTACTCGACCTCGATCTCGGCCGCGGCCGCCCGGGCCAGGCGCGCGTCGGTCGCGGCGACGACGGCGACCGGCTCGCCGACGTAGCGGACCCGGTCGATGGCGAGCACCGGCTGATCGCGATAGACCGGCCCGAACCGGGGACGTATCCCGATCCCCTTGAGATCCTCGCCGGTAAGCACCAGCACCACGCCGCGGCACCGCTGCGCGACCGCCGTGCTGACCGACCGGATCTCGGCGTGCGGAACGTCGCTGCGGACCAGCGCGAGGTGAAGAGTTCCCGGCGGCTCGTGATTGATCACGTACCCCAGCCGACCGGTGACCCGCTCGAACGCGTCGGAGACCTGCGCGGACTGGCCGATCATGCCATGACCGCTTCGTTCTGCCGCGCGTTCGCGCGGGTGATGGCTTCGGTAATCAGCGCCGGCAAGACGTGCCGCCGGTAGCCGGCACTGCCCCGCAGATCCGACATCGGGTCCGACGCGTCTACATAGGCCGCGGCCACGTCGGCGATCGCGCGCTCGTCCAGGACCTGCCCGGCCACCTGGGCCTCGACTTCGGGCAGTCGCAGCGGGATCACGCCGGCGCCGATCACCGCGAGCCGTAGCTCCCGGCACGAGCCGTCGTCACCGAGGCCGGTGAACGCGGCTACGCCCATGCAGGTCCGGTCGTCGCCGCAGCGCGAGACGAACTTGACATAGCTGCCGGCCAGCCACGGCGCGAGCGCGGGTATTCGCACCTCGACGATCATCTCGGCTGGCTCCAGCGTGGTGGCGAAGAAGTCCACCATGAGGTCCTGTACCGTGCTCACCCGCTCGCCGGCCGCGGAGCGCACCACTACCTCCGCGTCCAGGGCGACGAGCACGGCGGGCAGGTCGGATGAGCTGTCCGCTTCGGCCAGGTTCCCGCCCCAGGTCGCGACGTTGCGAACCCGGAGATTCGCGACGTGATGCAGGGTCGAGCACAGCACCGGGCACTGATCCCGGACCGCCTGGCTGACCTCGACCGTGCGGAAGGTGGCCAGCGCACCGAGAACGGTCATCCCTGACTCGACCCGGACATAGTCCAGTCCCGCCACGGCGCCACAGCAGATGACGTGCTCGGCCTGGATGAGTCCGTTGCGCCACAAGATGGTGAAGGCCGTGCCCCCGGCGAGCAGCTTGCTCTGCTCGGGGTTCTCCGCGAGCAGAGCAAGAGCATCCTCCAGCGTCGACGGACGGTGAAAGGTCACGTTGCCTGACACGGTCGCTCCTACATGTCGGCGAAGCTCGGCTGCGCTCTCATCCTGAACTCGAGGCCAGCGGGCCGGTCCGGGCCGTCAGCGTAACCACCGTTCGGCGATCTGTCCGGGGTGATCTCGCGGGCCTGATCGGCCGGTGGCCATCGGGCGATGTCGTAGGGCGGCTCAAGGTCGAGGAGGTCGAGAATCCGGTGCACCGTGTGCTCCACGAGGTCGCTGACCGACTCCGGGCGGGTGTAGAAGGCAGGCACCGGCGGCGCGATGATGGCGCCGATCTCGGCCGCCTGGACCATCAGGCGGAGGTGTCCTAGGTGCAGCGGCGTCTCACGCGGCACCAGCACCAGGCGCCGCCGCTCCTTCAGTGCCACCGTGGCCGCCCGGATCAGCAGGTTCTCGTCGCTCGACAACGCGACACCGGACAGCGTCCGCATGGAGCACGGCACGACGACCATGCCCAGCATCCGGAAAGACCCGCTGGCCGGTGCCGCGCCGACGTCTCGGAAGGGGTAGGAGTAGTCCGCCAGCCCCACGACGTCACGCAGTTTCCAGTCCGTCTCGTATTCCAGCGTCCGCTTGGCCGCCGCACTCACGATCAGGTGGGACTGCACGTCCGGCATATCCCGCAGGACCTGCAACAGCCGGATGCCGTAGATGATGCCGCTCGCGCCGGACAGGCCGACGACCAGACGCGAGGGCTTCTTCGCCTGGACCAACTCCTACGCCTCCACGTTCTGCTCAGGACCCTGCTGCCGACCGCGCCGCGTCCCCGCCGCTCCACTGCCAGTCACTCAGGTAGTCGCGCGGGTCGATGGCGGCCACGAGATCCTGCTTGGCCAGGGCGCGCTCGGCGAACTCGAACGGTGGCAGCGGCTTGGTGCAGTCGAAGATTACCTTCGTCTCCATGACGCCCTTCTGCATCCGGTCGTGCCCGTAGGAACTCGGGTTCAGGTGCGCCCCGAGCGCATTGGGAATGATCTTCATATCGCGGTCAGCCTGGAAGCGCATCGCCATCGCCCACAGGACTTCCTGCTCGTTGAACGGATCGATGTCGTCGTCGACGATCACCACGTGCTTGATGTTCGGTTCCGTGGTCAGGGCGGCGAAGGCGGCCTGCGTCGGCTCCCCCTCGGCCCGCTTGTGCAGCGAGATGTAGCAGAACGAGCGTCCGCCCCCGGACCAGGGCAGGTTGACACCCCTGAGGTTGGGGCAGACCGCGTGGATCGCCCGGTAGAGCGAGCCCATCCGCGGGATCGCGCCGAGGATCGTGTGCTCCGGGTGGGCGTTGAAGAGGTCCTGGCAGATCGCATCCTGGCGCATCGTGATCGCCGAGACCTCGATATAAGGCCGGGGGCCTTCCATGTTGTAGTACCCGGGCCATTCACCGAAGGTGCCTTCGTACTCGCGCTTCCCGGCCTGGATGTAACCCTCGATCACGATCTCCGCGTGCGCCGGGACGGGCATGTCCACGGTCTCGCCCTTGACGACCTCGAGGGGCTCGCTCATCAGCGACCCGCACAATTCCATTTCGCCGCCGGGACCAGGCACCTTGGCGACCGATGACAGGTAGAACGCGGGATGGTGCCCGATGACGATAGCCACCGGCGTCGGCTCGCCGTGCTCCTCGTAATCGGCGTGGATGTGGCTGCCATGGTTGGCCGGGTTCACCATGAAGCCCAGTTGCCGTGGCCCCTGCAGCTGAAGCCGGTACATGCCCATGTTGATCGCGCCGGTGCCGCGCTCCTTCATGATGGTGACGCCCGCGGAGATATAGCGGCCGGCGTCGTGCTCGCATTTGTGCGTCAGCGGCAGCTTCGTCAGGTCCGCGTCCTCGCCGGTCAGGATCACCTCGCGCACGGGCACGCCGGCCGGGTCGACGTACTTCACCGGGGTCGGGTTCGATTCCCGCTCGCTGTGCAGCCGCTCGCTCTCGAGCAGGTCCTTCACGCCCATCGCGATGGCCATCCGCTCGTTCGACGCGTGCAGGTTGATCAGCACCGGGAGATCTGAGCCACGCACGTTCCGGAACAGCACGGCCGGGAACTCGTTGGATCTCTGCAGCTTGGACAGCACAGCGGCAATCTCGTGGTCGGCGTCGACCTCCCTGGTTACCTCCTTCAGGTCCGCTGGGCGCTCTTTTGCGACCTCAGCAAGGAAGGTCCGCAAGCTCTTCGGCATCTAATAGACCCTTTCGGTAATCCGAGTCTCGTGCAACGCGACCTAGGCCCGGGAACACGTTGCGACCGTTACTGATAGAGGAGCGCGAGAATTAGGCGAATAGCCGCCGACGCTCATCGCGGTAAAGCATGGTCGAGTTTGCTAAGTCAGTATACCATTGCATGCCGTCGGCCCGTAGTGATCTGGGTCACCTGGACTTCCGTGCCTTGGAGCAGGCAGCGCAGCCGCCATGGCGCCTGGGCTCGTCCCGCCTGCGATGTCATCGATCTGTCCCCTACGGCTGGTAGTGACCGGGACGGGCGGCAGCCAGAGGCTGCCGCCCGTGATCATTACGGCATGGGCGCCTTGTAGTTCTTCGCCATGTTGATAATGGCCTGGTGGTCGAAGTCGTTGGCATAATCGACCAGTGAATTGGTGTACCAGTCCGTGACCTTGATCTTGTTGGCCACACCGAGATATTCGGCATAACTCTGCATTTCCTGGGCCGGCATGAAGCCGAATTTGCCGTCACTCGGGCCGATGTAGGACAGGTACGACTTGAAGACCTGGAGCGCCGAGTTCAGCGCCGTGTTGAACGGCACGTTCTTCGGGACGCTCTCCGGGTACATGTGCCAGTTGACGAGCATCGCCGCGCGCGGGTTGGCCTCCGCGAACACGATCGACTCGGTGTAAGCGCGCAGGTAGCCCTTGATCGCCTGCAGCTGCGCGGCGCTGATGTTCTTGCGCGCCGTGATGTTGCCGGTGATGAACTGGTTGGCAAACGGCGGCCGCGCCAGGAACCGCATCGGGTAGTTGGCGCTCTCCAGCGTCCCCAGCTGACCGCGGGTGGCGAAGACCGCGTCGACCTGGCCGCTCTTGAGCGCCTGGCCCATGGGCGCGCCGATACCGGTCGCCACGAACTTGACGTCCGCGTTCTGCAAGCCGCCGGACTCGAGCACCCGGGTCACGTATTGCTCCGTCGTGCCCTCGAGCGCCGGGATACCGATCTTAGCCCCCTTGAGCTGGGTCAATTGCGTGATCTTCGAGTCCGGCAGCACCACTCCCTCGTACTGCGAGCGGTTCTGCACGTTGTACACCGACCAGGTCGGAACCGGCTTGCCGGAGGCCGCGCTCAGCAGGGTTGTCTGGTCGCCGTTGATGGAGAGGTCGATCTTGCCGGCGATCAGCAACGGGTCGGGCGTCTGCACACCGCCCAGGATGACCGGGGCGACGTGATTCTGGGCGAAGAAGCCCAGCTCCTTGCCGATCCACGCGAACGGGTTCGAGGAATTGCCCAGGGGAAGCCCGAAGGCAACCGTAACCTTGGCAGCGTTCTGGCTGCTTGCGCCGCTTGTACTACTTGCATTACTGCTTCCGCCAGATGAACTGCAGCCGACCGCCGCCAGGGCGAGCGCCGTGACCACGGCGGCTCCCAGACGCGGACCCGTCAGGCGGGCAAACCGATTTGTTCTCAATGTGCTGCCTCCCACCTTTCCTTTTCTTGGTTATTGGTCCTTGAGGAGAAGCTGCTCGCCCGTCCAGGTCACCGTCCGCTTACGCGCCAGGCTGACGAGGGAGTGGAGGAGCACGCCGATGATCGCCAGCAGGACGAGTTCGGCGAAGATGGAGGGCACGTCCAGGGTTTGCTCGCTATCGACAATCCGCACTCCGAGGCCTGACTGACCGCCAAGGAACTCGGCTCCTACCGCGACCGTGACCGCATGCACCACGGCGATCTCCAGTCCGGCGAAGATGAAGGGCAGCGCGGCGAGGAACTGCACCTTACGGAAGATCTGCAACGAGGTGGCGTTGAACGAGCGCATCATCCGGATGAGCCCGAGGTCCACCGACTGGAACCCGACGAGGGCGTTGACGTAGAGCGGGAAGAACGTGGTTACCGCCACGAGCGTGAACTTCGACGCGGCGCCGAAGCCGAACCAGACTACGAACAGGGGCGCCAGCGCGAGCTTCGGCATGCTCTGGAAGGCGACGACCAGCGGCCGCGCCAGGATGGCGAACAGCCGGATGTAAAGGCTGGCGATCGCCATGACCAGCCCGATCGCGCAGCCGAGGACGTAGCCGATCACCACCTCCTTGAGCGTTTCCAGGGCGTCACCCACGTAGCTGACACGGCTCGACGGTGAAACCCAGATCGACTGCCACAGGGATTTGGCCGTGTCGGTGGCGCTGGGGACGAGCACCTGGTTGACGTGGAAGACGGTCACGACGAGTTGCCAGATCACGACCACGCCGACAAGGACGCCGGCGTACTGCAGTGCTCTGACCCATCCGCTGGTCTCTCCCACGGGCCGGTTCCGTCGCCTGTTCCGCGGCCCGGGCGATGCTCCGCTCGTCGTGCTGACGATCTCGTCTTGCGCGGTCATTCGCCCACTCCCTTCGGAGATGCGCCGAGCAATTCGCGGATCTGCGTTGCCTTCTCGCCGATTTCCGGTGCGGAGAGCATGGAAAGGTCGCGCGGATGCGGCAGGTTGACGTCGAAGATGGCTTTCACGCGGCCCGGGCGTGAAGAGAGCACGACTACGGTGTCGGACAGGAACAGCGCCTCGGTCACCGAGTGGGTCACGAAGATCACGCTGCAATGCAGCGTGCTCCAGATCCGGAGCAATTCGAGCCCCATCGTCTCCCGCGTCAGTGCGTCAAGGGCGCCGAACGGCTCGTCCATGAGCAGCAACTTGGGTTCGTGCAGCAGGGCCCGGACCAGGGCGTTACGCTGCTGCATGCCGCCGGACAGCTCGTTCGGCCTGGCTCCCTCGAAGGTCTCAAGCCCCACGAGCCTGATGAGCTCGAGCGCGCGGCGCTTGGCCTGGGCCATGTCGAGCCCGAGGACCTCGGCACCGATCAGCGAATTGCTCAGCACCGTGCGCCACGGCAGCAGTTCCGGGGTCTGGAAGACGACGCCGACGTCGCGCCGCGGCCCGGTAACCGGGTTACCGTCGAGGAGCACATCGCCGGTCGTCTGCCGGGAAAGCCCGCCAACGATGCGCAGCAGCGTGCTCTTGCCGCATCCGCTGGCGCCGACAACAGACACGAACGTAGAGGGCGTGACATCGAAGTTGACGTCCCGCAGCGCGCATACGCTCTTGCCCGAACGCAGGCCGTAGGTCTTCTCTATGTTGCGTAGCTCGATCCGGCTGCCTCCCTGACCTCCGGTCTCGCGGGTCAGAGCGCCGACCTGTCCGCCGCTTACCATCGTCACAACTACCTTTGTTTGTCGTTATCCGGATAGCCGCCGACCAGGGTGGAAGTTGGCCGGCGTAGCCAGGGAGAGGCAAACCCGCCGCCGTTCAGGACCACCACGTCGGCCGGCTGACCTGGTGCGAGCACGCCGCCCGTGCGGTCAAAGGCCCTGGCCACATTGCCGGTCGCCATCGCGATGACCAGGCCAGGCTCCAGGCCCGTAAGAGCCCCGATGACGTCCATGAACAGGGCCAGGCCAGCCGGCATGACGCCGCGGTCGTCCGGCATCCCGGTGCCCAGGAAGGGCCGCCACGGCCCGCCGCGGTCGGCGCACGCACGCGCGACGCGCGCCGCGACCTGCAGGTCACCTGCCAGCGTCAAGCCGAGCGCGCAGCCGTCTGCCTCAATGAGCCGGCCGATGACGCTTTCTGGCAGCCCTGGTGTATTAACGGGCGTGGCTAGCTCGGGCCGGGCGGTGGCCAGCAGTTCGTCGACCGCGGCCGGAGAGGCCGTGCTCTCCAGCCATAGGCCGATCCGGAACCCGGTTTCCCGTCCGGTCTTGGCGAGCCGCAGGGCATCCTCCGGCCGCAACGAGTCCGGCAGCAGCAGCAGGTCAGCGCCGCAGGCGGCCAGGTCCTGCAGGTCATCCGCATCCCAGTCGGGATGGCCGAGCACCGTGTTGGTATGAACGTGCAGGCCGCCCGGCCGCTCGTGCGCCCACGACTTCATGGTCAGCACGGCCAGCTCCCGGCGGAACCTGGCGCCCGGCCCGGCGCCCGGTACCGCAGCCGAGTGGACGGCAACCACAGTGGTTACTCCGAAGCCGACCGAGGCAGCCAGGGCGCCGGTAGCCGAGAACGTCGGCGTGTGATCACCGAAGTACAAGTTCTGTGCGCCGTCCCACAGCCCTGGCATGGCCCAGCCGCCGCCCGCATCCAGCCGCTCGGCCGCGTCTGCCGCGCCGGGCACTACGATCAGCCCGTCGGCGACGGCGATCGCGTCCTGATCGGCGGTCGGTGCGCTTGCGTCGCCAGTGAAGACTCCGCCGAGATTATGAAGCAGCATCGCCCGACGACCCCTCGCCGTCACCCGGGACGCTCGCGATGACCTCGATCTCCAGTGCCTTCTGTTCGTCGCGCAGCAGGCCGGACTCGATGATCGAGCTGGCCACGGGACTGACGAAGTACTCTTCGATAACGGGACGGATGGCGTCGTACTCCTTGCGGTCCCGGATCACGATGGTCCGCTTGAGGACGTGGTCATACGAGCTGCCTGCTTCACGCAGGATCGCGCCGATGTTGTCCAGGCACTGCCGGGCCTGCTCGACCGGATCGGGCGAGTACTCGGGATCGGTCAGCCGCCGACCGGACTGGCCGGTTACGAACAGCAGCGGCCCGAACCGGATGGCATGGGCCGAGCTGCCCACACGGGTCGGCCGGACCTCACTTGCTGGTGCGCGGACTACTTCCTTTTCCCAGGGCACGGTCGGTCAGCTCCCGGTTGTCTGAGTCTGGACACTGCCGCCGGACACGGCCAGCGACAGGTTCCGGTGGATGGTCGGCACGCGCTTCGGCGACAGCAGCAGCGGGTTCCCGTGCTGGGTCACGACGCCATCGATCATGACCAGGCCGGGATAGGCTCGGTCCCCGTAAGCGACGCAATCAAGGAATTCGTCGGTCTCTGACGCGTCGACGGGGTCCCAGGCCACCAAGTCGGCGGGCTCTCCGACCGCGACGCGACCGCCGGGCAGACGGTGCACCCTGGCCGTGCTGCCAGTTGCCATGCAGATCAGCTGCTCGACCGGAACGTCGCTCATGTGGCTGAGCAGCTGGATGGTGCGCAGCACTCCTCCGGGCACGACGCCAGTGCCGCCCGGCAGATCAGTACCGAGGATGACCCGGTGCAGTTCGTTGCGTTCGGCGACGCGCTGCAGCACGTGCACGGCCACGCGCAGGTTACCGATGAATACGAGCTCCAGCGCTGCGCGGCCGTGGTCGATCAGCCAGTCGACCGCTTCACGCGGCGCAGGGGTAGGCCCGCCGTTCACATGGCCAGCGATGTCAGGATCGATCGCCCGCAACGACTCGAGGATCGATTCCATATCGCTGGTCAGGGGTCGGTTGCCGGTGTGCGTCATCACGAGCAGGTCAAGCTCGGCCGCCCAGCCCCGGTACGTCTGCGCTTCGCTGATGCGCGACATCGGCCGCTGGAACTTCAGCAGCCGGATGCCGTTCGCCATCATGTCGACGAAGTCGTCGCGGACGAAACCGTCCTCAGCGAACACCGTGCCCGCGTAGCACTTGATCGAGGACGGGCGCGAATTCTGCCAGGCCTCGTTCATGGTGATGGCCAGGGCCTTGGAGCCGCGCGCGTCGCGCGCACGCACCGGGTTGTGGCCCTTCCCGGCGATGCCAGCCTGAACGTTCGGCAACGTCGGCGACGGCAGGTACATGCCCGGCTGATGGCCCGCCCCCGCAGAAACAAGCGTCGTTACGCCCGAAGCCGCGGTGCGCTCGACCGCGCCGTTGACTCGCTGGCGCGGAGAATAATCGCCGAAGTACGGGTGGAAGTGGCTGTCCCAGAAACCGGGCGCCAGCGTTGCGCCGTGCAGGTCGATGACCGCGTCGGCATCCGGCTCAGTGCCGATCTCGCTAATCAAGCCGTCCTCGACTAGGAGGCTCGCCGCGCTGAGAATCGGCTCGGCGAGGTCACCACTGAGCAGCGTGCCGATGTTGCGGAACAGGATCCGTCCGCGCAGGTCGCCGGGAGTCATCGAGTCGACCAACTGGTCACCTACCGTTAGCTGAGCGTCTACTGTACGAAGCTGGGTTCCTTGGTATACATATGGACACACCTAGACTCTAGAAGTCGCCTTGGCTCCATGTCTAGGCGATCGCTGTACGTTTTTCGCAGCTGAAACACTGACCTTCGCCGGGTGCCGGGTCTAGTTTACACCGATGCATGCGATGGCCTACTGTTGCATGCAGCTGTATTTCTACCGCTACGTCACCTAACTCCCCGAGGGGTAGTGTATGGACGACCACGCCAGCCCTAAGTACCCCGCCTATGCGTATGCCCAGGGACGGTCGGACAGCGAGGATCAGGTCGCAGCCGCCGTTGAGGCAGCGGCCGGCCGGACGTCGGGGCGCGGCGCCCTCGGACCGATACAGCCAGATGCCCGGATCCTGATCGTCACATGGGACCATCAGGATCCAGAACTCCTGCAGTTCATCAAGGCAGCCATGACGCGCGCCGGTGCTGCCCAGGTTGACTCAGTGCGCTGGTCCGAGATGGGCCTGCCGAACGGCCGGTACTCGGCCGCGGACGGATGGCGGGAACTGTCTGAGGAACGCATCTCGACCGTCATTCGTGAGGGCGAACGGGTCGAGCAGCGCGCGCTGAAGAGCTACCTGCAGCAGCATCCCGGTTACACAACGGTGTACGCCGGCGACGCGGGCGAAGGACATTACCGCATCTCCATCGGTGAGGCCTTCAAGGCCAACTGGATGTACCACACCTATGAGGAACTGGCCGCGCGCTATCCCACTATTCCGGGGCCGCTCCAGGACCTCATTGAGCAGAAGATGCTCGAGCAGTTCGGGCGTGCGGCCGCGGTGCGGATCACCGACCCGGAAGGCAGTGACATCGGCTGGGATGTGACCGAGGAGGAGGCGGAGTTGTGGGCCCGGGGGGCGCGGATTCCCTGGCACATGATCGGCTCCACGATCGAAGGCGTCCGGTTTGCGCTGGTAAGGCCCGCGTTCGGCGGCAAGATCGCGGGGAGCCTTGAGGGCTTTACCCAGCATGCGGCGCGGAACTACCCGACCATCAACGGGGTCGTGGCGGGCACCGTGAATCACTCGGGTTTCATGCCGCACATCCGGGTGACGGTTGAGGAAGGGCGGATCAGCAAGGTCGAGGGCGGTGGCGAATACGGAGATCGCCTGAAGGCAGTGATCGAGCGGTTCAAGGACGTCCAGTACCCCGGCTACCCGAAGCCGGGCTATCACTTCCTGAACGACGCCACGATCGGCAGCAATGTCAAGTGCTTCCGCAATGCCGAGACATTGTGGAGCACCGGGATCCCGTGGACCGGGCTCGGTGCCGAGCGTTACCGGGCCGGGGTCATTCATTTCGGCTTCGGTGCCGAGCATGAGGATCCGCGCTTCGTCGAGTTCGGCCGGAGCAACGCAGTGCCCGTTAAGCACATGCCCCACGTGCATGCGTACTTCCCGACTTACCGGATCATGGATCGCAGCACCGGCGACTGGTTCGATGTCGTCAGGGACGGCTGGCTCACGGTTCTCGACGACCCGGACGTCCGGGCCCTCGCCGCCTCGCTGGGCGACGCCGAGGATCTGCTGTCCTATGACTGGGTTCCGACGATGCCGGGGATTAACTATCCCGGCGATTACCAGCGCGACTACGCCTCCGATCCGGTGGCCTGGATCAAGCGCGATATCGCGGGAGAGTTCGCGACCCCCGTGCCGTAGACCATCGCATTCACGCTGGGCCTCCGGGCGGCCGCGTCGGCTCCCGGGGGCCGCGCCAGCTTCAGAGCGGCCGTTCGGCGGCGGCCTGCCTGCCGCAGATGCGGCCCATGGAGAAGATGGGGCCCGTCTTGCGGTGAGCCCGGCGGAATCCCACGAAGGCCGCGACCTCGCCGGCCGCGTAGAGGTGCGGGATCACCTTTTCGGCGTCGATCGATACGGCACTGCTGCCGTCCCACATCTGCGAGCGGTCCAGGACCTGTCCCTTCGAATTGGCGCGCAGGCCGCCGGCGGGCGTATGCCGGATGATGTTGAACTTGGCCGCGTAGAACGGTGCGGCGGCTATCGGGCTGAACGGAGCCGGCTTGCCGAAGTCAAGATCGGTACCGGATTCCGCGTACTTGTTGTAATCACGCACCGTCGCGACCATGTTCGCTACGTCGACACCGATCTTCTCGGCTAGCTCGTCAATGGTGTCGGCCCAGGCCACGCTGTCCGGGTGGAGGGCCCGGCCGTGCATGGGATCGGGCGCCTTGATCTCGTCGATCGGCCACTTCATCGCCGTCGCGCTGTCCGAGTCCGCCACCGCCCAGACGTTCTTGGGATTCGGCAGGCTGAGGAAGGTGTACATGAACGGCTCTTCTGGATATTCGGCCGGCGGAAGGCTGGCGACATCCCGCACGAGGCGCGGGTTGCGGTAGGCAGCCGTGGCCTCGTTGATGTACCTGCGGCCATCGTTGGCCACGAGAATGATCCGCTGGTACGCGTCGGCCGCCGCATTGACGGGAACTCCGGTGCGAGGGCCGATATTCTCTTCCCCCGCGATCTTGGACAGGGACAGACTGTAATAGTGAGTGCCGTATCTGACCGGGGTGTAGCAGACGAATGACATGTCGCTGAGACCGGCGCCGATATCCTCGGCCGCGATCAGGCCATCTCCCATCGCGGTCATGTACGGCACGCCGTCAGAGTAGACGGCGTCGTTCACGAGCCGCGGGTCCCACGCCTTGACCAGCTGCTCGTTGGTCGTGGCCCCGCCGCTGGCCAGGATGACCGCCCGCCGGGCCCGGATGTCTACCTCGCCGTCCGGCGTCGCGGCCCGGATGCCAACGACGGCGCCTCCCGGCTCCCGGTAGATCTGGACCATGCGGTGCCGGTAGAGAACGGGAATCTTGCGCTGCTCGACAGCCTTCTCGAGCACAACCGTCACTGCGTGCCCGTTTTGCCCGTCCGGCGCGCCGCCGGGGTAGTACCCGGACGGCGATACCGCGGCAAAGTGGGTTCGGGCCACACTGCGACCACCGCGGACTCCCGTGCCGAACTGCCCGTCACGCACGTCCTGCGCCCACGTCAGTCCCAGATCCTCCAGCCACTGGCACGTCTGCGCGCCTTCTTCGACGTAGGCACGGACCAGCTCAGGGACCGCTCGGAAGTCACTGAGGATCAGCTCGTCTTCGACACCCCACTCGACCCGGTCCTCGATGCCCAGCTGCTCCTGTATATGGGTGCAGCAGAAGAACATGAAGCCGCCGGAGCCGCGCATCAGCCCGCCGAGAAACTCATTCGACTCGACGATGACGGTATCGGCCCCGTTGTCGTGAGCAACAATCGCGGCCGGGAGCCCTGCGTTGCCCCCGCCGACAACAACGACGTCGGCCACTCGGTCCCATCGGCTGGGGATCGCCGCCAATGTCACGCCCACCTCCAGGTAGCCCATTGTATATTTATGTATACAGGATGGGAAGTAGCTCGGGGCAAGCGAGTCACGTGCGGGCCTCGCATCACGTGGCATGACCCCTGCCGCTAGTGTATGCAACGGTAGACCACAGCATTCACTAGGGTGGCGCTTTAGGCAAGCATCGTGCCGCGCCTCGACGGAATGTGACAGGTCGACGGAATGTGACAGGTCGCTCAGGCTGGCGGGGTGAGTTCGTGTCGTTTGGCTAGCCAGGCGATGATCTCGGCGGCGGCCAGCTCGTTGCCGGCGGGCTCTCCCTTGGCGATGGGACCGCCGAAGTGCAGGCCGCGGACGGTGGCGGTGGTGAGATCGGTGGCGCCGAGCGCGCCGGTCATCCGGCGCGAATCGGGGGGGAAGGCGGCCTGGTCGCCGGTGAGCTCGATGAACAGGGTCGGGACGGTGACCCCGGGTGCGCAGCGGACGAAGTCGGCGT
>Ga0134125_10001280_pt1 | contig 31066 bp, 29 predicted proteins | sample KB31751_FD_96464 | JGI IMG/M metagenome (GOLD analysis project Ga0134125, IMG submission 96464) | Terrestrial soil microbial communities with excess Nitrogen fertilizer from Kellogg Biological Station, Michigan, USA - KB3-175-1 | ecosystem: Environmental > Terrestrial > Soil > Unclassified ... | reverse complement strand
CCGCCCGTCTTGCGAATGCTCTGTGCGGCCTTTTCCAGTTCATCGCGCTTGCGCGCGGTGATCACGACTTCACATCCCATTTCGGCAAGCTTCTCGGAGATTGCCAGACCGATGCCTCGGCTTCCGCCGGTCACAATGGCAACATTGTTCTGCAATGGAGCACTCACGAGCTTCTCCTCAACCAATTTTCGTTCGCTTTTCCACCATACGCTCCCAAACGTTCCACGGGAGCAGTGCACGCATGAAGTAGCCCATCTTGGCGTCGCGTCCCGAGCGGTAGCGCAACCTTGGATTCGGATCCTGTGCGATGCGAACAATCAGGCTCGCGACTTCGATAGGATCCGGCAATTCACGGTGCGACTCTTTGACTCCATCGACATACTTTCGGCTGCGCTCTTTGTTAGGAGACGTTCCGTCCGTGGAAGCACGGCTGACTAGAACATTGCGAGTCCAGATGTCGGTCTTATAACCGCCCGGCTCGACCAGTACGACTTTGATTCCAAGCGACCGAACTTCAATGCGCAGCGCCTCCGCCCAGCCTTCGAGCGCATGCTTCGAGGCGCAATAGCTCGAAACCATCGGCTGGCCGAGCTGTCCCAAGATGGAAGAGACCATGATGATGTGTCCGGATTTTTGCGCGCGCATGGTAGGAAGGACTGCTTTGGTGACCGCGACCTGCCCGAAAAAATTGGTGTCGAGTTGCAGCCTCAGTTCATCCAGAGCAACGTCTTCAGCAAATCCTCCTACCGCGAACCCGGCGTTGTTTACGAGGACGTCGATTCGTGCATGATCGCTAACAATGTCAGAGACCGCGGACGGAATCTTCTCGAACTCGGTTACGTCAAGCCGTCGCACCTCGACTTGAGCACCCAGATTTCCAGCAGAAGCGAGCGCAGCGTCCAATCGCTCGCGGCGTCTAGGGTCGCGCATTGTCGCAACGACGAAGTATCCGGTCTGCACGAGGTCCACTACCGTCAGCAGGCCAAAGCCGCTCGAACTGCCGGTCACGACGGCGACTTTTTTTGTATCCATGCGGTGGAATTTTAGCTCTGAACCACCGAGGACACAGAGGAACACAGAGGAAATTGGAAATCTGTTCATTCCTGAAACTGAATTGTTCTTTCTTCTCTGTGCCCCTCTGTGTCCTCTGCGGTGAATGTGTCGTTTGCAAATCAACTCTGGTTACGAGAACATAAATCCTTTGTACCTCACCTCGAAAATTCATTAGGAGTAACGAGCCGAGAATGGCGAAAGAGAAGAAGACTGCCAGCGACAAGATTGCACCTGCCAAGGGCAAGCTAGGCATCATGATTCCCGGAATGGGAGCAGTGGCGACGACCTTCGTCGCCGGAGTTGAAGCTGTCCGTAAAGGACACGCGAAACCAATCGGTTCCATGACTCAGATGGGCACGGTGCGTTTGGGCAAGCGCACCGAAGGCCGCACACCAAAGGTAAAGGAATTCGTTCCGCTCGCCGGTCTCAATGATCTCGTCTTTACCGGCTGGGACATCTTCGAAGACGACATGTACACCGCCGCCAGCAAGGCCGGCGTGATCGAGAAAGACCTGCTCGACAAAGTGAAACCGTTCCTGCAGTCGGTGAAGCCGCGCCAGGCAGTCTTCGATCGTCATTACGTAAAAAAGCTCGACGGCCACAACGTGAAGAAAGGCAAGTCGAAGATGGAACTCGCCGAGCAGGTCCGCGCGGACATTCGCGAGTTCAAGAAGAGCTCCGGCGCGGATCGCCTGGTAATGATCTGGTGCGGCTCGACAGAAATCTTCATGCAGCAGACCGAAGCGCACGCTTCCGTAAAAGCATTCGAGAAAGCTCTACAGCAGAACAGCCAGGACATCGCGCCCTCGATGATCTACGCTTACGCGGCGCTCTCGGAAGGTGTGCCGTTTGCCAATGGCGCTCCGAATCTGACGGTGGACGTTCCAGCAATGCAGGAACTCTCCCGTCGCAATAGCGCTCCCATCTGTGGCAAGGATTTCAAAACGGGACAAACGCTAATCAAGACCGTTCTCGCGCCAACGTTCAAAGCCCGAATGCTCGGTGTGAGCGGCTGGTACTCAACGAACATTCTGGGAAACCGCGACGGCGAGGTGCTCGACGATCCCGAGTCATTCAAGACCAAAGAAGAATCCAAGCTCGGCGTGCTCGAGCACATTCTCCAGCCCGATCTTTATCCAGAGCTCTACGGGAATATCTTTCACAAGGTCCGCATCAACTACTACCCACCGCGCGGCGATAACAAAGAAGGCTGGGACAACATCGACATCTTCGGCTGGCTCAACTACCCGATGCAGATCAAAGTCGATTTCCTCTGCCGCGATTCGATCCTCGCCGCGCCGATCGTCCTCGACCTGGTTCTCTTCCTCGATCTGGCTCAGCGCACGCCTGAGCTGCAGGGAATCGGAATTCAGGAATGGCTGAGTTTCTACTTCAAGTCTCCGATGACTGCGCCGGGCCTGTATCCCGAACATGATCTGTTTATTCAGTCAATGAAGCTGAAGAACACGCTACGCCATCTGCGCGGCGAGGAAATGATCACGCACTTGGGGTTGGAGTATTACGACTGAACGGAGCAAGGAGCGCTAGCCCTTACGTGCCTAACTCGGCACTCAGTTTTTTCGCTAAATAGCCGGCGTCATCTCTCGACGTAAGATGTGCATCTCACCCACAGATGCGCGGCTACTTGCATTGGCGGATTGGCACGAAATACCTTTCGCTGGTGCTTTGCCTCTTTGCTGCACTTCCATTGTTTGCGACTAAGGGCATTTTTCAGGGCCTCGTAGTCGAGGGGACGAAGCGGGAAGTAGGCAAGTACATCTATGTTGCGGGAAAGACGGGCTATTTGCGGCGGGTCAACATTCAGCGCTGCCGGGTGCGATTCGGGGATGGCGTCCCTTCGTCCCAACGGTTACAAAGCGCTGCCGAATCGCTGCGGGACAATGCGGAAATCCGCGTCACGGCTGACGAAGACAGCCACGGCGAATGGATCGCCTCGGACATAGTCATCCTCAAGCTGCCTGCGGTGGATAAGGTTAGGCTGCGCATTTAGCCACAGCAACGTGGAGCCGGGCGCCCTCGCCCGGGTTCTATAAAAGGCGATGTCAAGAGGAAACACTTGTCCTGATCAGATGGGAACACAGTGCTCTGGCATCGAGCCCTGGTGGGGATCTGCATGCTGTCGGTTCGAGCCTGGGTTGAGACTTCGAGATTCCCGTGTTGGTACTGCATCGATACCTGCGTCAGATCCTGAGACTACACAAGCCGCATGGGTTGTGTGGCAACCATGGTTCTATCTGAGACTCACTGAGATCAGCGGCCTATAGCTTGATTGGGTTGTCCGAGGGAGCATATGGTGGCCCGTGAGACTTAGCGCCCAAGCGCATGGCCTAACCCGGCCCAGGATACTTACCCTCGAACCCGAGCACTCAGAGACTGACCCAACGATGTATGAATCGATCGGTCTCTGTGTGTGCTCAAACTGCTTGTCCTTTTAGTTGCTCTGGATCGAAGCGCTCTCCTTTCTTCCAGACACTCAAACTGATGGCGGCGATCTTGCGCGCCAGGGTCAACCTTGCCATCTCCGGCTTCATCCCCTTCCCCAGAAGGGTTTGGTAAAAATCACGAAACGGACCGGGCGTGGCACTTGCCGTGGTGGCGGCGGACTTAAAGATGTTCTTCAGATCGGGATTGTGATTCAGATTCAATCCACGAATAAAGACGGGCTTGTTGTTGCGCCGCAGCTCGCCGGCGATCACCTGGTGATCGGCACTGCTGCGCGTTTCCAGTGCGAGTCCGCAGTAAGCCCAGAACTGACGCTTGGTGCGGAAGCGAAACGGCGTCTGCACGCGCGCGATCAGCAGTGCCGAGCGGATCGGTCCCACAAAGGGAATGCTGCTCAGCATCGCCGTGGCGGCATGCTTGTGTCCTTCCTGAATCAGATCGCAGCGTACCTGCCGGCGCAGAGTCTTCAGCTGCTCGAATTGCTCGAATAAGCGTTCGCCGCGATAGCGTTGTCCCGGTTGCTGGAGTTGAGTCAACCACTGCTCCCGACGCCGTCTTGTGTATAGCTTCTTGCCACCGGTATCGATGGCTAGACTGCGGTACAACGCTTTCAGCCGGCGCATCACCCGGGTGGTGTCGTCGGTGAGAGAGCGATACGTACGGCCCAACTCCTTCAATGTCAGTGTGTGAGTATCGTCCGTGATACACCGGCTTGAGCATGTTCGCACGCAGTAGGTCTGCCAGCTTGCGCGCGTCGATCTGATCGTTCTTGTTTCCGCTCTTGAGTAGCGCGTTTCTGCGTGGATTGCACACCACCACTTCCGCTACCTGTGACCTCAACACTGTGTGCAGCCAGGCAGCATGCGTTCCTTCTTCGAAGGTCACGCGTAAACTCCCGCGCAGACCGCGCAAAAAACTCAGAACCGCAGCAGCGTTGGTCATCAACACCGCCTGCATCACAAGCTTTCCACTCTGATCCAGTACGGCTGCAGAAATGCTTGTCTTATGCACATCGAGGCCAATAAACTTAATGTCATTCACGAGGGTGCTCCTTTCTGAAGTAGCTGAGTGCTTGAAGATCACTGCAGACTACTCCCAAAGGGCGCCCTTTTATATTGCGTGTCCCGTGGCAGCGCCAATGAAGCGGCTTCGATGGCATGGCTGGTTGGTCCCAATGCGTTTCGTTATCCGCCGAAAACCCGGCCGGGGGCGGCCGGCTCCACGTTCCAGATGGGTCCAGAAATCCCCATCAGGAGCTTGCCACAGGGGGTACACTAAGGACTGACGCGATCGAGAACGGGCCAGCAGAATTAAGTGCGTTTTTACCGAAACTTAGCTGCCAAAACTCACGTCTATACAGGTTAGGCATCCGTGTCTCGGAACCGCCGTGCGCGAACGGAGTAAAGCATCATGAAATTCCTATCCAAGTTGCTGGCCGGAGTCCTCTCAATCTCGCTGGTTCTTCCCGCTGTCGCCCAACCCAAAGACAAAGACAGCAAAAACGACTCAAAAGACCCGAAGATCGAACCAGTTCCAAGTTATGACAAGGTGAAAAAAGGCAGCCTGGATGATGTGAATGCCATCGGCAATCGCGACATCGGAGGCAAGGGCCTCGGCAACTGGTACTCGCTTGAGAAGGAAGTTGCGATGGGCAAGCAGTACGCGCAGCAAGTGGAACAGAGCGCCAAGTTGATCACTGATCCGGTAATCAACGAATACGTGAACCGCATTGGCCAGAATCTGGTACGCCATTCCGACGCGAAGGTTCCATTCACGATCAAGGTCATCGACGACGACCAGATCAACGCTTTCGCTCTGCCGGGCGGCTTCTTCTACGTCAATACCGGCACGATTCTTGCGGCTGACGATGAGTCCGAACTTGCCGGCGTGATGGCACATGAGATCGCGCACGTCTGCGCGCGCCACGCGATGCGTCAGATGACCCGCGCCAACTGGGCGAACTTCGCTACCATCCCGCTGATCTTCATCGGCGGCGGTATCGGATACGCGGCGTATGAAGCAGCCGGCATCGGCATCCCCCTAACGTTCATGAAGTTCTCGCGCGGGTTCGAAGCTCAGGCTGATTACCTCGGTACCCAGTATCTCTACGCCAGCGGATACGATCCGCAAGCCATGGTCGACTTCTTCGAAAAGATCGAAGCTACCGAAAAGAAAAAACCCGGAGCGTTAGCGAAGGCCTTTGCTTCGCATCCAGCAACTCCGGATCGCGTAGAGCATACCCAGGACGAAATCGCCAAGATCCTCCCTCCAAAGGATGAGTATGTGGTTACGACCTCAGAGTTCGATCAGGTGAAAGCACGGCTCGCCGCTTTAGAGAACCGCAAAAAGGTCACCGACGACAAAGACGCGAGCAAGCCGTCGCTTCGTCGTGCTTCGAACAAGACCGACGACAAAGGCAAGTCTACCGACGACGATCGTCCAACGCTGCATAAGCGCGACAACAACTAGCTTCAGCTCGAAGTTAGTGAAGGCGGCCCGATGAGGGCCGCCTTTAGTTTTGGCGCGCTCCAGAACGTGCCACGGAGGAGCCTTGAAGTGAGTTGCTTGCGAAGAGGGGACTTTGTGTCACGCGACGGATGCAGCTTTTTCGTGAATCGGGCGCGTGTGAGAATACGGTTTTTCATCCGCGTTTTTTCTGACTGGACAAATGGATCGATCCAACGGATACGAAGCAGTTTCGGAAGAATTTCTAGCCCGTCGTGGCAATAGCACCACTCGGTCTACTGGAATCGGTGTGAAGGAAGTGCGGAAGTGGGCGAAAACACTGCGGCGCGGCAGCAGTGTTATTGATCTGGGCTGCGGGCCTGGCTTTCCCATTACGGTAATACTGGTCGAGGAAGGACTTCAAGTCTTCGGCGTGGATGCAGCACCATCGTTCGTTGCGGCATTCCGACGCAATCTACCCGGCATACCCATTGTTTGCGAATCTGTTCTAGAGTCGAGCTTCTTTGATCGAACCTTCGATGCTGTCTTGTCAATTGGGCTAATGTTCCTTCTCCGTACTGAGGAGCAGCATCAACTTATCCGGCGATTCGCCGATATCCTCCTCCCGGGGGGCCGTTTGCTATTCACCTCAACCGCCAAACCCGCCGTTTGGAACGACGCAATGACAGGATCGGAATCAGTTTCCCTGGGAGCTGAGGAGTACAGAAAGCTGCTCGGATCCGCTGGTATATCGGTTGCAAAGGAGTACGAGGATGTAGGCGAAAGCCACTATTTCGACGCCTACAAAAGAAAACAAACTTAAGAGAATCGCTCCCTAAAGACAAAAACCGGGGGACAATGTAACGCATTCCTAAATCGGGAAACAATATGAGAATGCGTTTTGTCCGCCGGTTTTTGTCCTCAGTTTTTGAGTGCCGCTCGTTACTTCGGCGGTCGCCCGGGTGGATTTTCGCTTGTCGGCGGCACGATTCCTTTGATTCGCAGATAGGTGACGATGTTCCCATAGTGCTCATCGGCATGCGCTGTATTGAGCGAGAGCACGGTGAGCTTCGCAAGGTCGTAGTTCATGAATTTCACCATCTCGCTGCCTTTTGCGTCGGTCATGCCATCGTATGCTTTGTTGCAGTAGGCAACGGCCTCCTTCAGCGCGGCAACCAGGTCGGCCTTCGAGGTCTTGGTTTTCTCGATCCCTTTTGCCGGATTGGGTTCGCCTGATGCGAGCGAGCAGAACATGTACTGAGCGTCGGCCACGTGGCCAACGATTTGGCCAAAACTCCGAACTTCGGGTGTTGGTCTGAACGAGTAGTTTTCTTCGGGCATCTTTTGCGCCGCAGCGACCACGGCCCCACTCACAAACGAGTACAGACCTCTTTCACTGGTCGTAATCGGGTTCGCCGACGGCGCGGATTGCGCCTCTGGCTTCTCCTGTGCGAGTACAGCACTGGGAAGCGCCATCAACGCAGCCAATGCAAAACACAGTCTTTTGTTCACGAGATTCCTCCGCGGGAAATCATGTCACATCTTCAAATGACGTACGGAACGGCCGGCGGTCTGGTTCCACCACAGACGCGTTCGTCCCGCATTTCTACTTTCACGGGAAACAAGCTTCTAAGCTTCTGTCAGGAGGTCGTCTCTTCATGGAAGACAGGACGAGGCGACCTACTCATCCATGCTGCGAGATTCGTTCATTTTGTTCGTCCCTTAAAGGTTGCGTAGATTGCCATGGCGTGGCCGTGACCTAATCCGAAATCACGCTTCAACCATGCAACAATGGCGCCAGCTTTTACTCCAGGCTCAAGGAAGCCTTGCTTCTTTGCGAGCTTCTTAAAGTCGCCCGGTGTTTTGCCCGTCTTCGCTTGACTGTTGTCGATGTAAGCTTGAAACGTCACTTCGTTTCTTTCGTCTCCTCCCATGCCATCGTCGAGTCGGCGTACACCCTGAGGTTGCACTGGGATGGGGCGATATGTACGAGTACCAGCTGCGGGCGCTCAAGTTTGTGATCGAGATGACTGGAGCCCATGGTGGTGCGTACGACATCGTTCTTGGAATCGTATTCGGTTGCTTTGGCTGCGGTGCGGTTCACAATCAGCTGCCAGTGACCTTTTTCCGGCAGCACGTACAGACCGTACGCGCCGACCGGCAACGTAACACCCTCGATGGAAACGCTCGTATCCAAAAACAATGCCATGGCCTGATTGCCTGACGTCCAGATATGTCCGTTGTCGACGTTGTATGGTTGCTGTGTGTATTGAAGGCGCATTCCATGACCATCTTCGAAAGCGCAGGTGACTTCCTGCAAGTCATTCGGACCCGCCCATGTGAAACAGCTGCCTGCAAGGATCACAATCAGAACCGCGAAAATGCGTCGTGTAAAATTCTGCATTTTTTTCAACCTCGGCTGAAGCTATCGCGCGTCGTCCCGAGCATCGATGCGCATTTGTGCCATGGTACAACTTCTCGACAGAAACGCCTCTGAATGCCCTGCCAAGATCCCTGGGCTAAACGCCGCAATGCAGAAAAGGAAATGATCGTTGATGCCCCGCTCCCCTTTTCGCTCAGGCCGCGCTCTTCTATGGCTATGGTGAGAAATCAATACCGATACCCTGCGCGAGTTGCAGGGTGGCGCTGCGAAACTCCTCTGGAACGGATACGAAGACCGCGCGTCCGCCTGAGTACCGCGCCAATCGCTGCAGCAAGCTCTGATTCTGGCCTAGAGCGTCGAGTCCTACGCAGTCAATGCGGACATCGCGAATTTGAGAACTCAGCGGGGGAGCATTCTCGGACTGCTTCGTGTTTCTCCCGTCCGAGATCACGAGGAGCACGCGGTTGCGGTTCTTCCCAATTCGGTCCAGATGACCGACTGCAAAGCTGATCCCCTCGAAGAGCGCAGCGCCTGATCCGGCCTTCAGATGTTCCAAGGCATCGTCGAGCAGCATATCTTGTCGAGTGAGGTCTTGCTGGAAGTCGAGTTGATCGCTATACGCCATGAGGAAAGCTTCGTCGTCCGGGCGAAGATGCCCGACCAGATCGCGCAACGTGCCGACGATGGCGCTGTGATTTTTCCCTTTCAGCAAACTGGTCTGAAGCAGTATTCCGAGTGACACGGGATCGGTACGAGGCGGCAGTTTGAATCGCGGAGTTCCGGCGATCGAAGGCTGTTGCTTGGAAGGCAGCGCGGGTACGCTCTCCGGGGATGTTTTCGCGGTTATCGCGGATGTGGGCGGCCCAGCATAAGCTGCCATCGCTCTCTTCTGGTTCCGCGTGCCCATCGAAGTGACGGCGACGAACTGCTTCCAGTCAGCGTCGCTGCCGCCGTCTTCCAAGTACTTGCTGCGAGCGTACTGCGCGATTTGGGCTCCTGCCGGCGATCCTGCATTTAGATTCACTGCTCGGGCAAGTTGCCAGTAGCCGTTCTTCGTGTCAGGGTTCTTGCCGGAGAGCAAAGCTAAAGCATAGGAATAAGTGACGCGTGGGTCGTTGGGGGCAACGCTGACCGCGAGCTTCAGATACGGCCGAGCATCTTCATATTGCTGACGGTCGACGTAAGCGAGCCCGATGGAGCCATCGAGCAGAAGCCATACTTGACGTCGCATCTCTGAGAACTCCGCTTCGGAAAATCCCTCGGGCTTGTGAATGCGATCGAGACTCGCTAGAGCCATCCGCAGCGCCTCGATCCCTTCGGCACTCTTCGGCGGCGTTGACGTCGCGAGTGCCGCCTGTGCCAGCGGACTCGTCGGCGATCGTAGCAGAAGCTCAGTTGCCCAACGCGCAGAGCGGGCCGTATCTCCAAGGCGAATCGCATCCCACGTCGCGCATTCGAGAGCGTCTTGGACCAGGCTGCTGGCGGGCTCGGCCAGAAAAAACCGCTCCATGGCTGAGAGTCGTTTGGTGGGGTCGGAGAGTTGTACAGCGGTTGTATATGCAGTCAGCCCAGCCGTGCTCGACTGCGACCAAAGGCTGGAGCTCACAGTGAGCAACAAGGCAAAGATCGCTGCAGCAATCGCGCTTGCGCCTGTCCTTGCCGACACACTGAAACGAAGCATCTACCCTGTTCGATGCAGGCCGGGAGCGGGAACGTACATACATTTCATCGGAATGGCGATAAGGCTCCGCAGCGACCAAAGTCATGTTCTACAGCAACAGACATCCACAATATTTTTCCGCAGTGTGGAATAGCGAGTCGCCTCTGCCCGATTACTCACAATGACGCTCTCGCCCACCACACCTCGCGTGCTTTCTCTAATTACTCACGAGTAAATATGTAAATTTTCATTTGTCGCCGACGAATTTTCTTGTTCGATGTTGCCAACGCGAGTCCGTTCTGTTCCGGTTTCCCTCTAATCGCGCATGCTTGGTCGGTACCTGGTCAGCATCGCTTTGCACACTGGCCGACGATCGCGTGCTGGCCGACCGAAGGTCCGCCCAAAGCCTGACTACGGCAAAACGATGACCTCACCTTTCATTCCCAGGTCATCGTGAAAAGCGCAAATGTAGGGGTACACTCCGGGATTCATAAACGTCACGCGGAACCTGGTCACTGGTCCAGCGGGCAATTGCTGTCCCGGAGGCAGCAAGGGAGCGGTGGGGGGAGGAGCCTGCGCGATTCCACCGCGCTCATGCCCTGCCTGTGAGATAAATCCAGAATGGACGCTATCGCCGGTTGAATAGATGATCGCGTGACGTGCACCGTCAGCATCCGCAAATACGTTGGCCGATGGCGGAGTCTGCGGCGTAGTGTTTGGCGGCTCTGTGCCAAAAGTGATGGTGTGACCGCTCACATCGAGACTGTCCCACTCAACAGTTTCACCCGCATGGATCGTGATGCTCGGCTGCATGAACCGCATCACGGAAACGGAATTGATGCCGCCCGTGGTTGACACAACCTCACCGGTTCCCGTCACCACCATGTGATGGTGTGCATGCGCGCTTGCTTCTCCGGATTCACCATGACCATCGTCGCTCATTCGACGTGGCCCGCCATCGTGATCCATGAGCAGGGCACGTGCTTGCCTCGAGCCCTCTGCGGTGTAGAAGTCCTGATCGTGAGGGAGCGGGAATGAAGCATCGAGGACATGAATCGTTGCCGTCATGTTCGCGTGAACCAGGCAGACCAGCCTGTAGTTCCCCGCTTTCGGAAATGTAACCGTGTAGGTTGTTCCGACGGTCATGATCCGGCCGCTGTTTACGCACGAGGAATTGTCAAAAGGCGCTCCGTCCGCAGTCGTACCCGGACAGCCTGCCGTAAAGGTAGGCCGCACCTGTCCTGGGGTGAGAAAGGTTGCGCTGTGCGGTTCAGGCACAGCGAAGGTCCATGTGATGCTGTCGCCGGCGTGGATCCACATTTCATTGGGTAGAAAGGCGATTACCTGCACTGCGCTGTCCGGGCTCTGTGCTCCAGCGAATGCGTGCCAGGATTCGGCCTGCACTAATTTGGAAAAGATGATCGCGGCACACAGTACCAGAAACCAGCTTAGTCTCCGTCTCATATCAAAATCTCCTGAGTCTCCTTTGGCTTTGCTGAATCGGAGACGCGATAGCGAAGATCAGACATTCAACAAGGATGTTCAAACGGTAAGGTGCCGAATCGGGGCTGATGCTGTGACTTGCAGCGGAATACGGTGCTTTACCGTCAGGATCGGGTTACAATTTCTGCCGATTTCCCCCCAGAAGCGAAGGGCGAACCAGGAGTGCGCACGTGGGCGAGTCTTCTTCCAGAACGCCATCATCGGCTAATGCCATCGAAGACCGCCTGGATTCCTGGAAGGAGATCGCTGCCTATCTGAATCGGGATGTGACCACAGTCCAGCGCTGGGAGAAGCGCGAAGGAATGCCCGTCCACCGCCATGTGCATGAACGCATGGGATCGGTTTACGCATCGCGCACGGAACTAAACACCTGGGTCAGCCAGCGGGCGCACCTGGAGAATGGCGGCAGTGTCTCTGACGTTCAATCCGAAGTGATTGACGCTGAATTTTCTCCGGAATCTCCTGCGCCAACCAGAACGCACTCCATCTCAAAATGGAAACTTACTTTATCGTTTACTGCAGCAATCCTCGCAGTCGTGCTCGCAGTTGTCGTCTGGCTGGACAGGACGGAATACTTCTGGCGAAGTCCGATCGCGAATGCCCGGTCGCAAACGATTGCCGACTCCGCCGGAATCGAGCAAGAGGCAGCCGTATCTCGCGATGGCCAGTTCGTGGCCTTCTTGTCGGATCGCGACGGGCCGATGGATGTGTGGGTCACACAAATCGGCTCGGGTGAGTTCCACAATCTGACTCGCGGCAACGCACCGGAGATGGCCAATCCACTGCTTCGGACTCTGGGGTTCTCACGCGATGGATCCATGGTCACGTTCTGGGCTCGGCGCCAGGGCGAGTCCGGCGAAACCAATATCGACACTTGGGCGGTGCCGACGCTCGGCGGACCGCCAAGACCATATCTGAAAGGCGCTGCTGAGTTCGACTGGTCACACGATGGCTCGCGACTCGCCTATCACACGCCCGGAACGGGAGATCCGCTCTTCGTAACCGAGGGCACCGTGCAGCCCCAAGCGAAGCCGATATTCACCGCTTCCGCCGGCATGCATTCTCACTTCCCATTATGGTCACCCGATTCGAAGTTCATCTACTTCGTTGAGGGCACGCTACCGGACAAGCTCGATATCTGGCGCATCCGGCCCGAAGGCGGAAGGCCTGAACGGATCACTTCCCATAGCGGAAACGTCACCCATCCGGTATTCGTTGATCGGCGAACTCTGATGTATCTCGCGTCGGATCCCGACGGCGCAGGACCGTGGCTCTACAGCCTCGACGTGGAGCGCCGGATTCCCCATCGACTGACTTCTGCCCTCGAGCGATATACATCGTTAGCTGCCAGTGAGGACGGCCGCCGGCTGGTGCTCACGCTGGCAACGCCAAAGAGAACGCTTTTCCGTCTCGGTATTGACGATTCGCTGAGGGTCACTCCCGCAACCGCAATCTCACTTACTACCAGCACAGGATTCTCTCCGCGATTAGGTGCAAACTATCTTCTGTACGTCTCGACCAGCACCGATCGCGAGAGTATTTGGAAGCTCGTCGGCGGAGCAGCAACGGAATTGTGGGGCGCTCAGGGTGCGCAAATGAGGGGTAGTCCCGCTATTTCGCGCGATGGCCGCCAAGTGGCGTTTTCTGTCCGGGAGGATGGACGAACGTTGCTTTATGCGATGCAGGCTGACGGCACGAACGCGCATCTCGTCAGCAGCTCGCTCGACCTCGAAGGCGATCCGGCGTGGTCACCTGACGGGAATTCGATCATCTGTGCTGCGACTGATCATGGCGTGCCGCATTTGTTCCTCGTTCCGCTCGACGGTCGATCTCCCATTACTTTCGTGAATGAGTATTCAATTGATCCGGTGTGGTCGCCAGACGGCAGCGTCGTCATCTATTCCGGAGCAGACGTCGGTACCACGTTCTCTGTGAAAGCCGTTACCCGCGATGCAAAGCCATACGCTTCGCCGGAACTCACGCTCACTCGCGGCGCTCGACATCTGAGCTTCCTGCCCGGAGGACAGTCGCTTGTATTCCTGCGCGGAGAAATTCAGCACAAGAACCTTTTCCTCCTTGATCTGAAGACCGGCTCGGAGCGACAGTTGACGAACTTTCCTCTCGACTTCGACATCCGCGATTTCGACATCTCTCCGGACGGGCGCGAAATTGTCGTGGAACGAGTGCAGGAGCGGTCTGATGTGGTGCTGTTGGATCTGCCTCGGGAATAACATAAGGCGATTCGTAGCGCTCGCGGCATTCAAAAGTTTAAATGGCCAATGAAACGACGCTGTATGAGCGCGCCGGCACTTGAAGAGTCATTTTTGGTCCGAGCCTCGGGGATTCGAGGTTTTGCGGAACAACGTTCGTTGGCCGCTCGAAGGTGTTTACTGCTTTCAGATCGTTTCCCGTCATGGTCTGGCAGGTATTGATCTTTGACGGAACAATGTCGCGCCAGCTAATTTCCACTTCGCGCGGTTTCTCTAAATCGCGATTGAGGATGAAAAGCGCCGCGGATTTACTTTCGTTGTCGATTGTGGCGACGACGTCGAGGTAAGGAACTAAGCCAAGACCCGGACCGATAATTCCGATTGCTTCCGTGGGGCGACCCAGGTGAGCAACTTCGTAGGTTGGTCCTTCGGGGACGATCTGCACTGCGCGTCCTCGCGCGTGCTGCAATGCCCAGGAGTACGGGTAATAGATCGTCTGCCTCAGCACTGCATTGGCATTGGTCATCAACGGCGCAATCACATTTACCAGTTGGGCGAGACACGCCAGGCGCACGCGGTCCGAATGACGAATTAGTGAGTTCAGCAGGCCGCCAACGAGTAATGCGTCTTCCAAGTTGTAAACCTCTTCCAGCAAATGGGGCGCCGGCTTGCCGTGTCCGTTGGCGGCCTCGCCTCCGCGCGCTCGATACCAGACGTTCCACTCGTCAAAGGATAGGAAGAGAGTTTTGTTCGTGCGCTTCATACCGCGCACCAGGTCGCACACCGCTTGGATTTCTTCGATCTGCCGATCCATGGCGAGGTTCATCGCCAGATACGTCGAGCTGTTGCCGCCCGTCTCTTCATTGTTTCCCCAGTAGCGATGCAGCGAGATTCCATCTGCGAGTTCGTAGCAGGTTTCAAGCACTTGCTGGTCCCACTCCAGGTACGTTGGCATGAACGGACCACTGGAACCGCAGGCGATCAGTTTCACATTGGGATCGATTACGCGGATTTGACGCGCCGCATCGACGGCCTTCTCGCCGTATTCGCGCGCGTCCATGTGACCGATTTGCCACGGTCCATCCATTTCGTTCCCCAAGCACCAGTACTTCACGGTGTGCGGCTGTTCGTATCCATGCTGACGGCGAAGATCGCTCCACTTCGTGCCTCGCGGATAGTTGCAGTACTCGACCAGCGCGACCGCCATCTCAGCGCTGCCGGTGCCGAAGTTCATGCCGAGCAGAGGTTCGGCGCCGACCTGCTTTGCCCAGGTGAGGAATTCGTTGGTTCCAAATTGGTTCGTCTCGAGAGTGTTCCAGGCGCGATCGAGCACCTGTGGGCGATCCTTCTTCGGGCCTACTCCGTCGAGCCAGTGATACCCGGAGACGAAGTTTCCGCCGGGGTATCGAATGATCGGCACGCCCAAGGTATGAACTTCTCGAATCACATCGGTGCGGAAGCCGTTGCTATCTGCCAGACGAGAGCCGGGATCGTAAACTCCCTCATAGATCGCGCGTCCAAGGTGTTCCAAAAAGGAACCAAAGATGTGGCGATCGAGCGGCGCGCTTGAGAAGGCAGGATCGATGACGACGCGCGTAGTAGCGGATGCACTCTGTGCCCAGCTCGAGGCGAGGGCGGCGTCGGCGATGGCAATCGCCATCGCTGCCTGGCCGCCTCTTTTCAGGAAGTCCCTTCGGCTAACGTTCGACACGGATCTGCCTCCTCGAGTGGGTACTGCTCAGCGTTAATCCTTGATTGTTGTGAGCAGAAGAAGGAAATTGAGAAAACGTTTTCTGCGGTAGCCTATTCGTGGTTCCAGACTTCGTCAATCGAAGAATGGCGGGCGCTTATCTCGGGTGGAAGTCTCAGTTCAAGGGCCGTAGGTAACGTGGGAAGAGTATTCCCGTTTGGAAAGTGGATGCCGTACATCGGTGGCACCGATAGTAATCGCAGTGGGAACCTGCATCGATCGATGCCCGCGAGTTCTATTTAAGCTGCAAAGTATTCAGCATTCGCTGATACGTGGGGCGGAATTGGTTAAATGAATTCTGCGGCGCGATGAAGATAAGGTAAAGCAGTCCACCTTCGGGGCGCGGCAGAGTGACCAGCCAATCGCGTTCGCTCAGCGGTTTGCCGTTCTTCTGGACAGGCGAAGTGCCGGTGAGATAGACAGATCGGCCATCAACGCCATTCACCTGAATTGTCCGCGCACTGCCGGAAACTCGCAGGTTCTGGTTTGATTGTTGCAGGCTCTGAATCAGGTCCTGCGTGGCTTGATCCATGCTGTCGGCGTTCTGATCCTGAGAGCCGCCGATGACCACACCGTACGCGATCGCGTTTTGTCCTACGCCAGCTGAAGGAGCGATCGTCACATTGGAATTGGGATCACCGAATACCTGCCAGTTATCTGGATACGAAATGGTGAACGCATTGTGCTGGAGCGGCTGCAGGTTGCTGCTGGGCTTCACCTGCTGCGCAGTCACGCTGCCGATGTTTGCGTTTCCACCTGGATTCGCGCTTCCCTGCGAACCGCTGGTTGCAGGAGGCAAATCTGCCGGAGTGGCTCCGCTCGATGAATTCTGCTGTGCCCAGCGTCCTTGCTTGGCTCCGTCTGCAATCTCCTGCGCCGTGTAGAGCCTCATGTGGCTGGCTTCCTGCTTGGCCTGCACGAAGGCTTCGCTGTTGTTCTGATAGGTCTTCCGAGGCCACTCAGAAATTTCCTTGTCGATAGCCGCGCTGCGATTCCCCGGATTGGGGTGGTCGCTCAGGAACTGCGGGCCGCTGGAACCTTCGGACTCCAGCTTCTCGAAAAACTGCGCGAGAGCGCGAGGATCATACCCAGCCCTATACATAATGATGGCGCCGACGGCGTCAGCCTGCGCTTCATCGTTACGCGAGTATTTGAGCGAGATCGCGCCCGCGCCGATCTGCATGCCCAAACGCGCAAGCGTTCCGGCGGTACCTCCGCCGACGATTGCCCCGAGAACTCCCAAAATGCCATTCGTGAACGCCTGCTTCGAAGCCTGCTTGGCCGAGTGCTGCATATATACGTGCGACATCTCGTGCGCCATTACGCCGGCAAGTTGGGCTTCGTTGTCAGCCGCGACAATTGCGCCCGCATTGACGAACATCGGGCCGCCAGGGAGGGCGAAGGCGTTGATTTCCTTTTCGGGAATTACGTGGAACTCGTAAGGCCAGGAATATTCCTGAGGGATCTGTGCCACCAGCTTTTCGCCAACCCGCCTCACGTATTGCGTCAGTGCGCTCGAATCCGGCAACACCGGCATCTGCTTGTAGACTTCGGCGGATGCCTGGCGTCCAAGCTGGATCTGCTGGTCGCGCGTGATGCTTGTAGTGCCGGGATCCGGCAGCTCGGGTCCAGTGGTAGCACCCAGCAGCCACGAAGGTTGCGTGAGCAGCAGCGTCAAACATGCTGCCAGAATTCGTTGCCTGAAAGGTCGTACGTTCATATCGGATTATCTACGGTAAAGCAGTTACTCTGTTTGATGCGCGTAAGGCATTGCAGGAGAACAGAAAACTATTTGCGAGATACACCAGGCCAGCGACACTGCTGCCGAATGCGCAGGCACGCCGCATGAATCCGCGCCCGGCGGATGCCAACTGCACGGTAAACCCTTGCGCTGTCATACAGCACGCCATCTTTCATCACGATCTGGCAGCGGCGAATGTCGCTGATGTTCTCCGCTGGATTGCCTTTCACCAGCAGGAAGTCTGCACGCTTTCCTGCCTCAATGGAACCGAGGTCCCTATCTTGTTTTAACAACCTGGCGGCATTGAAAGTTGCGATTTGCAATGCTTTGTTTGCAGGAATGCCGGCGCGGACTTCGAATTCCAACTCACGATGCAGCATGATTCCTGCTGCGGAATCTGTTCCTGCCAAAATGGGAATTCCGGCATCGTACATCTTCCTGGTCATGCGCAGCATGGCTTCGTAAGAATCTTTATAGAGCTGATCGGTTTCCGGTGTAACTGGTAGACTGCCGGTGTAAGCGCCGCGTTGAACCTGTGCGGGAAGATGATCGAGCACAGGAGCAAAGTCGGGCGAAATCTTTCCTGGACGGCCGGTGAACATGCCTTCGAAGGCCGCAAGCGTAACGTCCACCGTTGTGTGCCGCTGTTTTAGTAATTCGATGAAGTCGTTCACCTCCTTCGAATTCAAGTCGAGCTTGGCAGCGTTTGCTCCGACCGCAGTAAATCGTTCTGGGGTGCGCGTGTCTTTCACCTGTGAGGCAAGAAAATTCAGGAAGATGAAATTGATGTGTTGAAGTTCATCGGCGCCGTCTTCGACGAATTGGCGCGCGATCATTCCATTGGGAATGTGGCGGCTCACGCGCAATCCGCGTGCGTGCGCCGCCTTCACGATTTCTGGAACAAGTTCAGGTTTGACGGCTGTAGATTTTGATTTGGATGTAGCCAAGATCTGCATGTCGATTCACATCGGCGCGAGCCTCGTCGACGTTGTCAGCATAAAGACCGGTGGGAGCCTGGAATGGTCCGCGTCCATCGATGAAACCAGCCTTCCCACACCCGTGGACCGATGGCCTCGCCGGCAGCCCAGCGGTCCTGCAGATGCTTGAGTTCGTCGACGTCGTTCCCATGTCGCGAATCGAGGTCACGCCGCTGGCGACGTTGAGAAGCCCGTCGATCGCTTGCGCATGCGCGTGCATGTCGAAGAGGCCGGGCAGCAGAGTTTTGCCGTGCCCGTCGATGTGCTGGGCATCATTAGGGACGCGAACCGAATTTGCAGGCCCGACACTTGCGATATGGTCGCCATTGAAGATGACGGTCTGGTCTTCGCGCGTGGTAGCGCTTGGGCGAATCGAAGAGCCGGACGTGCTCTACGGCAACAGCATGTTGCGGATGCTCTGCCAACTCCTTAGCTAAGCGCGTATAACGTGCGTCGGCTGCGGCACGATCGAGCGCATAAAGACGATCGTTGCTCTGCTCCCATCCTTCTCGCAGAAGGCAAACCATTTGCCGGGAAATCCGAACAGGCGATGATCATCGTCGAGCCAAACGGTCTGGGGTTCATGCGAGAGTCCGGTGATCCGTTTTCAATAGCGAAGTGCTCATCCACCGGCGCTTTCAGATAATCGTTGCCGGTGATATCAATCCGTTGCGGCAGGCCGTCGCTTCCGAGCACGTAATGAGCGCTCACCTTCGGACCGCGTCCGCGATCGTTAAACTCGAATGTGCTATCGATGCGGCCGTCTGGGCTGTAGGTATCGACTTCACTGCCAGCGACTTTGGCGTTGCTCAGGATCGTGTATCGCAGCGTAGTCGCAAAGGTGTTCTGCGGATTTACAGGGTGCTTGAACGAATAAAGCTGAAAGAAGTGCGAGGACTAGCGCGAACATGGCGTGTCATTATGCCACTGCGGCGTGAATTGGAATGGTTAGCTGGAAACCTTGGCGGCGTCAGTGAGTGACAGCTTGAAGGTGTCCACGTAAGTGCCGCCGAACAGACTGTCTAAATCGGCGATCCTGTTCAAAGGATCAATCGCCTGAAGTCCGATTTGTCCTGCCCGGTTTCCACCATCCTGGCCCACCCATGCCACGCGAACGCGGACTTTGTGCTTCTTGTAATCCAGCGTTAACTCCTGCCCTACGCTGACTTTCCGGTGGAAGTTGCCGATTCGGGCGCCGCGGGCGGAGACATCGAGAGTGCAAACTGGATCGCGGAAAGCTTTTCCATCGACATCGTTTCCAAAAATCAGAGCGGGAAGCGCAATGAAATGTCGCTGGGACTTCCGACGGGACATGGGTCTAGTATCGGACCTTTTGGGATAGACGAACAGTTACACAGGTAACAGAGAGAAAAGTTGGGAAATTCCACAACACCGATGCCGTTGTTGATAACGGCGCACCACTTAACCCTCAACTTAACAATTCCCGCCATGCACGATTGTCTCCGCGGCGTTAAATTTAAGAGAACGTATGAAGTTACGGGTACTCGGCTTCCTCCTATGTTTTCTGCCTGCAATGGCCTTTGCGGACCTGAAGCTTACAAACCGCGTCACGGCTCAGGGGCGTAATTCTGAGAACACCGTTCTGAGCAAGAATGGGATGCTCCGCATCGATAACGGCTCCACCCCTGCGGCTACTTCGGTCATCGTCGACTGCGCCGGCCATAAGATGATTCAACTCAATAACACAGGTCGCACGTACCTGGTGACCAACATGCCGGCTGCCGGCAGTTTGCCCAGCGCAAGCTCACCAAACCCAGGCGAGGGCACGGTCACGCTCAACATCAATCGGCAGGACACGGGGGAAAGGCAGTCGTTTTTCGGCTACAAGGCCCGCCACATCAAGACGACAGCTTCAACCGAAGGCGGCAACGGCGCTTGTGCCGGAAACCTGAATATCGCAACCGACGGCTGGTATATCGATGCTCCTATTACCGCGAGCTGTAGCTCGGCGGAGCGCGAAATCCTGGTGCGCAATCTCGAAGCTCATCACTGTGAGGATCGCGTGGTGACGAAAACCAGCGGCGTTGAGACGCTCGGCATTCCCGTGCTGATCGAGACGAAAGCAACCAACAGTTCCGGCGCAGAGTTCGACGTTCGCCAGGAGACTGCCAACATCGAGGTCGAGACGCTCGATCCTGCCCTCTTCACACCTCCACGGGACTACACCGAGGTAACGAGCTACCGTGACCTGATCGCTGCGCAGAACTCGCCGATTGGCGAGCAGTCAATTCCCAATTCGGGACCACACTTCCCTCCAGTGACCAAGACTGGACCGAACGAGAACGGAAAGGGTGTGGTTGCCGGAGCGACGCACACAACGACAAACGAGAAATCTGGTGTTCTGAAGATCGGAATCACACAGGTGACGAGCAGCACCGACCAGTCCTTCTCCGTAGAAGGCCTGCAGCAGGAGCTCGCGAATGAGGTCAACTTCCTCGGCGGACGCGCGGTGATCCTCCCTGCCGACCCCAACGATCGCGATGCAGCGAATGAGCAGGCCAAGCAGCAGGGGTGCGATTATGTTGTCTTCACCGAGATCACCGATTTCAGAACTGCCAGCGTTGGACAGAAGCTTGGCAGGGTTCTCAATCGAGGCGGATTGGGTGGCGTGGGTGGCAATGGGAATGGGCGCGTAGAAATCGTGGCCAATGTAAAGGTCTTCCAACCGGATGTCTTCACACCTGCCCTCGATGGCACGGCGAATTTCCGCGGCAACGACGTTACCACCACTGCGCAAGGGCTAATGCACACGGAGGCTAGAACGCTCATGCTGGATTTGAAAAAATTGAAGGAGAAAAAGTAAAGCCCGGTGCGAGAGCCTGTTACTTTGGGCTCAGCGGGTAGTGGCCAGCACATCGAGGCAGCGTCGCAGGTTTTGATGCTGCGCTGTCGTCACATCGACGAACTCAAAGCCGTGTGATGCGGCATTGCGATAGCGCACGCGCGCGTTGAGTTCCACTTTCAAATCACACTTCGGAATGCCGATATCGAGGGCAACAAGTTCTCCCGGCAAGATCGCGGTATCCAGATCGCCTCCGCATCCGCCCTCTGCTAAATCTGTCAATTTGCCGCGAACGGCAACCGCCTGAGACTTCTGGCGGCCGGTAGAACGCAGCGTAAATTCCGAAGAGACAGAAAAGCGCGGGTAGCGCCTGCGTACCAAAACGGGAGGTGCGTCTCCGAGCAGACGCGTAAGCTCCATTACAAGAGCCTGCGGCTGCTCCTTCTGCACATACACATCAACCACTCCAGCGCTCTTGACATTTTCTTCCTGCGGATGAGCTGAATACATCAAAACCGGCAGTCCGGGGCGCTCGCGCTTGAGAATCTGCGCGACTTCCAGGCCAGAGAGGTCGGGCATCTCGTAGTCGAGCACGGCGGCATTCAACGCAAATGTAGCCGCTAGCTCCAATGCTGCGCGTCCATTTGACGCCGTCAGTACCCGATACCCGACGGCGGTCAGGAACATGTCCAGCATCTGCAGGACATACGCAGTGTCGTCGACGCAGAGGATGGTTTTGCCGCCGGCTGTGGGTGAAGACATGCAGCCTCTTCTCTAAATGATGGCGGGTTTACCTGAGTACAAAGAGATAACCAAGGTACGTGTCCGAAAGGACATGTACCTGGGCATATTTGCGTTTGGGGAAACGAGAGGATTGTACCGCACTTGCGCAACAGAATCGCCGGCCGCTAGGTCGGAGTTAGCGCGATTACCAGCTCCCGAGCCGCATCGCCAAGATCCCATGTTCATATAGGCGCAGCCGCAACACAGGCGGCTGCCACCAAACCTGCCGGCGCCGGTTCCGTTACTTCTGCACCTGATCGCCTTCGATCTCGACCACGACAACGGTCGCCATCGGATCAATGATCGGACGGGTAATGACGAGCTCGCGCTTATCGCCGTCCTGCTTCACTTCCACAGGCTTGCCGTCGGCAAGCTGATAAGCACGCTTTATGGCATTCTTGATTGGCGGAATCTCGAATGGCATCCGCGGCTCCTGAAAGAAGGTGAAATATAACTTTCCCGGTCTGGTGGTTACGCGCCATTCGTTGTGGGCCAGCATAAGCGGTTGACCGCGCAGATCTTTTGCTCCGGTTGCACTAGGTTCACCCATTTCCTCGCCCCAAGGCGATGGCCCTGCGCCGTAGACGGCGTCCCCATTCACTTTCAGCCAGCGACCTACCGTTCGCAGGTTGTCCTGCGCGGCTTGGGGAATTACACCCGTCGCCATCGGGCCGACATTGAGCAGGTAGTTCCCTCCCTTGCTCACGATGTCGACGAGCTTGAACGTAATCTCGCCAGGGGACTTCCAGTCAGTATCGTCCTTACGGAATCCCCAGGTGTGATTCGTGGTCGCCGGAACTTCCCAGTACTCGGTTTGCACCTTCGCCGGAACGACGTTGTCGCCGGTCGATACATAATCGCCGCGAGCGCCAAGCCGGCCGTCAATCAATGTGTTTGGCTGCAGCGTGCGCAAGATCGAAGCGAAGCGCTGCGCGCGCTCCGGCGTCATCATGCGCGGAGTGTCGAACCAGATGAGTGCCACCGGACCATAGTCGGTGAGCAGTTCGCGCACCTGCGGCTCGGCCTTGCCACGCAGATAGCCGTCATAGTCCTTCAATTCTTTACCATCGGGACTCTGATCAGGACCAAAGTCCCAGTCGTTCCCCGCTCCGCCGGGCTCGTGCCAATCTTGCGACTGCGAGTAGTAGAAACCGAGCGGCATATTGTGGCGCTTACACGCGGTAGCAAGTTCCTTAAGGATGTCGCGGTGGAAAGGACTGGCATCTACCACGTTGTACTTGCTGACTTTGGAACCGAAGAGCGCAAAGCCGTCGTGGTGCTTCGATGTGATCACCATGTATTTCATGCCTGCGTCTTGCGCGAGTTGCACCCAGGAATCGGCATTGAACTGTGTCGGATCGAACTGTTTTGCGAGCTGCTCGTATTCCTTTACTGGGACGTGGCCGCGGTTCATGATCCACTCTCCCAATCCCGGAATCTGCTTGCCCTTCCACTCGCCCGCGGGAATCGCGTACAGACCCCAATGAATGAACATTCCGAACTTAGCCTGCTTGAACCATTGCAGGCGCGCCTCGCGCGCTACCGGTGAGTCAGGATCCGAAGTGGATTGGGCAAAAACAAACAATGAGCACAGCGACAGCAGTGCGATAACGACGACAAACACAGAGAAGCGGTTTCGTCTCATGGCCGCGCATATTACACGGCGTGTCAACCCGTGAACTCTGCGGGCTTTTGAGGCTCAACCGTGACTCATCGGCAGCGTATGATGTTGCTCATGGGAACAGCCGCTCCTGACCTCAACGCGTTAAAAGCCAGAATGCGCGATACATGGATGGCAGGCGATTTTGGCGTAATAGCCCGTTATGCCGAAACCGCCGAGCAGGAATTCATCGAACATCTGCAACTCAAACCGGGGACGCGCGTGCTCGACGTTGCTTGTGGAACCGGCAATACCGCTATTCCCGCCGCACAAAAGGGAGCAAAGGTTACCGGCGTGGATATCGCGTCGAACCTTCTTGCGCAGGCGCGCCAACGCGCTCAGCAAGCCGGCCTCGCCGCTGAGTTTCGCGAAGGTGACGCCGAGCAGCTCGATTTTCCCGATGCTTCGTTCGAGGTTGTGGTCAGTGTTTTCGGCGCTATGTTCGCACCTCGTCCTGAACGGGTTGCGGCAGAGTTTCTGCGGGTCTGCCGTCCGGGCGGTACGATCGCCATGGGCAATTGGACTCCCACCGGCTTTGCGGGACAGATGTTCAAGATGACGGCGAAGCACGTCCCTCCGCCGCCCGGTATACCTGCTCCGTCTTTATGGGGAGACGAGAGTGTCGTGCGCCAGCGATTCGGCAATGGCGCGAGGCAGATAACATGCACGCGACGGGCGTGCGATTTTGTCTTTCCTTTTCCGCCCGCTGAAGTCGTTCAGCTTTTTCGCACATATTTTGGACCAACCAAGGTCGCATTCTCACGCCTCGATCCCAATGGACAGGCCGCGCTGGCGACCGACCTCGTACGCATGTGGACGGAGCAGAACCAGGCGAAGGACGGATCTACGCTCATTCCCGCCGAGTATCTCGAAGTACACGTGATCCGCGCATAGCTGATTCCCATTTCTGCACTGAATGCCTGAGCTGCCCGACATCCTCGCTTACATAAGCGCGCTCGAGCCGCGCATCGTTGGGCAGCAGCTTCAGAGAGTTCGCATTGCCAGTCCCTTTCTGTTGCGCACAACGCAACCACGAATTGAAGAAGTAGAAGGACGCACCGTGCGTGAACTGCGCCGCATTGGCAAACGCATTGCCATTGGTGTTGACAACGATTTATGGCTAGTGCTGCACCTGATGATTGCCGGCCGTCTGCATTGGCGAGCGACGGAGGCCAAACTTGGCGGTCGCCAGAATCTCGCAGCGTTTGATTTTCCGAATGGCGCGCTCGTGCTCACCGAGGCCGGTGCAAAGAAGCGAGCATCGCTGCACCTAGTCGCCGGCGAAGAGACATTGCAGGCACACGATCCTGGCGGTATTGATGTTTTCAGCAGCGACTTCGAGACCTTTCGCGCCGCGCTCACTGCCGAAAATCGAACGCTCAAACGCGCTCTCACCGATCCGCGCGTGCTCAGTGGCATCGGCAATGCATATTCCGATGAAATCTTGCATGCTGCACAACTTTCTCCGATCGCGCTTACCCAAAAGCTCAAACCGGACGAATGGCAGCGGCTGTTCACGGCCACACGCGAGACCATCCAACTATGGATCGACCGTCTGCAGTCGGAAGCAAAGAATAGGTTTCCCGAAAAGGTAACCGCGTTCCGGGAAGACATGGATGTCCATGGACGCTACGGCAAACCATGTCCAAGATGTGGCGAGAAGATTCTGCGCATTCGCTACGCCGATAACGAAACCAATTATTGCGCACGCTGCCAGACCGGCGGGAAGGTTCTAGCGGATCGCAGTCTGTCGCGCCTGCTAGGCTCCGATTGGCCGCGAACTCTGGATGAATTGGAGGCGTTGAAGAAGAAGTGAAAGGGGCAATAGGCAATAGGCGATAAGCAATAGGCCATGAGCGAAGCGACAGCCGGTGAGCGAACAAAAGTAGGAACCCCAGTAACAACTAGGCGTTCGGCAAGGTGCTCTTTGGGCCTTTTTGCCTATTCGCCTATTGCCAAATGCCTATCGCCTATTGCCTCTTTCTCACGCTGCCTTGCTCTGCTCTTCTCCAATCGCGAGAACATCGCTTTTTCCCGACGAAATGTACTCGTCAATCAGCACAGAAATCAGTACTGCTGACGGAACTGCGATCAGCATACCCACGATGCCCGCGAATGCCTCTCCGATAATCAGCGCAACTACGATTGTCACTGCAGGAATTTTTACCTTCGACTCCATAATGCGTGGATTGAGCAGGCTGTTCTCGACGTTGTGATAAACGACGAAGAAGATGACAACTCCTAGCAGCTTCCCCACCGAATGTACAGCGGCAAGCAGGCCGGCGACGATCACTGTAATCACAGGTCCGAGCACAGGAATGATGTTGACGATTCCGGCAAAGATCGCCAGGGCGTAGAAGAACTGCATGTGCAGCAGACCAAACACAATCAGCGCCGAGCAGCCGTGAATCAGCATGAGAATCGCTTGGCCCGAAAGCCAGCGCTGCATATGCCGTCCTCCGCGCAGGAGTGTGGTCTCGACGCGCTGCTGTTTGTCAGAAGGAAACAGCGACACGGCCCAAGCGATCGATTGTCGCCCGTCGATCATGAAGTACGCCGATGCCAGCAGCACGGTTCCGACCTCAATAACTAGCTTCGTCATCTTTTTCGGCTGCATATTCTGGCCGATGAACTGATGAATGTAGGAGTTGATCTGCTGGCTGGTGATGTGGAGCATGGGAATGTAGTGGTGGATCCAGCTCTGCAGCTCATCCATGCGCTTTGGCCAGACCTGCTGGATGCCCTTCAGATCCTTTGCCACAAGAGGAACGAAGTAGATCAGTGCAATGCCGACGAGCGCAAGCACTCCGAGAAACAGAATGGCCACCGCAGCTCCCTGACTTGGCCGCCACTTCCGGATTCTCAGCTTTCGAATATGCGCAACGATGGGAGCGAGCAGCACTGCCATCAAGACGCTGACATAGATCAGCAGCAAGGCGCGCCTGAGTACCCACGCGACATACAGCAGCAGAGCTGTTCCAAAAAAGAGAAATACCAGCCCGCGATACTGCTTCCACATGGTCGGGTTAGATGTAGAAGTAAAGGTTGGCGAGAACGCGAAGAGACTGTCATTCCGAACGCCTGGTGTTGGCGTGAGGAATCCCTATCTACTTCCAAGATGTCAGCGCAGACCATACGGAAGCCCGCAGGGATTCCTCACTCCTGTTCACGCAAACAACGCGTGAGCGTGCGTTCGGAATGACAGAAAAAACAAGCTGCGCGTTTGCTCGTCCACTGACCCGTCCTATAAAATCGTGAGTTTTCTTCGTGTGGTCGGGACCGCATAGTGTTCCTTCCTCTTTTTCCATTACATGAAAATTCACGAGTACCAAGCTAAGGGCATTCTCGCGAAATATGGCGTCGCGGTTCCGCGCGGCGAGATGGCCACCACCAAGGATGAAGCTTTCGAGGCGGCCAAGCGACTGCTCGCGGCTGGCGCAAAGGGCATTGTGGTCAAAGCACAGATCCACGCCGGCGGACGCGGCAAAGGCGGAGGCGTGAAGCTGGCCAAAACCGCCGACGAAGCCGCTGAACTCGCAGGCAAGATTCTGGGCATGCAGTTGATCACGCATCAAACCGGTCCGCAAGGACAGAAGGTTCAGCGTCTATTGATCGAAGAGACTCTCCCGATCGAACGCGAACTTTATCTAGGCATCGTGCTCGATCGCGCGGCCTCAAAGTTGGTGTTCATGGCGTCGGCGTCGGGCGGCATGGAAATAGAAGAGGTCGCGGCGAAAGATCCAAAAGCCATTCTGAAAGAAACCATTGACCCAGCAGTCGGCTTCCAGGCGTTTCAGGCACGCAAGCTCGCATTCGGACTCGGATTCAAGCCCGAGCAGGTGAATCCCGCCGTGCAGTTGATGACGGCTCTCTATCGCGCAAGTGCTGAGACCGACGCTTCGCTCTGCGAGATCAATCCGTTCATTACAACGACCGACGGCCGAGTCTTCGCGCTCGATGCCAAGATGAACTTCGATGACAACGCGCTCTTCCGTCACAAAGATATTAAAGAGCTGCGCGACATCGCTGAAGAGGATCCACTCGAAGTCGAAGCATCGAAGTACAGCCTCAATTACATCCGCCTCGACGGCAACATCGCCTGCATGGTGAACGGCGCCGGCTTGGCGATGGCGACGATGGACATAATCCAGTACGCCGGCGGCATGCCTGCAAACTTCCTCGATGTCGGAGGCGGCGCGAATGCTGAGCAAGTTGAGCACGCGTTTCAGATTCTGCTCAGCGATAAGAACGTCAAGGCAGTGCTCATCAATATCTTTGGCGGCATTCTGCGCGTGGATACGCTCGCGAAAGGCGTAGTCGAAGCCGCGAAGAAAACCAACATCGCTCTTCCAGTGGTATTGCGTCTCGAAGGCACGAATGTCGAACAAGGTCGCGAAATCCTGAAGCAATCCGGCTTCAACTTCATTGTCGCGAACACGATGAAAGATGCTGCCGAAAAAGTGGTCGCGGCTGCGAGGTAATCACACCAGAAATCATGTCCATACTTGTTGACCAGAAAACGCGCCTGATCGTCCAGGGCATCACCGGTCGCGAAGGTACCTTTCACGCCAAAGGTTGTGCTGAGTACGGAACAAAGGTCGTTGGCGGAGTTACTCCGGGAAAAGGTGGAACGATCCACGAGGGATGGCCCGTATTCAACACGGTTGAAGAAGCAATGCGCGAAACCGGGGCCAATGCGACCGTCATCTTTGTGCCGCCGCCATTTGCCGCTGACGCGATCATGGAAGCTGCCGATGCCGGAATGCCGCTGATCGTCTGCATCACCGAAGGCATTCCCGCGATGGATATGGTTCGTGCGTGGGAATATCTCCAAAGCCGACGCTCCCGGCTGATCGGTCCGAACTGCCCGGGGATCATCTCTCCTGGCAGATGCAAAATCGGCATCATGCCCGGTCGCATTCACAAGCAGGGCAACATCGGCATTGTTTCCCGTTCCGGGACGCTGACCTACGAAGCCGTGTATCAGCTCTCCCAACGTGGTATTGGGCAATCGACGGCGATCGGTATCGGCGGCGATCCGATTATTGGGACCAGCTTCGTCGACGCTCTCAAGCTATTCAACGAAGATCCGGAAACCGAAGCCATCATCATGATCGGCGAGATCGGCGGGAATGCCGAAGAGACTGCCGCGGCTTACGTGAAGCAGCATGTGCGCAAGCCGGTGGTCTCGTTCATCGCCGGCCAGACCGCACCTCCGGGACGCCGCATGGGCCACGCCGGCGCCATCATCTCCGGCGGACACGGCACTGCCAGCGAGAAAATCAAAGCCCTCGAAGCTGCCGGTATCAAAGTCGCAAAATCACCCGCCATGATTGGCGAAACGCTGGCCGAAGTCATCGGCGCAACTGCGCGCGCAAGCTAAAGGACTCACATCAAGGAAATGAAGACACTGCAACGTACTTTCAGCATCATCAAACCAGACGCGGTAGCCAAAGGTGCGACCGGAGACATTCTCGCCATGCTGCAGCACGCCGGCTTCAACCTGCTCTCTATGAAGATGATCGAGATCAGCAAAGGCCAGGCCGAGGGATTTTATGCGGTCCACGCCAGCCGGCCATTCTTCGAATCGCTAACGACTTTCATGTCGTCAGGCCCTCTCGTTGTGCTCGCGCTGGAGAAAGAAGACGCTATCGCCGATTTGCGTAAGCTCATGGGCGCGACCGATCCCGCGAAAGCTGAGCACGGAACCATTCGCAAAAAGCATGCCGCCAGCATCGAAGCCAATGCCATTCACGGATCGGACGCGGAAGATACTGCGCGCTTCGAGCTGAGCTACTTCTTTGCGGGTTACGAACTGACGAAGTGAGTCGATGATTTCTTTGCCGACGCTGAAATTACGGCCGGGCCCCGGAGCGACAGAACCGGCGCCGGTAGGCGGTGGGCAGCCGCCTGTTTGCGGCTGGGCTTATGCAGATCACGTGCAGCCATCGTCGCTCCCGGAGCTGGCCATCGGGCCATCTCCGGCTCACCGGCTACCGCCGGCGGTTGTGTTCCTCAGGCTAGATGCTCTGCACGGGGATGCTGAGCAGGTCGTCTATTAATCCAACCTCTTTCTGGAGAAAAGGCTCGGCGTACTTCACGCCGGCGAGCATCCCGTAAAACCTGGCCATGGAATGGATGCGATCGCGAATCTCTGCCTGCATCGGGAAAATCCCGCTGCCTTCTTCCTGATCTGAAAACTGCGATTTATATGCCATCAGCGCCGCCAATCGCGTTTCGAACTGGTCGGAAATATCTACGACAAAGGTCGGTCGAACATGGTGATAGAGGGTTGCGTACACGATCTTAAAAGGGCGATGCGGCGCTAAATTTTCCAAGTTCTCCACTGTCGTCACATCGTCTTCGCGCAGCTTTCGCGGAATATCGAGCTTCTTGAGTCCTGCGAGAAAGCACGCTTCGTAGCCGAGCGTCGCGCAGGTGTAGTGGTCGGGATGCCGGCCTTCCCAATATGGGAGAATTACTACGCGCGGTTTCGTACGCCGGATTACCTGCCCGATCTTCAGACGATTGATCCATGTGTTTTCGACTCGGCCATCCGGAATATCGAGGGCTTCTCGCCAACGCACACACAGAAGCCGCGCAGCTTCCGTTGCTTCTCGTTGGCGGTCGTCAGCGGTGCCGCGTGTTCCCATTTCCCCACGAGTGAGATCGAGGATGCCGGTACTTTGGCCTTTCTGGGCCGCCTTGAGCAGGGTTCCACCGCACGTCTGCTCTACGTCATCACGGTGAGCCGCGATAGCCAGAAGGTCGAGATGAATGGGTTCGTGTAGCTTGGCGGCTGACATGAACTAGGCCAAGCTCCCGGATTCCACGACAACATTTTCTCTGACGATCAAGCGCCGGCCGGCCATCTCCTTGAGTTTCGGCAGCACACGCGTGACGTGCTCATCCTGATCGACGAAAAGCACAACCAGGGGAAGCTTTCCGCCTGCATCAACCAGCGTGCTTGTTTTCACCCGGCTGCGGCCGATGAATCCAGCAACGGCATGAATCACAACCGCGTTGGCAATATTTTCCTGACGCAGATAGTTAAGAATCTGCAAATGCGCAGGACGGCGCTGATACTCGTCGCCCTCGGTGAGATAGATAGTGACTTGAACGGCCACGGGCGAGATTGTAACTGAAGACATTCAGATTCCTCGCGCCAAGGCCGCCCCGGCGATCACGGCTGCCAGGCAAAGCACATTATTGCTCAGGATGTTGAGGGCGAAGAGACTCCAGTGACCCTGCTCGAAGTAAGCAATGGTCTCAAACGCATAACTTGAGAAGGTGGTATAGGCGCCGCAGAAGCCGATCGCCACTAGCCAGCGCCATTTTGGATCGGCAAACACGCGCTCGGTCGTCCAAATCATGAATAGTCCCAGAATGAAACTGCCAGTGATGTTGATGAAGAGCGTGCCGTAGGGAAAGTTAGTTGATACAAGCTTTGCGGCAAGCCGGCTTACAAAATAACGGAGATTGGCGCCGATGATCGCGCCCAGAGAAACCCAGAGATATGCTCGCATGAAGTTCGCTGCCTTCGAGACTTCCACCCGTCCAGCCAGGCTGGAAGTGAGATGGTAGGAGTCATCAGCCGTCGGTGCGGCGGTTGAGGCGAACTCCATCGCCTTACAT
>Ga0134125_10001279_pt1 | contig 31077 bp, 24 predicted proteins | sample KB31751_FD_96464 | JGI IMG/M metagenome (GOLD analysis project Ga0134125, IMG submission 96464) | Terrestrial soil microbial communities with excess Nitrogen fertilizer from Kellogg Biological Station, Michigan, USA - KB3-175-1 | ecosystem: Environmental > Terrestrial > Soil > Unclassified ... | reverse complement strand
GATGAAGGTCATCATCGTCGAGGTCACGCGGGCGGCCAACTCGTTCGGGAACACCCACATCGCGAAGATCCGCGAGGCGTACGACCTGATCGGGGGGATGATCGCCGAGGCCCAGACCGAAGGCGTCTTCAAGTCGGAGATCGACTCGCGCTTCGCGGCGATGGCGTTCTACGGCGCGATCGAGCAGTTGCTCACGGGCTGGATCTTCGGGCTGCTCCCGCAGGGCCCCGAGGACTTCGAGCGCGCCAAGTGGCTCGTCGTCGAGACCGTCTGCGGGGGCCTTCAGGCTCCGGCCGGCGACCGATGAGAGGCCGCTCGACCGATCGTCGGGGGCGCCCCCGCGCGTAAACGCGACGGGACCGGGCAATAGACTCCCGCGGGCATGGAGAACGACATCGTCAAGAGACTCGTCTGGTCGGGGCTGCTGGCCGGCTTCGGCGCGCTCGCCTCGATCGCGGCCAACCGCATGGCCGCGACCGCCTGGCGGGCGCTGTTCCACGAGGACCCGCCCGAGTGAGCGCCGGCACGGGACCCGGCGGCGAGGTGCCGCAGAACATCGCCTCGGCGATCGCCGACGTCTCCGAGCGCGCCTCGGTGCTCGTCCGGGAGGAGATCGAACTTGCCAAGGCCGAGGTCGGCGAGAAGATCGGCAAACTCACCAAGGGCGCCGTCGTCGGCGTCGCCGCGGGCGTCTTCTTCCTGTTCGCCCTGATCTTCGTCCTGATGGGCTGCGCCTGGCTTCTCTACTTCTACCTGCCGGTCGGGGACTTCGCCTACTTCTGGGGCTTCTTCGCGATGGCCGCGATCCTGATCGTGCTCGGCGTGATCGCCGGGCTGGTCGCCGCGAAAGTCGTCAAACGGAGCTCCCCGCCGGTGCCGACGATGGCGATCGCCGAGGCGCAGAAGATCAAGGAGAGCGTCAGCGCACCGCCGACGCCCGCGCCGGCGGCTCCGTCCGGTCCGGTCGCCAACCCCGTGCCGGGCCCGGGGGTGCAGGGCTGATGGCCCAGCGCTCGGCGGCGGAGATCCGCAGCTCGATAGAGGCCAACCGCCAGGAGCTCGCGGTGTCGGTCGAGCGGCTGCGCGGCGAGGTCGCCCGCGTGACGGACTGGCGCGCCCACGTCGAGCGCCACCGTCCCGAAATCATGGCCGGGGCGGCCGCCGTCGGGCTGCTGCTCGGCGTGCGGATGATGCGCCGCCGCCGGCGCCGCTGAGCGCACACCCCGTCGCGGCGCGCCGGAGCGCGCCCGCCGACGCGCCGGAGTGCGCACCCCGTCGCCCCTGAGCGCGCACCCCGTCGCCCCTGAGCGCGCACGTCGACGTGCCGGAGCACGCACGTCGACACGCGCCGGAGCGCCCGCGTCGACGCCCCGGGGCGCGCATAGACAACAGATACCCCGCCCGTTTATGCTCGCCATGCGGACTCCAATTTTCGGAAGAGAGGGTGAGGATGGGACGGACAAGTGGTATCGGGCTGCTGGCGTTTGCGCTGGTCGCCCTCGGCGTGACAGGCGCGAGCGCTGCATCGGCGGCGGCGCCGCACTGGAGCTATTGCGGCAAGGCCGTGCCGAAGAACGGCGGCGCCTACTCGGACAAGAACTGCTCGGTGGCGGCCGAACCGGGGCACGGAAAGTACGAAATCCTCTCGGGTGAGGGGAAGAAACCGCTCAAGGGGAAGGCGACGGGCCGCACACGCGTGATCGTCGCGATCCCGGAGCTCATCGAAGTCCACATCGAATGCGAAAAGGCGTCCTTCACCGGGCATCCGACCGGCGCCTCGGGCATCACCCAGGCACGCTTCGGGTTCTCTAAGTGCCGCTGGCAGGAGGGCGCCTGCGACGCGGTCGAGACGGAGGCGCTGAGCGGGCACCTCGGCTGGCTGAACGCAGGAAAAGAGGAAGCCGGCTTCTCCCTGACGAGCGAAAAACTGCCCGGGTCGGGACTGATCGCCGAATTCAACTGCGAAGAAGGCGTCAAATTCCGCATCACCGGTGCGTTCATCGTCGGGATCGGTCCGGCCGGGGCCGGACCGAGCAAGAGCCACACGCTCACCGGCCAAGTCGGCGAATACCTCGGCGAACCGTCACCGGGCGACAAACCGGTCGTCAACCCGCCGGCGTTCGAAGAAGAAGCCGTCGGGACGCTCCAGACCGAATTCGCCGGGCCCGAAACCGAAGGCGAATTCGAACCCGAAGGCGGCATCCCCTCCGGGCTCGAAGGCACCTGGGCGCTGACGGGCGAAGCGCTCGCTGTCAACTAGCGGTCGCGCGATCGCCGAGGCCGGGGCCCCGATGCCCGGCCTCGGCGGTTCGCCAGGCCTGCCGGACGCGAGCCGGGGCTCTGTCTCGATAGGCGGAACGGGCCCGCTGAGGGCCCGCGCAACATGTGCTTAGCGCTGCACCGGAGGCAGCAACATGTGCTTAGCGCCGCACCGCAGGCAGCGAGTGAGAAACACGATCGGCCGACTAGAAGGGCGTGGCTACCAGTGTTCCTTCCATCTCGCGCGGCCGGTCGGCCCGCTCGCGACGCCGTGCCCTGCAGGTCGGGCTCGCGACGACGCTCGTAGCCGGCTGCCCGGTCGCCGTCGTCTGGTGGCTGCGTGAGTCCGGGACCGTCACCTCGACGCCGCTCGCGCTAGGGCTCGGGATGGCGCTCTCGCTGCTCGCGAGCTGGGTCGGGCAGGCCGTGTGGGAGAAGCTGCCGGGCTCTGAAGACCTGCTCTTCAACGAGCTGATGGTCTGGGGCTACGTGCAGCGGCTGCGCAAGCAGCGTCGCCTCGCCGACGCCGCGAGCCTGATCCAGTCGGAATCCGCGGAGGCGCGGCGCCAGCGGCGGCTGCTCGAGCGGCTCGTCTCGGCGATGGAGACGCGCGACCCCTACCTGCACGGCCACTCCCGTCGCGTCGCCCGCCACTCGTGGGCGATCGCCCAGCGCATGAAGCTGCCCCGCGAGGAGGTGGCAAGGATCCGCGCGGCCGCGACCCTTCACGACGTCGGTAAGACGAAGACCCCGAAGACGATCCTGCACAAGGCTGGCAAGCTGACCGACGAGGAGTACCGGATCATCAAGCTGCACCCCGGCGAGGGGGCGGAGATGACGGCCGTGCTGGCCGACCGGCGTCTCGACGCGATGATCCGCCACCACCACGAGCGCCTCGACGGAAGCGGCTACCCGGACGGCCTGAAGGGCGACTCGATCCCGCTCGGCGCGCGGATCATCGCTGTCGCCGACACGTTCGATGCGATCACCTCGGCTCGTCCCTACCGTGCCGCCTCCCCGCACAAGAAGGCGATCGACATCCTCCGCGAGGAGGCCGGGACGCGTCTGGACCCGGACGTCGTCAAGGCCTTCTGCGGCAACTACGCGGGGCGTGGCCCGCTCGCCCTCTGGTCGTTCGTCTCGGCCCTGCCCGAGCGGCTCGTCACGTGGCTCTCGAGCAGCGTCGGCGCGGTCGCCTCGGCGGCGAAGGTCGTAGCGGTCGCGGCGATCGTCGGAGGCGCCGCCGCGACCTCCTCGACGCTCGGGCTGGGCGGCTTCGACACCGGGTCGCGCACGCATCGGCACGGGAGCGCCCGGGCGACGGCTCACCTCGCGCCGGCGAGCGCCGCGGGCTCGTCAGCGAGCGGCGTGTCGGGCCTCCGCGCCGCCGGGCCGAGCATGCACAGTCGAGCCCGCCGGCGCGGCCTCCACGGCGCGCCGGGGGCGGCAGGCCCGAGGAGCGCAGGGGAAAGCTCCCCGGGGGCCGCGACTCTGGGCGGCTCAGCGCCCGTGGCGGCCGGCGAAAGCCACTCCGGCTCTTCGGCCGGCGGCGGCGAAGAACGGCGCTCCTCCCGCGAAGAAGCCGGCGGCAAGAGCGAAGAAGCCGCGGGCAACGGCGAAGAACCGAAAGCCGCGAAGGAAGAACGTCCCGCCAGGAAGAGCGAAGAACCGTCCGTCGCCACGGGCGAAGAACACAGCAAGAGCTCCGAATCGACGGGGCAGAGCAAGAGAGAAGAAGCTGCTCCCTCCGAACCGGCGGGGGGAGGCAAAGGCGGCGCCGGGGAATCGGGCAAGGGCAGCGGCGGCGAATCGGGCAAAGGCAGCGGCGGCGGAGCCGCGGGCAAGGGCTCGAGCGAATCCTCGGGGGTGAGCTCGTTGGAACCGGCGGGCAAAGGCTCCAGCGAATCGGCCGGCAAAGGCCCAGGTTGACCCGAGGCGCTCGGCGCCCGCGGCCCGGCTCGGCTCAGCTCAGCAGCGCCCGCGGTACGCCGCCGACCCCGATCAGGCCGGGGCCTGTGTAGGTGCCGATGACGGGGCCGACTTCGGACGTGAAGACGGGTTCTGAGTCGAAGATCTCGCGGCAGCGCTCGACCAGGCGCTCGGCCTGCTCGGGGGCCTGGATGTGCTGGACGACCCAGCCGTCGGAGCCCGCGTCGCGCAGCTCCTCGGCGTAGCGGACCATCCGCTCGAACGCCCGTCCCGCCGTGCGCACGCGCTCGACCGGGACGATCTCGAACTCGAGCGAGAGGATCGGCTTGATCCGCAGGGTCCCGCCGAGCCACGCCTGGGCCTTGCCGATCCGTCCGCCGCGGCGCAGGTACTCGAGCGTGTCCAGGCAGAACCAGATCCGCAGCGCCCGTCTCGCCTCCTGCACCCGGGCCACGACAGCGTCCTTGTCCGCGCCCGCGTCGGCGGCCGCGCAGGCCGCGAGGATCAGCATCCCCGCGCCGCCGCAGGCGGTTTCGCCGTCGAGCACCGCGACGCGCTCGCCGAGGCCCTTCTCGGCGAGCAGCTCGTGCGCCTGGCGCGCAGCCTGGACGGTGCCGGAGATCCCGCCCGCGAGGTGGATCGAGACGATGTCCCTGCCTTCCTCCAGAATCGGCTCCCAGACGGCCAGGAAGTCGCCGATCGACGGCTGCGAGGTCGAGGGCAGTTCGGGGTCCGTGCCCAGCCGCTCGTAGAAGGGGGCGAAGCTCGCCATGTCGAGCTCGCGCTCGGGCGCGCCGGCCCAGCCCACGTAGAGGCTGACCTCGTGGATCCCGCGCTGTTTGACGAGCTCGCGGGGCAGGTAGTGCGTCGAGTCGGTCGCGACCGCTACGGGAGCCATGCGGCGCGCGAGACTACCGCAATGCCTCCTCGAGCTCCCCTGACTCGTACATCTCCGTGACGATGTCGCACCCGCCGAGCAGCTCTCCCTTGTGGAAGAGCTGGGGGATCGTCGGCCAGTTGGAGATCGCGGAGAGCTCCTGGCGGATGCGGGGGTCGGGGAGGATGTCGACCGCCGCGAACGGAACCTCCAGGGACTGGAGGATCGCGACGGTGCGGGCCGAGAAGCCGCACGCGGGCGCCTCCGGGGTGCCCTTCATGAACAGGATCAGATCGTGCGCCGCGATCGCCTCCTCGATGGCCTCGCGGATCGGCGCGGCGTCGGGCGCGGCGGCCTGCGCCACCGGAGCCTCGGCGGCCATCGGGATCGGGTCGAACTGGCTGCTTGACATTGGACGCTCCTGGCTCGGGGATTCGGTCTAGGCGGGCAGCTGCGTCTTCAGGGCGAGGGCGTGGATCGCTCCGCCGATGTCGGCTTCCAACGCGCCGTAGACGAGACGGTGCTGCTCGATGCGGCTGAGGCCCTCGAAGGCGCTCGAGACGACGGTCGCCTGGAAGTGGTCGGCGGTGCCCGTGGTGTCGACGACGTCGACCTCGCTGCCCGGCAGCGCGGCCTCGATCCGCTGCTTGATTTCCTCGGGAGAGGGCACTTCGGTCCTAGCGTAGAAGATCGTCGATCCCGACCGGGCGCCCCCGGATCGGTCTCGGCGGACCCTCGCGACACACCGCTATACTTTGGAAAGTCTTGAAGTAGATCAACGGGAGCGCAGCGATGATCGAGATCACCGACAAGGGTGCCGAGAAGGTCCACGAGTTCTTGGACGCGCAGCAGGCGGACGTCAGTCTGGCCGGCCTGCGCGTGGGGGTCCGCGGCGGTGGCTGCTCGGGCTTCCAGTACCAGCTGGCCTTCGACGAGCAGCGCGACGGCGACGTCGTCTTCGAGAGCCACGGCCTGAAGCTCCTCGTCGACCGCGAGAGCCTCCAGTTCGTCAGCGGCTCGACGATCGACTACGAGGAAAGCCTCCAGGGCGCCGGCTTCAAGGTCAACAACCCGAACGTCGTGGCAGCCTGCGGCTGCGGTTCCTCCTTCCGGGTCGCCGAGGAGGAGCAGGTCTCAGCGGTCTGACCCGCTCCCGCCCGCGCGAGCGGCGGAGCGCGGGCGTCTTCGCGGCCACGGCCGCGTGCCTGCTGGCGGCGCTTCCCGCGGCGGCGGGGTGCGGGGGCAGAGGGTCGTCGTCCACGCGCGTCCGCGCGCCCGCGCCCGCGCGCGTAGGGTCGTCCTCCGCGCGCGTCCCCGCGCCTCCGGCCGGCCCGTCGTTCGGCCTGACCGAGGACAACGCCGACCTGTTGTGGAGTCCCTCCGCCCGGGCCCCCGCGGCGGCCGCTCCGTTCCTGCCGGCGCGCCGCGCGCTGACGGCGCTGCAGCCGCGCTACGTCCGCCTGATCGTCGACTGGGCCGCCCTGCAGCCCTCCCCGGACGAGCCGCCGGCGCTCTCGGGCCCGATCGACGGTTGCGCGAGGGGGGTGGGGCCGTGCGGGGCCTACGACGGGATCGCCGCGGAGCTCGCCGCGATCGCGTCTCAGCAGCGTGCCGCCCGCGCCGCGGGGCGAGCGGGCTTCGAAGTCGTGCTCGACATCCTCGGCGCGCCGGCGTGGGCGGCGTTGCCGCCCCACGGCTGCGAGCCGGCGACCGTCCAGCCCATGGCCCGCCCGCTGGAGCCGGCCGCGCTCCCCGCCTATCGGAGCCTGATCGCCGAGCTCGTCGCGCTCGGGCGCAGGGAGGGGGTCGCGCTGCCCTGGTGGAGTCCCTGGAACGAGCCGAACGATCCCCGCTTCCTCAGCCCTCAACGCGAGTCGTGCGGGAGCGGCGGTGCGCCTGCCGCGCCCGCGATCTACGCCGAGCTAGCCCGTGCCATGAGCGCCGAGCTCGCGAGCGCCGACCCGGGCGCGCGGATGCTGCTCGGCGAGCTCGGCGGCTATCGCAGCGGCTCGACCCATCGCCTGTCGCTGAGCGAGTTCGTCGCGGCGCTGCCCGCGGACGTGCTGTGCCTCGGCGAGACCTGGGCGGTGCACGCCTACGCCGCCTGGGGCCGCGAAGGCTCGGCGGCGGAGGACCCGGTCGGCGCGCTCGAGGCCGCGCTCGACGCCAGGGGCGGCTGCGCGTCGGCCGCGACCGTCTGGGTCACCGAGTCGGGCGCGGGCGCCTCTGAGCCGGGGCGTCCTCGCAGCGGCGCCGAGGGGGAAGAAGCGAGCGGCTGCGAGGCGCTCGCCGCCCAGCTGCTGGCATGGAGACGGGACCCTCGCATCGGCGCGATCTTCCAGTACGAGTTCCGCGACGACCCGGCCTACCCGGTCGCGCTGGCGAGCGCTGACCTGAGCAAGCTGAACGCCGACTACCGCGCGTGGCTCGAGTTCAAGCGGCCGTCCGACGGGCCGGCGTATCTGTCCACCCCGGAGGCGCTCTGCGCACCGTGACGTTTCTGCCGGGCCGTCGAAGTAGACATCTAGTTCAACCTGAGGTCAAGGGATTGGCGACCCTTGAGCGGTGGTCCCGGAAGCGGCGTTCCACCCCCGTCTCCGTTGAACCCAGCCGTCTACAGCCCTCCGCCTGATTGGTCAGTCAACCAGGAAAATGGCTCAGCTGAGTGCATGTCAGACGGTTGACGGTTCGAGCCGGCGTGTGCTACGGTCGCCCGCGACATGAGGTCAGGGGTGGAGAGGGGTTGGGATGCCCAGACGCGCGGAGACGCGTACGTTCAACGTGCAGTGGCAGGCCTTGCTGTCACCCGTCGCCACCGCTCAAACGGCTTGACCTTGACGCATGAGATGTTTTCTGCCAAGGTCGAGAGCAGCACCGTGGAGCTGAGGATCAGCGAAGCGGCCACGACGGGCTTGGGGGCAGCCTCGTCTTTCTGAGGCCGATCCTAAGCCGGTCGATCTAATCAAGAGGGAAAAGGAGCAGTTCACTAATGAAGAGCATGAGGATCCTGGGGCTTGCCCTGGCTGCCGTGTTCGCTCTCGCCGCCTTCACGGCGTCGTCTGCGCTTGCCAGCAAACCCACCTGGAAAGCCTGCGTCAAGTCCGAAAAGGGCAAAGGCGAATTCAGCGACAAGCTCTGCAGCGTCGGCGCGGGTGGCACGGGTTCGTACAACCTGGTTGCCGGCATCGGTAAAGGCAAGGGCTTCAAGGGCAAGGGTGGCACGGCCATCCTGCACAACGTGATCCCCGGCAAAGGCGACATCAAGGTCGAATGCGCGTCCTTCAAGGACTCGGGCTCGATCGCCGCTCCGTCCGGTGTCTTCGGTGTGTCCAGTGAATTCAAGAAGTGCAAATCGCTTGGCGCGCCGTGCAAAACCGAAGGTGGCAAAAAGGAAACCATCACGACCAACAAACTTGCTGGTTCGCTTGGTTACCTGAACAAAGCGCACACCGCCGCTGGTGAGTCCCTGACCTCCGAAGCGGAACCGGGTACTGGCTACCTGGCGACGTTCGAATGTGAAGGTCTCGCCAAAGTCCGCGTCCACGGCGCGGTCATCGGCGCCCTGTCGCCGTTCGGCGTTGTCTCCAAGGAATCGTCGTCGGTCTTCTCCGTCGGCCCGTACCTTGGCGAACTCGCCCCCGGCTACACGCCGCTCGTCAACCCGCCCGCGTTCGAAGAAGGCTCGGAACCGGTTGGCGTCCTCATGACCGAACTGAACGGTCCTGAAACCGGCAACACCTGGCAGCCTGAAGGCGGCCTGCCCTCCGGCCAGGAAGGCACCGCTGTCAACAAGGGCGAAAGCCTCGAGGTCAACTAAGACTCTGTCTTAGGATCTCAACGCAGTAAGCAGCAAGCGCGCGGGGCCTTCGGGCCCCGCGCGTCGTTTAACCGCAGCCCGCCCGGGGCGAGCGCGTCGGCTTCCCGTGGGCGGGCGGTCGTGTGGAAGTTGCGGGTGATGCCGGGCATGACGTTTGTAAACGCTCTAGGCCATCGGTCGAGGGCTGCCCGCGCGCGAGGGCGCGGGCGCTAGATATGTAGGCAACTCGGCGGTTGCCGCTTGACAAGCGAACCGGCCCCAATAGACTTTTCCGAGAGAACGGACGGAGAGGGAACGGATGAGGGAAGCGGGAGGGACCGTCAGGTCGCATGGGGGGGCTTGCGCTCGCAGAGCGTCGCTGTTCCTGTGCGCGCTCCTCGCCTGCGCGTCCGTGATGACACTCCTCGTCTCGTCCTCGGCGTCGGCCCTGCGAGCTCGCGGTCACGAATACAGCGAAGCGCTCAGCTTCGGCTCACCGGGCAGCGGCGACGGGCAGCTCAAAGAACCGAGCGGCGTCGCGGTCAACGAAGCGACCGGCGACATCTACGTCGTCGACAGCGGCAACAACCGGATCGTTCGCTTCAACGCAGCGCACGAATTCGTCTCGACTTGGGGCTTCGGCGTCCAGAACGGCGAAAAGGTGCTCGAGACCTGCACCAGCGGCTGCAAAGCCGGCATCGCGAGCAAGGGCAAAGGCGGCCTCCACGGCGCGGGGACGATCGCGATCGACAACTCGGGCGGTCCCTCCGCGGGCGACATCTACGTCGAAGCCGTGACGCCGTTCGAAGAAAAAATCGGCAGCAAAGAAGTCGAAACGGAATACGCCCAGTTCGACAAGTTCTCGCCGACCGGCCAGCTGCTCGGGCAGCTCCGCGCCTGGAAAGGCGAAAAATTCGAAGAACCGCACGGAGTCGCCGTCGGCCCCCACGGCGAAGTCTGGATCTACAACGAAGAATATTTCTACGGCTTCGCGGGTGACGAAAAAAACAAACCGACGAAGTTCGTCGAATCCGAAATCAGCGGTGAAGAACGCCGGGGTCTCGCCGTCGACCCGGTGGCGGGCGGCGAAGGCGGCTTCTACGTGGCCCACGAACTCGAAACGCCCGAAGCGCCGACGGTCGTGGGCAAGGAGAAGGTGCTCCACGAAGGCGAAGAATTCCTCGGGATCCCGCTGATCGAAGCGCTGGACACGAACCCGACGAGCGGCCTCGCGACCGAAGCCGGCAGCGGCAACGTCTTCCTCGACCACGGCAAGAGCGTCACCGAGTACGACAGCGCGACCGAAGAAGTGCAGACCGTCAACGACGGCCTGGTCTCGGGCACGGGCCTGTTCGCCGACGCGAAAACCGAAACGGTCTACGTCGCCGACGCCGGCGCCGGCCGCGTCGTCGTGCTCGCGCCCGAACCTCCCGGCGCCCCCCAGATCGACGAACTCTCGGCGGCGGAAATCTCGGAAACCTCCGCGACGCTCGGGGCCCTGATCGACCCGCACGGCAGCGCCACCGAATACGCCTTCCGCTACAGCACCGGCGCGGTGCCGACCGCCGGGGAAGCGTGCTCCGGGTCGTGCGTCCAGGTGCCCGCGACCCCCGCCGCGATCGGCTCCGGCTTCGGTGACGTCGACGCGAAACTGACCGAAGCTCACGTCGAAGGTCTCACGCCCGGCACCGTCTACCACTACCGCGTCTACGCGATCAACCACGCGAACGGCAGTGAGAACATCGTCGAAGCGGCCGCCGGCGAGCTGAAGTTCAAGACCCAGGCGACCCCCGTCGGCTCTCAGCTCCCCGACGGGCGTCAGTACGAGCTCGTCTCGCCGGTCTCGAAGAACGGCGCCGCGATCCAGGGTCTGACCGGAGAAGGCGGCCTCGTGCAGGCGTCCGCGGACGGCGCCGCCGTCACCTACGTCACCGAGGGCGCGGTCAAGGGCAACTGCGCCAACGAAATCGAAGGGCTCCGCGCGCCGGAAGTCACGCAGGTGCTCTCGATCCGCGGCGCGGGCGAATGGAACAGCTGCGACATCGACACCTCCCACAACGAAGCCGAAGGCGTCGCGCCGGGCAGCGCGCCCGAGTACAAGTGGTTCTCGAGCGACCTGTCGCTCGGGCTCGTCGAACCGTTCGGGAACGAACGCTTCGAACACCCGAAGCTCTCCACCGCCGCCGGCGAACGCACCCCGTACATCCGTCACAACGCGAGCTGCCCCGGCACGGCCTGCTTCGAGCCGCTCGCGACCGCGGCCAACGTCCCCTCCGGCACCGAATTCGGCAGCAAGGTGAAGTTCGTCGCCGCCTCCTCCGACATGAGCCACGTCGTGGTGACCTCCACGATCCCGCTCAACGGCGAAGCCGCCGCGACGGGCACCAACGTGCAGAACCTCTACGTGTGGTTGGGCGGCGCCTTCAAGCTGATCAACGTCCTCCCGAACGGCGAACCGGTCGGCAACGCCGCGCTCGGATATGCGCTCGGCAACGCCAACATCGTCCGGCACGCGATCTCCGACGACGGCAACCGCTACGTGTTCACCACGCCGAGCGGTCACCTCTACGCGCGCAACCTGGCGACCGGGAAGACCGTGCAGCTCGACGCCGGGGAAGGCGTCGCACAGGCGCCCGGCACCTGCACGACCACGCCGTCCGTGTGCGAAAAACCGATCTTCCAAGACGCGAGCGCCGACGGTTCGATCGTCTTCTTCACGGACCAGGCGAGGCTCGCCGCGGGCTCCGCCGCAAACCAGCTGCGACCCGACCTCTACGTCTGCCAGGTCACCGAATCCGGCTGTCACCTCACCGATCTGACCCCTGAACCGAAAGCGGGCGAAAGCGCGAACGTGCAGGGAGCCATGATCGGCGCGAGCGAAGACGGGAAGGTCGCCTACTTCGTCGCCAACGGCGGCATGGGGGGCGCCACGCCGGGGAACTGCCGCTCCTCCGAAGCCGGGCTCGCCAAAGAAAGCGGTGAAGACCCCGAAGCGCTGACCGCGAGCGGGCAGTGCACGCTCTACCGCAGCAGCTTCGACGAAGGAGCCAAAGCGTGGTCGGGGGCGAAGCCGGTCACGAGGCTCTCGGCCGAAGACGAATTCGACTGGCACCCGACGATCAACCTGAGCCTCACCGCGCGCGTCTCGCCGAACGGCGAATGGGTCGCGTTCATGTCCGACCGCAACCTCACCGGCTACAACACCCGCGACAAGACCAGCAACCGCGGGGCGGAGGAGGTCTACCTCTACGACGCCGCCGCCGGCAAGGTCCGCTGCGCCTCCTGCAACCCGACGGGCTCGCGGCCGGAAGGCGTCTTCGACAAAGAATTCTCCGGCGAAGGCATCGGCCTGCTGATCGACCGCCCGCTCGAGTGGACCAAGCGCTGGCTCGCCGCCGACGTCCCGGCGTTCACGAAGCTCTCGCTCAACAACGCCTACTACCAGTCGCGTTACCTCAACGACCAGGGCCGCGTCTACTTCAACTCGGCCGAATCGCTCGTCCCCCAGGACAAGAACGGCGACAAAGCCGACGTCTACCAGTACGAGCCGCTCGGCGCGCACTGCAGCGAAGAAAGCTCGACCTACGTCGAAGCCGCCGAAGGCTGCGTCGCGATGATCTCCTCCGGCACCTCCGAAAAGGAATCGGCCTTCCTCGACGCCAGCGAAACCGGCGACGACGTCTTCTTCATGACCTCGAATCAGCTCGTTGCCAGTGACGTCGACACCAGCTACGACGTCTACGACGCGATCGTCTGCGGCGTCTCCGGTCGGCCGGCGTGCCTGCCGCCGCCCCTCGCCACGCCCCCGGCGTGCGAAAGCGCGGGCGAATGCCGGCCCGGCACCGTCGAAGTGCCGCCCTCCGGGCCAGGGGCCAGCGAAGAAGCTTCCTCGAGCAACAAGGTCAGCGCCCAGCACGAAGTCCTCAACAGCAAAGAAGAAAAAACGCCCGCTCCGAAACCGAAACCGCTCACCAAGGCGCAGAAGCTCCAGAAAGCGTTGAAGGCGTGTCACAAAGTCAAGAGCAAGAGCAAGCGGCACGCCTGCGAAGCGAGCGCGCGCAAGAAGTACGGCTCCAAAGCCAAGAAAGCGGCCCGGGCGAAGAAGGCTCGCTACCACACGGCGGGGCACAGGCCATGAGCGCTCAGCTGATCAGGCGCACGAGGATCTTCGCGGTCGCGGCGGCGCTGCTGGTGCTGCTCGGCCTCGCCGGCGGAGCGGCCGGCGCCTCCGCCAGCTCCGGCTGGTTCCTCGTCAACCAGAGCTTCGCGCCGACCAACCTCGCGCCGGGCCAGGAAGCGGCCGTCGTGATCGACGCGACCAACGTCGGCTACGGCACGGTCGACGCGTCGGCCACCCCGATCACGTTCAAGGACAAGCTGCCCGAAGGCGTCGAAGTCGTCGCCGGGTCGACCGCGATCGAAGGCGAAGCGGGTCAGCAGATCGGCAAAGAACCGAAGCACCCCGTGATCATCCTGCCCTGCACGAACAGCGAAAACACGATCAGCTGCCCCGTCAAAAACAAGATCCTCCCGACCGAATCGCTGCGCCTGAAAGTCCTCGTCAAGGTCACGGCGGCGACCGGCGCGACGCTCACGAACACCGTCACGATCGAAGGCGGGGGCATCGCGACGACGACCTCGAGCAAGTCCGAAACGACCAGCTCGACGCAGAAGCCGTTCGGCGTCGAAAGCTACGAACTGCGGCCCGAAAACGCCGACGGCTCGCTCGACACGCAGGCCGGCTCGCACCCGTTCCAGCTCTCGACCACGTTCAACCTCACGAAGTACCTGTTCACGGCGAAATCGTTCGGCACGGGCCGCGAAGAAAAACGCTACGCCTCGCCCGCGCTCGCGAAGAACCTGAACTTCGTCCTGCCGCCGGGCTTGATCGGGAACGTTGCGCACCGCCCGCAGTGCTCCGGGGCCAACTTCAACACGTTCCTCACGGGAGGTCTGAACCTGTGCCCGCCCGACACGGCGATCGGCGTCGGCTCGGTCACGGTCCTGATCCCCGGCGGGCAGGGCGACCTCACGCAGGGCGTGCCGATCTTCAACCTCGTCCCCGACCCGGGGGAACCGGCCCGCTTCGGCTTCGAGATCCACAGCGTGCCGGTCGTGCTGACGACCAAAGTCCGCACCGGCTCGGACTACGGCGTCGAAGTCGCGGTCCACTACGCCACCCAGGCGGCGAGCGTGCTCAACAGCCAGGTGATCTTCTGGGGCGTTCCGGGCGACCCGCGCCACGACAGCCAGCGCGGCTGGCCCTGCCTGGTCGAAGGCTACTTCGAAGAAGGACTCGAAGTCTCGCACCCGTGTGAAGCGAGCACCGACCCGAAACCGCCGGCCTTCCTGACGATGCCGACGGTCTGCTCGACGACCGCGCCGGAATCGAGCGTGAGCGGCGAATCCTGGCCCACGACCGGGCTCAAAGAAGAAGAACCGCTGCATGTCGAGACGCTCGGATACCCGTTCAGATTCGCCTCGCCGTTCACCGGCTGCGGTCTGCTGCCCTTCCAGCCCACGATCGAAGTCCACCCGGACAGAACCGAAGCCAGCACGCCCACGGGGCTGAACGTCAAGATCAAGGTCCCGCAGAGCTCGACCTTGTCGGGGAGCGAACTCGCCGAGGCCGCGATCAAAGACACGACGCTGACGCTTCCCGCCGGGATGACCGCCGCCGGAGGCGCCGCCAACGGGCTGCTGTCCTGCCCGGCCGCCGCCCTCGGCTTCACGGGACTCGGCGAAAGCCTCACCGAACAACTTGAAAACAACCACTTCTCGCCGGATGCGGCGAGCTGCCCGGACGCGGCGAAGATCGGCACCGTGCGGATCAACACGCCGCTCTTGGAAGGCGAACTGCACGGCTCGGTGTACCTGGCGAGGGTCGACACCCAGCCCTTCGCCTCGCCACTTGTCCTCTACCTGACAGCCGAAGAAAAGACCTCCGGCGTCAAGGTCAAGCTCGCGGGCGAGGTCTCGATCGACGAAGCGACGGGCCAGCTCACCTCGAAGTTCGACAACGCGCCGCCGCTGCCGTTCTCCGAACTCGAACTGCACCTGTTCGACGGCGGTCGCGCCTCGCAGGCGACCCCGGCACGGTGCGGCACCTACGCCTCGCAGGCCTCGTTCAACGCGTCCTCCTCGACCGAAGCCGAACCGGTCGTCGTGAACGCCGAACCGACCTTCGACGTTCTCTCCGGCCCCGCCGACGAAGGCGGCGCGTGCCCGAGCGGGCCGACGCTCCCGTTCGGCCCGGGCTTCAAAGCCAGCGTGTCGAACAAGCAGGGCGGCGCCTTCTCGCCGTTCACGGTCACGCTCGAACGCAACGACGGCAACCAGGCGCTGAAATCGCTGTCCGTGACCGAGCCGGCCGGCGCCGCGGCGATGCTCTCGAAAGTCACGCCCTGCCCGACGGCGATCGCCGAAGCGGCCGAACCCGCCTGCCCGGAAAGCAGCCAGGTCGGCGAATCGACCGCCTACGCCGGCGTCGGCCCCGAACCCGTCGCGATTCCCGGCAAGGTCTACCTGACCGGCCCCTACCACGGCGCCCCGTTCGGCCTGCTCGCGGTGACCGAAGCCGAACACGTCGGCCCGTTCAACCTCGGCAAGATCCCGGTGATGTCGACGATCAACGTCGACCCGGTGACCGCCCAGGCGACGATCACCAGCAACCAGATCCCGCAGTTCGCGCCGAAGCCGGGCGACCCGAGTCACAGCACCGGCGTGCCGTCGCAGATCAAAAAGCTCGTCGTGAACGTGAACCGACCGGAATTCACGTTCAACCCGACCGCCTGCGACGTCAAAAAGGTCGTCGGCACGACGACCGGCTGGGAAGGCGGCAGCTCCACGAGCGAAGCCAACTTCGAAGCCACCAACTGCGGCGCGCTGCCCTTCAAACCCGAAATCTCGGTCAACGTCGAATCGAACTACAGCCGCGTCGACGGGACCGGCATGAAGGTCAAGCTTCACGCGCGCCCGGGCGACGCGAACATCAAACTGACCAAGCTCGTCTTCCCGGGCAACGTCCCCTCGCGCCTGACGACGATCCAGAAAGCCTGCAAGGTGCAGGTCTTCGAAGCCAACCCGGCGAACTGCCCCGAAGGCTCCGTGATCGGCACCGCGGTCGCGCACACGCCGGTGCTGAAGTCGCCGCTGAGCGGGCCCGCGTACCTCGTCTCGCACGCCAACGAATCGTTCCCGGACGCCGTCTTCATCCTGCAGGGCGAAGGGATCAAGCTCGTCCTCGACGGCAAGACGAACATCAAGCCGATCAACAGCGAAGAATCGATCACCAGCTCGACCTTCTCGACGGTGCCCGACGCGCCCGTCGAAACGTTCGAAGTCACGCTCCCGCGCGGCCCGCACTCGGCCTTCAGCGGCTACGGCAACCTGTGCTCCAAACCGATCAAGGTGCCGACGACGTTCGGGGCACAGAACGGCGCGACGATCGAAGCCGACACCAAGGTCACGGTCGAAAACTGCAAAGGCGTGCTCCCGACGAAACACGAATCGGAACTCGCCAAGCTCCTGAAGAAGTGCAAGAAAGCCAAGAAGAAGCTGCGCGCGAAATGCGTCGCCAGCGCGCACAAGCAGGCGAGCGCGGTCACGACCTGCAAGAAGAAGAACAAGAGCAGCAAGAAGAAGCAGGCCAAGTGCATCGCCCAGGCGCGCAAGAAGTACGCGCTGAAGCTCAAATAGCCTCCCTCGACGCGGGACGGTACGGTCGCGGGTTCCTCCGCCGCTGTGCGGTGGCAGCTCCGGCCTGGGCTCAGCCCGGCTCGTTCTGCAGCGAGCACCACAGGTAGCGGCAGGCGAGCGTCCTGTGCGGGCGCCACGGCTCGGCGATCCGCTCCATCTCCGGGGCGAGCGGAAGCTCGGGCAGCCCGTAGGCCAGCTCGATCGCACGGCGGATCCCGAGATCCCCTACCGGCAGCACGTCGGGCCGGTCGAGATGGAACATCAGGAACATGTCCGCGGACCACTGCCCGATGCCCTTGACCGCGGTCAGCTCGAGGGCGACCTGCTCGTCGCCGAGCTCGTCCAGGCGCTCGAGCTCGAGCTCCCCCGAGAGCACGTGCTCGGCGAGCGAGCGCAGGAACGTGACCTTCGCGCGCGAGAGCCCGGCGGCGGCGCGCAGCTCTTCGGGCTCGTCGGCGAGGATCTGCGCGGCCGTCGGCGGGCGGCCCGCGAAGCGCTCGAGCAGGCGGCCGTAGATCGCGCGCGCCGCCTTCACCGAGAGCTGCTGGCCGACGATCGCCCGCACCAGCGCGCCGTAGTGATCGTCGGGGTCCGGCCGGCCCTCGCGAGCGTCCCCGAGCGGTCCCACCGTCTCGATCAGCCGCGCCAGCACCGGGTCGGCGCGCTTCAGGTGGGCCAGGCCTCGCGGTCTAGACAGCGGGGAGGGCCTCGGCGCCGATCCGCTCGCCGTCGAGCGCGTTCAGCGCGCGCTCGACCGACATCGAGATGCACGTGAAGCTCGGCGTGTCGCGGACGGTGTAGGCGGAGGCCTCGGTCGTGCGCAGGCGCTGCACGAGGTCGAGGAACGTGCCGACGTCGTTCGTGTCGAAGGCGACGACGAACTCCTGGTCGTCGAGCCCGAAGGAATAGGTCGTGTGGTTGTCGACGCCGGGGTATTCCCGGCCGACCTCGATGTGGCCCTGCATGATCCGCCAGCGCTCCTCGGCCGGCAGCCCGTACCACTCGCGCGACTTCACGAACGGGTAGACGAAGGCGTACTTGCCGCGGAACGGGCGCGGCAGGGTTCGCTGGTCTTCGGAGTACTCGGAGCTCTTTCGCATCCCCAGGAACGAGTACGGGATCTCGGACCACTTCATCAGTCCGCTCTGGGTCAGTACGACGTGGAACTCGTGGATCCGCTCGAGGTTCTCCGCCTCGGAGATCAGCAGCAGCTCGGCGTCGCCGCGCGTGCCGACGAGCGAGAACGCCTGCAGCAGGTGGCCGTCGGCGAAGTCCTCGCAGGCCGCCATGAACTCGCGCTTGTCGCTCTCGCGCTGCTCGGCTCCCAGGCGCCGCCAGGCGGGGTCGACCTTCAGGAACGTGTACTTGACGAAGTGGCGGCTGCTCACGCGACAATTATCGCATCCGCGCGCGAGCGGCCTCCAGGGGGGATATTCTGTGGACCCGTGCGGGTCGCCCTCGTTTCGCCGTACTCTTGGACGTATCCCGGCGGCGTCACGCGCCACATCGAGGCGCTCGCCGCGGAGCTCGCGAGCGCCGGGCACGAGCCGTCGATCCTCGCGCCCTACGACCCCGACGACGCGACCTCGGCGCGCCTGCACCGCGGCGCGCGGCCCCAGCGTCACCCGGTGCCCGAGGGCTTCGTCTCGCTCGGCCGGACGTTCGGGATCCCCGCCAACGGGGCCGTCTCGAACATGGCACTCGGCCCCGGGGCGATCAGGCGGCTGCGCCACGAGCTGCGGGGCGGCGACTACGACGTGGTCCACATCCACGAGCCCGTCGTGCCGCTCGCGAGCTGGGACGCGCTCTGCTCGGCCGGCGAGCTGCCGCTCGTCGGGACCTTCCACACGTACTCCGAGAACGCCATCACCAACGGGATCGCGGCCGTCCCGCTCGGCGGGCGCCGGCGGATGAACCGGCTGCACGGGCGCATCGCGGTCTCCGAAGCCGCGGCCTGGACCGCCCGCCGGTTCTTCGGAGGCAACTACCGGATCATCCCCAACGGCGTCCACCTGCAGCCCGTCCCGGAGGGAGCGGCTCCCGCCCGCGCGCCGGGAGAGCTGCGGATCCTGTTCGTCGGGCAGGCCGTGCAGCGAAAGGGCCTGCCGGTCCTGCTGGCGGCCTTCGAGGCGCTGCGCGAGCACCTGCCCGCGACGCTTCGCCTGATCGGGCCGACCTCCGAGGAGGTCGACCACATGATCCTCGAGAACCGCGGCGTGACGGCGCTCGGGAAGGTCTCCGAGGCCGACAAGCTGCGCGAGCTCGCCGAGGCCGACGTGCTGTGCGCGCCCTCGCTGTCGGGCGAGAGCTTCGGGATGGTGCTGACGGAGGCCTTCGCCGCGGCGACGCCGGTGCTCGCCTCCGACATCCCGGGCTACAGGGACGTCGTGCGGGACGGCCTCGACGGCCAGCTGACGCCGCCCGGCGACGCGCTGGCCCTCGCGGAGGCGCTGCGCGAGCTCGCGCTCGATCCGGCGCTGCGCGAGCGGATGTCGCGCAGCGCGCGCGAGCGCGCAGAGCGCTACGCGTGGCCGCACGTCGCCGCCGAAGCGGCCGACGCCTACGAGCAGGCGATCGCGACCGCGGCGCGCGCGAACGCGAGCCCCAGCCGGGTCGGCCGGACCGCGCGCCGCTTCGGGCTGGCCCCGTCGGACCTGCTGCCGCGCGTGCCCGCCCAGCGCCTGCCGAGCCTGCAGCCGGCCCGTCCCGCGATCGCGGAGGAGCCGGGAACCTCGCCGCTGCTCGCCCGGCGCCTGCGGAGGCTGCGCCGCGTCGCGCTGCTCGGGAGCTCGGTGCTGGGCGCGGGCCTCGCCGCGCTCGCGCTGCAGCGCGTCGGCGTCACGCGCGTCGCCGCTTCGCTCGTCGCCTCCAAGCCCGGCCTGCTCGCGGCGGGCCTCGCGCTGATGTGCGCCGCGATGTTCGCGCGCGCGATCGCGTGGCACGCGATCCTCGCCGCGGCGCCGACCTGGCGGCGGGCCAAACGCCGCGACGCGATGCAAGGGACGTTCATCGGCGTGCTGATGTCCTCGACCCTCCCCGCCCGGCTCGGCGAGCCCTCGCGCGCGCTGATCCTCGCGCGCCGCCTCGGCCGGGCCCGCGACACGCTGCCGGTGGTGCTCGGCACGATGGTCTCGCAGACGCTCCTGAACCTGCTCGCGCTGAGCGTCCTCGGCGCGGTCACGCTCTCGCGCGTCAGCGTCCTCGACGGTCACGATCGCGGTCTCGTGCTGATCGCCCTGACTCCGCTGGCTGCGCTGCTGGCGGTGCTGGCGGCTCCGGTGCTGATACCGCCCTCCGCGGTCTCTCGCTTCCGCCGCCTGCAGGCGGCGATGATCGCGGTGCGGCGCTCGCTGCTGCGCCTGCGGGAGGGCCTCTCGGTGTTCGGCCATCCGCGCGCCGCCGCCCGCGCGACGGTCGCGCAGCTCGGCGCGTGGGCGCTGCAGTGGCTGTCGTGCTGGCTGCTGCTGGCGGCGCTCGGGATCGGCGGCGCGGGACCCGGAGCGGCGGCGGCGGTCCTGTTCGCCGTCAACGTCACCGCCGTCGTTCCCGCGACGCCCGCCAACGTCGGGGTCTTCCAAGCCGCCTGCGTTGCGGTCCTGGCGGGTGCCTACCACGTCTCCACGCCCGAAGCGATCGCCTACGGCATCGTGCTCCAGGCCGTCGAGGTCGCGACCGCGCTGATCATGGGCCTGCCCGCGCTGCTCAACGAGGGCCTCTCCTGGCGGGACGTCCGCCTGCGCACGATGCACGCCACGCCTGTGCGGCTGCCGGCGCTGCCGCGGGCCGCCGGCCTGCGCGCCGGAGCGGGCGTCGAGTAGCGCCCGCGGTGGCCGGCGCCTGGGTCTACGTGCTGCGCTGTCGCGACGGCACGCTCTACACCGGCTGGAGCACCGACGTGCAGCGCCGCCTGGAGCGGCACAACGCCGGGACGGCCAGCCGCTACACGGCCTCGCGGCGCCCGGTCGAGCTCGTCCACGCCCGCGCGATGGCCGATCGGAGCGCCGCGATGCGCGAGGAGGCGAGGATCAAGCGCCTCGACCGAGCGGCCAAGGAGGCACTGATCGGGGAGTCGGGCCCGAGTACGGCATGATGGGGGAGATGGCAAGCAGACCCACAGGGCGCAGCGTGAAGATCGGAGAGGACGAGCGGACCGGCTGGTCCTCGGACCGCCCCCGCCGCGAGGGCGCACCCGTGCGCCCGGCCGACCTCACGGTCCACTGCACGGTGCTGCGTCCCGCCGACCGGCTGCGTTACTCGCCGGGGAGCCTCCTGGTCGTCTCCTGCGCCGCGCCCAACGAGCGCGACGCGTTCCTCACGCGCTTGATCGAGGAGCGCTCCGCGGTCCTCTCGCTGCAGAAGGTCAAGGGCCTGCTGGCCGGCAAGGTCGCCGCCGAGGACCTGGACGCCCGCGCCGCCGAGCTGCTGCTCGCGGCCGTCCTGAAGCGCCTGGAGAACCGCCAGACCGTGGTGCTCGCGACAGAGGGCTTCACGCCCGAGGAGCGCGAGCCGTTCCTGCGCGCGGCGGCGGCTCAGCGCCGGCCTCGCCACCTGATCCTGATCGAGACCTCCCGCGAGCAGGTCGGCGAGGAGGCTCTGGCCCCGCTCAACGAGCTGCGCCGCGCCCTCGACACCGGCGAGCTCGGCAACGAGGGCGTGCAGACGGCGCTGCGCCTCGGCGGCGGCTCCGCTGCGGAGGTCAAGCGGATCCTGTTCCGCCCGCCGCCGCGCGAGGACGACTAGCGCACAAGCTGTCTGCCGGGATCAACTGATCCCGCACGAGCCCTGTCATAGTTCAGACCGCGGCATGGCGGGCCCGATGGTCTCGCCATGCAGGACGTCTCCGCTGTGCTGGTCGAACCTGGGGCAGACCGGGCGGAAGTGCGCCTGGAGAGGCTCACGGGGAGCCCTCGCCCGCGCGCGATCGCCTCGCTTCATCGCCCGACCCTGCTCGACACCCGCCTGGTCAGGGCTGAGCTCTCGCGCCTGCGCGGTCCCGCCCGAGACGCCGCGCCTGCTGCGCGCAGGACGGCCCGGCGGAGCGGCTGACGGGCGGCGGCTTGGTGGGCGACGCCGACACCCGGCAGCTCGCCTGGCTGGCCTACCTGGTCGGAGTCGCGCTGCTCACCTGCGTCTACGTCCTTGCGGGCGCGCTCGGGATCGACGCGCTGCACAGCGGGCTCACGTTCAACCTGCTCGGGGGGATCTCGATCGCGGGTCTGATCCTCGGCGCGCGGCGCAACGCGCCCGGCAAGAGGCTCCCCTGGTACCTGCTCGCGCTCGGGCAGACGATGTTCGTGACGAGCGACGTGCTCTCCTACAACTACGAGCGGCTGTTCGGCTCGGCGCTCAGCTTCCCCTCGGTCGCCGACTCCTTCCATCTCGCCTTCTACCCGTTCCTGTTCGGCGGGATGCTGCTCCTGATCGGAGAACGCGAAGAGGGCCACGACCGCAGCGCCCTGCTCGACGCCCTGACCGTCGCGCTCGCGCTGGCGACGCTGCTGTGGGTCTATGAGATCTCCCCGTACGCGAACGACCACACGATGTCGGCCTTCAAGCGCCTGGCCTCGATCGGCTACCCGGCGATGGACATCCTGCTCGTCGGCGTGGTCGCGCGGATGGCCGCCGGCAGCCATCGTCGCGAGCCCGCGTTCGCGTTCCTGCTGAGCGGCGTCGCGGTGCTGCTCCTCAGCGACGCCGTATACGGCTGGCGGCTGCTCGAATCCCAGTACACGCCCGGTCCGCTGACGATGGCCGGCTGGGCGGCGTTCTACGCCCTGCTGGGCACCGCCGCGATGCACCCCTCGATGCGGATGCTCTCCGAGGCCGGGCCGCAGTCCTCCGCGAACCTCACGAGGCCTCGTCTGGCGCTGCTGGCGTGCGCGAGCCTGACCGTGCCGATGCTCGTCGTGCTGCGCCGCGCGCTCGGGGAGCACGTCGACATCTACGTCCTGACGGGAGCTTCGGCGGCGATGTTCTCGCTCGTCCTGCTGCGCATGGCGGGCATCCTCCGCCGTCACGAGGAGGTGACCGAGCGCGAGGCGGCGCTGCGCATCGAGCTGACGGCAGCCGAGCTCGAGCGGCGCTCGGAGGACCGTCTCAGCGCGCTGATCAAGAACTCCTCCGACGTCGTCTGCATCCTCGCCGCGGACACGACGGTGCAGTGGGCCAGTCCGTCGCTGCACCAGACCCTCGGGCACGATCCCGACGCGCTGCCGGGTCGCGAGCTGCTCGAGATCGTCCACCCCGAAGACTGCCGCCGGCTGCGCTCTCTGATCGGCGCGATCGCCGGGCAGCCCGCCTCCCAGCGCTCGCTCGTCGAGTTCCGCGTCGCCCGCGCGGGGGAGGACGGCTGGCGCGACGTCGAGGCGCTGGCCTGCAACCTGCTCGAGGAGGAGAGCGTCGAGGGAATCGTCCTGAACATGCGCGACGTGAGCGAGCGCAAGGCATTTCAGGACGAGCTCGAGCACCAGGCCTTCCACGACACGTTGACCGGGCTGCCGAACAGGGCCCTGTTCCGCAACCGCGTCGAGCACGCCCTCGTCGGGCGGCGCCGCGACCACCTGCCCGTCGCGGTCCTGTTCCTCGACGTCGACGACTTCAAGTACGTCAACGACTCGCTCGGCCACGCGGCCGGCGACGAGGTCCTCCAAGAGCTGGGGCGGCGACTTCTGGACTGCATGCGCCCGGTCGACACGGCCGCCCGGCTCGGCGGGGACGAGTTCGCGATCCTGATCCGCGACTCGGAGTCCGAGCTGCACTCGATCGAGATAGCGAGTCGCGTGATGGCCTCGCTGAGGGCGCCGATCCCTCTCGCCGGGCGTGACGTGACGCTCCCGGTCAGCGTCGGCATCGCCTTCTCCGACCGGCACATGGTCTCCACCGAGGACGCCGACGAGCTGCTGCGCAACGCCGACGCGGCGATGTACATGGCAAAGGAGAACGGGAAGGACAACTACCAGCTCTTCAATCCCGAGATCCACGAGCGGGCGATGGCCCGGATGGCGCTGAAGGCCGAACTGCAGCGGGCGCTCGACGAAGGCGAGTTCACGCTCCGCTACCAGCCGATCATGGACCTCGAGCGCGGCGACATGGCGGGGATGGAGGCCCTCGCCCGCTGGGAGCACCCGCAGCGGGGCACGCTCGCGCCGACCGAGTTCGTGCCGTTGCTCGAGGAAACCGGTCTGATCGTCCAGGTCGGGCGGCGGATCCTGCGCGAAGCGTGCGCGTGGGCGGCGCGGATGCAGCGGGAGTGCCCGCGCGACCCGGTCCTCTCGATCGCCGTCAACGTGTCGGCCAAGCAGCTGCAGCGCGTCGAGTTCATCGACGAGGTCGCGGAGGCGCTCGCCGAGACCGGGATCGTGCCGAGCAGCCTCACACTCGAGCTGACCGAGAGCGTGATGATGCAGGACATGGAGGTCAGCCTGCTGCGCCTCGAAGCGCTGCGGGCGCTCGGCGTCAAACTCGCGATCGACGACTTCGGCACCGGCTACTCGTCGCTGAACTACGTCCGCGAGCTGCCCGTCGACATCCTCAAGATCGACCGCTCCTTCCTCGCCGACACGAACCCCCAGGTCGAGCAGATGACGGCCTCGATCGTCGAGCTCGCCCGGATCTTCAACCTCAAGGCCGTCGCCGAGGGCGTCGAGAACCCCGACCAGCTCTCGCGTCTTCAGGGGATGCGCTGCGAGTTCGGCCAGGGCTTCCACTTCGCCCAGCCGCTGGGCGCCGAGGAGATCCTCGAGCTGGCGACGCGCGGGCGCGTCGCGCGGGCGGGCACGGTGGCGCGCGGCGCCGCCGGGGGCGCGGGCTCGGCGTCAACCTCCTGAGGAGTGTCGCGTCTCGAGCGGGACGTCGTAGAAAGAGGGCAAGCGGTCTCGTTCTACCTAACCGGACTAAGCTAGACTAGGAATGGTGGGAGCCACTTACAACATGCACGAAGCAAAGACCCATCTCTCGCGGTTGGCTGAGCGCGCCGCCAACGGCGAGGAGATCGTTATCGCTCGCAACGGGAGGGCCGTGGCGAGGCTCGTTGCGATGCCCGAGCGCAAGAAGCGCAGGCTCGGGCTTGCGAAGGGTGAGATTTGGATCAGCGACGACTTCGACGCGCCGCTGCCGCCGGACATCCAAGAGGCGTTCGAAGGGAAGCGGGACTGAAGCTGCTGCTGGACACCCACGTGCTTCTGTGGGCGCTGGAGGGGGATCTGGCGGAGGAATCCGCTGAGGTCATCGGCGAGCGGGCGGAGAGCGTCTGGGTCAGCGCCGCCAGCGTGTGGGAGTCGCAGATCAAGGCAGCCGTGGGAAAGCTCCGGCCGCCCCCTGATCTGGTCGGCCTGATCGACGAGAGCGGCTTGGAGCGTCTGCAGATCACATTTGAGCATGCAGCCGCGGCAGGAGCGTTGCCGCTCCTTCACCGCGATCCCTTCGATCGCATGCTCGTCGCCCAGGCTCGCTCCGAGGGAATGACCCTCGCCACAGCCGACGAGGCCCTCGCTCGATACGACGTCCCGGTTCTCGCTGTATCACGGCTCTCGCGCTAGCGATCGTCGTGCCGCCGGCCTGCCACCGCACCGTCCGAGATACAGCCCTCCCGGGCGGGCTTCACGGCGGCGCTACGCGCTCTCGCCCGCCATCGCGGGCTCGTCCTCGCCTTCGACGGCGCCGTCCGGCGGGTCCTCGTCGGCGATCTCGCCGAACAGCGAGGGGTCGCGGGCGGAGCCGCGGATCACGTCGTCGGGGCTGCCGTCGGGCAGCAGCCGGCCCTGCCTGGTCCCGAAGTAGATCGCCTGCGGGTGGTGGGCGATCAACGCGAGCGTCGACTGCTCGGGCTCCGGCGCGTAGCCGTCGGTGATGGTCATCCCGATCTGGCCGAGGTCGAGCAGCGCGTCGACCTTCAGGTGCTCGGCCTGCTCCGGCACCGCGGGGTAGCCCCACGAGTAGCGCCGGCCCTGGGTGGCGGGGATCCCGAGCATGCCGCGGACCTCGTAGTGGAGCCACTCGGCCAGGCCCTCGGCGGTCTGGACCCCGAGGCCGTGCACGAAGTACTGCTCGGCGAACTCGCCCTCGGCCTCGAGCTTCGCCATCAGCTCGGTGACCTCGCCGCCGACGGTCACGGCCTGAACCGGGATCACGTCGATCTCCTCGGGCGGCGTGCCGTCCTCGTTCGCGGGCCGGAAGAAGTCGGCCAGGCAGATGCGCTCGCCCTTCGGCTGGCGCGGGCAGACGAAGCGCGTCAGCTCCGTCTCGCGATCCTCGGGGTCGAGCACGACGATCTCGTTGCCGAGCGCGTAGCAGGGGAAGAAGCCGAGCAGCGCGCGCGGGTGCAGGTAGGTCTGCTCCTTCCACATCCGTTCCAGGCGCGGGCGGAAGTCCTCATCGACGAGCTTCTTCCACGCCTCGCCTTTGACTTTGCTGCCGCCCCAGTGCAGCTTGAAGAGGACGTGGGTGTCGAGGTGGCGGTAGACCTCGTCCATGTCGACGGGGATCTCCCGCACGCCCCAGAAGGGCGGCTCGGGGACGGGGGCGTCGGTGCGCGCGGCGGAGCGCACGGAGTCGTCCGCGAAGTTCAGCTCCTCCTCGGGCTCCTCGCCCTTCTCGCGGAAGGCGCGGGCGCCGGCCTTGAGCTTCTCGTCGAGCGCGGCGCGGGCGTCGGCGTCGATCAGCTGGTCCATCACGGCCAGGCCCTCGAAGGCGTCCTTGCAGTAGAAGACGCCCGGCTCGTAGATCTCCTCGGACTCCCGGCCTCCCGGGTAGAGAGCGCGGTAGCCGAATGCGCGGTTGATCGCCGCGCCGCCGATCAGCACGGGATAGCCGAGACCCTTGGCGTGCAGCTCCTGAATGCAGGCGGGCATCTGCTTGGAGGTCGAGACGAGCAGCGCGGAGAGGCCGATCGCGGTGGCGTCGTGCTCCTGGGCGGCGTCGACGATCGTCTGGATCGGGACCTGCTTGCCGAGGTCGACGACCGTGTAGCCGTTGTTCGTGAGGATCGTGTTGACGAGCGACTTGCCGATGTCGTGGACGTCGCCGAAGACGGTCGCGAGCACGACCGTGCCCTTCGTGTAGCCCTCGATCTTGTCGAGGTATTTCTCGAGCTGGGCGACGGCCTTCTTCATCACCTCGGCCGACTGCAGCACGAACGGCAGGATCAGCTCGCCCGCGCCGAATTTGTCGCCGACCTCTTTCATCGCCGGCAGCAGCACCTCGTTCAGCGTCGGGACCGCGCCGATCTTCTCGACGCTTGAGTCGATCCAGTCCTCGACGCCCTCCTTGCGGCGGCGTAGGATGTGGAAGTGAAGCGCCTCCTCCGGCTCCATCCCCTCGGTCGGGTCGGCGGCGCTCTGTGAAGAGTCCTCCTCGCCCTTGGACTCGAAGTGCCCGATGAAGCGCTCGAGCGCGTCCTCGCGGCGGTTGAAGACCAGGTCGTCGGCCAGGTCGCGCTCCTCCTGCGGGATCTCGCCGTAGGGGGTGATGTGGTTCGGGTTGACCATCGCCAGGTCGAGACCGGCTCCGACGCAGTGGTGCAGGAACGCCGAGTTCAGCACCGCCCGCGCTCCCGGGGAGACGCCGAAGGAGACGTTCGAGACGCCGAGGGAGGTCTTCACGTCGGGGATCTCGGCCTTGATCCGGCGGATGCCCTCGATCGTCTCGACCGCCGACGGGCGCCACTCCTCATCGCCTGTCGTGAGCGTGAACGTCAGGCAGTCGAAGATCAACAGCTCGGGGTCCAGGCCGTGCTCGGAGCAGCACAGATCGCGGATCCGCTTGGCGATCTCGACCTTGCGCTCGGCGGTCTTCGCCATCCCGACCTCGTCGATCGTCAGCGCGATCAGGGCGGCGCCGTGGTCGAGCGCCATCGGCACGACCCGGTCGAGCTTCTCGCGGCCGGCCTCGAGGTTGACGGAGTTGACGATCGCCCGGCCGGGGACCTGCTCCAGGGCGCTCTGGATCACCTCCGGCTCGGTCGAGTCGATCTGGATCGGCGCGGGCTGGGTCAGGGAGATCTTCTTGGCGAGGATCCGCATCTGTTCGTCCTCGTCGGCCCGCTCGGTCAGCGCCACGCACAGGTCGAGCACGTGCGCACCCCCGGAGACCTGGTCCTCGGCGATCTGCACGAGCCCGTCGTAGTCGTCGGCCAGCAGCAGCTCCTTGGCCTTGCGCGAGCCCTGCGAGTTGACCCGCTCGCCGACCATCGTCGGGCGCGGCTCCTGAACGAGCGGCGTTGCGGCGATCATCGAGGAGAGGTGCGGGGGCCGCGGCGCGGGCCGCGGGGCGAGGACGCGGCCCTTCACGCGCTCGGCGATCGCGGCGATGTGGGCGGGCGTCGTCCCGCAGCAGCCGCCGACGATGCCGACCCCGTAGCGCTCGACGAACTCCCGCAGCGCCTCGGCCAGCGGCTCGGGCTGCTCGGGGAAGATCGTCTCCCCGTCGGGTCCCTGCAGCGGCAGGCCCGCGTTGGGGATGCAGGCGACCGGGACGGGGCACAGCTCGCCTAGGAAGCGGATCGCGTCGCGCATGTCCTCGGGCCCGGTCGAGCAGTTCAGGCCGATCACGTCGACCTTCAGGGCCGAGAGCGTCGTCAGGACCGAGGAGATGTCGGTGCCGAGCAGCATCTTGCCCCCGTTGGGGAGCAGCGAGACGGAGGTGTGGATCGGAAGCGTCCGGCCGGTGCTCTTGAAGGCCTCCCGCGCGCCGAACACGGCCGCCTTGACCTCGAGGATGTCCTGGGCGGTCTCGATGATGATCAGGTCCGCGCCGCCGTCGATCAGGCCCGCGGCCTGCTCGGCGAAGACCTCGACGAGCTCGCCGAAGCGGATCTGCCCGAGCGAGGGGTCCTCGGAGGCGGGCAGGAACCCGGTCGGGCCGATCGAGCCGGCCACGTAACGGCTCTCGCCCGCCGCCTTGCGGGCGATTTCGGCGGCCTTCGTGTTGATCTCGACGGTGTGCTCGCCGAGGCCCCACTCCTCGAGCTTCAGCCGCGAGCCCTGGAAGGTGTCGGTCTCCACGACTTCGGCGCCCGCGTCGAGCATCGAGGCGTGAACCCCCTCGATCACGTCGGGGCGGTTCAGGATCAGCGCCTCGTGGCACTTGCCCTGCAGGCCGCCGTAGTCCTCGCTGGTCAGCTCGAACTGCTCGAGCGTCGCGCCCATGCCCCCGTCGTAGATGACGACGTGCTCGGAGATCGCCTTCAAGAAGTCGCGCATTGCACGCCATGCTAGCCGCGCTCCCGCCGCCCGAGCCCGGCGCCCCGTCTCATCCGGCCCCGCGGCTACGGTCCCCTGCGATGCTCGGGGCGCTCCCGTTCACGACCTCGCACGCCGAATGGATCGCCCTGATCGTCGGCGTCGTGAGCCTGATCGGCATCGGCGGGGTGCTCTCGACGTTCATCTGCCACCGCTCGGGGTGCTGGCGCCGCGGCCGCTTCAAATACGGCCACTACCGGCTGTGTCACAAGCACCACCCGGACGTGCCCTCCGACGGCAGGATCTCCGACGAGCACATAGCCGCGGCCAAGCCGCGTTCGTGAGCGCTTTCTAACCGGCCGCGCTCATCGCCAACCTGCGATCGATCCTCGCGTTCTAACGGTATCCCGACCACGCGGCCTCGAGCCGCGCGGTAACTAGATACGAGAGAGGGTAAGTATGCGAATCTCAAGACTGTTCGTGCTCGCGGCACTCGTCGGTGCCTGCTGCTTGGCGGCGACCGCCTCGGCGAGCGCGGCCACAGCGACCTGCACGGGCGCCACCGGCAAGATCAAGCTTTCGCCGGGTCTGTCCGAAACCGCGACTGTCCAGAACATCCAGGTGAAGGGCGAACTGACCGGATGTACGGGCGAAGGCGCCAAAGAAAGCTACAAGTTCCAGATTCACGCCAAGACCGCTGAAGCGGTGACCTGCTCGGCGCTGACCTCGGGCGCGCTCAGCGGCGCCGAATCGACGATCCTGATCAAGGCGTCGGGTGAAGGCAACTCCTCCGGCGAAGTCAGCTTCCAGCTGATCGAAGGTGCGGGCTCCTTCAGCAGCGGCACCCTCACCGGGGGCGCGTTCGAAGGTGGCACGGCGTCCGGGTCGCTGACCGAGTCCTTCACGGGCGGCGCGACCTGCGGCAAACCGGTCATCACCGAAAAGCACGGCAAAATCTCTGAAAAGCCGGCCAAGAAGGTCAACAAGGGCGAAGTCACCGCCGGTAGCGCGTCACTGACCTAGCTCAGCGCGCGTTCCCGATGGGAGAGGGGTCCCCGGCGCACGCCGGGGGCCCCTCTTTTTGTCCAATCGGCCCAGCGGGAGGTGCGCCTGAACGCGGAGAGGCCCGCATCTTGCGGGCCTCTCCGGTGCTGCCTGCCTCGTCCTAGAGGGTCTAGGAGCGACTACTTGATGAACAGCATCTCCGAGTACTTGGGCAGCGGCCACAGGTCGTCGGCCACGAGCTTCTCGAGGCGGTCGGCGCCGTCGCGGACGTCTTCCATCGCGATCATCACGGAGTCGCGCATGTAGGTCGCCTCCTTGTGCAGGTCGTCGGGGTGGTTCTCGTCGAGGTTCGCGTCCTCGAGCTTCGTGAGCGCGAAGTGGAACTCCTTGACGATCGGCTCGACCTCGGCGACGAGGTCGTCCATCCCGCTCGCCCTCAGTTCGTTCAGGTAGCGGATCGCCGCCGGGAGCAGCATCGTGCGCGCGATCGAGGCGCAGGTCTCGGCCTCGATGTTGACTTTGATGACGTACTGCTCGGTGAACACCTCTTCGCGCGACTCGAGCTCTCGTTTCGAGAGCACCTTGTACTTTTTGAACGCGGCGACCGTCTGTTTGTTCGTGATCCAGGGCAGCGCCTCGACGGTCGATTTGAGGTTCGCGAGGCCCCGTTTCTTGGCCTCCTTGTGCCACTCCTCGGAGTAGCCGTCGCCGTCGAAGACGACCTGCTTGTTCTGGGCCCAGACGTCCTTGACGACGGCCGTGACCGCCTTCTCGAGCGTCGCGCCGGATTTCTTCAATGCCGCGGCGAGCTGGGCGGAGAGCTCGTCGACCGACTCCGCCACGATCGTGTTCAGGACCGTGTTCGGGAACGAGGGCGAGCTCGAGGAGCCGAGCGCCCGGAACTCGAACTTGTTCCCCGTGAAGGCGAACGGCGAGGTGCGGTTGCGGTCGCCACCGTGCAGGGGCATCGGCGGCAGGACCGGCGTGCCGAGGCCGAGGAACGACCCGGGCTTCGAGGCCAGCGCTTTGCCGCTCGCGATCGCCGTGAAGACCTTCTCCAGCTCTGCGCCGAGGAAGATCGAGATGATCGCCGGCGGCGCCTCGTTCGCGCCGAGACGATGCTCGTTGCCCGAGGTGCCGATGCCCGCGCGCAGGAGGCCGGCGTGCTTGTGCACCGCCTTGAGCACCGCGGCCAGGAAGACCAGGAAGCGAACGTTCTGATGCGGCGTGCGGCCCGGCTTGAGCAGATTCGACCCGTCGAGCTCAGGATTGTCGGCCGCAATGCCCATCGCCCAGTTGCAATGCTTGCCCGACCCGTTGATTCCGGCGAACGGCTT
>Ga0134125_10001278_pt1 | contig 31085 bp, 29 predicted proteins | sample KB31751_FD_96464 | JGI IMG/M metagenome (GOLD analysis project Ga0134125, IMG submission 96464) | Terrestrial soil microbial communities with excess Nitrogen fertilizer from Kellogg Biological Station, Michigan, USA - KB3-175-1 | ecosystem: Environmental > Terrestrial > Soil > Unclassified ... | reverse complement strand
GCAAGGTGCTCTTCGTGGACGAGAACGCGGGCGCCGTGGACCTCTCGGGGGACCCGGCCGCTCCCGACGTCCTCTTCGCGTCCACCTGGCAGGTGCGGGGCCACCCCTGGCTCTCCTACTTCCACCCCGAGATCGGCCCCGGAAGCGGCATCTTCAAGTCGCTGGACGGCGGCAAGACCTTGGCGCGCCTCACCGGCCACGGCCTGCCCGCCGTTCCCCTGGGGCGCATCGGCCTCGCCGTGGCTCCCGGCAGCCAGGGCCGGAAGGTCTATGCCACGATCGACGCGAACGGCGAGGAGTCCGGCCTCTACCGCTCGGACGACGGCGGCGGCTCCTGGCAGCGGGTCAACGCCAACGCGGGCCTCGCGAGCGCCTACTTCGCGAGCGTCACCGTCGATCCCCACAACGCGGACACGATCTACGCCATGGGGCAGTCCATCCAGCGCTCGACGGATGGCGGCAAGACGTTCGCGTTCTTCCGCGGCGCTCCCGGGGGCGACGACTACCATTTCCTATGGCTCAATCCGGACCACCCGGAGCGGATGATCACGGCGAGCGATCAGGGAGCGGTGGTGACGATCAACGGCGGCGCGAGCTGGAGCAGTTGGTACAACCAGCCGACCGGTCAGTTCTACCACGTGGCCACCGACGACCGTTTTCCCTACTGGATCTACAGCGGCCAGCAGGACAGCGGCACGGTGGGAGTGGCGAGCCGCAGCGACTACGGCCAGCTCACCTTCCGCGACTGGCACCCGGTGGGCGGCGACGAGCGCGACTACGACATCCCCTTCCCCGGCAATCCCGACCTCGTCTATGGCAGCGGCCTCGGCGGGCGCCTGTCGCTCTGGGACGCCAAGACCGGGCAGGTGCAGAACGTTTCGCCGTGGCCGGTGTCGAGCTATGGCGCGCGGCCGACCACCGTGACCTATCGCACCACCTGGATCACGCCCATCGCCATCTCCCTCCAGCCGCCGCACGCGATCTATCTCGGCACGCAGGTGCTCTTCCGCTCGCTCGACGGCGGCCAGCGCTGGGAGACGATCATCCCGGATCTGACCGGCGCCGCCCCCGCGCCCCTGCCCGCCGACTGCTCGGACGACGTGCCGGTGACGCGGGCACGGGCCTGCGGCTACAGCGTCATCGCCACCGTCGCGCCGTCGCCCCTGGAGAAGGACCTCGTCTGGGTGGGGACGGACGCCGGTCTGATCCACGTCACCCGCGACGGCGGCAAGAGCTGGCAGAACGTCACGCCGCCGGGACTTCCCGATTGGAGCCGCGTGGCCCAGATCGACGCCTCGGCGTCGTCGCCCGGCACGGCCTACGCCGCCGTCGACCGCCACCGCATGGACGATCTTCATCCCTACGTCTTCGTTACGCACGACTTCGGCAAGACCTGGCGCGCGGCGACGGCCGGCCTCGACGACGCCGTGAACGTCGTGCGGCAGGACCCGGTCGATCCCAAGCTGCTGTTCGCCGGCACGCGGCGCGGCGCTTTCGTCTCCTTCGACGACGGCGAGAGCTGGCAGCCGCTGCAGCTCAACCTGCCCACCACCGGCGTCAACGATCTCACCATCCACGGCAACGATCTGATCGCCGCCACCGAGGGCCGGTCGCTCTGGGTGCTCGACGACTTCTCGCCGCTACGTCATCTAAAGGATGAGGTTCTGGCGGCGGGAGCCGCGCTCCTGCCGCCGGCCGCCGCCTGGCGGCTGAACAACAACCAGAACCGCGACACGCCGTTGCCGCTCGACGAGCCGCGGGCGCTCAACCCTCCCGAAGGCGCGGCGATCGACTACTGGCTCGCCGCGGCGCCCAAGGGCTCGGTGTCGCTGGAGATCGTGGACGGCCAAGGCCAGGTGATCCGCCGCTTCCGTAGCGACGAGACTCCCGCGAAGCGGAAGGCGCGGCAGTATTTCGTCGACGCCTGGCTGCAACCGCCGCCGGCGCCGCCCGCCCGGGCCGGCCACAATCGCTTCGTCTGGGATCTTCGGTATCCCCGTCCGCGGGCCTCCGACTACGACTTCTCCATCGCCGCGGTGCCCGGCACGGATACCCACGAAGTGCCGCAAGGGATGTTCGTCCTGCCCGGGAAATACGAGGTCCGCCTGACGGTCGACGGCCACACCTCCAGCCAGCCGCTGACGATCGCGATGGACCCACGCGTTCAGACTTCGGCGGCCGATCTCGCGGCGCAACGCGACCTGTACGGCAAGGTCTCGCAGGCCCTGGAGCGGGCGACGGACGCCCAGGAGACGCTCCATGCCGTGACCGATCGTTTGAAGAAGCTCGACGACGAGCTCGCCGCCCGCGCGAACGCCGGCGCGCTGCGGGACGAGGCCAAGCGCCTCGCAACCGACGTCCAGACCTTCCGCGGCCGAAGAGGCGATACTCTAGACGCTGCCGCCGGCGTGCTCAATGCCCTGGCGATCGATCTCGAAAGCGCCGACCGCGCTCCGACCCAGCCGCAGAGAGAGGTCTTCGAGACCTACCGCAAGCGCCTGGACCCGGCGATCGAAAAATGGCGAGCGCTCACGGCCGGACCGCTGCGCGACCTGGACCGAAAAGTTCGTGCGGCCGGCTTGGCGCCGGTCGTACCCTGACTTGTTTTTGAGGACAGTTCAAGAGAAACCGCTCCAAGGAGAAACGATGAAGCTTTTAAGCCCTCGCCACCGAAACCTGTTCGCCGCCGCCCTGCTGCTCGTGCCGGCGGCGGCCCCGAAGACCAAGCCGGCACCCAAGGCGGCTCCGGCCGTGCCGGAAAAATTCGACATCCGCCTGCTGATCACCGACGAGCCCGACAAGGTGCTCCATCCGACCAAGGCGGCAGACGGCACCTATCCCCAGGCGCTGCCCGTCACAGTCGCCCAGCGTGGCCGTCTCCTCGTCGGCTTCATCTTCTTCCGGGACTGTAAAGCGGACGCGAAAGGCAACTGCAATGTGGACGTGGACGTGCAGGGGCTGATTCCGAGTGGCGCGCCGTTCACGAACCAGAAGGGTACGGACCTCTGGCGCAACAAAAAGGCACCCCACGCCGGCTTCGTCCAGCTCGGCGCCCCCAACATCAAGATCCAGATCGAGCCGAAGGACCCCGCGGGCGTCTACCGGGTGATCGCCACCGCGCACGACCGTAACAACGGAGCCGAAGCCCACGCTGAGGCGTCGTTCCAGGTGAAGTAAAAATCAGCCCTGGGAGCGCCGGCGCCCCGCCCGCGCTCCCAGGAAGCAGTTCCTATTGATCCTTCACGCAGGTCGACGCCGTGCACGTCGTGTCGCCGCAGGACACGAGGTAGCAGCTCTGGATGCACGACGGATTCCCGACAGCGCCGCCGCCCCGTACATCGAGGTGTTGCACGGTCTCGCGGCTGAGGCTCAGCTTCCGGACGGTCTTCTTCATCGATCTCTCCTTCCCGGGTTCGTGGTGGCGGCGATCTTAGCAGTTGTAGTATGCCGCGATGCCGCGCCTTGCCGTCGCTCTCGTCTGGCTCTATCAGGGCCTTTGGTGCAAACTGCTCGGCCGCTGCCCGGGGCACCGGGCCATCGTGCAGGCGGTGCCGGGGTTGGCGGGCGGTGCCGGGACGGCCGTGCTCCTGGGACTGGGGACGATCGAGACCGGGCTCGCCCTCTGGGTGCTTTCCGGGTGGCGCCCCCGGTGGGCGGCGGCGGCACAGACCCTTCTGCTGGTGGGAATGAACGGCGGCGGCCTGCTGTGGGGGCGCGGGCACATCGCCGATCCCGGCGCCATGATCACGCAGAACCTCGCCTTCCTTACTCTGGCCTGGGTGGTGGCGGGACGGGCGGCCGATCGTTGGGATGGAGAGACGACGCCCTGGAGCCGAGGCCGGCTCGACGGCCGGCCCGGCCCGCCGCAACTCCTCTTCAGCCGCATGCACGAGGATTGGCGGGTCGAGGCCGAGGTCTTTCGCTCCGGCGGACGGATCTTCTGCATCGCCTCCTCCGGCGACACCGCCATGGCGCTCGCCCGCCGCGGTTTTCAGGTCACGGCGGTGGACGTCAATCCAGCGCAGATCGAGTACGCGAGAGCCCGGGCGGCCGGCGCGCAACCAGGACCCGGCGTCGTCGACCGGCAGCAGGCGATCGCGCGGCGGCTTCTGCCCTGGCTGGGCTTAAGCACTCGCGACCTTCGCGAGTTTCTGCTCCTCGACGATCCGTCCGAGCAGACGGCCTTCTGGCATCGGCGGCTCGACAACTTCCGGTTACGGTGGCTCCTGCGCATCGGCTTGCACAAGGCCCTGCTGCGATTGGGGCACGACCGCAGCTTCGTGAGCTTCGTCCCGCCTCGCTTCGACCTCGTCATCCTCGGCCGCCTGGAACGCACCTGGGCGAATCATCCGAACCGGGAGAACCCTTACGTCTGGCGTCTGCTGCTGGGCGAAGATCCGCCCGCGAGAACGCCTGATGCGGCGGCGCCCGAGACGCCCGACGAGGTCGAGTTCCTCTGCGCCGACGCGGCTGAATACCTGGCGAGCGGCCCGCCCGGCCGCTTCGACGGCTTCACCCTTTCGAACGTCCTGGACGCCGCGCCTCCGGCCTACGGCGAGCGCCTGCTCGCGGCCGTCCGGCACGCCGCGGCGCCGGGCGCCGTGATGGTGCTGCGCAGCTTCGCCGAGCCCCGCGACGCTGAGCAGGCCGCATGGGCGGCCCGCGATCGCTCCCCGCTCTGGGGATCGATCGAGGTAACCGGGATAGACTAAGCACCAGATGCTTCATCTCCTCAGGCGGCACCCGTTGCCGGTTCGTGCCTTCTTCCGGCACTGCCTCGTGCTTACCTATGCCTTTCCGGAGCGCATCCTCCTACCCCTGTTGCCGCCGGGCCTGACGCTCGACACCTACCGAGGCCTCGGATTCCTGGCCATCGCCATGGTGCAGACGGAGGGGCTGCGGCCGGTGGGTGTGCCGGCGGCCTTGGGACAGGATTTCTTTCTCACCGGCTACCGCATTTTCTCGCGTTTCCGAACGGCGGCCGGCCGGTCGCTTCGGGGTCTCCGCATTCTGCGCAGCGATACGGACCGCGAGCTGATGGTGCTCGCCGGCAACGCGCTCACTCATTATCACTACGTCAAGTGTGACGCGCAGATCCTCGAGCAGGGCGGCAGCCTGGAGGTGCGGATCCAAACCGGTGGAGAGGCGGATCTGCACGTCGTCGCGGACCTTGCGAGCAAGCCCGCGCCACTGCCCGCGGATTCCCCGTTTCCGAATCTTCGGGAGGCGCTGAGGTTCGCGGGGCCGCTTCCTTTCACTTTCGACTACGAAAAAGAAACCCATTCCATCGTGCGCATCCAGGGCGTTCGGCGGCAATGGCATCCGGAGCCGGTCGACGTCGACGTGCGCGAATGCACCTTCCTCGCGCGCCCGCCGTTCGATCGCGAGCGTCCGGTGCTCGCTAGCGCCTTCCATCTGCAAGACGTGCCTTATCGTTGGGAACGGGGAATCTGCGAGCCGCTTCCGGGAGGATCCGAAACATGACCGCCGTCGGCGAGCCGCTGGGCACACCCGGCAGATACCACGGCATGCTCCAGATTCTTCGCTACAACGGGCCGATGTTCGCGAAGACGGGCGCCGCCGCGCTGGCGGCGATCCTCGCCGTGGCCCTCCTGCCGATTCCCCGGCTGCTCGCCGTCCTGGTGCTGGCCGGAGTCGCAGCCGGCGTGCTCTGGTCGGTCTCCTCGCTTCTCGTCTCCCACTGGATCTACGACCTGTCGCCGCTCAGCCGCTGGGACTGGCTCGCACGCCTGCTGCCGGTGGCGCCCCAACACTGGGCGAGCCTCCACGCCGGGCTGGACGAGACCTTCGGTGCCCTGGCGAGGATCTTCCCCTCGACCCATAGCACGGTCCTCGATTTTTTCGACGCGAAGGAGATGACCGAGCCGTCGATCGGCCGGGCTCGACAACTGTCGCTCGACCGCGCGGCCACACCGGCCGACTTCCGCGCCCTGCCGCTCGCCGGCGGCTCGCAGAATGCGATCTTTCTCATCTTCGCCGCCCATGAGCTGCGCCGGCCGGAGGCGCGCGAGCGCTTCTTCCTGGAGGTCGCCCGCGCGCTCGCACCGGGCGGCCGGGCCGTGCTCGTCGAGCACGTGCGGGACGGCTGGAATCTTCTCGCCTTCGGGCCGGGGTTCCTCCACTTCCTCCCCCGCCGCGAATGGTTGCGTCTCGCCAACGTCGCGGGCCTCGCAGTGCGAGAGGACTTCCGCATCACCCCGTTCGTGGTCGTCCTGGTGCTGGAGAAAGGATCATGAGTCTCGAGCTCAATCTTCGGATCGCCGGAGTCTTGCTGCTCCTGCTCGCCGCGTCCCATGTATTTTTCCCGAAAGAGCTCGGCTGGCAAGAGGATCTGGCGAAGCTGACGCTGCTCAACCGTCAGATCTTCCTCGTGCACACCGGCTTCATCATGCTGATCCTCGTCCTCTTCGGCGTGCTGTCCCTCGGCTTCGCCGCCGACCTCGTGGCGCCCTCACGGCTGGCGGCGGCGGTGCTCGGCGGCCTCACCCTGTTCTGGGGATTGCGCCTGATCACTCAACAATTCATCTACGACCGCGCCCTCTGGCGCGGCAACCGCCGCAACACGATTCTTCACATCCTCGCCACGCTGCTCTGGATCTACCTGACCGCCGTCTTCGGCTGTGGATGGTGGCGGCAATGGAATGGATGATCGATCGCAATCGGAGAGAGGCCACATTGGCGGTCGGCGGAACGTGGTTGGCCTTTATCACGGCGCTGTGCCTCGCTCTGCCGCAGCCTCTGAATCTGATCTACGTTCTGATTGGCGCTATAGGGGGCTTGATTCTCATCGTGATCGGCTTCGGCGCGGTGTCGCGGTACCGATCGATCTCAGCACACCCATTCTCCCAGCGCTTTAAATTGGCCGCTCTCGCCCTTCTCTCTGGCGCGCTCCTGGGTGCCGTTCTCCTATCCGTTCTCTCGTTTCTCGTGCAGATCGAGCCGGCGCTGCGCGCCAGATTTGCCGGACGGCTTGCGGAACCGCTCTGGCGTCCCTGGGCCCTGGCCTTCGAATCGTCGATCCTGGAAGAAGTCACGTTCCGCCTCTTCGCGATGAGTCTGCTGGTCTGGCTGGCAGCGCGCCTGCTCCGGCGCCCCCAGGCTCCGTTCGTCGTCGGTCTTGTTGGCTCCTCACTGCTGTTCGGCCTGGCACATCTCCCTGCCTGGGCTGCGGCGAGTCATGCCGGCACCCTCCTCTTCGCCCTGGTGATTCTGCTCAACGGCCTGGGCGGTCTGCTGTTCGGCTGGGTCTACTGGCGGTGGGGGCTTCCCTACGCGATCCTCTCCCATTTCGCCGGCGATGTGGTCGTTCAAGGCCTGGGGCCACGTCTTCTCGCCTGATGCAATCGGCGCTCCCTCCTCGATGTGCTACTACTTGCATTACCATGGTACTATGGACCCATGACCATTGCGCACTCGAAACTTACCGCCCAGGGACAGATCTCCGTGCCCTCTGAAGTCCGCCGGAAGCTGGGCGTTGGCCCTGGCTCCATCCTCGAATGGGAAGAAGACGGCGAGAAGATCGTGGTTCGGCGGGCGGGCCGATACACCTCGGAGGACGTGCACAAGGCGTTGTTCGAGGCCGCTCCTAAGCCCCGCACTCTTGAGGAGCTGAAGGCAGGGGTCCGGCAGTACATGAAAACCCGCCATGCGCGCCGTTGACACCAACGTCCTAGTCCGGCTTGCAACGCGGGACGACTCCCGGCAGACATCGGCAGCGGAAGCCTTCGTATCCTCTGGAGCGTGGGTTTCTCAGATCGTCCTGGTCGAGGCGATGTGGGTCCTGGCGTCCGTCTATGAGTTGGGTCCAGAGAAAATCGCGACCGCCATTGAGATGTTCCTGAACCATGCAGATCTGACGATTCAGGATGCTGACGCGGTGGCCGCTGCTCTCAAGCACTTCAAGGACAGACCAGCCCTGGGTTTCTCGGACTGCCTGATCCTGGAAGTGGCGCGCAAGGCCGGTCACACGCCGCTAGGCACTTTCGACGGCAAGCTTTCCAAGCTCCCGGGCGCACAGAAACTCTGAAGGCCGGCTCAAGGACGCTTTTTTCTACCTCGACGGACCGCCCGACGGGAGAAAAAGCGCCCTTGGCAGGGCGGGGAATGGTGTGGGTTGACGGGTCCCAGGGCTCGCACCCTGGGCTACGAGTCTGCCGCCCTCCGGGCTGTCTCGACGCCTTCGGGCCACGTACCCAGACTGGTGCGGCCCCTGCCTTGGAACAAGAAAATCCGGGGCAGACTGGTACGGTTATTCTGCGACAAACCCTAATCTAAGCGCAGCTAGAGACTCTAACGATGCCTGCCCGGTAGAGGTCCCAGCGAAGCTGAAGGTTCATCCAAAAGTCCGCAGACGTGCCAAAGAACTTCGCGATCCGAAGCGCTGTGCTTGGCGTCATGCCCCGCTTCCTATTCACCAATTCGTTGATCCTTTGGTACGGAACATGGATGCCTTCCGCGAGATGCCTCTGCGTCAAGGCCATCGGCTTTAAGAACTCCTCAAGCAGCATCTCCCCTGGATGAGTCGGCTCACGGTGTGTTGGTACGCGAATCATAATCACCTCGCCCTGTAGGGCAAGGTACGCTACCACACCAAAGAAGGACGCCCCTACTCGTACCGCAACGCGTCGATCGGATCCAGCCGCGACGCCTTACGCGCCGGGTAGAACCCGAAGAAGACTCCGATGGCGGCGGCGAAGCCGAAGGCGATGGCGACGGAGCCGGTGCTCACCTGCGTCGGCATGCCGGCGAAACGGGTTACGAGGTAGGGCGCCAGGAGCCCCAGACCGACGCCGATGCCGCCGCCGACGACCGAGAGGGCGATCGCCTCGAGCAGGAACTGGATGAGGACGTGCCGGCCCTTGGCGCCGATCGCCAGGCGGATGCCGATCTCCCGCGTGCGCTCGGTCACCGACACCAGCATGATGTTCATGATGCCGATGCCGCCCACCAGCAGCGAGATGGCCGCCGCCGAGCCGAGCAGGACCGACAGGGTCTTCGAGGTCTGTTCCGAAGTCGAAGCGATCTCCTCCTGCGAGCGCATGTTGACGTCGCTCTCCTGGCCGGGCGGAGTGCGGTGGCGCTGGCGCATGAGGGAATCGATCTCGCTCTGCGCTTGCTTCACCTCGGCGGCGGAGCGGGCCGAGATGTAAATCATGTTGATGCGCGGCGAGCCCAAAAGCTGCTTCATCACCGTCGTGTAGGGAGCGATGATCTGATCGTCCTGGTCCTGACCCATCATGTTGCCGCCCTTGCGCTCCAGGACGCCCACGACCTTGAACGGCTGTTTCTTGATGCGGATCGACGAGCCCACGGCACCGCCGGTCGGAAAGAGGTTCTCGGCCACGGTGGCACCCAGCACACAAACCCGGCCCGAGGTGCGCACGTCGACGTCGGTGAAGAAGTCCCCGTCGGCGACGTTCCAGGCCCGGATGTTCGGCCAATCGACCCCCACCCCCCAGACCTGGGTGCCCCAGTTGAGCTCGCCAGCCACGATCTGCGCGTTGGTCCGCGCACCGGGAGAGACGTAGGCGACCGACGGGCACTCGGCCTTGATCGCGTCGGCGTCTTCCGGCGTGATTTTTGACTGATCGGTGAACGTGCGCGCACCGCCCGTCGTCGCGGCGCCGGGGAAGAGCATGATGAAGTTGGTGCCGAGCGAATTGATCGTCGCCTGAATGGAGCTCGAAGCGCCGGTGCCCACCGCCACCATGGTGATGACGCAGCCGACGCCGATGATGATCCCCAGCATGGTGAGCAGAGACCGCATTTTGTTGCGCGAGATGGCCATCAGCCCGACCTTGGTGATGTTCCACAGTCGCAGCAGGGAAACTTTCATCGCGCCACCTCCTCAGAAACCGGAGCCAGGGTGAAGGGAAAGGCGACGACCGGCTCCGCCCCGGCATCGGCGGGCTCGCCCGGATGCGACCGCGTCTGCACGATCTGCTCGTCGCGCCAGATCAAGCCGTCCCGCACATAGACGACGCGCTTGGCGTGCGCCGCGATGTCCGGTTCGTGAGTGATCAGGACGATGGTCTTGCCGGCGTCGTTGAGCTCCTGGAAAATCGCGATGATCTCCTCCGACGTGCGCGAATCGAGGTTTCCCGTCGGTTCGTCGGCGAGGAGGATCGCCGGCTCGGTGACCAGGGCACGGGCGATCGCCACCCGCTGCTGCTGGCCGCCGGAGAGCTGCGAAGGGTAGTGGTCCTCGCGGCCGGCGAGGCCCACCCGCCGCAGGGCCTCGCGAGCGCGGCGGGCTCGATCGAGCGTGGAGAGCCCCAGATTGCTATAGAGCAGCGGCAGCTCGACGTTCTCCGTGGCCCGGGTGCGAGCCAGCAGGTTGAAGCCCTGGAAGACGAAACCGATCTTGGCGTTGCGGATCTCGGCCCGGGCGTCGCGGTCGAGGCGGGAGACGTCGATGCCGTCGAGGCGATAGGACCCCGAGGTCGGCCGGTCGAGGCAGCCGACGATGTTCATCAGCGTCGACTTGCCAGAGCCTGACGGTCCCATGATAGCCACGAACTCGCCCCGTGCGACCGTCAGGTTGATGCCCTTCAACGCGTGCACCTCCACCTCGCCCATGTGGTACGTCTTCACGAGCTCGTGGATCTCGAGGACCAGCGAGTCCTTGGCCATGCTCAGAACCGGCCTCGGGGTCCGCCGCCGCCCGGCCCACCGGCCAACGGGCCTCCAGGTCGCCCGGGGCTCCCTTCGACCTTGATCGTCGCCAAGCCGGTGACCACCAGGTCTCCGGGGTTCAGCGTGCCGGAAAACACCGAGATCACCTGGGTGTAGTGACCGTCAGTGACGCCGGTACGAAGCTTCACCTGCCTCAACTCGGCCTTCTTGTCCGGCGTGGCGCTGGCGAGCACGTAGACCGTCTGCCCCTGGCGGCCTCCCCGGCGGCCACCTCCTCCACCGAGAGCACCTCCCAGACCTCCCCGCCCCGCGTTGGCGACAGCGCTCTCGAAGGAGGTCTGTCCTCCTCCGGATTCGCCGCTCGCGGCGCCCGGGGTCCTACCCGGACCCGGCGTGCCGGCTCCGGGAGCACCGGGCGTGCCGCCGGCCGCGAGGTCGCCGTCCCGGTGCCTGTGGCGCCATCCGCCCGGACCCGGAGTTTCGGCACCCTGCGGTCCCGGGCTCGTCTCGGCCTGCGCCGGCCTCGGGGTCTGTCCTGCCTCGGACGGCGTTTGATCCTGGCCTTGCGAACGGTTCCGCCCCGTCTGGGGCGTCTGCGATTGTGCCTTCTTGTCGTCCGGACTGGTCTCCGGCCGGAAGCGCAAGGCGGCGTTGGGAACGCGCAGCACGTCGCGCACCGTGGAGACCTCGATGGTGACGTTGGCCGTCATGCTGGGACGCAGCTTGCCCTCCGGATTCGCCACCTCGATCATCACCGGGTAGGTGATGACGTTCTGGGTGACGGTGGCGTTCAGGCGCACCTGCGCGATCTGGCCGCGAAACTCCTGGTCGGGGTAGGCGTCGACGGTGAAGCGCGCCACCTCGCCAGGCTTGATCTGCCCGATGTCGGACTGATCGACGTCGGCCTGCACCTGCATCTTGGTGAGGTCCTTGGCGATGGTGAACAGCGTGGGCGCCGAGAACGAGGCCGCCACGGTCTGGCCGATGTCGTAGGCGCGAGCCACCACCTGCCCGTCGATGGGCGAGTAGATCTTGGTGTAGCCAAGATTGGTCTGCGCCTGCTTGAGCGCCGCCTGCGACTGGGCGAGCCCGGCCCGCGCGCCGTCGAAAGCGGCCTTGGCGGCGTCGAGATCGGACGCCGCGATCAAGCCGGCGTCAGAGAGCCGTTTCTGGCGGTTGTAGGTGACCTGGGTGTTGGCGACGTCGACCTGTGACTTGGTGACGTCGGCGCGCCGCTGATCCACAGTCTGCTGAAATGGCGTGGGATCCAGCTCGGCGAGGAGCTGACCCTGCTTGACCTGGCTGTTGAAGTCGGCGTAGAGCTTGGAGATGATGCCCGAGACCTGGCTGCCGACCTGTACCGTGACGACCGCCGAGAGCGTTCCCGTGGCGTTGACGGTCATGGTGATGTTGCCGCGGCTGACCGCCTCGGTACGATAGCTGTCGCCGCCCCCGCCCTTGCCCCGGCGCAGGAAGAACAGGACGACCAGTACCGCCACGACCACTACGATGGCGGCGATGAGCCAGCGTCTCTGCTTATGGTTGTTCTCTAGTGGGTCCATGTCGTCTCTTAACGTGAGTATCCGGCATAGGTTTCCCGGATCGCACGCCACCCTCCCATTTTTTACAAACCTTACAAGTCTACCGCCTTTGCGACGGCGTACCGTGAAGGAGATGCAACCTCCCCGCCAACCGCTTGCCCACCTCGCGAGAGCATAGCGCAGGCGGCGAATACGCGAATCCGCCCCGCCTGGTTTAGGCTAGGCCTCACCGAAGGAGGCGATATGGAGATCCAGCAAACCGGGCCATTCCTGGACTACTTCGAACGGGTGCACGAGCGGACGCGCCGGGTGATCCTCTGCGTTTCTCCCGAGCACCTGGAGTGGACCTACAAGCCGGGAGCCTTCACTTTCGGTGACCTGATCCGCCATCTTGGCGCCATCGAGCGCCACATGTTCGCCGAAAACGCCCAGTGCCGGCCCAGCCGCTACCCTGGCCACGGACGGGAGCTGGCGGACGGCTGGGACGCGGTGCTCGCCTACTACGACCGGCAGCATAAGGATTCGATGGAAATCTTCACCGGCCTCGGACCGGAAGACCTCGCCCGCCGCTGCGAGACCCCGGGCGGCGCCAAGATCCTCGTCTGGAAATGGCTGCGCTCCATGATCGAGCACGAGATCCACCACCGCGGGCAGATCTACCTCATGCTCGGCATCCTGGGAGTCCCGACGCCGCCGCTCTACGGCCTGACCTCCGAGGAGGTGCTCGCGAGAAGCACGCCGGCCGGCGAGGAGGTGGGATCATGACCCGCAGCGACAATCTCTACGCCCTGCCCGAGGGACTCCCTATTCCATTGGACGACGGCGCCTGCGACCACCTCCCGGGCCTGCGCCTCCCCGCGATTCCGCTGCCCTCGACGGCCGGGCGTCAAGTGGACCTCTCGGCCCTCCCTGGCCGTACCGTCGTCTACCTCTACCCGTACACCGGCCGTCCCGACCGCGATGCCCTCCCCGGCTGGAACGACGTCCCCGGAGCCCGCGGCTGCACCCCCCAGACCTGCGCCATCCGCGACCACCACGCCGAGCTGAAAGCCCTCGGGGCTGGAGTCTTCGGCCTCAGCACGCAGGACACGGAGTATCAAAAGGAAGCCGTCGAAAGGCTGCATCTCCCCTTCGAGCTGCTGAGTGACGATCATTTCAAGCTGATCGAAGCCCTCCGCCTCCCCACCTTCGAGCTGGCGGGGATCCGTTTCGTGAAACGGATCACGCTGATCGTGCGGGACGGAGTGCTCGAAAAGGTTTTCTATCCGGTGTTCCCGCCGGATGCGAATGCGGAGGTGGTGGCGGAGTGGTTGCGGGAGAATCCGCCAAATTGAGAGTAATCGGAGTACCCTGGAAATTTCCAAGAGACAGGAGGAGTCGCATGACGATTCGCAGAATGTCCATCCTTACCTTGACTCTGCTGGCGCTGCCCTGGCCCGCGGCCGCTTGGGGTCCCACGGGGCACCGGGTGGTGGGGCGGATCGCGGAGCGGCATCTGACTCCGGAGGCGCAACAGGGTGTCGCGGCGATCCTCGGTCCGCAGAGTCTTGCCCAGGTCAGCACCTGGCCGGACGACATCCGCTCGGATCCGAATTGGAAACAGGCCACCCCCTGGCACTTCCTCAGCATCGACGACAACGAAACCTTGGAGACCACGGCCCGCGCTCCCGAGGGGGACATCCTGTCGTCGATCCAACGTTTCGAAAAGGTTCTGCGTGACCCGCAGGCCGAGCGCCAGGCCAAGGCCGAGGCGCTCAAGTTCCTCGTCCACTTCGTCGGCGACGTCCATCAGCCCCTGCACGTGGGCCGCCGGGCCGACCGGGGCGGCAACGAGATCATCGTGCTGTGGTTCAGCCAGCCCTCCAATCTCCACTCGGTGTGGGACGGCGGCATGATCGACAGCACGAAGCTCAGCTTCTCGGAGCTGGCCGAGTTCGTCGACCATCCGACTCCGGAAGAGGTCACCGCCTGGCAGAGCGCACCTGTGCCGGACTGGATCAAGGAATCGTTCGACGCTCGCCAGCAGGTCTACGACATCGGCAAGCGCGACCTCAGCTACGACTACGCCTTCCGCCAGATGCCGTTGGTGGAACGCCGGCTTGCGCAAGCGGGAGTCCGGCTGGCGGGGATGCTGAACTCGATCTTCAAGTCGCCGTAGGACCTCAGATCCGCTCGAGCCGCAGGCGGGCCGGCCCCGGGCCTCCGTGTAGAATGGCGCCTCACACTCTGAGAGCTGCCCTTCGAAAGGAGGCCCGGATGTTTTGTCCCGAGTGCCAAGGAGAGTACCGAGAAGGGTTCACTGAATGCGCCGACTGCGGCGTGCCGCTGGTCGAAAAGCTCACGGAGTCGGAATCGGAGGTGGATCCGGCTCCGGACGCCGGGCTGGTGGCGCTGCTGCGAACGGGGGACCCCAACGAGCTGGCCTTCGCGGAGGCCGTGCTCACGGAAGCGGACATCCCCTTCGTGAAGAAGGGCGAAAGCGTGCAGGACCTCTTCGCGCTGGGCCGCATCGGGATGGGCTTCAACCCGCTCACCGGCCCCATCGTCCTGCTGGTCTCGGAGGAGCACGCCGCCGAAGCCGCCAAGCTCCTCGAGGAATCCGAAAAGGCGGAGCTCGACGGCATGGAAGAGCTCGCGGAGGAGGACCGGTACGACGACGAGGATGATGACGATGAGGACGAAGAGGAGTGACCCGAGATCTTACCCCGCCACGATTTGCCTTAACAATGCGATGTTATCCCGATGTCCCGTCAGGCGAGCGGTGACCTTGCCGCGGATGGGATAGCCGAGCAGGTAGAGGTCGCCGATGATGTCGAGGATCTTGTGGCGGACGAACTCGTCGGGGAAGCGCAGCTCGGTGTTGATCACTTCGTCCTCCCCGACGAGGATGAAGTTGTCGAGCCGGCCCCCGGAGCCGAGGCCTAGCTCGTTGAGCATCTTCAGGTCCTTCATGAAGCCGAAGGTGCGGGCCGGGGCGATCTCCCGCTTGTAGTCCTCGGCCGAGGTGAGGGTGAACTCGCAGGACTGCTCTCCCACCGGCGATGGATAGCGCAGGAGATAGGAGACCGAAAAGCGGTCCGCCGGCTCGATGGCCAGCACCTTCTCCCCCGAGCCCACTTCGTAGCGCCGGTCAACGACCACCTCGCGCTGCGGCTCGTCCTGCTCGGCGACGCCGATCTCGTCGAGGATCTTGCAAAACTCCAGCGCCGAGCCGTCGAGCACCGGGATCTCGCCGTGTACCTTAATCAGCAAATTGCCCACGCCGTAGGCGTGGAGCGTCGAGAGGAGATGCTCGACGGTGCGGATGCTCTCGCCCTCGCCGGAGAGGGTGGTGGCATAGTCGGTCTCGGCCACGGCGCGGACGTGGGCGGGGATCTCGATGCCCGTGGGCAGGGTGACGAAGTGGATGCCGCTGTTCTCGGGTAGCGGCTGGAGCACCATGCCGGTGCGCTGGCCCGAATGCAGGCCCAGGCCGTAGATCACGGTCGAGTGGCTGATGGTCCGCTGCCGGCGGCCGGTCTCGGCGAGAAGCGGCAGGACCGGAGCGGCGACGAGCTGGCGCTCGATATCGGTGCGGTCAGCGCGATTCGCATAGACCTCGCGGCTATCGCGGTTGGTGATCCATGAATCGGAGAGCGCCTCGGCCGCTCCCTCCTTCAGGGAGCGTTTCCAGGCCAGGGCGCCGGCCGCCGCGTCCACCGTCCGCTTGTAGGAGAGCGGCTTCTCCAGATAGTCGAAAGCCCCCATCTTGATGGCCTTGACGGCGGTGGACGTAGTGCCGTGACCGGACATCATGACCACCGCGGCGGTGGGGTCCGCCTCGCGCAGGGCCTGGAGCGTCTCCAGGCCGTCGCGGTCGGCCAGCCAGATGTCCAGAAAGACCAGATCCGGGCGCTTCTCCCCGTAGAGGGTCAGAGCCTCCTCGCCACTGGTCGTCGTGAGGGTCGAATAGCCCTCGTCGGAGAGGATCCCTCCCAGGGTGGAGAGGATCCCCGGCTCGTCGTCCACAATCAGAATCAGCTCAGGCATAGGTCACGCGGTCTCCTGGGAGGGAGCATAGCAGGAGCCTTCGCGACCCCGGCCCCAACCTCGCAGCCTCGGAGGTCCCCCCGCCCAAGGCCCTCACCCCTGCCCCTCTCCCGACCGCCCCACCCCCCGCCCCGGGAGAGGGGTACTCGGTTGGGGCATTTTCCCTCGTCCTCATGTCCTTGCAGGCTGTTCTCCCTCTTCTCCCGGGGAGGGGGAATCGGGCGGTCGGGAGAAGAGGGCCGGGGTGATGAGGGTTTTGGGCGGGGGACCTCCCAGCCAAGCGAACTGTACCACGTCAGTGATACACTGCCGCCATACACTACCTCCCCGAAAGGACATCGCTCCATGCCGCGCTCCGCAGCTCTCGGTCTGATCCTCATCCTGCTCTCTGTCCCTGCCCTGGCCGCGGACTCCGCGATCGACCCCTCGCGCCTCGCCGGGTTCGCCGTGCGCTCGATCGGTCCGGCCGGGATGAGCGGCCGGGTGTCCACGGTCGAGGGCGTCGAGTCCGATCCCAACGTCCTCTACGTCGGGGGCGCCGGCGGCGGCATCTTCAAGACGATCAACGGCGGCGCCACCTGGGAGCCCATCTTCGACGCGCAGGGGACCCTGCCGATCGGGGCCATCGCGGTCTATCAGGCGAATCCCGCCATCGTCTGGGCCGGCACGGGCGAGGCGAATCTTCACCACTCCTCTTCGTCCGGCGACGGCGTCTACCGCTCGCTCGACGGCGGCAAGACGTGGAGCCACCTGGGATTGGAGGCCACCGGCCGCATCGCCCGCATCGTGCTCCATCCCGCGAATCCGGACGTGGCGTGGGTGGCCGCCCTGGGGCCGACATACGCCGAGAGCCCCGAGCGCGGGGTCTTCAAGACGGAGGACGGCGGCAGGACCTGGTCGAAGATCCTCTACGTGGACGCGAAGACGGGCGCGGCGGACCTCGCGATCGATCCCCGCAATCCCGGCAAGCTCTACGCCGCGATGTGGCAACACCGCCGCTGGCCCTGGATCTTCAAGTCCGGCGGCCCGGGCTCCGGCCTCTTTGTCTCGCAGGACGGCGGACGCACCTGGAAGCGGCGGACGGAGGACGACGGCCTTCCCGAAGGGGATCTCGGGAGGATCAAGATCGCCGTGTCGCGCTCCAATCCGGAGGTGGTCTATTGCATGGTGGAGGCGGCCACCAGCGCCCTGTTGCGCTCGGACGACGGCGGCGCGAGCTTCCGCACCGTCAATGCGACGACAAACCTCGACCTGCGCCCGTTCTTCTTCCCCGGTCTGGCGGTCGATCCGCAGTGGCCGAACCGCGTCTACAACCTCGATATGTCGCTCCACGTCTCGGAGGACAACGGCCGCTCTTTCCGCGATCTCCTCGGCGGCCAGGGCGTCCACCCCGATCTGCATGCGATCTGGATCGATCCCGCCGATCCCCGGCACATGGTGCTGGCCTCGGACGGCGGCGTCTACGTCAGCCGCGACCGCGGGCGGCGCGCCGTCTTCCTGCCCAACCTCCCGTTGGGCCAGTTCTACCGCGTGGCGGTGGATCAGGCGGTGCCCTACAACGTCTTTGGCGGGCTCCAGGACAACGGCGCCTGGAAGGGGCCGAGCGACGGCTGGCAGGCGGGGGGAATCCAGGATCACGACTGGACCTTCGTGGGCCTGGATGACGGCTCGGCGACGCTGCCCGACCCCGCCGATCCGGAGAGCGGCTACTCCCTGTCCCAGAACGGCAGCCTGCGCCGCTGGAACCTGTTGACGGGGGAGATCAAGGAGATCCAGCCACCCGAGCCCGCGAACACGCATTTGCGATTCAATTTCGTGACCGGTATCGCCCTCGATCCCTTCGCGCCGGGCACTCTCTACCTCGGCAGCCAGCTCGTTCACAAATCGACCGATCGGGGGAACACCTGGACGGCGATCAGCCCGGACCTGACGACCAACAATCCCGACTGGCAGCACCAGGCCGAAAGCGGCGGCCTGACGCCGGACGTGGGCGGCGCCGAGAGCTTCACCACCATCACCGCCATCTCTCCCTCGCCGCTGAAGCCGGGCCTTCTCTGGGTGGGGTCGGACGATGGCCGGCTGCACGTCACCCACGACGGCGGCGGCGCCTGGAAGAGCCTCGAAGCCAATCTCCTGAAGGTCCACGGCGTGCCGGCGCACGCCTGGGTGAACCAGATCAAGCCCTCGCGCTTCGATCCGGCCTCGGCCTTCGTGATTCTGGACGATCACCGGCGCGGCGACGAGACCCCGTACGTCCTTCGCACGGACGACTACGGCGCCACCTGGAAGAGCCTCGCCACCCCGGACCTGCGCGGCCATGCCCTCTGCCTGGAAGAAGACACGGTGGATCGCGACCTCCTGTTCCTCGGCACTTCGCGCGGCCTGTGGATCTCGCTCGGGTCGTCACCCAATGGGGGCCGGCGCTGGCTGCCCTGGCGCAACGGAATGCCCGCCGTGGCGGTGACGGACCTCGTCCTCCATCCCCGGGACCACGACCTGGTGATCGGCACCTTCGGGCGGGGCCTCTACATCCTGGACGACGTCCGGCCGCTACGCGTGCTGACCGCTGCCGTCCTCGCCGAGCCGCTCCACTTCTTCGCGATTCCCGACGCGCGCCAGCATTGGAACCGCTCCGGCACGGCCGGGCACGGCGCCGACGTCTTCCACGGCGAAAACCGGCCCTACGGCGCGCTCCTCACTGTCGCGGCGCTCAAGGGCGGAGTGGCCGACGTCCAGGTCGCCGACGTCTCCGGCAAGATCCTGCGGACCTATCGCTGGCCGCTCGATCCGGGGATCAACCGCGACGCCTGGGGCCTGGAGCGCAACGCCTTCAAGCTCTCCCCGCGCGGCGCCGGCCAGCCGCCCCGGCCCCCGAACCTGCCGGGGCCGGAGGTGCCGCCGGGCGTCTACACCGTCACCCTGAAGCTGGGCGACGCCGAAGCGAAGCAGACCGTGCGGGTCCTCCCCGATCCGCGCTCGAACAACACGGAGGCGGACTGGCAGGCGCGCTGGAACGCCGTCCTGCGCGCCGGCCGCCTCCAGGACTCCGCCATCGCCGTCGCCGAACGGATCTTGAAGACCCGCACCGACGTCGAGACCGCCGCCGCCCGGGCTCGCACCGACGCACCGCCGGCCGCCCGGGCCGCGCTGCTTCAGGCCGCCGCCGGAATCCAGACGAAGCTCAACGCCTTCGAAAAGCGCTTCCGGGTCACCCCCGAGATGCCGATCGGCGTCCCGCGCGACGACCTCGTCCTGGAGAAGGTCTGGATCGTCGTGGACACCCTCCAGACCTCCATGGACCCACCCACGCCCACCACGCTCGCCTGGTTCGAGACCGCCGAGAAGGCGCTGGACGCCTATCTCGTGGATTTCAACCGCTTCTACGCCGAGGACGTGGCCGCCTTCCGCAAGCAGGTCGCGGCAGCGGGGCTGGAATTGGTGCCGGAGGTGGGGGCGTTGCGGCGGGAGGAGTCGCCTAACGCGTCTGAGAGCTCCCCCGCCCCAGACCCTCATCACCCCGGCCCTCTTCTCCCGACCGCCCCATTCCCCCTCGCCGGGAGAAGAGGGAGGGCGACACGAAACGGCCTCGCAGGCCTTCCCCCCTCTCCCGGGGCGGGAGAGGGGGTTAGGGGGTGAGGGCTTTGGGTGGGGGACGCTCCGAGGCGTCAAAGTCACTCATAGCGGAGGGCCACCACCGGCTCGACGGTGGCGGCCCGTCGAGCCGGCAGCCAACTGGCGAGCACGGCCACGGCGGCCAGCATCACCGGCACCGCCGCAAAGGTGGGAAGGTCCGTGGGGCTCACGCCGAAGAGCAGCGCGACCATGAGGCGCGTGAGGGCCAGGGCACCGGCGAGCCCGATGGCGATGCCGAGCGAGGCCATCCCGAGCCCCTCGGCCACCACCATGCGCGAGATGTCGTTCCGCCGGGCTCCCAACGCCATCCGTACTCCGATCTCCCGCGTCCTCTGGCTGACCACATAGGTGATGACGCTGTAGATCCCCACCGAGCCGAGAAGCAGGGCGACGGCGCTCGCCAGCACGAGGAGGAGCATGGTGAACGAGGTGCGGGCCATCGAGCGATCCACCACCTCCGTCAACGGCCTCACCTGGGCCAATGCCAGATTGGGATCGAGCGAGCGGACCACCGCCCGGATGGGCGCCACGAAGGCCCGCGGGTCCGTCCGTCCTCGCACCGACAGATGGAAGCTCCGCGGCGCCCAATCGCGCTCGCCCCGGCGCACCATCGGAAAATAGACGGACTGCGCGGGCTTGTCCTCCAGGCTGTGATCGTGGACGCTCCCCACCACGCCGACGATCGTGTACCACACGCCCCGGCCGGGAAGATCGACCGTCAGCCGCTTGCCCAACGGGCTGCGGCCCGGCCAGAAGCGCTCGGCGAGGGCCCGGCTCACAACGACGTCGGCGGCCGGCCGCGCCGGATCGAGCGGCTTGAAGGTCCGCCCCGCGAGCAGCGGAATTCCCAGGGCCGCGAAGGCCTCCGGGGTGGCGAAGCGGGTTTCGAGCTGCGGCCACACCTGATCGGACCGCAGGGGGAAGTCCTCGATCCAATAGCCGCTGCTCGCGGTGTCTCCCGCCAGCGGGAGCGGGTAGATCGTGCCCGCGGCCGTGACTCCCGGCAGCGAGCGCACCCGCTCGACGAGCTGCTGGACGAAGCGGAGCGTAGCGCCATTGTCGCGGTATACGGCGGACGGCAGGTCGAGCCGCAGGGTGAGGACGCCGTGGGGATCGAAGCCCGGATCGACGTTGCGCAGCCGCCAGAAGCTCTTCACCATCAGCCCGGAGGCCACCAGCAGCACCAGGGAGACCGCCACCTGGGCCGCCACCAGGCCCCGGCGCGCCCGGTGGCGCTCGCGCCCGGCAACGCCGCCCCGCCCGCCTTCCCGTAAGGCGGGAGCCAACGTGAAACCGAAACGCAGGGCCGCGAAGCCGCCGCAGAGGAGGCCTGCCACCAGGGAGACGAGAAGGGCGAAGAGGACCGCGCGGGAGTCCACGGCGATCTCCTCCAGGCGCGGCAGGCCCGGCGGCCTCAGGCTCGCCAGCAGCCGCACGCCGGCCCAGGCCCCACCCAGCCCGACGAGGCCGCCGGCAGCCGAGAGCACCAGGCTCTCTCCCAGGAAGAGGCCGGCCACGTCGCCCCGCGTAGCGCCGAACGTCGACCGCAAAGCCAACTCCAGTTGCCGCCTCTCGGCCCGCACCAGGAAGAGATTGGCCACGTTGGCGCAGGCGATCACGAGGATGCAGCCGACGCTCCCCAACAGCACCCAGAGCACCCGTTCCACCGTGCCCACCACGTCGTCGCGCAGTGCCGTGACGGCCACGCCGAGCCGGGCGCTCTCGATCATGCCGCGGCTCAGCTCCTCCTCGCCGTAGACTTCCGGAATCCGCCAGATCAGGGCCGAAAGCTCCCGGGCGGCCCGCTGCGCCGAGACTCCCGGCCGCAACCGGCCGATCGCCCGGTAGTTGAAGTCCGTGGGACGCAGGCGGGCGGGATCGATCGTCACCGGCAGCCACACCTCGGCCTCGGCCGAAGGGAACCGGAACCCGGCGGGCATGACGCCCACGATCCGCCGCTCGGCGCCGTCCACCCGCAGCGTCGACCCCACCGCCGCCGGATCGCCGCCAAACCGCCGGTGCCACAGGCTTTCAGCCAGCACGGCCACCTTCTCCGCACCCGGAGCCTCGTCCCCCTCCTGAATCGTCCGCCCAACGGCCGGCGGCACTTGGAGCAACGAAAACAAGGAGCCCGTGACCACGGCCATCCCCACCCGTTCCGGCGTCTGACCGCCGGCCAGCGTCGCCGAGCCTTCCCGGTAGATCCCCATCTCCGAGAGCACCCGGTTCTCCTTGCGGAACAGCACGTAGGTGCCGTCGGAACATTGGATCCTGTCCATCTTCATCCCCGGCGCCGTCCCCCAGATCCCCACCAGCCTCTCCGGCTCCGGATACGGAAGGGGGCGGATCAGCACGGCGTCGACGACGCTGAAGACCGCCACGTTGGCGCCAATGCCGAGGCCCAGGGAGGCCACGGCAACCATCAGGAACCCCGAGCCGCGGCGGCCCTCCCGGGCTATGGACCGGAGACTGGCAAGAAGCAGATTCATGGCATTCACCTCCCGAGGGAAACGAGGTCTTCTCAGCCAGACGAAAGGCAAGGGAGTGGCGTTTCAATCCGCGGGCCGTGAAATCATAAGAGCTGTGGAAACCCCAGCCCTCGCCGCCCGTCCCGTCGCGGAGTGCACGTCCGAAGAGGTGGCAACCGCCGTGAACCGGGGATTCGAAGGCTACTTCGTTCCCCTGGTCTTCACGGCGCAGGCCTACGAGCGCCGGTTCCGTGGCGAGCACCTCGATCCCTACGCCAGCCGCGTCTACTCACACGACGGCTCGCCGGCCGGTGCACTGCTGATCGCCCGGCGGGGCTGGACCAGCCGCGTGGCAGCCATGGGCATCGCGCCCGAGCTCCGGGGCCGGGGAATGGGGCGACGCATCCTGGAGGAGGCCATCGCCGAGGCTCGGGCCCGGGGAGACCGGGCCATGCTGCTGGAGGTGCTCGTCCAGAACGCCCCGGCCGTGGCGCTCTACACCGGGCTCGGCTTCCGCACCCGGCGCCGTCTCGCCGGCTACCGCTGGGACCCCGTCGAGATCGAGCCGACCGGTCCGCTCGACGAGATCGACCCCAAAGACTTCGCCCGCCTCGCCGTCCGCGAAGGCGAGCCGGACCTCCCGTGGACACTCCAGCCGGAGACCTTCGCGGCGGCGACCTCCCCCATCCGCGCCTGGCGTCTCGGCGAAGCCCGCGCTCTCACCGGCGATCCCACGGCCGAGAAGCTCGCCCTTCACGCCCTCCTCGTCCCCCGCGCCCACCGCCGCCAGGGCTGGGGCACGCGGATGCTCCACGCCCTGGCCGCGGCCCATCCAGGAAGAACGTGGTGGCTCTCGCCCTCCCTACCCGAAGACCTGGCGCCGGAGTTCTTCAGCGGACCCGGATGGGAGAAGCTGGGATTGGAGCAGTTCGAGATGCGGCTGGAGATGTGAGGGGAGCCCTCCTCACCCCGCCCTCTTCTCCCCTCGCCAAGGAAGAAACCCGCCAAGCCCAGCGGTCTGTTCGACCGCAGTAGCGGTCATTCCCGAACACAGGGCAGCGGTGGCCCCAATCGGGGCAGCCGTGGCCCCGATCAGGGCAGCGGTGGCCCTCATCGGGGTGGTGTCCTAAGAGTGTGTTGGTGAGATAGGGGGGCTGGCAGGGCTTCCTGGGGCGGGGTAGCTTCCCCTGGTAGAGGGGAGCGTTCCCCTCAGTCCCAAGCAAGCGGCCCGGCGGGGTGCGCGAACACGTCCGCCGAGCCTGACCCCAGCACAGGAGAAACAGTCCCATGCTAGAGCTGTCTCAGTCTACCGCACCGCCCGCGCCACCCCCGCCCCCGGATGAGTCCGCCGTCTCCCCGCCGGTCATCCATCCGGACCGTTGGGAGGACTTCCCCGCCTTCCGGGAAACCTTCCTGGTCTACTTCCCCCAGGCCCGCGCCAACGCCCGCATCCGGGGCTTTGGCGACCTGCTTTTCGAGATGGCCATAGAGACCTGGGGCCAGTGGCCAAGCCACCCGGAGGGGATCTTTCCCGCCGAGTTGACCGCCGCAGTCGCGGACATGCGGCATCTTCAGGGCGCCATGGCTTCCTGGTGTGGACCGGCTTTCAGTTCCTCAAGCGCGCAGGATATCCGTCTCGCCGCCGTCGGCGCCGACGTCTCGCGGGAGATCGACAAGCTTGCCGACCTCTTGGAGGCGGAGTTGCGCAACCTGAAGCCGGAGCGGGTGCAGTGAAGACCGCGAGCTTTACCGTCCGCGCCGACGTTCACCAGTCGGCACGCTGGAAGCAAGCCGCCGACTCGGAAGGCTTTGCTTCCTGCGGGGCTTGGCTCGCAAAGGCAGCGGATGCCTACCTCCGGCTCCGGGTGAAGGCCGGGATTCCGCTGCCTCTGGTGTGGCACCTGGGACGGTTCCTGGTACATCTTGAGAACGACACGGAACCGGAGGTCCGGGGGTGGATCGCCCGGCCCTTTGGGCTCTTCCACGGATCGCCCGGGGGGCCGATACGGCAAGGCTCTACGCACTGCTACACCTTGGTCTACCTGCCGGGCCGGCGGATCGTCGCCACGTTCCGGTATGCCAGGGAGTGCAAGGCCCTTGCGGCGGAGCTGGCGGGCGTTTGGGCGCGCAGTGGCGGGGAGGAGGGGGACATCCGGGCCGGTCCCCTGATAGAGCGCCACGAGCGCGAAGCGACGTAGCACCGGGCCGGCTCCGCGAGGGGCCGGCCTCTTTTCTTACCCTTCAAGGACCGCGCGTACGAAGCTACGGACCTCTGACTCGATTTTGTCTTGAGTCAGGGCGGACGGGTCGTAAGCCTCTTCAGGCGCACCTTGCCGTTCGCGAATGATCTTGAGGCGGCGCTCGTCGGCCTTGAACGAAATGCTACTGCCACGCCAGTGGAGCGTCGAGCTGGTGCCGTTATCGTGCTCGACTCTTGGACTGTCTAACGCCTGAGACGCCTCTGTAAAAACCTGATAAATCAGGCGGCGAACCTCTCTAACCCAAGCGTCTAGGAATTCGCCTTTCTTGCGCTCGTACTCCGACCTGATTTCTACCAACGACTTCACAAAATCGCTCATACCTCAAAGTCTACCACTTTTAGGCCGTCAGCAGCTCCCGCACGTTCCAGGGCTTCCGGGCGATCCCCGCCACCATGGCAGGCGTGCAGCCCTTCAGGGTCCGGTGACACCATGTGAAGTTGTAAGAGGCGGTGAACAGCGCCACCGCCGCCCGCAGGTTGTCCCGCTTGCGGCTGAAGCCCGTCGTAAGCCGCGTGAACCGGCGGGACATCATGCGCACGTGCAGGTTGATGCGCTCCACATGCGAGGTGCAAACCTTCGCCTCATCCGGGGTCCCGGAAACAACCCGCTTCTCCGTGGCTATTATCTGCGGCGGGCTGTACCGCCGCTCGCTGTCCAATCCCTCACCCGCGTACGACTTGATGAGCTGCGCATAGTCGATCTGGCCGCCGAAGTGAGATTCCAGGGCGGCAGGGTATCCGTCGAATCCATCGGTTGAAATCTGGAAGCGGCCACCGTCCACGGCTCCAGAGAGCTTGGCGGCGAAGATGCCGGCATCCTGCGCCGTCCGACGTGGGACGCGAGGAGGAGCTTTGAATCCCGCTCGACTGCCAGGAAGGTATAGGCGTCGCCGATCTCGGAATCCGTGATCGCCTTCCGCACCTTCGTCTTTTCCTTCATGCCCACGAAGCACCACAGCTCGTCTGCCTGCACGTCCTTGACCGGGACGTTACGCACGAGCCGGGAGAGGATCGTCTCGCACTTCGCCCCGGCAACCCGGAGGAGCCGGCAAATGGTGTCACGGTGGACGCCCGAGACGCGCTCCGTGCTGCGAATCGAGGAACCTTCCGTCAGCAGGGAGAGGCAGAGGACGGCCTTTTCCATGTCCAGGCGCATGGTCCCCAACGGGTTGACGGGGACCAGGGCGACGGTGACGCCGCAAGACTTGCAGCGGCGCCGGGCGTTGCCCTGGCGATCCTTACCCCATCCGATCGTACGGCCACCGCAGGACCGGCAAGCGGTCCCTTCGGGGGCGGTCATGGGATCGGTGGGGGCGTTCATGGCTCGTTCTCTGATCTGTTGTTATTGTAGGCATAATAACCCTACCTATCAATAGGGTAGAATGAGAATCTTCCCTCTTGACCTGTGGAGTTATTCGGCCTACAATCCCGGCATGGCTAGACCAAAGGCTGATAAGACGCAAACCGCTGCCCTCCGTCTGAGGTTGCTTGAGGAACACGAGGAACTGATCCGGCAAGCCGCCGAGCTGGCGGGGATCAGCGTCTCCGCTTGGATGCGGGAGAGGCTGATCCGCGCCGCACGACGGGAGATCGGCCAAGCCGGCCGGTATGAACCTCCGGGGGAGACTCAGGAGTAGCAGGCCGAGCTGCCAGCGAAACGGCCCGAGAGGACGGCAAACAGGTAGGCAGGATGGTTTGCGCACGGCGAGCCCCTTTCTGGGGATTGCGGCGCGGACCGTCAGGCGGGTATACTTTCCCTGCACGTCACCTTGGACGGTCCGCGTCTAGGTTGACCAATCGCCCCGTTCGCAGCGGGGCGATGCCATTTTCAGGGGCCTAAGTCGCGATGTCAACAGTGTAAGTGCTTTGAAATCAAAACTTTAAGTGGGTTCAGTATCCTCGGAATTAGAACCACTTTCAGGGGAACTAGACCCTATTCCCAAATAAGTAGACCTAATTTTCCTGATGCGCCAGAAAGCCATTAAGTATCCGAAGAAGCTATCGCGCTCAAGGGCGACCTCTACAACCATGCGCTCAAGGCGCTGCCCTTCCAACTTTCTCTTCTCTTGGTCGGAAAGCTCTCTGGGTCGGCCCACTGGCCCGGTAGTGGTCGCCAAGGCATCGCGTAGGCGCTTGATGTCGATCTCTCGGATACCTGCGGCCCGGCATGCGGCCTCAATGCGTACAAGAGTGTACTTAGGGGATACCGCCACAGCACCTCCGCAGGTGCCCGCAGAAGGAAAGGGGCGCGGCGGGCCGGGTGCGGTGCCCGGCGTTCGGGGATCAGCCTAGCCGCGCTTGAGGGGATTCTACGCTATGGGAGGGCGGGAGGAGTAGAATGGGACCGAGGAGGAAGCCATGAAGAAGAGCACGAAGACGCTGAGGACGCTTAGGGACCTGGAGATGAAGCAGGCGGCCGGCGCCGGTGACATGCAGGACCCGCCGGCCCCCGGCGACGTCCACAATCCGGGGTAACGATTTGCCACCTCTACCGCCAACACAGTCTTAGGACACCACCCTCATCGGGGCAGCCGCTGCCCTCGCTTGGGCCGTCGCTGCCGCTGCCCTCGGGGCTACGGCTGCCCTCAGTTGGGCCACGGCTGCCCCGATTGGGGCCAACGCTGCCCTGTGTTCGGGAAAGGCCGGGACCCGCTCCGCAGTCGGAGGAGAAAGGCTGGGAACAGAGGGCCAGGGTGGAGTTGTCAGAGCCGGAGAGGTTCGAGACGCTCAAGGAGTCGGAAGAGCTCCGGCCGAAGCCGAGTCGCCCGTCACCACACGCCGGTGATAGTCGATCTGGCCGAGGTGATACGTGAGGTGCACGGCCAGGTGAAGAAAGAACAGGCCGGTCGGAAGATTCTCGCCGCGGAGCGCCTCCGGATACGTCTCCTCCAGCACGGCCGGGTCCATACGGTCCAGCGCCTCCCCGACCTCGGCATGGGCGGCGGCGATGATCCGCACCAGCTCGGCCCTGGAAACGCCTCGCGTCGAGAACTCCACCGGCCGATCGCGAACGTAGCCGCTTTTCCCATACACGGCGCCGAAGAAGTGACGCAGGTTGCCGGCCAGATGAAGGACCAGCGTGCCCCCGGAATTGGGGAGACCGGGGACCTCCCGCCATACCAAGTCATCGTCCGGGTACAGCTCGATCTCCCGCCGGAGGGTGTCGATGTCGCGAAGGAGGATGCGCTTGAGGTCGTCGATCAGGTTCATGGGGGGATTCTAGCCGATGGCGCACGGGGCCGCGCTCTCCCCGATTTCAGCCACCCAAAGGGGGGCAAGCCCCTTTTGGACTCCCCCCCTCCGATTTTATGGTCCAGACATTCAGAGTTCAGAGGAGAATGGGGACAACACAACCCGGAAACCTATGTAGCGGTTCCGGAGATCCGGGTAGAGCCTGATGCGGGAGGCACAACGGACGTACCCCTTGGCGGCGTTGAACGTCCCGCCGCGCGCCGCACGGAGATCTTCTTTTGTCAAGTCTTCGCGCGAATTACGTTTCCTTCCGGCCTCGGGATACGGGTAGGGTCCGTCAAGGCTACGCGTCCACTCCCATACATTTCCGCTCATCTCCTCGCAACCATAGGGGCTCGCTCCCCGCAGAAAGCAACCCACAGCACTCACGTCTAGAATGCCTGTGTCGTCATAGTTCGCCCTCTCCGGATCGGGCTCGGCTCCCCAGGGATATCGTCGGGCCGGCTCCGAATTTCGCTTCAGCCGGCCGCTCATAGCAGCGGTACCAAGATTCCCCACCTGCACCTTGACCGGGATCTCCAGGCCGCCCCGTGCCGTCTTTTCCCACTCCGCTTCCGAAGGTAGCAGGACCGACCAGCCGTCCTGAATCAGACCCGCCTCGGCCCACTTCTTTGTCAGCCAGGCGCAAAACTTCTTCGCGTCATTCCAACTCACTCGACTGACCGGCACGTTCGCAGCTCCAAACCGGCCCTGACCGGCCTGGGCATACTCCTGGAATTGCGCTACCGTCACCGGATACCTGCCAAGGAAGTAATCGTAAGAAATATCCACAGTATGCTCTTCGTCGGCTTCCCCCATCCGAAAAGGTCCCGCCGGCACCCGACAGAATTCCATGCCGTCGAGCGTCATCACCTCCGGCCGTGGATCTGCCAGCTCTTCCAGCACTCTCCCCGCCGCAGCCCTGCGCACTGCCTTCACTTCTTTGGCCCTAATCGTTTCGAGCAAGGTGTTCACGACCGCCTGCCGGCACGCGGGCGTCACCCCGGCCCCTCCAGCGTCAACGACCGCCCGCCCGGCGAGGATGACGGCTTCTCCGGGTGTTGTCGCCGGCCGAGCGAGTAACTCCTGCACCACTGCGCTCGCCGCCTCGTCTCGCTTCTGGACGATCCCCAGGTAGCCGATTGTCAACAGGCTGACTTCGTACCAAGCGGGCTCGCCGACGTGGGCCGCTAGGGCGTCCACAACGGACCCAATTTCTTGCTGCCCCTTCTGCGCCAGCGCCACCGCGGCCAGATATTCCTGGAAGGTCAGGTGGATGAAGCCGTACTGCCGGCCGCCGCGGTCGAGGAGGAGCGCCGCATGCTCGCGGACGTCTTCCAGAAAATGCCGCGTTGCCTCCTCTGGGTTCTCGTTGCCACGCTCGCGGTAAATCCGTTCCAGCTTCTGGTGCAGGTCCCACTCCTTGACCAGCCCGACTCCTGGGGATGTCTCGTGCATCCACAGTGCCAGTGGGGCGAGCACCTTCAACGTCTCGACTATATCCAAGTCACGCGTTGAGCGGCCGGCGAGACTGCGCACAAGGTTCCAGCCGCGTAGAAGTGTTTCGATATAGGTTTGGTAGAGCTCGGCCCGTCTCTCGGGCAGCGTCACTCCCTGCCGCTTCATCACCGCAAGAATGGTGAGCAGAAGAGGGTTGGCGGCCAGGGAGCGGACGCCGGGATTGCGACTGGCCGCGTCGAGCAGCTCCTCTCGTTCTCGTTTCGCCTCCAATTCGGCGAGCGACGTATCCCCGCTGGCCGCCCTCTCGACGGCCCCCGTCCACTTCTCCACGAAGGATTGGATCTCTTCGTCCTCGAAATCGACCAGCGTGCACTCGGCCAGTCCTTCGGCTTGAGGACGCACCTCGCGGTAGCCCACGATTCGGCTGGTGATGACGAACTTGTTGCCGGCGGCGCGATGGGTGGTGTAGCAGTCCCGGACCCGCTCCACGACCGTGTTGCGGAGCGAGGTGTCCCGTACCTCGTCAAGGCCGTCGAGGAGGAGCAGGACGGAGCCTTTCTTGAAGGCTTGCTTTAGAACCTCACCCAGCGGAACTTTCACGCTTCGTTGCGCATGATACTGGGCGATAAATTGATCGATGGGAATCTCTTCGGCAGCGATGGCATTCGCGTATGCGGCCAGCGGCAGGAGAATCGGTAATCTTCGTTTCCGTCCCAAAAGCTTTTCCTGGCCAGTGGCAAGAGACAGAGCGAGGAACTTCAGGAACGTGGACTTTCCCGAACCTGGATCGCCCAGCACGACAAGACCGTCGTGCTTCTTCAACAGGCTCAGGATTGGCTGCGGTTCGCTGACTCGCGGACCCAGGGCCTCCGTTTCCGCCTCTGTGGGTTTCCGGCCGGCGAGGCGAAGCCGATCCCAGGTCTCTCCTTTCGGCGCCTCGACTCTCGCCTTCAATGGGACGTACATTTCGAGCAGTGGCAGCCGGAGGGGCACGCGGTCGGAGACGCCCAAGCCTTTGAAGTCGAGGTAGCGGTAGCGCTCGACGAGGAATTTCAGGTAGGTGGCGGTGGCCTGGGTCAGGTCGGCTGGCACCTTTGTGCGCACAGGCTTTGAGACTCTTGGCTTTCCACGTAGGTTGCCGAGCGCCTTGACCACCTGAGTTGCGAGAGGGTCCGGGGCTTTGAAAAAGTCACCGATCCGTTCGTTCAGGACCCGCTTGCGGAATTTCTGCTGACGTTTCCACAGCGCGTCTCCTTCTCGGAGGTTCGGCGACATGGGCAAGTCGTCACCGGCAAAGAAAAGGAGGCGTGGAAGGTCTTTCTCGACCGCTATCTCATGCTCCCTCTCGGTATAAGAGGTCTTCGATCCAGGGGGCGAGCTGCCGTAGAGATGGCCGATCAACCCGGCGAAGACGTCACACTCCGCCACCTTGGCCCGACAGAAGTCGTCAGCGGCCCAGTCGCGGGCGCCGAAGTCCTCCATGCGGACGCAGTGGAAGCCGTCCAGGCCCGAGATCGCCTTGAAGACGGCGTCACGATAGGGACCGAGATCCTTGGCCGTGGAGCTGAGGAAGACGTTGCGAACGGCTGGGCGCTTCGCGGACACTGGGTCTCCTTATGAGAAACGGGTCGGCCAACAGTTTAGCAAAGCCGTGGATCCCGGCCCAACGGGCCGTGATCCCTGAGATGCTATGCAGGGGGTGGAAAAGCGGGTCACCGGTTATAGTTCTGGGATACTTTTTACGGAAAGGAGTCCCAGATGGAGCCAGCAACCCGCCAGGAAGAGTGTAAGGGAAAGCCGGAGGTT
>Ga0134125_10001277_pt1 | contig 31089 bp, 31 predicted proteins | sample KB31751_FD_96464 | JGI IMG/M metagenome (GOLD analysis project Ga0134125, IMG submission 96464) | Terrestrial soil microbial communities with excess Nitrogen fertilizer from Kellogg Biological Station, Michigan, USA - KB3-175-1 | ecosystem: Environmental > Terrestrial > Soil > Unclassified ... | reverse complement strand
CCGCCGTCGACGATCACCAGATCGGGAAATTTTATTTGTTCCTCCCGCAACCGTGAATAGCGCCGGGTGATCACTTCCCGCATCGACGCAAAATCATCGTTGCCTTCCACGGTTCGAATGATGAATTTGCGGTAATCGGACTTCTTCATGCGGCCGTCTTCCCAAACGACCATGCTGGCCACTTTGTCCGTGCCTTGAATGTGCGAAATATCGAAACACTCGATGCGCTTCGGCGCATCCGGCAGACTGAGAGCATCCTGCAATGCGGCGCCAATCAGCTTCGAAGAAGGCTTCAACACCCGGAACCGCTGGTCGAAACTGTTCTTTGCGTTCATTTCGACAAGCGAAAGCATCGCTTTTTTGGTCCCGCGCTGCGGCAGCAGAATCTCCACTCTCCGGCGGCGGCGTTCCGATAACAACTCTTCGAATTCTTCGCGATCGTCGAAGTCCACCGGCACGTGAATTGTGTGCGGGATGTACTCCTGATTGAGGTACACCTGTTTCAATAGCGCGCCGCAGAACTCGCTCGGCTCGAACTCGTGCTGATCTTCCCAGAAGAATTCACGGCGATCGACGATCCGGCCATTTCGAAGGTGAAACAGGTTTACGGCCACTAGCGGCGCTTCCGCGTAGTAGGCAAAGACGTCGGTGTTTTCGCCCTCGGCAGCCGCCATTTTTTGCTTTTCCTCACCTTCGCGGACCGTGGCGATCAGGTTCCGCAGGCTCGCCGCTTCTTCGAAACGCATGTCCTCGGCGGCCGCTTCCATGCGGCTTTCCAGTTGCCTTACCAGATCGCCGTGTCGGCCTTCGAGAAACAAACGCACACCCTGGACGGCGGCCGCGTAATCCTGTTCCGTCGTCAGACTGTCTACGCAAGGCCCCAGGCACCTGTGGATGTGAAATTGGAGGCAAGGATGCGAATGCTTGCGGCCGAAGTCGATTTTGCACGAAGGCACTTTGAAATGCCTGTGAATGAAGTGAACCAATCGGTACGCAAGATTGGCTGGGAAATACGGGCCGAAATACGAAGAGCCATCCTTGACAAGGCGGCGTGTCACGTAGACCCTGGGAAATTTCTCGTTCGTCAAGCGTATGTACGGATACGTTTTGTCGTCGCGCAGTAGGACATTGAAACGCGGCTTGTACTGCTTGATAAGGTTGTTTTCAAGCGCCAGCGCTTCCTTGTTGTTGTCGACTTGAATGTAATGGACGTCGCGGGATTCGGCGATCAGACTACCCGTTTTCGCTTCAGCCAACCGGTCTTCGGAAAAATAACTGCGTACACGGCTCCGGAGATTTTTGGCCTTGCCAACATAAAGGACAGTCCCCTCGCCGTTTTTATAGAGATAAACGCCGGGCGCGGTGGGAAGCTGCGCTACTCGTTCACGAAGATCCATCGGCAGCTATACTTTGATTGTGACACGCAGGTTGTGGATTCCGGTTCTTCTCGGCGTGTCCGCCTCCCTCCCTCTGCTTGCGCAGAGTCATCAGCAGCCCACCGCAAAGCACGACAGCACTCCAGCGGCTTCAGCGCAGGCGCAACAACCTCCCGATGAAGACAATCCTCCGGAAGAGGACGAGGAGCAGAAACCCGAGCAATATACGTTCAACCCCCTAAAGGCCAAGCAGGTGCTCGAAATTGGCATGTTCTACCTGCATAAGTCGGAGTATAAGGGCGCGGCCAATCGTTTCCTCGAGGCAACGAAGTGGAATCCGGGATGGGCTGAAGCGTACCTGCGTCTAGGCGAAGCACAGGCGAAACTAGGACGTACAGAGGATGCGAAGAAGTCTTTCGCCAAGGTGATTGATCTCGCTCCTAAATCAAAGGAAGCTCGCGAAGCTGAAAAACGGAATCGGAAACTTTAGCGCCGCCGGCATTAACCGTATTTAATACCCAGTTAAGGATAGTTTCATTACAAGCTGGCACGATGGAATCGAGCCAGACAGCTCAGTAGTCGTCAAAGGAGATATGTCTCAATGAAAAAGATTGCCAGTGTGATGCTCGGTCTCGCCTTTGTGCTTGGCACGGTTGCTTTCGCCCAGGACGCGCAAAGCAACGACAAGATGGCCGGCCAGCAGACCACCAAGACCAAGAAGCACAAGAACAAGAAGAATAAGAAAGCGAAGAAGGGCGACACGACCAACAGTTCGACGGCCCCAGCCCCTCAGAAGTAAACGAGTTCCCAAGGTTCCATAACGGCGCAGCCTTTTCGGCTGCGCCGTTTCATTTGTTGTGGCAAAAAATTTCAGCGGGGGCATTTCCTGCTATACTGAATAAGTCTTCTGCCCCGCATCCGTCCTTTTCTGGTGGTATCCCTCCACTTTCTCGGGTCTGAGAGTTTCCGTTTTGAAGCTTTTGATTCGTTTTCAAGGACGTTTGTGCCGCTGGCCGGCACTGGGCCCTTTTGAACAAATGAATCAATTTTCTGAACTAACTCTACATCCGGCAATTCACCGGAATCTACTCGCGAATTCTTTTCTGCAGCCTACGCCTGTCCAGGCGCAAGCCATTCCGATCGCGCTGACTGGGGCCGATATCGTCGCCACCGCCCAGACCGGCACCGGCAAGACTATCGCCTTCCTGGCGCCTATTCTGGAAAAACTGAGTAAAGCGGCGCCGTCGAGCGCACAGCCAGAAACCCGGACGCGCATCCAGGCCTTGATCCTGAGTCCGACTCGGGAGCTTGCCATCCAGATCAAGGACGCCTTCGATCTCCTGTCCGTAAATATGGGCCTTCGCGCCGCGGTTGTCGTAGGCGGGATGAGCGAGCAGACTCAGCTCAACGCAATCAGGCGAGGCGTTCACGTTGTGATAGGCACGCCAGGACGCGTAGAAGATTTTCTTTCGCGCTCGCTCATTAACTTCGGGTCCGCCACTACATTGGTGCTCGATGAAGCGGACCGGATGCTTGACATGGGATTTCTACCCGCCATCGAGCGCATTCTTCGTTCTTTGCCATCGGACCGGCAGAGTCTCTTCTTCTCGGCCACGATGGACAAATCCATCGAGCGCCTGATCCAGAAGCACTCGCGCAAAGCGGTACGCATCGCAGTCGGCGGGTCAACCGCGAAAGCGCCGGAACAAATCGATCTTCACTTATATGAAGTCGAGAGTGATATTAAGCTCGGACTGCTTCGCCATATCCTGGATCGGGAAGCGGGGTCGTTTCTCGTGTTCGTTCGCACAAAGCACGGGACGGACCGACTCGCGAAGAAGTTGTCACGCCTCGGAACGCGGGCCGTCGCCATGCATGGGGATCGCACCCAGAATCAGCGCAATCAGGCGTTGGCCGGATTCCGCGACGGCCGCTATCGCGTCTTGGTCGCAACCGATGTTGCTGCCCGCGGCATTCACGTCGATAGCGTGGCGCACGTCATCAACTATGACCTGCCGCAGGCGCCTGGCGATTTCATTCATCGTGTTGGCCGCACCGGCCGGGCCGGGCAGCGGGGCACTGCATCTACCTTCAGTTCGAAATCGGAACGCAGCGCAATTCGCCTCATCGAACGTGAGTGCAACCTTCGATTGCAGCGGCAAGAAGTATCTGCCGGAATTGCCAGCGAACGGGCGCTTATCGAAGAGATGGGTCCCGCGCCCGCGCAAATCGAAGCGCCGAAACTTCACTCGCGAGAACACGTTCAGGCACACCACAAACGGCGCGGGCCGAACACCCCCAAAGCCGCCGGCGGTTTCCGCACGGGCGACAGGTTTGGACGTCCAAAGCGCAAGCGCTCCGCTTAAAGCCGGGCATGAGGGGCGCTTATTCGCCTTTGAGCTGGTAAGAAAGCCTTCGGAATATCCGTGTCAATCGCCAGATCGAAACAGCAAGGAAATCTATCCCCCGGCGGTACTGGACGAGTGAAGGCTAAGCATCGCCTTGCGGGCGTTAAGTCAACGTCCGCAAACGATCCTGCTTACTCAGTATCTCTTTGATCCGCACGCCGAAATTCCCGCCCACTACGACCACTTCGCCGCGTGCAATGACAGTATTGTTGACGATGACATCAACCGGCTCTGAAATCGAGCGGCCGAGCTCAACGATCGATCCTGTCGTCAGCTTAATCAGGTGTTTCAACGGCAGTTGAGCGCGGCCGAAAGAGACGCTGACCGGCATCTCCACGTCCAGCAGAAGATCCAGATTCTTTGTATTGACCGGGACGCCGGAAGCGCTGTCCTTTTCAGCCGCGCACATAGCTGCTGCCAACTTGGGATCGACAAACAGATGCAACGCAACTCTCGTTTCATCGCGGAATTCGATTTCAAGTCCCGTCGGAGCATCGCGTGAGACCGATTCAGGCGCCGAAGTCAGTTGCCGCGGGGGCCTGACGGCGATCTCGCGCTTGAGCTTGCCCGAGAGCACCGAAGCCAACGTGTTTACTGCTTTGGCAATCATCTCCCGGGCGGCTGACAAGGCCGTTTCATCATTCGCTTCAATGGCGCTCGTGCCTGCCAGGAGCTTGCGGCCAGTGGAAAGCCAGAAGTCGCGCGCGCCGCCCAACAGCAGCACGGCTCCGGGAAACTCGCTAAACTCACTCAGAAACCAGGCCGATGAACCAGCCGGCAAATCAGGGGCAGCCACGCGTCGCACCTGGACACTTTCGCCGGTCATGCCGCACAGTGCTCCGGCAAGTGCATCGGCCAGCATTTGCTCAATCCGTTCCAGGACAGCGGCAGCCGTATTCACGGATTGTATCGAGCCGTGCATGTATCCTCTCCTTGACTCCTCACGCCGCGCCCCGCTCGCGAGGCCACTGTTTCTGCATATACGACCGAAGGCGCAGTATTGCTTGAGATTTGAGCTGCGATATGCGGGACTCGTGCAGATCGACGATTTGGGCGATCTCGCGGAGCGTAAGCTCTTCGTAGTAGTACAGGCTCAACACCGTTTTCTCGACGTACGGCATCCGATCGATCGATCGCGCCAGGAGCCTTTCCAATTCCGAGCGTTCAAAGATGTAGGAAGGCCACGACTCCTCGGTATCCGAGACGTACCTGAGCAGATCGCGCCCTTCTTCCTCGGTTCCCGAGTTTTCCAGGCTGCCCAGGGTCAGGCCGCGAGCATCGCTCAGCCAATCCTGATATTCCGCCATACTCAAGTTGAGGTGATTCGCAAGCTCGTCTTCAGTGGGGCTGCGCTGGAGTCTCTGCTCCAGAACCGCGATTGCGGCTTCGATCAACTTCGCGCGTTTGCGCTGTTGCCGGGGCGCCCAATCCAGTTCCCGCAGGCTGTCGAGAATAGCCCCGCGGATCTTATACTCCGCATAGGTCTTTAATTTCACGTCGTGCGCCGGATCGTATCTGTCGATCGCGGCGATCAATCCGACGATCCCGGTTGAAATCAGGTCGTCGAGGCTGACGGAGACGGGCAGCCGCTCATGGATACGACGTGCAATCAGCTTCACTTGCGGTAGGTGGTCCAGAATCAACTGCTCACGCAGTTCGGGCAGCATCGTTGGCGTTGTGTAGGTCGTTTCCATTGGCTTCCACTCACTTCACAGTTCCGGCACAAATCACGCGCACGCCAGGCGGCACTTCGTTGTGTCCCAATACCGTTGTCGACGGCAGCGCATGCTCGGTCACCTGCCGCACAAAATAGCGCACGGAAGAACTGGTCAGAACCACCGCGTTTCCCTCCACCCCTTGCAGCGCGCGCTGAAACCGCTCGACCAGACCGCGGATCTGTTGCGGCGTCAGATTCAAGTGGCTGTTGTGTTCCGCGTGCTCAACCGCGCTTTCAATCAATCGCTCTATTTCCGCATCCACGAAGTAAACTGCCAGATCTCCGGACTGGTTCAAATGTGGCTTCACAATGCTGCGGCGAATTTGCTGCCGCACAAACTCGCTCAGCAGAACTTGATTGCGCGTGACGGCCGCCCCTTCGCCAAGAGCTTCCAGAATCGACACGGAATCCCGAATGGACGCCCTTTCTCGGAGCAGATTTTGAATAACCTTCTGGACTGCCGCCAGAGACACCTGTTTCGGGACCAGATCCTCCACCGCTTTGGGATGGTCCTGGGCAACGCGGTCCAAAAAGCGTTTCGTCTCCTGCCGCGTAAACAGCTCGCACGCATTCCTCCGAATGACCTCCATCAGATGTGTGCCAACAACGCTGACAGGGTCGACAACCGTATAGCCGGTCTGCCGCGCCTTGTCGACTTGATCCGTGGCAATCCAGACCGCCGGCATATTGAACGCCGGTTCGCGCGTCGGCGTGCCAGGGGGCACAACACTCGCATGCGAAGCCTGAATGGCCAGTTCGCAGCCGGGTTGGAGTTCGTAGCGCCCGACTTCCATTCCCTTGATGCAGATCATGTATTCCCGCGCTTTTAGCTGAAGGTTATCCGTCACGCGCACCGGCGGCAGCACGTATCCCATTTCGGACGCGAGCTGCCGGCGAATCATCTGAATCCGTTTCAGCAGCAGCGAATTGTGGCCGCCTTCCACCAACCGCATCAGCCCGAGACCCACCTCGATCGACAGTGGTTCCACTTTCAGAAGCGTTTCGATGTTGTCGCCGGCCTTCACGAGACTGCCCGCGGCGGGCTGGTTTTTCTTCGCCTGTTCCGACGCGCGCAGTTTCCATCCCGCGAAACCGGCTCCCGACGCTAGAATCAAGAACGGAATTTTTGGAAGGCCCGGAAATGCCGCCATTGCCGTCAGCACGCCGGCAGCGAGCAGAAGCGGCTCGGATTTGCCGAAAATCTGTTTTCGGACATCGGTTCCCAGCTTCGAGTCGGAACTTGCCCGCGTGACGATCAAGCCGCCACAGATGGAAATCATCAGCGCCGGAATAACCGTCACCAATCCATCGCCAATCGTCAGTATCGTGTACGTTTCGAAAGCGTGGCGCAGGTCCATGCCGTGCTGCAATACACCGATCAGAAATCCGGCGATGATATTGATTCCGGTGATGATGATGCTCGCAATGGCATCGCGCTGCGTAAATCGCGAGGCGCCGTCCATGGCCCCATAAAACTCGGCCTCCGCCGCCAGCGATTTCCGGCGCGCGCGCGCTTCATTCTCGTCGATGAGTCCGGCATTCAGATCGGAATCGATCGACATCTGCTTGCCCGGCATCGCGTCCAGAGTGAATCGAGCTGTTACTTCCGAGATACGGACCGCGCCGTGGTTGATCACTACATATTGAATGGCGATCAACACGAGAAAGACGACGGCGCCTATCACGAAATTGCCGCCGACCACAAAATTTCCGAACGACTCGATTACGTCGCCGGCCGCTCTCGTTCCGGTGTTGCCATCCAATAAGATCAAGCGTGACGACGAAATGTTCAACGCGAGCCGGAACAGGGTCATCAGCAGCAGTGTGGTCGGGAACACGCTGAATTCCGACGGTTTCGTGATGTACATCGCCGACAGCAATATCACTACGGAAACCGTTATGTTTGCGGAAATTAGCACGTCCAGCAGCGCAGCCGGCAAGGGCGTAATCATCGCCAGCACGATTCCCAGCACGGCTATCGGCACACTGGCCTCACTCCAGTTGAACGATCGCACGGCCACCTGCCACGATCGCTGCATGGGGATGGCTTTGGATGTGTTCACTCGAAGTTCGTTCTCCACACTACCGTCTATTCAGTGTTCGGTAGATGTGAGCTAGAACTTCAGCGACAGCACGATATAAATTTGGAGGAATTTCCTGACCTACGTCGACCGAATGGTAGAGCGCCTGAGCCAGCGGTTTGTTCTCGATGACGGGAATATCGTACGCCGTGGCGCGCTCCCGGATAAGCTGAGCCAGAAAGTTTTTGCCTTTGGCGACAACAGCCGGGACGCTGCGGCTGTCCATTTCATAGCGCAAGGCTACTGCGTAATGCGTGGGATTCACCACTATGGCCGTTGCCTTGGGGACCGCCTTCATCATGCTCCGGCGGGCAGCCTCTCTCTGCAAACGCCGGATGCGGACCTTCATCTGAGGATTACCTTCCGTCTCCTTCATCTCGTCCCGGACTTCCTGCTTGGTCATCTTCAAGTCGCTGCGAAACTTATGCCGCTGGCGGAAGAGATCGACCAGCCCTAGAACGACTAGGATCGTTGTAAGCTGCCAGAGTAATTGCTTGACGAGCGATCCTGCGTGAGCGATTCCAGCCATCAGCCCGCCTGCCGCGAGATTGCTGATCTCCGATTCTTCTCCGCGTAGGGCGATTAGCAGAACATAGGCAATCGCCGGAATAAGCAGAGCCGCCCGCACCGTGCTGGTCAGATTCTCCATCGGCAACTGCTTCGCTCTCGAAAAGAAATTAAGCCGCTTCACGTCGGGCGCAAGCTGCTTCACCGCGAGCCCAAATCCGTTACTGCCCAATTGAATCAGCAGGACCAGCAGAACAATCATTCCGCCAACTCGCAGGAGGTTGAGCATTCCCGGGAAGATCAACTGATCGTAGATTTGAACAAGCCGTCCAGCCGTCAGCGGATTACTGGAAAACGCTTGCCGAAATAAAAACGAGATGAAGACCGTAGAGCCGCGCCAAAGGTCCTCGATATAGCTCAAGAAGACGATGAAAACAGTCGCCAATTGAAGAGCCGCTATGAAGTCCCGGCTGACGGGAAATCGCCCTTCCTTTCTCGTCTTTTGAAGCCGGCCTTGTGTGGGCTGTTCGGTCTTCTGTTCGGCCATGAGCCTTGTGGATTACGACGCAACCAGCCGGAATAGTCCGTCGAGAATCTGCCTCGCCCAATCGGCGTAAAGACCGGGCCACCTTGTCAGACCAGCCCCAAGAAATAGGAGTGAAATAATAATCTTTGCCGGAAACGCCAGCGTGAGGAGTTGCAACTGGCTTTGAAGCCGGCCCAGCACCGAAAGTCCTTGATCCACCAGAAAGAGCAAAGCTGCAACCGGCAACGCTAGTTTGACGCCGGAGATAAACATGTTGGTTCCGAGGCGCAGCAGAAGTGCTATTGAACCCGTTTCGAATTGTCCGTTATGCATCGCGAAGACGTCCGCAGAACTGGCCAGCATCCGAATGAGATGGCGATGGATGCCAAGGCCGAAGAACAACAACCCGGCAGCAAGCTGCGCGAACACTTGGAACACGCCTGAATCCGCTTGACTGGTCGGATCAAACGTCGAAGCAAAACTGAAGCCTGTTTGAAACGAAATCACCTGGGCGCCAAGCTGGAACGTCTCGGCAAGAAAGAGCAGCGCCAAACCCATCAACAACCCGGCTGAAGCCTCCATGAGCAGCGCCATGAGGAAAGCCGCGCCGCTTATGCCGGCCGGCGCCTCGGGCCAAGTGGGAAACAGCGCGAACGTGATTCCCACTATCAGCACGATTCTGGCAGCCTGGGACGTGTATTGCATCCCAGGGAGCGGAAGCAGGACGAGGGCGCCGCTGACGCGCGTCGACGTCAGCATGAACCCGGACACCGCCTCCATTCCAAAATGCACGTTAACGGGCATATTTGGATAGATCGGCCAGCAAGCGCTCCGAGTAGGTAATCAGCCGCATAAGTATCCAGGGCAGCACCAAAAGCAGCGCGACAAATAAGGCGGCCAGCCTGGGAACGGCGCCGAAGCTGGGATCCTGAATTGACGTCAGCGTCTGTAAAAGGCTGATGACAACTCCGACAATAAACAGGATGCCCAGCAACGGCAGACACAGCCACATCGTGAGTATCAGCGCCTGCTGGATCAGTTGGATGGCTAATTCCTGGTTCATAACTTAAGTAAGTGTCTTCACCAGCGATCCGATGGTGAGGTTCCAGCCGTCGATGAGCACGAACAGCAGGATCTTGAACGGAGCGGACACCATCACCGGAGGCAATTGCACCATGCCGATTGAAAGCGTAATCGATGCAACCACGAGATCGATAATGAGAAACGGCAGATAAAGTACGGCGCCGATTTGAAATCCGGCTCGAAGCTCGGAGATGATGTAGGCGGGTATCAGCACCGTTAATGACAGATCATGCGGCGTAGCCGGGGCGGGTGAATGCGAGATATCGACAAAAAGCTGAATATCTTTCTCCCTTGCGAAGCGAAGCAAGAAGCGGCGAAGCGGTTTAGCCGCTACATCGAGCGCCTGCTGGGTTGAAATTTTCCCTTGCTCCATCGGCTCCCACCCAGTCTGGTAGATTTCATCGACCACCGGGCGCATCACCAGCAATGTCAGAAACAACGCCAAGCCAATCAGAATTTGATTGGACGGAACTGTTTGCGTGCCGAGAGCCTGCCGCAGGAAGTGCAGAACAATCGTAATCCTGAGAAACGGCGTGAGGCACATCACTATGGCCGGCAGAACCGTAAGCGCAGTCAGCAGAAGCACGATCTGCAGCGGCACACTTTCGGCTTTCGATCCCGCAGTATTTCCGAACGAGATGCCAAGCAAAGAATCGGGTTTCGCCGCCGACGCGATGGCGGGAAAGAGCACCGCGAACACAAATACGGCGACAACTTGCTTGACAAGAATCCACGGCATAGGCTGACTTCGCCAGATACCGGGTATTCGCGGCTCCGACGGCACGGCTGCGCGGCTATTTTGCGTTCCGCGCATACGCGAATGTCTCACCTTCCGCTGGAATGATTTCTTCCCGGTTTGAAATGTGCTCTTCCATCAACAACGAGCAGCCTTGAGGGTGCGTGCAAATGAGCACTCGCCGACCGCCGTTCCTGACAAGATGCAGTTGATGGCTGGCCGTCAGATGCACACGCTGAAGAACTGCGACATCTACGGACTTGTCCGAGGCACCCCAGAGCTTTCTGTGCATTTTGCCGTTCGGCCAGGAGAAGCGAAGCGCACGGGAGCCTGTATTCATTCGTTTCGCAAACAGCCACAACAGACCGAGCAGCCCTATCACCAATAGGACGGCGCAAAAACGATAGAGAGCGTCCATTCCAGAGACTTAGTGCGGATTGCTTATTCTTCCTCTCGAAAGTCTGTTATCCGGACTCCGACGGTGTCCTCGATAATCACGATTTCACCGAAACAGACTAGCGCCCCCCCGATCAGAATGTCGACATTTTCCCCGGCGGAGCGCGGTAGCCTGATGACGCTATCTGTTTCCAGTTCGAGAATGTCTTCGAGTGTCATGTGCTTACGATCGAGCTGCACTTCGACATCGAAACGCAGGTCCGAATATCCTTCGATTTCCTGTATCGGGCTCATGCCTAGCTATCGGCGAACTACGGCGCAAACTGAAGAGCCGGCAATCCAGATGATCGCGCAAATTTCGTGTGAGTATGTCTATGGACGCGCGGGCATAATGCCAGGGATGTTCAGCCGGATGCGATAGACACTGGTGCTGGCGGTGATGTATAGCGTCTTTCCGTCTTTATCGCCCCACGCGACGTTGCCAACCCTTTCAGGCGTCGTAATCGTGTCGAGATGTTTGCCTTCGGGCGAAATAATCCAGACGCCGACTGAACCCGCGCCGTAAAGATTACCCTCCTTGTCGACCTTAAAGCCGTCCGGACCGCCCGGCCCTTTCTCCCCCTTTGCGTCGAGAAACACGGAGCCATTACTGACGGAGCCATCCGCCGCGACGTCGTACCGCATCCATGCGAGTCTCTCCGAATCGGAGATGTACAGGAATTTTTCATCCGGTGAAAATGCGATACCGTTCGGGCGGCTCAAATCTTTGATCACGAGTTGCAGCTTGTCCCGATCTGGCGGCGATCCTGGTTTTTGTTGACGAGCGTTCGGAATCCGGTAAACTCCATTGATCTTTAATTCCTTATGAGGATCTTGGTCGCTCTGTGTTCGCAAGCCATACGGAGGATCGGTGAAGTATAACGATCCATCGGATCGATAAACCAGATCGTTCGGGCTGTTCAGCTTCTTGCCTTGGAACGAGTCGGCCAGTACTGTAATTTGTGCGGACGGACTCATTGATTCCAACCGCCAGACGTTGCGCCGTGCGTGTCCGGCGACGGTAAGCCTGCCATCCGCATCGAGAGTCATGCCATTCGAACCAGGCTCGGGGCCGTTGTATGGCGCGGTTCCCAGATATCCGCTTGGGTGCATAAATACGGTCGCGGTTCCACCCGGGGTCCATTTCATAATGCTGTTGGCCGGAATCTCCGCGAAAAGCAGGCTTCCGCCGCGAGTCCAGACCGGCCCCTCGGTCCATTTATTAAATCCCGTCGCTACGCGATCGAGTCGCGCATCCTTTGGGATAATCTGGTTCGCGAGCGGATCGAGGCGTTCAATCTTCTGGGCCGACGCTAGCGGGATCAAAATCGCCAGGGCCAAGCTTCCACACAACAAGGTTGATTTCATTGAGCGACATTCTACACCCAACTTCAGCCATGCGGAGCGCTCATGGCGGAAGAAGAAGCACTGGCGCAACCGGCCGAGCATTTTTCGACCGCTTCAAATCAGCTACCGGATTAGATTAATGGTGTCTTGATTGATCTGGTCGGCCGATGTCACAACCTTGGCGTTTGCTTCGTAACTCCGTTGATAGACCATCAGATTGGTGAACTCCGTTGCGATATCGACAGTGGAAGATTCCAGGTTTCCGCCGAGAATTTGGCCTCGCCCTCCTGAGCCAGGAACTCCGATCGATGCGTTCGAAGTAGCTCCCGTTACGGCATAGTTGTTGTTGCCGACGGCCAGGAGTGAATCGGGGTTGACGAAATTCGCCATGGCGAGTTGGCCCATGGCGACCTGCTGGTCGTCCGAGTAGTGCGCGAGGATAACGCCGCCGTCTCCAATTGAGACACTGGTCAGCTTCGCCGAAGGTGAACCATCTTGTAAGTTGCCCGACGGAGCCGAGATCTGATTGTATTGGGTAAGCAGCGGCGTTGTGCCGTTGTACAGGTTGAAGTTCATCGCCATGTTGCTTGCGCTATCGGTCAGTCCCGCTATATTGATCGCGGGCGGCGCGGAAGGTAAAGGCGCTACTAACGTTCCCGTGGAATCGAATGCCAGCGTGCCGCCGCCCACAATTGGACTACCGCTCACGTCGCCTGCCGGCACGCTTCCCTGCCATTTCCAACCGCCGCTGCCATTGTTCCAGAAGTCGAGCGTCACCAGGTGCGATGCGCCCAGGGAATCGTAGACTTCCATCGACGTGGAAAACGACACGTTCGTGGCGGATTCGGCCCCCGCTGCTACAACCGGAGAGGTCGCGTCCAGGTTGGCGGAAATGCTCATATTCTGCGTGGCGACCGGAGCCTTCAGAGAGCCTTGCGGGACCGTGATATTCCCGATCGCCCCCGTTGTACTTAGTTGCCCGTTAATCGCGGACCAGCCTTGAACATATTCTCCAGTTGCTGTTCGAAGCGTGCCATTTGCGTCCGTCGTGAGATTGCCGCTGCGAGTGTACATCGTTGCGTTATCGGAGTTCTTCACGACCATGAAGCCGTCGCCCTGGATCGCCACGTCGAGAGGCCCTGTACTGCTCTGTGTGTGCCCCTGCGAGAAAATGCGCCGGGTCAAAGGTGTCCCAATGCCCATGCCGACCTGGGTCTTTGCATCCCCGATGCTTTGCGACATCAGATCATAGAACACGGCGGAGTTGGCCTTGTAACCGACAGTGTTCAGGTTGGCCAAATTGTTTCCGACTACGTCGATCGCCGTCGACTGGCCATCAAGCGCCGAGAGGGCAGTGGAAAGTGCTGTCAACATTCGATTTTTTCCTTTACTGATTAAGATCGTTGCGCTCCGGAAGCGCCGCTCGTTCCGTCCGAGCTTCCACCAAACGATTGGCGAATCGCACTCACATCCTGGCTAATGTTGATGGTCTGCTCCAACTGGCTGAACTGAGCGAGCTGGGAAACAAATTGTGTTCCATCGGCAGGATTTAGCGGATCCTGGTTCTTCAACTGAGCAACGAACAGTTGCAGAAAAGTGCTCTCGTTCGCCAGCTTGTCGACCGGGTTGTTTGTTACGGTGTTCCCGGCGGTAGCGCCCGAAGAGCCCGTTTGATCGTTACTGCTGGTGCTAGGTATCGTCATGTAGTTTCTAGTTTCAAGCTCCTCTCGTCATGCCACGCAGACTACGCGTCCGTATTCATCGCTTCCATCCATTGCTCATTGGGCGATGGTCGCCTGCGCCCTCCTTGTGAATAGTCTTCGGCACGGCTCTGGGCGCCTTGTCGCGATTGATCGGAGGCGCCGCCATCGTTTCGCACCAACTGGTGCATTGCCGGCGCGGGCTGCGTGCCCGCAGCATTCGATTCCATACGCCATCCGGCGCGCTCCAATCCGGATTGAATTGTTGGCAGATCGTGGCGCAGAGTCGCGGCCGTGGCTGGATCTGTGCTCCGGACAGCAATCTGTATATCGCCTGCACGATCCGAAACGCGCACACTCACGGTCTCTCCGGATTGGCCTTGCAATCTGAAGGTGATGTCTGTTTTGGGTTGCAATGCGGCTGGTCCGTCCTCTTTCTGCATCGGCATTGCTTGCAATGAACTTGACGATCGGGCCGAATTGAGCTGATCGGGGGCTTTGATGTCGGAGCCCTGACCGGGCAAGTTTACGATGTTATCGATCCGCGCAGGCGAATCCCCAGCGGGTGAAGAAGATTGTCGCCCTCGATCTTCGTCCGGGGACTTCCCCCCGAATTGAGGTGTACCACTGAAGGCGGCGCTCGCAGTTGTCGCCGTCACGGTGGGAACATTCACCGCCGCCGTGCCGGTACTTCCCTGTGCCGAAGAACCGTTGCGGAACAGCAATGTGCCTCCGTTTATCTGAGGCGCCGGCGCCGTGTTTTGCGGCGCGGTTTGCGAGGGCGTCGGATTAAGCGCCGCAGCCGGAGCGGAAGCACTTGTTAGCCGGAAAGCAGAAGTCTGCGGCACTGCCGCTGCGGCGTCCAAAGAGTGTGCCGGACTTCCCGGTTCCGGTAATAGATGAGCCTGGAAAGCTAGCGTTTCGGAGCCGGCGGCGGCCTTGGACGTATCGGGCAATACCGAAACTTGTGGAGCGCCGGGAGTCGCCGGTAACGCTCCTGGCTTTGCAATAGACAGAGCGTCGGTGGTCTGCGCTGCCGGCTTTGCGACTAGCAAGAGCGTAACTGGCAAAGGCAGAGGGATCGAGATCACGGTTGCACCGACATCGCTCTGTGGGGGCGGCGCGGGTGATGCATCTTCTTTCTGTGTGTCGGCCGGTTTCTGCGTTTCCGCCGGAGGAGCCAGCTTCGCGGCGTTCTTCGTCTCCGTAGCTGGGATTGATTGCAGCGCTGATTCGATATAGCCGGCGAGCATTTGCGCCTTGACGCTATCGGCATCTATTAGATCGCCTGCAAGCGACACAGCGGGATCCGAATCATCTACCGCTGCTGCCGGTGGAATGCCGGAGGGTATCGACCAGCCTGTTTGCAGCGAATCGACTTTTAGTTGATTGGACAATACGCAGCCATTAGTCCGCAGCTTGCCGGAGGTCTGTATAGAAGAAGTCTTGGCGCCGGACAAACTGTCCAGGCTTGCGCCAAACAATTCAGAAAAGTCATCCGCTGCCTGGCCAGAAGCTTCTGCTGCCGCATTGTTCTGATTCGGGTTCAATTTTGAAACGCCCGATCCAACATCGGCAAAAACGTTGGCCGCGAACGGGTGGAATAGGCCAATCAGACCCGATGAAGTTGGCAAAGGCATTGGCACACGTGCGAGATTCTTGCATGGCCGATGCCAAACGCGCCAAATCACTGATAGCAGGTAAATGACCCTTCTTAGGAGCTTCTGGGCCGCGACCAAATCATGGCGTGCGGCACATTCTTGCCGCGAGCGATCGTGAATTTCGCCACGTGTGCAGCTCTATTTGCAAGTGATGCGTGCTGGCCCACCGGATGCATAGGCATTCAGACGAGAGACTTCGATGGATTCACTAATCGCAACCGCGGCAAGTGGGATGCGTTCACGTACCGAAACGCTCGATCTGCTGGCGAATAACATTGCTAACTCGGGCACGGCCGGATATAAAGCGGATGAAGAATCGTACAACCTCTATTTCGGCAATAACGCGTGGGAGGGCTATGACGAGGGCAGGCCGCCCGGAGCGGAAATGCCTGTCGTTCAGCGCAACTGGACCGATTACTCGCAAGGTTCGCTTGTGCCTACGGGAAGCTCAACCGACCTGGCGCTCGAGTCGAGCGGCTTCTTTGTTGTCAATACGCCGTCCGGTCCTCTTTATACACGAAACGGCCACTTTAGTGTTGCTAAATCCGGACAACTCGAAACGCAGGAAGGATACGCCGTCAGCGGGTCGAACGGCAAGCCGATTGTGTTGGACCCGAATGGAGACGTGACCATTACCCCGGCCGGCGAAGTGCAACAGAATGGAGCCGTCGTCGCGCAGCTCGCGATCGTGGACGGCGCCAAGCTGGACGCAATCGAAAAGCGGGGGGCCGGTTACTTTCGATTCTCACCAGACACGAAGCTACAGTCCGCAAGCAATCCGCAGGTTGCGCAAGGAAAACTGGAAATGTCAAACGTAACGCCCGCGTACTCGGCGGTGAAGCTTGTGAATGTGATGCGCTCTTTTGAAATGTTGCAGCGCGCGGTGACCATGGCTTCCGATATGGATCGCCAAGTTATTGAGCAGGTTGCCAAGGTTACTTCCTAAAGTTGACTGCCTATCCATCCGAACACTTCTCAGGAGAAGAGCACAACAATGATTCGAGCACTATACAGCGCCGGCAGTGGCATGGCGGCCCAGCAAATGAACGTGGATAACATTGCGAACAACCTCGCGAACGCGAACACCACCGGTTTCAAGATGCGGCGCACGGAATTTCAGGATCTTCTCTATCAGACTGTCGTTCAGCCTGGAACGGCTGCGGGCGCACAAACGGTGGTGCCATCCGGCCTGCAACTCGGCCTAGGCGCCCGGCCCGCGGCAAACGAGATCATTTTCCAACAGGGCGATTTCCAGCAGACGAACAATCCGCTCGACCTGGTAATTCAAGGTCACGGCTTCTTCCAGGTTCGCCGTGCTACCGGCGATGTGGCCTATACCAGATCGGGCGCTTTCCATCTGGATCGCGACGGCAATATCGTGACTTTGGATGGGGATGCCCTCGAACCGCAAATCACTCTGCCGCCGGAAGCGCAAGCCGTGACGATCGCCTCCGATGGCACCGTCAGCTATACGCTGCCCGGTCAAACGGCTACTCAACTCGCCGGGCAGATTCAGCTCGCAAACTTCACGAATCCGGCGGGGCTGAACAGCATTGGAAACAATCTTTACCTGCCGACCGATGCATCGGGCGACCCCACGGTCGGCAATCCCGGAGGGCAAGAAGGTCTCGGCACACTTCAACAAGGCTATCTCGAAGGATCGAATGTCAGCGTTGTCGAAGAATTCATTAGCTTGATCGAGAGCCAGCGAGCATATGAAGCCAATTCCAAGGTTGTGAAAGCGGCCGATGAGATGTATCAGCAGGTGAATAACATCTCGCAGTAGGACTTTATGCTTGTCTTCTTGCTTGCATTGCAGCTTGCCGCGAAACCCGCGCCGCGAGCCTGTGTCCAAATCGAGGGTGACCGAATCCTCGCAAAGCATGCGGCCGAAGCGGAATCAATCTTCAAGGCGGTTTCGCCCGACACTGTACTCTCCTTCGGGCCATCGGTGGGCAGCAGGCGAATCATTTCGAAGCGCGAGGTAGAGCAATGGATGGCGCGCTTTGGCCTGATTCAGCCGGCGAATTTGCAAAGTAGCGGCATGTGTTTTGAGCGTGCAGCTCACCCGCCGGGTCATGGCGAGGTGGAAGCGGCCATTCGGCGGAGTTTGCCGGCAGGCGGGGACATACGGATCGAGTTGGTCGAAATCTCGAAATTTCCAGTGCCGGCGGGCGTTCTCGAGTTTCCACTTTCCGGAGCCGTACCGCCGCCCCAAACGCGCCCTGACGATCCTTTCCTTTGGCACGGACAATTGAGGGGCAATTCGGGCGGCACTTATAGATGCTGGGCTCGAGTACGGCTGATCGCAACGCGCCAAGCCGTCCGGATGAAGGTGGATCTTGGTCAGGGAAAAAGCCTGGATGCGAGTGAACTCGAAGCGTTCAGCGCTCCGGCATGTCCGCTCTCGCGCACCAAGGACGAGCGAATAGAAGATTACGCAGGCTTAGTTCTGAAGCGCAGCTTGCGGACAGGCACGGTGCTGACACACGCAATGGTCATGTCGCCACCGGATATCGCCAGGGGCAACCTGGTGCTCGTCAGAGTGGTTGCAGGCGGTACGCACTTGACTCTGGAAGCTCAGGCCGAATCGGACGGATATACGGGGAGAAGCATTTTGTTGACGAACATAAACTCGAAACGGCATTTTCAAGGAACCGTGCAGGCCGATGGAACGGTGCTGGTTCAAACGTCGCTCGCAAAGCTGCAAACCGCGAGTCGCAATAGAGAGAGCAACCATGCAGAGCCGCACATTACTTCACAAGCCGATCTGTAGACAGGCAGGCCGGATGCTAGCGATGCTGGCGCTCGTCACGACTGCCTGCTACGGGGCGAAACGAAACAAGCAGCCAAAGGAAACGGACCTATCCCCGATCGATCGCCTGCTTGCCGACACATCATCGAACGGACCGGACTCCCGTCCTTCAGCCGGCTCGCTGTATGCAAGCGACGGGAATCTGGCCGACATGGGCATGGACTACAGGGCGGCGCGCGTCGGCGACATCGTCACCGTGGTGGTGGCTGAACAGGCCACGGCAAACGCTCAGGGAGTGACATCCACGAAGCGAGCATCCTCGGCAAAAGCCTCGGTGAATTCATTATTCGGCCCCAAATCGGCCGCCAGCGCGCTCACGAATCTAGCGGACCTGAACGGACAGCAGCAATTGGACGGTCAGGGATCGACATCCAGGCAAACATCGCTATCGACAACGGTATCGGCGCGCGTGCTCAAAGTTCTTCCGAACGGAAATTTGATTGTGGAAGCTACTAAGCTCGTGGCGGTCAATTCCGATACTCAGATGGTCTCGCTTCGCGGAATCATCCGGCCGATTGATATTGGTCCGGATAATTCCATCAGTTCGAACCGCCTTGCTTACTTAGAGGTGCGGATGAACGGTCGAGGCGTTATCACCGATGCGATTCACCGGCCGAATATCATCTATCGTTTGCTGCTCGGGATACTCCCGTTCTGAATATGGCGAAGAATATTCAACGCGCGTGGATCGTCCTGCTGCTGGCGCTGGCCGCTTCACCTCTTTGTACGGCCGCGACCAGGCTGAAGGATATCGTCTCGATCGAGGGAGTCCGCGAAAATCAGCTCATCGGCTATGGTGTTGTCGTTGGCCTGAACGGAACCGGCGACAAGCGCCAGACGTTCTTCTCCGCCCAGACGTTGACGAACATGCTGCAGCGGATGGGAGTGGTCGTAAATCCAACATTCATCCTGATTCGCAATACGGCCGCCGTGATGATTACGGCTACGCTGCCGCCGTTCGCTCAGCCCGGAACGAAAATCGATGTTAGTGTCGCGGCTGTCGGCGATGCCAGCAATCTGCAAGGAGGCTTGCTGGTACTGACGCCGTTACGCGCAGCCAACGGGCAGGTCTATGCCGTAGCGCAGGGATCGGTAATCACGGGCGGATTTGTCGCTGGCCGTGGCGGCAACTCCCAGGTATTGAACCACCCGACGGCGGGCCGCGTGCCTTCCGGCGCGATTGTCGAGCAGGCTCCGCCAAGCATCGAACCGGATAAGGGCGTCCACCTGCAACTACATAATGCGGATTTCATCACGGCCGCCCGAATTGTGACTGCCATCAATAAGACGCTCGCAGCCGCTGGGCCGCCTATTGCAGAAGCAAAGAACTCAGCACTGATTGACGTTCGCATTCCCGATGCGTATCGCGCCAGGTCGGTGGAATTCATCGCGGCCATTGAGGGCATTCAGGTGGATACAGACCGCTCCGCGAGGATTGTGGTCAACGAGAAGACGGGGACGGTGGTGCTCGGCAATGACGTACGTATCGCGCCGGTGTCTATTCTGCATGGCAATCTGACCGTCGAAGTGGAGACCTCCTATTCTGTTTCGCAGCCCGCTCCGTTCAGCGGACCGGGAGCGCAAACGATGGTTGTGCCGCAGGTGAACGTCGGGGTGAAAGAGGACAAAGCGCAGGATGTGAAATTGAAAGAAGGCGCAAGCGTGGACGATCTGGTGCGAGCGCTGGTGGCGATCGGCTCGACGCCTCGGGACATCATCGCAATTCTGCAGAATCTGAAAGCGGCGGGGGCGCTGAATGCCGATATTGACGTACTGTAAAGAGGAAGCAGTGGAATGACGGACGTGGGTTCAGGAGATATAGCGCTGGTCGGCACATTGGCGAACTTCGATCCGGCCGCGGGTAAATCCGTCAAAGATACTCCCGAGAACATTGCCAAGGCGGCGACGCAGTTCGAGGCCCTTCTGATCGGGCAACTCCTAAAGTCGGCGCGGGGTTCCGGGGACGGCGGCTGGTTTGGGACCGATGGAGATGAAGCCGGATCGACATTAACGGAGATGTCCGAGCAGGAGCTATCGTCCGCGATGGCTTCTTCGGGAGGGCTTGGTCTGGCTAAAATGATTAAATCGGGGCTGACGAAGACCGTCGAGCACAAATCCCGTTCGAGCAATGGAGCATGACGTGAAAATCCAAGGCGCCAGCGACAGTCAGCCTATTTCGAAAACGAATGAGATCGACCGTGTTCGCGAAACCGGCGGAGCGAAGGAGACGGGCGAAGCAACATCTCGTTCATCGGCGGCGCCCGATTCGGTCGAGGTGAGCGAACTTACCTCGAAAACCCTGAATTCGGTGAACGCTTCCGAAGAACGCATCTCCGCCCTTCGCCGGCAGCACTTGGACGGGACCTACAACATCGACTCCCGGAAGGTCAGCAGCAAAATCGTCGATTCGTTGCTCGAGAAGTAGGAAAGGCGCCGTTCTCCAGACGGTTGTTGTTCGGAAGCGGGCGCGCCAACCGTGAAGAGTGAGCCAGGCACGAACGGACGCCGGCGAACTTCAGCTCCGGAGACGCGGGCAGTGAACTACCCACCGGCACGACGAATCGTGCCCCACAACAAGTGCTGAGGCTGTCGAGAAAGTCGAGCGCCATGATCCGGCTACCGATCACTTCAGTCTGAAGTTGACTTCCACTGTTGCACGAACCGGAACAGGGCTGTTGTTTCGAGAGGCGGGCTGAAAGCGCCATTGCGCAACGGCGGCCATCGCGTTCCGGTCAAGGCCTTTATCAAGGCCCCTGACGACGTCAATGTCCTTTGCGATTCCATCGGTATCTACGGTTAGCTTAAGCACGACCGAACCTTGTATCTTCTTCCTTGCCGCTTCGTTCGTGTATTGTGGCTCAATTTTGTATATGAGCTTCGGCAGCACCTTGACTGCAGAGAGAGGCAGGGGGGCCGCCGCGGAAGGTTGGCTCGAATCACGCGCCGCGGCGACTGGAAAGGCAAGTGCCGCGATCAACATGGAAGCGACCGCAGGGACAAGCGCCAGTCGCGCTACTTTCGCGGAATTCGCGGGGGAAGAAAAGCGGAGAACATGCATGACTCTGCTCCTTAGTTGGGATTTGCGCCGGATCATTCCACAAGCGAGCGACGGCACTGACGAGTGCTTGCGGGCCACGCCGATCAGCATCTCGGCATAGGCGGGCGCCGGTACACCCGCCGCCAGAACGCGGTCGTCGCAGGCTAGTTCTTGTTCGTTGCCCAAGCGGGCCGACAGCCACCAAACAAGAGGATGGAACCAATAGATGGCTTCCACCAGCTTGGCCAGCAATAGCGTCCAGTTGTCCCGCCGTTCCACATGGGCCAGTTCGTGAAGAAGGGCGAAGCGTTTGGCGTCGGTCGTCCAATCGAGCGCCGCGCTCGGAAATAATACGACCGGCCGAAACCATCCCCAAACGAGCGGCGTCTGGACGGGCGCAATGCGGAGACGGCATGGGGTAGCGGTGGCCCAGCGCCAATCCGCGGCAGTTCGATCGACGAGAGTAGAGCGCCGGGTCAGCCGATGGAGCCAGATGAATCCCATCAGCAACCGGAGCCCGACAACGGAGGCGCCCAGCGCCCAGCACCAAAACAACCAGCGGAATGGGGCCGGGTGGTTATTGCTCGCGGCAGTGACGGCATCCACGACGAACTCGAGCTTCGACGGAAGCGGAGCCGGAGCGATGGACCCCATGAACGCGAACACCACAGCGCACGCGAGAGCAATAGCGCAAAGGCAGTGCCGGAGCGCCGCATCCGCGCGCCGCAGCAGGAGAACGGAAACCGCGCCGATGAGCAGCACCGTCGTTAGTTTTGCCACGAACAGCAGCGGGTTCATCGCGATTCCTTCTTTGCCCTGTCGATCAGCGCGCTCAGCTCATCGAGTTCTTCGCGGCTGAGGCGGAACGCCTTGGGATCGAGCAAGGCCGCCACGGCCTGTGGAGCGGAGCCGCTGAAAAACGTGTGCAGAACCCGGCGCAGCGCGGAGTTCTGAGCCGCGGCACGCGCGATCACCGGCTCATAAACATATCGGAGCGATTCCTCGCTGTGCTTGACGAAGCCCTTCCTTTCAAGCACTCTGAGAATCGTTCTTACGGTGGAGTAACTCGGCGCGTCGGGCAAGCGCTGCTGAATCTCCTGGCCCGAAGCTCGCCGGGCGGCGAACAGAATATCCATGATTTGCCGCTCGCGGCGGCTCAGCGCGTTTTCCAGTGGACCATCGGGCATGTTCGCGGCTCCTGCTAATGAATAAGCAACATGCTAATAAATTCGCATAGAGGCTTACGGCTGTCAATAGAAAAAATCAGGCGAGTTAAGGCGCCGTTCAGCCGCTCAGGACGCAGATATCCGGGAGGTTGCGGTAGTCCTCGGCGTAGTCCAGGCCGTATCCGATAACGAATTCGTCGGGGATTTGAAACCCGGTGTACCTAATATCGACCGGCCGAATACGACGTTCGGGCTTGTCCAAGAGAGTGGCAATGTGAATCGATTTCGGATTCCGCTGATGAAGGAGGCGCAGCAGATAGTTGAGAGTTACGCCGCTGTCGACGATATCCTCCACAATAAGCACGTTCTGGCCTTCGATGCTGATATCGAGATCGCGCGTCAGCTTGACTTCGCCGGAAGTTGTTTTTCCATTGCCGTAGCTGGAGATACCCATGAAATCGATTCGTACGGGACGCCGAACAGCTCGGGCAAGATCGGCCATGAAGATAAATGAACCCTTCAAGACGGAAATCATATAGATGGGTCCGCCGGTATAGTCGGCATCGATCTGGCGGCCCATCTCGCGCACGCGCTGTTTGATTTGCGCCGCGGAAAGCAGCACACGAAGGTTGGTGGACACTGTTCCGGATTTTACCGTTTCGTTCTACGGCGCGCGGCAAACAATTCAGGCAGCTTTTAAAGTAGGACCAGGGTCTTTGGCATCGGCAGGATAGTTGCAAGCGCCCACAGACCCTCCCGTTGGGGTGGAGATCTGAGCTTCCAATTGCGCGGCGCCGGTGTTCGCGTTCAACGGCACGATGTGAGCGTTCTGCCGTTCCCCGCTCTGGCTCGCACCGGCAACTGCGCGATTTTGCGATTCGAAGCCAATATTCCGGTTCAGTCCAGCCGCTTTGAGTTTCAGAAGAGTCGCCAGGCACTGATGATAACCGCGATCGTTGCTGGTCTGATAGCGGAGGAGAAGCGCCAGTTTATCGGGGGTGTAGCCGGCGAGAAAGGCCTCGTTCTGCAGTCGAACGGCTCGCTGCGCCAGCCAGAAATGCTGCGCCATCCGGAGGATAAGCTGATCCTCGGTCTGGGTGGCTGGGTTGTAATCGGCACGAAGGCCTTCGACGAGTTCATCGAAGCCGGCGGGGTCCTCCCCGGGAACAATGAGGCGGGCGGAAGCAAGGCCGTGACGAAAATTGTTGCGCGCGGATCGGGCCTTGCCGTCGACGGTGCGCGGGCCGGTAGATTGCCGCGCATTCGCGCGATTCGCCGCGATTTGGTGTTCGGTCGACATAGATGCCAACTCCTTAAAAAGAAAAGGGCCGGAATGCCGGCCTGGTTGCAGGAGCCGCAACGGCCCTGACAGAACCACGCTAACACGCAAAACTAAGGAGTTAAGCGTAACTTATTGAAAGTACTTAACGACATTTCCGTGATGGGTCGGAACCGAAGTTGGCAACAAACAATTTAAATCAAAGCTGTTTTGGCCCAGCTACCAACACGGCGGACTTGCTCTCTAGAAGTGAGTAGAATCAGTGCTCCATCCCTGGAATTAGAATTGGAACATAGGAAGCGCCATGGACGTTATCTAATACAGCAGCCCCACTAAGAATTGCGCCTGGTTTCTTCGGGAAGAATAGAACAAGGAGCCAGCATCCGGCGCATCGTGGCCCCAATGGACGAAGCGCACTTCCGGTGCGATGCGTAGGCGCGAGATAGTCGCCTCTACCCCGAGTCCGGCAACGACTCCGGCGCTCGATAGATAGTGTTTGAGCGGCGATGATGCCGTACGGAAAGTTGGTCCCGCTTCAAGGTAGGGGCTCGCAAACGGCGTCCGGAATTTGTATTTCCCTACAACCGGGAATTCCCAGGAGCCAAACGTTTTGATGGAAGGCAGCTCAATCAGCCGAGCATCCGGCGCCGTCGCCAAGCTGAGTGGGTGATACAAGGCATCGGCCTCTACCGAAAAGTTGAGCGGAAGACGAAGCTCGACCAAAGGGCCGACCAGATAGTTGCGCGATGCCCTATAGGTTTGAACCGTGGCGCTCGCGTCCGCACAGTCACTGGGGTTGGGGCCGAAATCTCCACAACGAATGGAAGGATAACTCACCTTTCCGAACTCGTCGGAGAGAAACGCAGTCGTCAACGGCAGCCGGCCTTTACGCCGAAGGACAGGCGGCGCAGCCATCCCGAACCGGCCGGAGAAGCCGTCCCGAACGCAGCGGGCGCTGTCGCCAACCCAGCCAGGAATTCGACTTGATTAGGATAAGACGAAGCATGATACGGCACAGTGTAGGAGCCGTCGCTGCCCCAATGCGTGTAGCGCACTTCCGGCGCGATCCGCAGCGGACCGATGTGGGATTCTACGCCGATACCCGCTGAAAAGCCCACTCCCGACATGTGTTGCGCGAGTGAGGCGCTGGTCGCGCGAAAACTCGGCCCCGCTTCGACGTATGGCTTCATCAGCGGCAGAGGCAAGCGATATTTCGCCAGGATCGGGAACTCCCAGGCATCGATTCGGGTCAACAAGGTGGTGGAGCCGGGCAACACAAAGTTTCCAAGCGACGTCGTCTGCTGTGCCTTTAAGTCCATCGGCCGGTAAAGCGCATCGGCTTCCACGGCCAGCCCGAAAGGCAACTCCACTTCCAGCGTTGGTCCGAGAATGAAAGACCGGGAGCCGCCAAAGACTCGCGTCGTTTGCGCTTCGACAATGGGCGGACCAAACGGCTGCCGAATAGTGCCCGTTACGTAACTGTATGTCCGGTCAGCAAACGGGTCGGTAAGTGAAACTCCGCCCTTTACGCCTATCGAGAGCCAGTTCTGCGCCAAGGCAGAAAAAGCGGAGACACAGCCAACGAACACAATTCGAGCAACACGACCTATAGTCACCTTTCAAATGAGTGGAGAACGACCGCGTTCGTTCTCAGATGGATGCGTAATTTTCGAACGAACGATTACGATTGCACGTTAGCGTTGGGATCCAGGCAGGCTTGTCGCGAAAGCGGTTCACAGGGAGTTCCATGGGCCAGCGACCGACCAAAGTGATGAAAATACCTCCAACACACTTTTGTGGCGTGCGCTTCAGCGCGCTGCGGTGAACTTCAGTTCACCGTGATTCGCGATCTGACGGTTATTCGCTCAAATCGATCCAAACTACGGCATATAGGAAGAACGCGACATTTGATTTCCGCTTCAAGGTGTTCGCAAACGGCGCGGATCTCGGGAAGAATCTCGAAGTACTCTTCCCGGAGCTTATCTTCTACGGTGAGCCCTTCCATTATCCAAGCACATTGGCGAGTTCTCGCTCGACCGCCGCCGAAGGCGGCTTGATGAAAAAGAAACGCCAGCTTGTATTGGGTGCATCGTCTCGAATGAGTCGCTCGATCTCATCTTCAGAGCGACCTTCGACAAATTCGACGCTAAACGCTTTTTTGGTCTGCCGGTTGAAATAAACTTCGCGATCGAAGCTATATCGGTACCCCGCTCCCTCAAGGATTTGTGTCTTGGTCGCTAGCTCTTTCAAGTCCATCTTGCTTATAGCCTAAAATCGAAACCGGTCGGGGCTCGCGCCAGGTCGTCTGCTCCTGAGAGTACATCTCGCCACGGATTCTGGTGGTCGCGGTGCTTTACGCCCCCAACCTCTTCCTCAGCAGCTCATTCACGGCTCCGGGATTCGCCTGCCCCCGACTGGCCTTCATAACCTGCCCGACCAGAAAACCGAGCACGGCGGTTTTGCCGCTCTTGTATTGCTCGACTTGTTTGGGATTCGCCGCCAGCACGCTCTCGATAATTGCTTCGAGCGCGCCGGTGTCGGAAATCTGTTTCAAGCCTTCGCGTTCCATGATGGCGCGAGGGGAATCGCCTGTCTCGAACATCTTCGGCAGAATCTCTTTCGCCAGCTTGCCCGTGAGTTCATTCTTGTTGATCAACGCCACAAGCTCGCCAAGGTTCGCGGCGGAAACAGGCGAATCCGCGATGTCTTTGCCGGCCGCCTTCAGCAACCCCATCAAATCGCCAACCACCCAGTTCGCCGTGGCGCGACCGTCGCCACTGGCTTTTACGGCTTCTTCGAAGTAGTCGCCAACCGCGCGCGTCAACGTCAATACTTCGGCATCGTAGTCGCGCAATCCGAATTCATTTACAAACCGATCGCGCCGGTCCTGCGGAAGTTCCGGCAGCGCGGATTTCACCTGATGCAGCCAGTGCTCGCTCACTTGCAGCGGCACTAAATCCGGCTCGGGGAAATAACGGTAATCGTGCGCATGCTCCTTGCTGCGCATTCCGACGGTCTGGCCGGTCTCCACGTTGTAGAGGCGCGTCTCCTGCTCCACACGGCCGCCGGATTCGATCAACTCCACCTGGCGCCGGATCTCGTAATCAACGGCCATTTTCAAAAACCGGAACGAGTTCAGGTTCTTGATCTCTGCCTTCGTGCCGAACTTCTCCGTTCCCCTGGGCCGCACCGATACGTTCGCGTCGCAGCGCAACTGGCCCTTTTCCATATCGCACTCAGAGACCCCGATGTACTGCATCACCTGTTTCATCGCGGTCGCATAGGCATACGCATCGTCGGAGTTGCGCATATCCGGCTCGCTCACGATCTCGATCAGCGGCGTGCCGGAGCGGTTCAGGTCCACGTAGCTGTAGCGGTCGGAATCCTTGAAGCCATCGTGGATGCTTTTACCGGCATCGTCCTCCATGTGGACTCGCGTTACACCGATGCGCTTCTTGGCGCCATCGACGAAGATGTCGAGATAGCCGTGCTCGGCAAGCGGCTGATCGTATTGGGAGATCTGATAGCCCTTCGGCAGGTCGGGGTAGAAATAGTTTTTGCGCGCGAAACGGGAGAACGGGTTGACACGGCAATGTAGGGCGACGGCAGCTCCAATAGCCAGTTCCACGGCCTGGCGGCTCAAAACAGGAAGCGCGCCCGGAAGTCCCAGGCAGACAGGACAGACGTTTGTGTTCGGCGCCGCGCCGAACTCCACGGGGCAACCACAGAAAATCTTTGTCTTCGTGCCGAGCTGTACGTGTACCTCCAGGCCGATCACCGGCTCATATTTCCGCAGGACATCTTCGGCAACCGCCAGTACAGACATGTTTTGATTGTAAAGCGCGCGCGCATTTGGGCAGGATTTCCTGCGGAAATTCACGTTATGCGGCCTCGTACAATTCCCACCTTTTGAAGACCACGCCGGGGTTTATCCTAAGGGTTTGCCGCCGGCATTATGCCGCTTTCTGTTTCGACTGCGGATTCATTGCAAGCACGGATTGTGGCTGGGAAGTCCCTGTGCGCGCCCATTCTTCTGGCCCTTGTTTTCTCAGCCTACATCGGCGCTCAGACTGCGGACTCCGGCCGGTTCCCGCCAGCCGGCGCGCCGGATGCTCAATCCCCTTTTGGAGAGCCACAATCGCTTCCGGATTACGATCGCCCCGTTTCCTGGAAGCTGCTGGCGCCGAACATTCTCAGCGACCAAAAAGCAATTTGGCTTTTCCCAACTAAATTGGCCAAAGACCACAATTGGATTCCAGCCTTGTCCATCGCCGGCGTGACCGCCGGACTTCTTGCGTTAGATCCATACGAGGGCAGGTATTTTCATACCACACCAACGTTTCAAGGATTTAATCGAGTGTTCTCAAACAACACGACAGTCCTCGGCACGATTGCAGCGCCCGTATCGCTCTATATCGCAGGACTCGCGCGGAGTGATACGAAAATGCAGCATACGGCTCTGCTCGCCGGAGAAGCCGTGGCTGATGCTGAAATTGTAACCACTGTTCTGAAGGACATCGACAGGCGCGCGCGTCCGGTTACGTTTGCGCCTCGCGGCAATTACTGGGACTCATGGTTTGACGACAAAGGGACCACCTTACGCGGCAGTGGAAGCTTTCCCTCCGGCCACGTTATAGCGGTATTTGCGATCGCCACTGTCATCGCCCACCGATACAGAAGACATCGCTGGGCGCCATACGCCGCCTACGGACTGGCCACCGTGGTGGGTTTCTCCAGACTCTCGTTATCGGCGCACTTCTCATCCGACGTATTTGTAGGCGCCGCGCTTGGATATTCCATCAGCCGCTTTGCGGTCCTTCGCTATTGAAGTGCGCACGCAGATCGATCGCCGGCCAGGGCTGTTCGTAGCCATACTGCTTGGCGCTTCTGTTTTCTTGAAGGCGCAATTGACTACGGGGCTTGTTGCAGGCGCCGTTCGTAACGCCGAGGGTCATGCGGCAAGCCATGCCGCCATTTTTATCGCGGGCGCCATCAACTTCAAAGCCATCATTCATACGAATTCCGCCGGCCGGTTCACACTCTCGCTGCCCTACGGACGATACCTTCTTTCGAGCGGCGGCTCAATGCAGGGGACGGGCGTTGCGCTCGTGGTTGCTCCGCTGCAAGCGAATTCCGTCGACTTACTAATCGACGCAATGGGCGCACTACACATCTCCCCTCAACGCCAACCGCCGAACTTCGGCCTGTGGCGGGATGCAACCCGCGCGTCAAAGTTTCCCGAGGGATTCAGCTTGCAAAGCATTCTGGCGAGCCGCGATCCCGGTAGCGTGACGGCGCCGCTGGATTTTACGGGTCTGGCCGACAATCGGCTCGCGCTTGTTTCCCAAAGGGCACTTTCCTGGACCGCAACGCAATTCAAGCTGCAAGGATTGGATGCAACGGATTCCTACCAGCCCGGGCGTCCGGTAGTTGTTCCGGACGTGCAATCGCTCAGCGAAATCGCGGTGCGGACAGACTCGGGGCTTGTCACTTCAGGCGCCTACGGCAACGAAGTGGGCGCTTTCTTAACGGAACCGGGCACATCGTGGCACGGCGCAATTTCGAGTTCCGGCGCCGGCTCGGCTTTCTCCTCCACCAACCTGCCGCCGCCTGACCAACGTGGCGCGCTTCAGCGGCCCGAGCGATTTCGTTGGTTCACGCGAGACCGGTTCGAAATTGGCGGTCCGGTCACGAAGTGGGCAGATCTATTTGCTTCCGGCGCGGGCCAATGGGCATCGCAGACGATTGAATTAGCCGCGCCCGGACAAGATCAAAATAGCCGCATGCTGTTCGGCAATATTCTCGGCCGCATTCGCGCCGGTCCTCACGACCAGTTCGACGCGGAATACAGCGGTTCGCGAGTGGATCTCTCCGATTGGGGCATGCCGGCGGGCATCGAAGCCCTGGCCGCGCGCCGTATGTCGCCCGAATTTGAACTGCCAAACGGCTTCCCTGGCGAAGCGGAGGCGGATCACCTGAGCTTTCTGCAAGCCGGCTGGACCCATTCTGTACCTGCCAGCGGAGGATTAAGAGCGTTGCAGGTGCGTTACGGATTTTCCACAGGCCGACTTCTCACGTGGCCGTCGTCGCGATCCACGCCGAATCAGAGCCGCATAGAACTCCTGGGCAGTACGATCTCCGGCGCACCTCCGATCGAGAACCTTGCGGACCGCCCGCGCCACCAGATTGCGGCAGCGTGGCAACCCGCGCGTCTCAATACCGGCGATCTTCATCACCAGATCACGGCGGGCGGAGATTGGAACCTATCCTCGCCTCGCAATCGTTTCAAAACGCCCTCCGATCTGAACCTCATCACTGCGGCCGGAGCGCCGGCCTTTGCGGTGGAATACAACACCCCAGTCAATTCGCGCGAACGGCTGAAGGCAATTTCGGCATATCTGGCAGACCAGCTTGCAGTTCACGAGGGATTTTCCCTCGATCTGGGAATCCTCGCGAATTTTTCCCGAGGATCTTTGCCCGCGCAAAGCAGCCCCGCCGGCTCGTTCACAGTAGCCCGAAACTATTCCGCGCTCGGAGATCTGGTCGCTTGGAATAGCCTCTCTCCGCGCGCCGGATTCGCCTGGCGGATTCCCCACGCGGGCGGATTTGTGATACGCGGCGCATATCTTCGCGCCTATTCACCGCTGGCCGGCCGCTATCTCGATTATGCAAATTCGAATAGCCTTGGTGGAAGCGTATATCAATGGGTTGATCGCAACGCCGATGGCTGGCTTCAGCCGAATGAACAGGGCCCGTTAGTGTTGCGTTTCGGCGGGCCCTATTCGTCGATATCGCCCTCTTTGCGGCGGCCGTATTCAGATGAATTTAACGTCAGTGGTCAAATCGCTCTGGCGCCGAATACAGTCGCCGGAGTTCAGCTCTTCCGGCGGGATGAGAAGCATCGCATTGTGGCCATAGACACGGGCTTAGGCGCAAACGCATTTGCCGCAGTTCCGATCCTCGACCCCGGACCCGACGCCATTCCAGGCACTTTTGACGACCGGCAATTAATCGTTTATCAGCAGAACCCAGCGACGTTCGGCAGCGACCGGTATGTGCTGACGAACTCGCCGGGTCTTCGGACGCTCAATGCCGGATTGGCCGCCGAACTGAGTAGCCAATGGCGTGGTTTGACGCTGCTTGCCTCATTCACGGCGGAAAAAGCCTGGGGGCCCACCAATCCGGGTAATGCGGTCTTTGAGAACGATCCCGATG